>Ga0105054_10002250_pt1 | contig 30909 bp, 26 predicted proteins | sample BON02_FD_78091 | JGI IMG/M metagenome (GOLD analysis project Ga0105054, IMG submission 78091) | Freshwater microbial communities from Lake Bonney liftoff mats and glacier meltwater in Antarctica - BON-02 (megahit assembly) | ecosystem: Environmental > Aquatic > Freshwater > Ice > Glacier...
CCTGTTGCTGACACTAACCTGGCCATTTCTGCGCTGGCCGCCCAAAGGCCAGCTTGTGCGTGTAATCACCGCGGCGACTGCCTTCGGCGTGCTGCATTTCGTGTTTATGTTCTGGGCATTAAAACGCGCTGGCGATGTCTCATCAGTGGCCATCGTGCAACAAACGTATATCCCGATTGCAGTGCTGCTGGCGATCTTCATGCTAGGCGAAAGAGTCGGTTGGCGTACGTTGGTAGCCATTGGCGTGGCTTTTGTGGGCGTGCTGATACTCGGATTTGATCCCCACATTCTGGCACACCCGTGGGCTTTGTTACTGGCGCTGTCCTCAGCGTCTTTTCAGGCCCTGGGCTCCATCTGTATCAGAGGCATCAGCGGCGTTTCACCGATGAGTTTTCAGGCCTGGACTGCGCTGGTATCCCTGCCTGTGTTACTGGGTTTGTCGTTGGTCATCGAAACCGGTCAACTGGAATCCATCAGAACTGCTGATCTGTGGCACTGGAGCAGCGTCGCTTTTTCAGCCATAGGCGCATCAATAGTCGGTCATGGCTTGTTCTACTGCATGGCACAAAGACATCCAATCAGCACCATCATGCCCTATATGCTGGTCATGCCATTGATGGGCGTGGTTCTGGGCGTTGTATTCTGGGGCGACAACCCCGGCTGGCGTTTATTGCTGGGGGGAGCATTTGTTCTGATGGGCGTTTTGATTATTACTTTAAGAACCCGACGCAAAGCCCAAAAGATTCTGCGTTAAAGCCTATAATGGCCACCTTGCCAAGCCCGGATTAGCCAAAAACCTGATGTTACAACTCAACGATATAGAACTGCGTCGCGGCGTCAAATTGTTGCTCGAGCATGCCAGCCTGCAAGTTCACGCCGGCCAGCGAATGGGCCTGATTGGCGTCAACGGCAGCGGCAAAAGCTCGTTGTTCTCCTTGCTTCTGGGGCAACTGGAAAGCGACGCGGGTAGCCTGCAGATCAATCCCAAAGATGTAATTGCACATGTCGCTCAGGAAAGCCCTTCTACCGGGGAACCGGCCATTGAGTTCGTTCAGGACGGTGATCAGGTACTGCGTGAAGTGCAGGCCCAGATCCGCGAACTGGAATCGGCGGATAATCACGATGAAAGACTGCACAGTCTCTATGAGCAGATGGACACGATTGAAGGGTTCACCGCTGAGACCCGGGCTGCCAGGTTGCTACATGGCCTGGGTTTTGCGGCTGAAGATGTGCGCAAACCGGTGAATGAGTTTTCCGGTGGCTGGCGCATGCGTCTGAACCTCGCGCAGGCCTTGATGTGTCGTTCAGACATTCTGTTACTTGATGAGCCAACCAATCACCTTGATCTGCCCACGATTCTCTGGCTGGAACGTTGGCTGAAATCTTATACCGGTATTTTACTTCTCATATCTCATGACCGGGATTTCCTCGATGACATCTGCACACACATCGCACATATCGAACACGAGACGATCAAAAGCTATACCGGCAATTACAGTCAGTTTGAAGACGTGCGCGCAGAGCAGTTGGCTTTACAACAGGCAATGCACGTTAAACAACAAAGAGAAATCAAACATATACAAAGCTTTGTTGATAAATTTCGTTACAAAGCGTCGAAGGCCAAACAAGCACAAAGCCGGATCAAAATGTTGGAACGCATGTCGCATATTGCAGCGGCGCATGTGGATTCACATTTTCACTTTCAATTCGAAGTGCCAGACAAACAACCACAACACCTGCAGCAGTTGGAAGATGTCAGCGTCGGCTACGGCGAGCAGGTTATTGTTGATGGGATTCAACTGCGAATTGGTGCAGGAGATCGCATCGGGCTGCTGGGCTCAAACGGCGCCGGCAAATCCACACTGGTGAAAACACTGGTAGATGGCAGCACACTACTGGGCGGCGAGCGAACTCTCAATAAGTACACCGAAATCGGCTATTTTGCGCAGCACCAGCTGGAGTTGCTGCATATGGATTGCAGCCCACTGTGGCATTTACAGCAGCAGGATCCGAATGCCCGCGAACAGGATCTGCGCAACCGGTTAGGTCACTTTGGTTTTCAGGGTGAACGGATTGATGAAAAAGTAGCGCCCTTCTCTGGCGGCGAGAAAGCCCGCCTGGTGCTGGCTTTGTTGGTCATGGCAAAGCCCAACCTGCTGTTACTGGATGAGCCCACCAACCATTTGGATCTTGATATGCGCCAGGCGTTAAGCATGGCGCTGGTGGAATACAGCGGCGCCTTGCTGGTGATCTCGCATGACCGGCACTTGTTACGCAGCGTCTGCGACAGTCTTTACGTGGTACACGATGGCCAATTGCATGAGTTTGACGAGTCGATCGATGACTATCCCAATTGGCTGAAACTACAGGACGCTGAAGTCAGCGAAAATGAGGAAAGCGGAACTTCTGCTCCTCCTTCAGCCAGCAAAAAGCAGAACCGCCAGCAGGAAGCCGCCAAGCGCAAAGCCCTGAAACCGTTCAGTGACAAGGTCAGAAGCATTGAAAAGGCCATGAACCAGCGTAAAACTAAACTGGCTGACATTGAGACCAGCCTGCACGATGAAACACTGTACAGCGATGCCAGCCGCAAACAGGAAATGAAGGAATTACTGCAAAAGCAGGCAGAGCTTAAATCTGAGCTGGATGATTTCGAGTGGCAGTGGCTGGAAACCAGCGAAGCGCTCGAGCAGGCGGAGCAGGAGCTCTAGTCTCGCTACTTGCCTATTCGCCGTAAGGAATCCAGATATTCTTGATTTCGGTCGCCTTGCGTAAAAACACCTCGCCCTCACCCTGCTCAGCATCTTCCCAGTCGTGGAAGCGGCCGTAATTCACCCAGGTGCGCTTCATGGTGGCCGCTGCTTCGGTTTCAATCAAGGTGCTGCCTTCCAGCGTGCCCCAATACCACAAACCTTCGATATCGTAGTGCTTGGCCAGCTCGATGGTTAATTCATCCTGCTCGCCAGTGACGATATTGATTACACCGCCCGGCAAATCTGAGGTGTTCAGCACCTGATAAAAATCAGTGGCCAGCAAGGCATACTGGCGTGATGGCACCACCACCACACGATTCCCCATGGCAATCGCGGGCATGATGGTGGAAATCAGACCTAACAGACCCGCTTCTTCCGGCGCCACGATGCCGATCACGCCCAATGCCTCTTTCATCGCCAGCGTTACGTTGCGAAACGGCGTTGAATGCACCTGTGAGTCGTATTTGTCTGCCATCGCGGCATAGGTGTAAATGCGGCTGATGCAAAGATCCAGCTCAGCGCTAGCTGCACGCTTGCGTTTGCCGCTTAACTGCATGATGCGCGCAATGAACTCATCGCCACGGGCCTGCAAGTTCTCTGCAATAAAATACAGCACCTGAGCACGATTGTGCGCAGTGGTCTGGGTCCAGCCCTCGGCTTGTCTTGCTGCTTCAACCGCATCGCGGATATCTTTGCGAGCCCCCAAAGGAATTTCAGCTATGGCGTGTCCTTCAGCATCATGTGCCATTAACGAATAGCCGCCATCGGGCCGCACCTGCTTGCCGCCAATATAGAGCTTGGCAGTGCGATCTATGGCGACTATATTGGATTTCTTTGCAGCGGTCTCTTTGCTATAACTGACCAGCGGGTACACAGGCTTGTTGTGCAGACGGGCTTCCCAGTCTGGTTTTACATATTCATACAGCCCTTCTCTGCCACCCTCGCGGCCGAAACCAGACTCCCTGTAACCACCAAAACCGGCCGCAGCATCAAACGCGTTGGTGCAATTAACCCAAACCGATCCAGCCTTGAGCTTAGGCGCCACATCCAGCGCCAGATTGATGTTCTCGGTCCAGACACTGGCAGCCAGTCCATAACGGCTGTTATTGGCCAATGCGACGGCCTCAGCAGGCGTTCTGAACGTCATTGATACTAATACTGGACCGAATATTTCTTCCTGAGCCAGTGTTGACGATGGCTGCACGTCGGTAATCAGTGTAGGTGGATAAAAGCAACCACCTTCGGGCATCACGGCATCGGGCTGCCACACCTGGCCGCCTTCATCCGCACCCAATTTCACCATACTCGTAATGGTCTCTAACTGAGTCGGATCAACCACTGCGCCGATATCGACGCCTTTGTCGAGCGAGTCACCGACTACCAGTTTGGACATGCGTATTTTTACTTTCTCCAGCAGCGTATCTGCCACCGATTCCTGTACCAACAAGCGCGAACCCGCGCAGCACACCTGTCCCTGATTGAACCAGATGGCATCGACCAGGCCTTCAACTACGCTGTCGAGGTCGGCATCTTCATAAACGATGAACGGTGACTTGCCGCCCAATTCCAACGTCAGCTTCTTGCCGGTACCCGCGGTTACCCGGCGCAATATCCGCCCCACTTCTGTGGAGCCTGTAAACGCGATCTTTTTGACATCCGGATGCGCCACCAGCGCCTGCCCGGCCTTGCCATCGCCCAGAAGCAAATTGAACACACCGTCGGGCAAGCCAACTTCCTCACAAATCTGCGCCAGCAGCACAGCAGTGGAAGAAGTAAATTCGGCCGGTTTCAATACTACGGTATTGCCCATCGCCAAAGCAGGCGCAACTTTCCAGGAGGCCATCAATAGTGGGAAATTCCATGGAATGATCTGGCCGACTACGCCTAATGGTTTAACGCCCGGTAACTCGCGATCACGGACCTGCGCCCAACCCGCGTGATAGTAGAAGTGACGCGCTACCAGCGGTATATCTATGTCTCTTGATTCACGAATAGGTTTTCCGTTATCTAGACTTTCCAGAACGGCAAACAAACGACTGTGTTTTTGAATTTGACGAGCAATAGCGTATAGGTAGCGAGCACGCTGATGGCAGCTCAATGCGGCCCAGCCTGGCGCGGCCCTGGTGGCAGCAGCAACCGCAAGATCGGTATCTTCACTATCGCCATCAGCCACTTTGGCCAGCACTTGTCCGGTGGCCGGGTTGCGGGTTTCAAAAAACACCCCGCTTGCAGCCGGCTGCCATTCACCGTTGATAAAATGAAGCAACTGACCATTGCGATCCGAATACCATTGCTCAGCCCTGTCGGTATTTTCCGGGGCAGTTCCGTAATCCATATTGGCGAAAATTTCCTTAATACTCATATTAGGGTGCTCATATTAGGGTGCTCATAATAGAATGCTCATGTTTGGTCGCCATCTTTCTGGTTCTGGTTCTGGTTTTGGAATTAACCCATGGGGTGACGGTAATTCGCCGAATAGCTGCCGGTCAGGCGGTGCTCCAGCTGCCGTTCAATATCTGCCAGCAAACTGCTTGCTCCAAAACGGAACAAATGTGGCATCAGCCAATCATTCCCCAACTCTTCTTTAATCAATATCAGGTTAGCAATAGCGTCTTTGGCTTTGCTGATACCTCCGGCTGGCTTATAACCGATTTTGTAACCGGTCAAACGGTGGTATTCACGAATTGCCCGCACCATCACCAGACTCACCGGCAAGGTGGCGTTAACACTCTCTTTGCCGGTACTGGTCTTAATAAAATCAGCGCCCGCCATCATGCATACCCAGCTGGCTTTGGCGACATTGGTTAGCGTTGCCAGCTCACCCGTGGCCAAAATGGTTTTCATATGTGCATCCCCGCAAGCCTTTCGATAGGCTTCCACTTCTGCATACAGGCCTTTCCAGTCGCCGGTCAGCACTTTCGCGCGGGAAATAACGATGTCGATCTCTTTAGCGCCAGCCTCAACTGAAGCGCGTACCTGCGCCAGCTTCATGTCCAGCGGAATTTGCCCCGCTGGAAAACCGGTAGAAACCGCTGCCACTGGAATACCCGAGCCTTCGAGTTCTTTCACGGCTGTTTCGATGAGGTTGTGATAAACACATACTGCGCCGGTATGAATATTGAGATCCGAGGCTCCGAGCCCTTCCAGAATGTCCTTGCGCACCGGCTGGCGTGCCTTGCGGCATAAGCGCCTGACATTGCCGGCAGTGTCATCACCCGACAACGTGGTCAGGTCGATGCAAGTCACGGCTTTGAGTAACCAGGCAGTCTGGTGATCTTTTTTGATAGACCGGCGTTTGGATATGGTCGCCGCACGACGCTCCACCGCACTGCGGTTGATGCGCAAACCGGCAAACAACGCCGGTGAAAAAGGCATGCCAGGATTACGATCCAGACCGTGGTCCGGCGACGTTCCAGGCTGCTTGAGTGTTAGTACATTGGTCACGTCAGGCTCCCGCCCCGAATTAGTCAATGGCCTAGTATAACCCTGTACTGTAACAGCGGCTAATTGACATTTTTGCGCATTGCGCCATGCTGTCGGTAACCATCCAAAATTGAGCACAGCAATGTCTGACACCGAGCACGAACCATCAACGCTGATCATTGCTCGCATCATACTTAGTGGCTTCGACAAGCATTACACGCGCTTCAGGGGCTACGGTGACGAGGCAGGCCGCTGTTTTGAAAACGCCGACTGGGCCCGCATTGGCGCGGCCAGCCAAGAACGTATTCTCAGCTATGAATCGCGCGTGACCGAAACGGTAGACACACTTGCCACAAGATTCCCTGAAGCGTCAGACAACTCCCTTATGTGGCCAGAAATCAAGGCTGCTTTCATCGCGCTTTTAATGAATCACCTGCAATCTGAATGCGCTGAAACATTTTACAATTCAGTTGCTTGTCGTGTACTTCATAGAGATTACTATAATAATGAAAACATCTTCTGGAGGCCAGCGTTAAGCACCGAGCATCTCAGCGGCACCACTCCCTCATACCGCAGTTACTACCCACCCACGCAGGGACTGCGGCGCTGCCTGCTGGAGATGCTCACCAGCTTTAATATTGATATTCAGTTCCAGGATTTACGCCGCGACATCCGCCGCATAGAAGCATCCATCAAAGCTCATCGTGCTAAAACCTGGAAGGCACATCCCAATCATCAGCTACAGGTTTTGAGCTCCTTGTTTTTCCGCAACAAGGGGGCCTACATTGTCTGTCGTCTGGTTAATGGTGACCGCAAGCAGGCACTTGTTCTGCCACTATTAAAAGACGAACAACAAAAGGTGTTTGTGGATGCAGCATTGATGCGTGACAAGGACGTATCGATTGTATTCAGCTTCTCGCGTGCCTACTTCATGGTTAACATGGAAGTGCCATCGGCCTATGTAAGCTTTCTGCTGTCCATCATGCCCGGTAAATCATCAGTAGACCTGTATGCCATGCTGGGCCTGCAGAAACAGGCTAAAACCCTGCTTTACCGCGAAATGCAGCACCATTTGAGTCACTCACAGGATAATTTCCAGATCGCGCCCGGTGTACGCGGCATGGTGATGCTGGTGTTTGCACTGCCCTCCTTCCCGTTTGTGTTCAAGTTGATACGAGACTTTTTTGAACCACCCAAAACATCGTCACGGGAAGACGTACGTGGCAAGTACCAACTGGTCAAAAACCATGACCGTGTCGGCAGGATGGCCGATACATTGGAATATTCCAATGTGGCGATTCCGCTGGAACGCATAGAACCTGCCTTGATGGAGGAGTTACAGGCTACCGCGAAGGCTTCAATTGAAGTGGTTGGCGAGAACCTCGTGATCAAACACATTTATATTGAGCGCCGGATGGAGCCGCTTGATCGTTTTTTAGGGCAGACCACACCGGCTTTAAAATTACAGGCGATCAAAGATTTCGGTCATGCGATCCGGGACTTGGCTGGCGCCAATATATTCCCGGGCGATATGCTGAAAAAGAATTTTGGCATGACCCGAACCGGGCGCGTTGTATTTTATGATTACGATGAGATTGCCTATATCACCGAATGCAATTTCAGGGAGATCCCACCAGCCCGCAACTATGACGATGAAATTTCGGATACACCCTGGTTCTCTATCGGCGCCAATGATGTGTTTCCAGAATCATTCGGACCGTTTTTCTTTGCCAGACCCGACGACCTTGCCCTGTTCAAAAAAGACCATGCCGAATTGTTGACAGCCAAATGGTGGGACGACATGAAAAAAAGCATTCAGGAAGGCAAACAAAAGGACCTCTTTCCTTACAAGATCAAACGGCGCTTTTCAGAGATATTCGAATAAACTTCAATTACTGGCCGCACGACAAATTGAGCTCAAACCATTTCAGGACGCCAATTTAATCGCTGATATTGCTTTCCTGCGCGTTTAATCCCAGCGGGTCCTGCGGGTCAACATCCTGCATAAACAATTGTGTGCGATCCAGGTTGGTCACCTGATAAACCAGACCCAGCCAATTGCTGATCAACACCTTTGCGGTGTCACCCCAGGTATTGTCCAGCATCAGATCAATCTTATCTTCCAGCCAGTCGGGCAAGGGATCATTGTTGGCTTGCGCCAGAGAAGCCGCTTCTACATAACGATTGGCCAGTTGTTGGGCCTTGTCTGAAAAATAGTGCTCCGGTAAAGCAGGCGGTGATGACAACCCACCCCCCAAATAACGCAACACCTCGCGCTTGTACTCTTTCAGCAGGCTGTTTTTGTCGTACTCTGGATGGCCCTGAAAATAGATCAGCCGAAATTGATCCGGGCTCACCGCCATGTGTACGCCACCATCAGCGCTCTCTGCCAGCACCTTCAGTCCGGCATTTTCCAGTTGTTGTCTGGATATCTCGTTGTAACGCGAATGTGGCACATCAAAGCGGGTATTCACATCACGCAGCAAGGGATGACCAGGGCTGGAAATACGATGGGAGTAAACTCCCCAGCGCTTCTGCGGCAAAGGCTGGCGCTCAATACCGTGCAGGTATTTAAGCAAAGCGTGAGTCGCCAGGCATGAGCACAAGGTAGAGGCTACGTTTTGATCCGCCCAACGCACGACTTCCATCAACGGCTTCCAGAACGGTTCCTGGTCGAGGCTCGGATTGGCTACATTGGCACCGGTGATGATCAACGCATCCAAGCCTTGCATCTTTATATCTTCAAACTTTGAATAATAACGTTCGATGTAGCCTTCAGTTTCGACACTACGGTCCAGCCCCGGCAACGAAAACGGATACACGTAGAACTGTGCAATCCGGTTGCAGTTGCCCACCAGCCGGATGAACTGACGCTCGGTAGCCTCCAAAGCGGCATCCGGCATCATGTTCAAAAAACCGATATGCAGTTCTCGAATATCCTGATGCTTCGCACGATCCAGCGGCAATACTTCGTGGCCCTGCTCGCGCAAGCGGGCAAAAGTAGGTAAATCAAGATGTTCGACCAGAGGCATGGTTACTTGCTTCAGTTGCGGGCGATTGAGTTACCTTTCGAACCCAGATCTCCACACGCTTCCTGCAAACGCTCGATGATGCCTTCCTCACCTGCCCGCAGATATCCTCGTGGATCATAGAGCTTTTTGTAAGGGGTGCCATCATCCGGATCAACCTGATACTTAAATGCACGTGCGTTTTTGCTGACAAATTCACCAACCGGTTTTGAAAACGCAAATTGTGTATCGGTATCAATGTTCATCTTAAACACGCCATAGCCAACTGCTTCGTGGATTTTTGCTTTCTCGGAACCCGAGCCACCGTGGAAAACCAGGTGCAATGGATTCGGGCCAGTGCCATGGGTCTTTTGCACCAGTTCCTGCGAGTTTCTAAGAATTTCCGGGCGCAGTTTTACATTGCCCGGTTTGTACACGCCGTGCACATTGCCGAAAGAAGCCGCCACAGAAAAATGACCAATCGGATCCAACAATTCATACGCACGCAACACATCTTCAGGCTGGGTGTAGAGCTTGGAGTTATCGGCACCTTCATCAAAATCGCTGCCGATGCCGTCTTCTTCTCCGCCAGTGACGCCAAGCTCGATTTCCAAAGACATATCAATTTTGGCCATGCGCTCCAGAAGTCGTGCACATTCGCTTAGGTTAAAATCAATCGGATCGGCCGACAAATCCAGCATGTGAGAGCTGAACAACGGTTTGCCGTGCTTTTCGTAGTGCTTTTCGCCTTCATCCAACAACGCCTCGATCCAGGGGATCAACTCCTTGTTGGCGTGGTCTGTGTGCATGGCAACACAGATGCCATAGTGTTCTGCCAACAGGTGAGCATGCTGCGCTGCAGCAACCGAACCCAGGACCTTAGCCTGAAATCCGTCCTTCAAGCCACGGCCTGCATAAAACTGGCCACCGCTATTGGACAACTGAATAATCATGTCGGAGTTAGCTTTGGCACCCGCTTCCATCACCGCGTTAATGGTGTTGGTACCGGCCACATTAACCGCTGGCAATGCGTAGCCGCCTGACTTGGCCGCCTCGACCAAAGCTATATAGCCGGCGCCCGTTACGACACCTGGTTTCAATTCAGTATTGCTCATGCTGGATCCTCTGCTGGTTGATGCCCATATTCTAGCCTTAGCAGCACCAAAATGCTGTGCTCTCTGGCGTCATAGTGGAATTTAGCTTACATTAGCCAAAGGTCGACCAATAGATTCGCAATGTCAAGGCAATGGAAAATTAAAACAACAACTGGTAGAGATTTGCCAACAGCGGTCTTACCGTCATTGTTACTGGGTCTCAATTTACTCGTATTCGGAACCTGGGCGGTCTATAGCCACAATCCGGAAGAGTTCTTAATCACTTACAGTGATTTGCTCTCGAAGTTTTTCACGCCCGCACTTATCTTGTTTATCGGCGTCGGATTGGCGTCCACCTATCTCGGCCAAAGATCCAGACTCATCTTCAACACCATCATCATTTTTCTGGTCATTGCCAGCTACACTCACGGAAATTTGTTGTCCTGGAATACAGGGGTTCTCGATGGCGAGCAACTGACGTTTTCCGAATCATGGCGCAGCGGCGCCGACGGATTGTTTTGGCTTATGCTGGCATATCTGGTCATCCGGTTCAGGCGCTGGCTGTTTATTCATGGCTGGCAGATCTGCGTGCTGTTAATTGTATTCCAGTGCATTGGCGTATTGTCCAGTCTCTACGACTTTGAAGAACCGCAATATCCCACCACGAGTTTCCCTCAAAAACTGGAGCGCTTTTCTCCGGACAGCAATATTGTTCACATCGTGCTGGATGGGTTTCAGGGAAGCGTATTTGAAGACCTGCTCAAGACTCAGCCTGAACTGACTGACGAACTTGAGGGCTTCACCTTTTTCCGTGATACCTCCACCTCATCAGATGTGACCTATCTGAGTATACCGGCGTCTTTAACAGGCCAGGCCTTCGCGAACCAGACTTCAATATCGGATTACCACAAAGCAACACTTGAAGGTGACAACCTTTATCGCTTTTTGGCGGACAAGCAGTTTGATGTGGATATTGCTACACCCTTTTTATGGAACAAGCCGCAACCCTGGTTTAACAGTTACATGCGCATTCCAACGCCATATGCCGGCAAGCTCGAAATTGAAACCAGTAGCGCCTATCTGTTGATAGATGTTTCGTTGTTCCGGCAGGTTCCGCATTTTCTCAAGCCCGACGTTTACAACTCAGGTAGCTGGCTGCTTTCTGGCGCGTTGGTGTCGAATCCGGAGCAACAGTTTCAAACCTTCAGTCACCTGGCTTTTTTTCGTGATTTGCAATCGCGAATGTCTGTGACTGCCAAACACCCGAAATACAAATTTTTGCATCTGGTAACACCACACGCACCATTGGTTTCAAACCCGGACTGTAGCTTTTCCGGTACACCACGTGACAATAAGGCAGCGGCCTATCCGGACCAGGCTGCTTGCGCATTGGAGGCTGTTACGGCTTTTTTGAGGAAGCTTAAGTCTCAGGGCATTTACGACAACTCATTAATATTGATCCACGGTGACCATGGTGGCGGCATCCCGTTTGAAATGATCGACAAAAACGGCGGGCCCACCAACAGCTTTGATGCACTCCATCGGGCTTGGGGGAATCCATTACCACTGCTGCTGATAAAGCCGATGAATGCCAAAGCTCCGCTGCAAGTCTCCCATCAGCAGGTGCAGTTGTTGGACATACCGGTAACGATTGCGGGCCTGCTGGGGCTGGAGAGTGAGTTCCCGGGCAGTTCCATGTTTGATAAACGGTTTACCGAAGAAGAGCGGATGTTTTACCACAGTACAGTGCCCAGCACTGAGGCTGCTTACAAAGACCACTTCGATGATTTTGTCGGCTACCAGATTTCCGGCAGCATTTTTGATGCCGCTTCCTGGAACCAGATTTACAGCTATACGGCTCCACTGACCAACGAGCTCCAAAAATACAATTGGAGCACCAAAATATCCTTTGGATCCGAGGGCAATTTTAGTCAGTTTCAAACCGGAGGATGGGGGTTAAAAGTCAGCCGCGGTTCAACCTGGACAGTCGGTCACAGGGCGTCCCTGGCGATCGACTTCGGTGTGGTCGAACATACGGTCAACCTGCGTGCCACCGTCAAACCCTATCTGGTGCCAGCCCAATTAGAGCAACAACATGTCAATATCTATGTTGGCGCCACCAAGGCGGGAGAATGGATTTTAACCCATAAAAAATTTGAAGAAGTTTCCCTGGAAGTGCCTGCCCATCTATTCAACACGCAAGGCAATACAGCCATCATTTTTGAGTTTCCGGATGCGGCCTCGCCGATGGTGATGGGAACCAGTGGCGATAAACGTGAATTAGCACTGGCGTTTATTTCGATTCAGTTCGATCTACTTAGTGCACAGGTACAAAGTGCGGTTACCACCGTTAACTGACAGTTGTTTTTGAATCTCGAAGTGCTCGGCCAGATTGCTTTCAAGTAACACCCGCGAGTAATCCTGATACTTGTCTTCCTTGTTTCTGAGCAGGGTTTTCACCTTGTCGTCTTTGCGCGATACGTACTCAATTAATAGTTTGTCACTCAAGCCCGCCAGCCACTCGATGAACTCCGGCAAGGGAATGTTTGCGCTGATCACCACGTGATGAATCAGCGCCAGACAAAGCACCAGATCGGGCTGGCTGCGGGTTTGCAGGTCGCTGCGTTCGCGGTTTCGCCAGCCCCAGTTGGGTGATGGGTCCGCGACATTTTGTAGCAAAGGCAGGATATTAGCCGGGGTGTCCCGGTCCAAAAACAAACGCTCGACGGCGACATGGTCGATATCCATCGACACAACTTGCTGACAATGTGCGGCCGCGATTCGTGAAAATTGTCCGGTGTTGCAACCGATATCCCAAACCGTGCCCGGCTTTTCTGTCAGCACCGCATCCCGCACGAAATCTTCTTTGCGCAGGTGATCGTCATCTGAATAATTATGGAACTCGCTGTAGTCGCCCCACTCCGAACCTTCTGCCTGCCAGCTCAATTTTTTGACCAATTTTTGTAGTTTGCGCACATTCACCAGAATCAGTTCACGACTAAAACCAGCTGATTTGAGGCTTGAACGCACATTGTCACTGGAACCACCGTAGCGCCGATCCAGTTTAGATTGAAGCCAGACATGGCTTAAAACACCTTTGCGAAAACGGTCCCGAAAGCCGAACAACGCGGCGGCCTGCTGAACGCCAACACCATCAATCGAGGCACGCATAAACGGCTGAAAGTTACAGCCTTTGTAGGCTTGCAACATCAGTGGAAAAAGGAACATCTCACAAAACTGTCGATAGCCAGCCCAGGCTTCGCCCTTGGGCAATGGTTCGAACGAAGGGATATCAATAAATATGGGTTTGCCATCAACAAACTGAACGTTATAGGGCGTTGCATCCTTGAGAACAAAACCATTGCTGACAGCGCGCTCCACCAGATGCAATTGCAGGCTGGCAGCCGCTTTGAGCATGCTGAAAGTCCATTCGTACGGGTAACTAATGACGGGCACCGGTTGATGCTCAATAAAACCAGCCCATTGCGCTTTCACTTCAGGCGGCAACGGATTGTCAGCATCTGCTAGCTCGGTGGTCGCTACAACCCGACGGTCTGCTTCCAGTTTTTGATAAAACTTTTTGGTCTTTAGTTTACGGAAGTTGGCCAGAGCAGTTTCGCTTAACCCTCTGAAAACCCGGTTCTGAAAATGAATCACGCGACCATCTCGGTCCCGGAATGAGCCGGCATTGACGCTAGAGGAGGGAGTTTCCGTAGCATCTGCCGAAACTTTTGCTGAAGCACTCGTTGAGGTTTGGGTATCTGGAGGTTGCGTCATGGGTTCTGAAACTTTGTAATGCGACCGGCGATCAACGGCGCGATTTAAAAAAGCCCTTCAGCAAGCTGGAGCTGGCTTCTGCGCGGCAGCCGCCCTCAACAACAGGGAGATGATTGTGGGCCGGGTCTGTCAGCAGATTGAATTTTCCGCCGGCCGCACCGGTTTTTGGATCAGTGGCCCCGAATACCACGCGTTTCAAGCGGGCATGAATCATGGCGCCCGCACACATTACACATGGTTCCAAGGTGACGTATAAGGTGCAGTCCACCAGACGGTGATTAGCGAGGATTTTGCCAGCCTCGCGCATGGCCGAGATTTCAGCGTGCGCAGACGGGTCGTGCATGCCGATGTTGCGATTCCACCCGCGGCCGACTATTTGATCACCCTGCACTACAACAGCGCCGACCGGCACTTCTCCAGCATCTGCTGCCCGATGCGCTTGATCTAGTGCTTCTGCCATACAAAGCTGGTCAAACTCGTCGAAATCCATCCTTATTCCTGCACCTCATCATCATTATCCAGGTCATCCAGGTCATCTTGGTCATCTTCATCCGAACTTTTTTTACGCATACCAAAAGCGGCCATTAACTTATGCCAATACAATTTGACCGCAACTCCCACGGCAGCGATGCCTCCCAGAATCACCTGTAACATCATCGAGCCGGTGCCCGGATCAAGATAAGCATTGGCATCCGCCATCACCAACAGCAGTAATATTGCAGCTATGAATCTCATTTATGTCTCTCAGATCTGTTTGTGCCCTGCATTTTAGCCTACATTAATGGCTTGTCGCTGTGTAAAATGACAACAAAAGAGCCACTGCCCCATGACGCCAGTCAAAAACACCAGTCACCTTAACGGAGATCTCCCCAGTAGCCGTCGACTTAGCAGACGCCTACTGTTGCTATTGCCTATAGCGTTGTGCGGGTTTGCGCTTGCTCAGCCGGTTTATCAATTGCTATTGACCACGCCCATGTTTTTGCTGGCCCGCCAGAATACGCCGCAGGATGTGTGGGCACTGACGTTTTTGCTCAGTCTGTTTCTACCTTTATTGTTGGCGCTTCCCGGCTGGTTGTTATGGCACCGTCGGCCACGGACTGCCGAAACCTTGTGCTGGTTGCTAAGTGGAGTTTTTGCGAGTCTTTTCGCTGCTCAGCTGCTACAAGCTGTTGTTGGGCAGAATCTTTTGCTATTTTTGACACTATCGGTTTTTTCAGGACTACTGTCAGCTTGGGTGCTGATGTTTACCCGTTGGTCAATGCTGGTACACTTTTTGCTGATCATCGTTGTGATCTTCCCCATCTGGTTTTTAGTGCATTCGAAGTCATCCGGGCAAATCGACTCTTTGGCCGGTGAATCGGCGCAACAAGCTGACAGCAATACGCCGCTACCGGATATCGTTTTTTTGGTGTTGGACGAATTGCCGCTGGCAACTTTACTCGATAAACAAATGCAGGTTGATGCAGAGTTGTTTCCCAACTTCGCAAGACTGCAGGCGATGTCCACCTGGTATTTCGACACCACATCCGTGTCCGATGGCACAGTCGATGCGGTTCCGGCCATCCTGACCAGCCACAATCCACGTGTTGAAGCCTCTGACCTGACGGTGGCCGCCAGACCCATAAACTTGTTCACAATATTGGGAGATCGGTACAAGCAGAACGTGGCCGAATCCGTCACGCGCCTATGCCCCATCAGCCTCTGCCCTCGATCAGGACCGGGCGACCTGAGCAGATTTAAAGCATTGCTACTGGATCTGTCCGCTATTTATCTGCACCGTGTCAGCCCGGACAAGTGGCAAGCTTTGCTACCAGAAGTCAGCGGCAACTGGAGTGGCTTTTTCGCAGAGAAGCAGATTTTCTTTCCCGATGGCTGGCTTAAACATACGGGCGGACAGACGATTGTCGATCGACCTGCCTATTTTAGACAATTTATCGCATCCATCAAAAAGCAGACTGCGCCAACGCTCAACTTTATGCACATCCTGCTGCCCCACCCGCCTTTGGGTTATCTTCCCGACGGAGAAAACTACGGTCTGGAATGGGCTAGTGGGCAAATCACGGAACAATGGGGTGATGTGGAATGGGGCTTGATCAGCGCCAAGCAACGTCATTATCTGCAGGTGCAGTTTGTAGACAAGTTGCTGGGCGAGTCGCTTGATCGACTGGAACAACAAGCGCTGCTGGAAGAGAGCCTGGTCGTGGTGGTCGCTGATCACGGTGTCAACTTTGCCTTAAATGACATACGCCGCGCACTGTCAGAAACCAATGAAGCGGCTATGTTGCGCGTACCGCTATTTATCAAATACCCGGGGCAGACCATTGGAAAACGAGTGGAGTCGCCCAGCAGCACCATTGATATCGTGCCGACAATTACAGCAACCCTGGGTATGGCCACCGACTCATTTGCATTCAACGGGTTGGATTTGCGCTCTGCAATCGCGGCCGAACCCAGACAGCGCTTTGTTAGTTCCTATCTGAACCGGGAATTAAAAGTTGTAAACGAGGCCAGCCTGAATTTGGCACCCCTGGTTGAGCAAAACCATGCGCACTTAAAACTTGATGACCCACAAAAAAGATTCTGGGATATCGGGCCTTTTGATGAGTATCGGGGCCAGCATATGACGGCAGTTTGCGAGCCTGTATCAGCCGATGTCAATTTCGCTTTGGATGGCTTTACCCCACTCCCCAACAGCAATCCCGACACCACTATCAAGGCCTTTGTTTCGGGTCATTTTGCAGGCAAAGACGTTGCAGACCAATCAAACTCATTTCTGATCACCAGCAATGATAAAATCGTGGCCTCAGGTGACACGTGGAAATTCAACGATCATTGGCTGTTCTTTGCGCTGGTGGAACCTGAGTACGTAAAGCAGGCCGATTGGGCACCAAAAATCTGGTTGCTGCGGGGCACCCAGTGTTTGTAGGCTGTTACATTACACGGAACAGAAACTCGAACTGGAAGGGGTCATAGAAATGAAATTTAACTTATTGGCAATAACCGTGATGGCAGGCCTGGTGATCAGTCTGCCCGCTTGTGAAAATACAAATGATCAATCTGATCAAGAAAGCCCTTCAGCTGAGATCGAACATGAAAGTTTGGTCGATTCGAACGCTGTCCCGATGCCAATGAATCTCAATGGTCAAATTGCATTTGCCAAAAAAGACCTGGTCGAACGCTTGGGTGTTCTTCCAGAATCAGTAAGGCTTTCGAGTGCAAATGCCGTCACCTGGCGTTCTGGCGCATTGGGCTGTCCCGATCCGGAAAAGATGTACACCATGGCTCTGGTCACCGGCTCAGTCATTTATCTGCAAGCGGATAACATGATCTATGCCTATCACGCCAAGTTTGCACAAGAGCCCTTTTATTGTCCCCGCGAGCGTGTTGAGCCACCCGTCCTGAATAGTGAGGATGATCTAACTTGAAACGCCTTAGCTAACCTTCCAACGTTTTTTATTACCTTATCCGTCTGGCATCGCGAACGATGCCAGACGTTTATAGGCTACTGAGTATCAACCGCAATAATTGATCTTGCGATTTCTCCACCACCATTACTGTGATGGAGTATTCCAAGGTAGCGGGCACCAAGAGTGAGTCCGGAGTAGCCAACGGTTACAGTCTCGGTAGTTCCAGCTACAGCTCCAAGTGGTGCAGTAACAGAGGTGTTGCCCTCATCACCGAATACTGGCATGGCCCACAACGTGTAGTCACTGTTATCACCATTCGCAGCAGCGTAGTAATCCACTACGAGCCAATAACAACCGGCAGGTCCGTTGGACACATCGATGACTTCGTTAGAAGTAGCTGAACCGCTGCTGCCTAACAGCGTAATGGGGCCTCCACAGCCATTCGGGCCGTAATACAGACGCAGATCCAGGTCATCAGAGCCCGGAACCGACGTATCGGCATCAAATGTTTGCAGACGGAAGTGGGTGTTGGCTGGCATATTATTAAAGTGATAGAGGTCAAGCCCTTCAGTGGCGCTGACATTACCGGAGATAGAGTAACCTTCGGCCAAACCGCTCACATCAGCAAAATAGCTTCCGGTGTAGCCAAATCCAATCGATACATCGACAGAACCATCACCAGCACCATCAACCACACCTTGTACCTCACTATCGGCCAAGACGACCGCAGGTTTAACCACCACAGGTATGCGCACGACATGACCTTCATCACCAGTCCAGTAAGCAAAACCGGAGGTATATACACTCTGTGCAGCACCAGCCACGGTCAACGTCAATTCAACCTGCTGGGACGCACCCGGGGCAATTGTAAAGAACGAAGGAGTGGCAATGACATCAATGCCAGCAACAGATGCAGAGAACTCGTAAGTTTCGCTTGTGCTGCCCACACTGGTCAATGTCCGGGTTACTATCTCACTACCCAGCAACGCACCATTGGAAATCGAGGCAGTGTTCAAGCTCTTGACGCTACCGCCGTAGACCAAAAAGTCCAGCCAGTCATTAAAGCCGTGATCGAATACCAGCCCTGGATCAGCAGCGCTGTTAGGATCAACATGCCCAGCACCCTGCGCAAACGGATCTGCACCGGAAAGCAAATCATAACCGGTTGTCATCAATGCAGATTTAATCATCATGGGTGACCAATCCGGATGAAGCTCAGTCAACAATGCACCAATACCTGCAACGTGCGGGCTGGACATCGAAGTACCCTGATAAGACGCAAAATTCTGACCACCGTTTCCAGAAGCGCGACTGCAGCCAGAATATCAACACCCGGCGCTGACACATCTGGTTTTAACAAGTCACCGTCACCTGCAAGCAATGGGCCTCGCGAGGAGAACCCGGCGATCAGAGGAGCCACCGAAGGTGCGAAATAGGCTGGAAAAATTTCAGCGGCAGGTGTACCACCAGCGGTTACGTAGCTACGAATGGCATTTCCGGCCACATTGTTGACATGCACTGTCGGCACACTATGTGTGTCCGCATTAAGTGTCTGACCCGCGCCGGTATTGGCCAGTATTGAACCCACGCCACCTGCCATAAACACGGCCAGGCTCTTATCTGTACGAGCTATTGTGCCACGATCACACAACACAATTTTTCCGGTAACAGCCGCTGGATCCAGGGTGCCGGGATAGCAAAGTCTGCCCTGAGTCAAATCAGCTCCGGCCAGAACAACATTGGCAGAGTAAACGAGATCAGCCGGACCGGCACCGGTGGTATTGGTTGACGAGCCGTTATGAGTAGCTCCATTACCCAGTACTACGTCTGCAGCATAATTTCGATCGTGCGTACTGGCAGCAACCGTTGTCAGCCATGGGCCAGGATGGGCAACCGTAGAAGCACCAGGGCCACTGTTACCGGCAGAAGCTGCCACAAATACACCAGCGTCGGCTGCATACAGGAAGGCGACTTCAACTCCATCGAGAAAGTTGGTGCGTGAACCACTAATTGAATAGTTGATCACATCAACGCCGTCAGCGACGGCCTGATCAATGGCAGCAATACTGTCCGAAGGATAACAAGAGCCCCCATCAGGAGTCTGCCAGCAAGTTTTATAGGCTGCAATTCAGGCCCGCGGAGCGATGCCGTTGACAGAGCCCAAAAATGCCAGTTCTCCCGTCAGGGGAACATCAGCATTACCGCCTGAAGTTGAGGCAGTATGCGTACCATGCCCGCCGAAATCACGAGGAGAAGTAAATTCGTATGGGTAGTTTGCTTCAATGCCTGCATTGCCACCAAAACCGGCGTTGTAATACCTGGCGCCGATCAGTTTCTGGTTACAATCAGAAGCCTTAAAGGCTTCGCCCGGCACACATTTGCCGTGCCAACCAGGGATTTGGTGGTAATCCAACTTGCCATCTTTGGATGCATTGCCATTTGTGCCCGTACGGTCGGAGAAGCTCAAGCTTTCAGGCCAAACGCCACCGTCAACAATACCGATGATTACGTCTTCGCCTTTGACACCTACATCCCACAATCCACCAGGCGCTGTCAGCCCGAGGAAGTCCGGGGTGGTTGCTGTATCCAATGACCGCGGTTCATCCGCATAGACTCTCACAACGCCATCGACGGCCCGCATTTTGTTGGCCTCAGCTTTCGTCATTTCAGCCGCAAAGCCATTGAAACTATATTGGTAGTTGTAAACTTTTTTACTGCCCTGCACTTTCTGCATCGCGTCTGATTGTTTTGCGTTCAAGTACTTGACATAGTCAGTCACTTTCTTGCTGTTCGGGTTAATCTTTTTACCTTTGGCTGGCTTGGTTGCTTGCATGCCTTTAATAGAGCCATCATAAGCAACTACTGGCGCATCTTTCATTTGAACAATATAAATACCATTGGGGCTCTCAGGAACGGCATCTATCATGGCCAGATCCGTGAAGTTTTGTAAACTTTTGTGATTCATTTATTGGTTCTCCGTGAGAACAACTATGGTGAAATGAAATCCCTCAAGTCAAACCCGTTTTGGGAATAGGGTTTGGAGCACTTGGGTGTTTGCATGGTGAGTGGCAAATGAATTGCACAACAATGAATTGCACAATAATGTTCTATTTCAAAACACGAAACTATTACCACCAATTAGCCGAGAAATTATATAAGAAAATTCCAAAATCTGTCCATCAGGAAATATACTAGGCAATAAAGGGTTCACAGCCAACATATCGCTGCTACTGAAATTGGTTAGGTTCGATCACACTCTCTTGTCGACAACCCGCTGGGCTTTGCCTCCAGAACGGGGGATTGCTCCCGGCTCGTGTACTTTAACTGCAGCAGACACACCAATCAGCGACTTGACCCGATGCTGCAGCGTTTGCTGCGCATTTTGCATTTCAGCAGGCGAACCAGGCTGCGCCACTTCAACGTGAATCTCCAGGGCATCCAGGTGCCCCTGCTTGCTGACTTCCAGATAATAATGAGGAGTCAACCCGTCAACTGCCAGCACTTGCTCTTCAATTTGAGTGGGGAATACATTGACGCCGCGAATAATCAGCATGTCGTCGCATCGACCGGTGATTTTTGCCATGCGCCGCATGGTGCGACTGGTGCCGGGCAGCAAGCGCGTAATATCCCGAGTGCGGTATCGGATAACAGGCATGGCGCGTTTGCTCAGGCTGGTGAATACAAGCTCACCTTCCTCCCCGTCTGGCAACACCCTGCCTGAATCCGTATCAATGATTTCCGGATAGAAGTGGTCTTCCCAAATGGTGGGTCCATCTTTGCTTTCAGCACATTCTTGCGCCACGCCGGGGCCCATGACTTCGGAAAGGCCATAAATATCCAAAGCATCGATGCCAAGGCGCGCCTCCATTTCGGAGCGCATGGCACCCGTCCACGGCTCCGCTCCGAATATACCAATGCGCAACGACAGTTCGTGTGAATCGACACCCTGCCGCTCCATTTCATCTGCAAGATTCATCATGTAAGACGGCGTAACCATGATAATGTCGGGATTAAAATCCTTAATCAGCTGCACCTGCTTTTCAGTCTGCCCACCGGACATGGGGATAACCGTACAGCCGAGCCGCTCTGCACCATAGTGCGCGCCCAGGCCACCGGTAAACAATCCATAGCCGTATGCAATGTGAACCATATCACCAGCCTGCCCGCCTGCTGCGCGGATGGATCGTGCCACCACATCAGACCACACATCGATATCTTCCTGAGTGTAACCAACTACGGTGGGCTTGCCGGTGGTGCCACTTGATGCGTGGATTCGAACCACCTGTTCGCGCGGAACGGCGAAAAGACCAAACGGATAGTTGTCTCGCAAATCGGCCTTGGTTGTGAAAGGAAAGCGCGACAAATCCTCCAGCGAAACCAAACCCTCAGGTGTTACGCCGTGAGCTTCAAACTTGGCGCGGTACACTGGCGAGTTGGTATAGACATGCTGCAAAGTGTTGCGCAGGCGCGATAATTGTAGTGCTCGCAGCTCCTCTACGCTGGCGGTTTCAATATCATGCAGAGGCGTGAAGCAGGAAGATTTTTTCATGTTTCGGAGTCAAGCATTGAGCTTTTTCACGAACTCCGATTTCAGCATCATCACGCCAACCTTATCGGCTCGACAGTCGATATTGTGATCGCCATTAACAATACGGTTCACCAGGATTTTGGTGCCTACTTTTATAACGCTCGATGTACCCTTTACTTTCAGGTCTTTAATAAGAGTCGCACTATCACCTTCAAAAAGGTCATTGCCGTTGGCGTCTTTGACTTTAATGACCTCAGCATCGGTGACGTCGCCAGCACCCTTTTTCCACTCGTGGGCGCACTCAGGGCATACCAGTAAATCCCGATCTTCATATGTGTACTGCGAATTGCATTTGGGGCATGGCGGGAATTCACTCATATATTAGATCCTTGAAGTTTCGCCATAAGCCTGGCCAGAGAAATCATCCTCACGTCATTTGCTACGGGGAACTCATCGTCCCCGCCATAGAGTATATATTTATGTGATGCGCCGACATCATCACAAGTTTGGCTGTAATGCTTCCCGATCTTTGGGGCGACACCATGCTTAATTTCAACAGCCCAAACTTCAGACGATGGCATCGTGATAACCAGGTCAATCTCTGCACCAGCGGCAGTTCTGTAAAAGTTGGACGTTGCACGACTCGGTAGAATGGAATGAATGTTTTCAACCACAAACCCTTCCCAACTCTTCCCCAGCACCGGATTGGACAGTAAAGAGTCGTGGCTGTTAACACCCAGCAATCGGTGCAAAATGCCGCTGTCACGGACGTAATAACGTGGTGACTTAACCAACCGCTTCTTGACGTTTCTGTGCCACGGCTCAAGGCGTCTGACCAGCAAAAGATCAGTCAGAATATCGATGTAATTAGTCACCGTTTTTGCATCAACTTCAAGGTTAGATGCTAGCTTGGAATAATTAGCAGTTTCACCTTGTAAATGCGCCAACATGGTCCACAGTCGGCGCAATCTCGCGGCTGGAACACGAAAACCCATTTGTGGGATGTCACGCTCAAGATACGTACGAATCAGGTTCTCCAGCCAGTCCATGGCCAAATCATCATCTGCTGCAAGATAACTGTCCGGGAATCCTCCCCGCAACCAGAGCTTCTGTTGACCACCCTGCCTACCTACTATTTCAGTAATATTCAGGCCACTCATTTCAATATAACTGATCCGACCCGCAAGGCTCTCTGACGACTGACGCATCAAATCCATTGACGCCGAACCAAGCAGCAAAAACTGGCCAGCTTTACGGCCCCGCTCTCGACTCTTGTCAATCAGCCCCCGTAGCACGGGAAACAACTCCGGGCTTCGCTGTATTTCATCCAGAATAACCAATTTGTCAGCATGCGCACTCAGGAAACTGGTGGGATCACTGAGCTTCAGCAAGTCTTCAGGGGCTTCCAAATCCAGATAAATTGAGTCGATTCCTTTAGCAACGCTTTTTGCAAGCGTCGTCTTACCCACCTGACGTGCGCCAAGCAACGCAACTGCAGGCACCTTCGCGATCGATAATTGAAGCCTTTCTGAGATTTGACGCTTTAACATACCTTGCATTATAGGAATATAATTCTGAATTTACAAGGTATTCGTCAACGATGGACTCACTCAAACGCCCTCCATCGGGCTTGTCCAGCAATCAGGTTCATCGCAACCACAGCGGCTTTTCCTTTGTGACCTTGTGGTAAATGGGACAATCTTTATCATGAGCATTCGGTAACACACCGCTGCTCATCAAAAATTCATTTACAATTTCTCCACCTGTAAAATTAAAATTTTTCTTGAAGAGTTTCACCCATTCTTGCTTCGAAAGTGGGTGATGTAATTCAATCCATTTTTCAAAGGAGCCGTGCTCCTTTTGAAGTTGGAGTATTGTCTTTGCATTTTCGATCGCGGCGTTGACCTTAAGGCGGTTACGAATGATCCCGGCATCACCCATAAGCCTCTCCCGGTCTTTTTCGGAATAAGAAGCGACTTTCTCAATCTTAAAACCATCATAGGCCTTCCTGAAATTCTCCTGTTTTTTCAGGATTGTTTCCCAGCTTAATCCTGCCTGATTGATTTCAAGAATCAATCTTGCAAAAAGCTCGTCATCATTATGAATCGGAAATCCGTATTGATGGTCGTGGTAGTTTTGGTGAAGCACGCGACGTGCCTCAGGAAGCTGATGAATAGACTTACAGTAAGACATAATCAGTTGTGCCCTCGCCCACTCAGTTTTGCATAATGAGTTGCGATTGCTACTGAACGAATATACCAGGTCAGGCTCGATATAATATTTTGAACCCTTGGATGAGCAACGAAAATCTTCGCCACGCTCATGGGCAACCTCAGTTATAAAGTTAGCAAAATCATAAAAAACGCGAGCGCCATTCCTATTGCAGGTATAAGTACCGCTGGAGTTGGTTCATCACCACCCCATCGAACCTGACTCTTAGATACAATATCGGGGCTGGGTGTTGGTGTCGGCTTGCCCTTACCCTTACCACTATTCTTCGCTTGTACGTTACCGATCGCAAAAACGACAGTAATATTATAAAAAGTAAATAATATTTCGCTTGAATATCGTTTTTTTATTTGATATCAAGCGGCAATCCAGGCACTGCACCAGCCTTCGCCGTTGACCAGTTTACCCTGAAAGATGGCGCACCCACCCCAACCATCAGCACCAGCCTGGAAGAGTTTGCAATTGTGACAAAATTGCTTTTGTCCCTCTGGCGTAGCGTGCTGTGGATACTTTTTGGTATCAACAGTACTGGCATCATGTACATAACCCAGTGCGATGGCCGTTGGGTCTGACTCGCTTACTTTTTCATTATCGGCTTTCAGAATAATTGGTATTCCAGCCAACGGAATCGCTGCGCTTGCCAACAGTGTATTTCGCAGGAATGTGCGTCTTGCGACTTTTTCGTGACTCTTCATAATTAACTCCAGTTTAAATTCAACGTAATAGTGACCGCGCTCTTCCTTGAGTGTTGCAGAACCGGGAATAAATCCGGCTATCTTGGTTTTTATCCCCGCCACTATTATATACCTATACAGAATATATACCACAAATACATAAAACTTGAGATAAGTTAAAATAAAACTTGTTTTATCTATACAAAACCTATACATTAGCCTCTCAACTCAACGAGGACATACACATGCGTTTAAATAACAAATTCAGTATTTCAACTTTTACCGCCTTCGCAGCAGCACTTTTGCTGCTGGCCACCAATGTTAATGCGGGTCACCATGAAGAAAAGCACTCTGACATCGTAGACACTGCAGTTGCTGCTGGCACCTTCAACACGTTGGCTGCCGCACTGGGCGCCGCTGACCTGGTTGGTACGCTCAAATCAGACGGACCATTCACGGTGTTTGCACCTACTGATGAAGCATTTGCCAAGTTGCCGGACGGCACCGTAGAAATGCTGCTGTTACCGGAAAACAAAGACAAGCTGGTCGCCATCCTGACCTACCATGTCGTTGCAGGCAAAGTAACTGCGGCCGAAGTAGTCACAATGACGACTGCTACTACAGTTAATGGTGCTGACCTCGCAATCCGCGTTGACAATGGCACGGTCTTCATTAATGACTCACGTGTAACAGCTACGGATATCATGGCCAGCAACGGCATCATTCATGTAGTGGATACCGTAATTTTGCCCAAATAATCTTTGATTTGTAGGCAAGTCCCAGCACACTCCACTGGTGTGCAACCCTGACCCGGCTCATTCCCCCGAGCCGGGTTTTTTTATTTGGAAACTGCTCTATGAACATATTTATACTCGATTCGGATATTACCCGCTGCGCCCGGTATCACTGTGATCAGCATGTCAACAAAATGATCCTGGAAAGTGTACAGATCATGTGCACGGTGCTTATCCTCGAGTGTTGGCGATATGGATTGGCTTTTTACTCGTGACTTTCCTCCGGCTAACCGAATTTGTCTCCCGCCAGCATCACTCGGGAGTGCCGGAAAATTCGGGAATGGGTCTAGCCGCCGCTTCCGTCTGCGTCTCGACAATACCGTTGGTTTTGATGTCGTTGATCAGCCATTCCATTTCCTTGATCTCGCGCCTTTGCGCCTCAATGATTCCGTCGGCCAGTTTGCGTACCCGCGCATCTTTGATCTGGGCGCGTTCGCTGGTCAGGATAGCGATCGAATGGTGCGGTATCATGCCCTCCATGTAGTCCACTCCGGTCACAGTAACCTGGCTGCGCACCAGCCACAGCGCTGCAACAAACAGAACGCCTGCAGCAATGAAGATCGCGGCGTTGGCCGCGCGGTTTTTATACATGCCCAGCATGAACGCCAGCATGATCACCATCATCGCAGCCACCATAATCAGTGTCATGAACATGCGGGTTTCGCTGAACCAGGCGTGGTCAATCAGCTGATACGAGTTCAGGTACATCAGGAAAAACATCGCGACCCCTGATGTGGCGATCATGGCCAAGTAGCGGCCATAGCTGCCGTGGCCTTTGCCGTTCTGTTCCATCTTGTTCTGTTCCATCTTGTTGTGTTCCATCTTGTACTCCTCAGGTTGCAAATTGGGTTCCAAAAAAATTATTGGTGAGGGAGTGACCAGCTTTTTCAACCGATCAAAAAGTAAGCCTGAATGTGCTGACTCCGTTACCGGAAGTAGCCTCAACCTTCCCGCCATGCGCTTCCATGATTGACCTGACGATAGCCAATCCGAGCCCCGATCCTTCGCTCTGGCGTTTTCGAGACGGATCAATCCGGTAGAAGCGCTCAAAGATGCTCGCCAAATGCTCGTCGGGAATATCCGGCCCTGAATTTTGCACGCTAAGTAGCGTCCTGCCATCGCCGGACTCATCCAACCTGACCAATACGCGATCTCCCGCAGTTGTGTATCGTATCGCGTTGGACAGCAGATTGGAGATCGCCCGCCGCAGCATGGAGCGGTCCCCCAGAACACGTGGGGCCTTGCCTTCCAATTCCAGCCCTACATGCTTTTCTTCCGCCAAAGCCTCAAAAAAATCGAACAGTTCTCGCACTTCATGAGCCAAATCCAATGACTCTGGAACAGGTTTGAGCAAGCCGTGCTCGCTCTGAGCAAGCCACAGCATATCATTTACCATCTTGGCCAGCCGTTCCTGCTCTTCCAGATTTGAGTACAGCAATTCACGGTATTCATCCAGACTTCTGGCCTTGCCCAAAGCCACTTGTGTCTGAGTGATGAGATTGGTCAAAGGAGTGCGCAGTTCGTGGGCTATGTCTGCGGAAAAATGCGACATTCGGGTGAAACTGTCTTCCAGCCGGCCAATCATGCGATTGAAGGAGGCAGCCAGATTTTGCAATTCATCAGGCAGGGCCTCAGGGTCGAGCCGTACATGCAAGCGATCCGCCTGCACATCGCGTATGGTATCGCTCAAACCACGCAGCGGTGCATGTCCCTGATGTACACCGTACCAGGCCGCTAACAGCGTGATGAGTCCCGCCAAAGTCATTATCAACAACAAACTACGACGAAAATAATCCAGAAACTGGATATGGAAGTTCATATCAATGGCGGTGACAATACGGTATTCAAGGCTTCCTGCATGTGTTTGCGTGATAGTGCCCCGATACGTTTTTCCATCCGCCTGCCAACGGTACAAATTATCAGCGCGGGTGTCGGGAACCACAGGAAATTTATTGATCGGCTTAACAAACTCACTCCCGTCAGGCCCATAAATCAGGTTGCCATCCATGTCCCAAACCTGGAAATACACACCGTGATGGCCAGAGATGGCGCGGGACAAAGCCTCTGCCAGATGGGTAGCCTCGTTATCAGCATCGAGCAAAGCGCGCTTCACAGCGCTTGTCATCACCACCAACTCACCCGCATCTTGCTCGGCGAAGTGTCGCTCCACGACATTTTCTACCAGATGGCCAATCACCAATAGACTGAGTCCAATGGCCAGCGCAACAGCAATCATGACGCGAGTGGTAAGCGATAGTGGTCGCCTGGCTCGCATTTTAGTCATCCTCAACATCCAGCTTATAGCCCATACCACGTACCGTGTGGATCAGTTTGGGCTGAAAGTCGTCATCAATTTTAGCGCGCAGGCGACGGATCGCCACATCAATTACGTTGGTATCTGAATCAAAATTCATATCCCAAACCTCAGAGGCAATCAACGAGCGCGGTAACACCTCACTTTGATGGCGGACCAGAAGTTCCAGCAGGCAAAATTCCTTGTGGCTGAGGTTGATTCTTTGGCCCCCGCGCGTTGCTCTGCGTCGCGGCAAATCAAGAATGAGATCGGCAACTTTAATTTGATCAGACAGGATTGGCCCGCTACTGCGGCGCAGCAGTGTTCGAACCCTGGCGAGCAGCTCGGCAAATGCAAAAGGCTTGACCAGATAGTCGTCAGCTCCCAGTTCCAATCCCTTCACGCGGTCATCAACGCTGTCACGGGCGGTAAGAAACAATACGGGCGTCTGGCGGCCGGCTTCGCGCACAGACTGAATGATGCGCCAGCCATCTACGTCTGGCAGCATCACATCCAGCACCAGTAAATCAAAGTTCTCCGTCATCGCTTGATGGTGACCATCAAGGCCATTACGCGCCAGAATGACCATAAACCCGGCCTCGGTCAGGCCTTGCTTTAGATAATTGCCAGTTTTTATTTCGTCTTCGACTACTAAAAGCCGCATCGCAGTATTGCTCCACATCCCGGTACTTGCACATCCCGGTACTTGCACATCCCGGTACTTGCACATCCCGGTTCTTGATTAACCAACAGCTTAAACCTGCCCTGCCCACAAGAAGATGACTGTAAGATTACAACTTTGTAATTTTCAGGTCATGCTGGCGACAGACACTACCAACTAGTATACGGCGTCATATTGCTGAATTATCACTAACTGTTCGAGAACGAGGTTTACCCATGACACAGTGGTTCCCGCGGCCAACTCAAATTAGCCGCAGACGTTTTGTTCAAGGTTTAGCGACCGGCGGCGTGCTAGCGGCGACACCCGCCTGGTTGCAGGCATCAATTCTCGGCACAACGGCGCTTGGCTCAGCCCCGGAATTGAGTGGCCGTGAAATCAATTTGGTGATTGCTGAAACACAGGTCAACTTCACAGGTGTGTCACGCATGGCCACCACCATCAACGGCTCTATTCCAGCCCCCACGTTGCGCCTGCGCGAGGGTGATGAAGTGACCATTCGAGTCACCAACCGCTTGACGGTGAGCACTTCTATCCATTGGCACGGCATAATTCTGCCTTACCAAATGGACGGCGTGCCCGGCATCAGTTTCAAGGGCATCGCACCCGGGGAAACTTTCACCTATCGTTTCACCCTTCATCAGAGCGGCACTTACTGGTACCACAGTCACACTGCTTTTCAGGAAATGACCGGCATGTATGGCGCGCTGATCATCGAGCCCAAAGAGAGTGAACGACACCGGACAGATCGGGATTACGTGGTGGAGCTTTCAGACTGGACCGATGATGACCCCATGCATGCCTTCAAAAAGCTGAAAGTCCAAAGTGATGTCTACAATTTTAATCAGCCCACTTTTCCTGATTTTGCCCGTGATGTATCAAAAATGGGCCTGCAAGCCGCACTGGAAAAGCGCCAGATGTGGAACCGGATGAGGATGAATCCAACAGATCTGGCGGATTTATCGGCGGCAACATTCACCTTTCTGATGAACGGCACCACACCTGCGGGTAACTGGACCGGCGTTTTCAGTCCCGGCGAGCGTGTACGTCTGCGCTTCATCAACGCAGCTAGCAACAGCTTTTACGATGTTCGCATTCCCGGCATGAAATTGACCGTCATTCAGGCTGATGGGCAGAATGTGGAGCCAGTCACCGTTGACGAATTCCGCTTTGGTCCCGGCGAGACCTACGATGTGCTGATCCAGCCCGAAGACGATGCTTATACAATCTTCGCGCAAAGCATGGATCGAAGCGGCTACGCCCGCGGCACACTTGCGGTACAACAAGGCTTGTCGGCGCCGGTGCCAGCGCCCGATCCGGTAGAATGGTTGACCATGGCCGACATGATGGGGTCTATGGATCATGGAAGCATGGAACCCGGAGGTATGGATCACAGCTCCATGAATCATGAAGGCATGCAACAGGGCAGTATGGATCACAGTTCCATGAATGATACGGCTATCAGTGACGCTGGCATGGATCATTCAAAGATGAGTGACGGCAATGCAATGGACCACAGCCAGCATGCAATGCAGAAAAGTCCGCTCGCAGTGCCGTCTCAGAGTGTGAACCACGCTCGAACTGAATACGGCCCCTCTGTAGATATGCGGGTTGATATGCCGCGCACCAATCTTGACGATCCTGGCATCGGTTTGCGCAACAACGGTCGCCGGGTGTTAACACTTGCCGACCTTAAATCTGCTGACGGTGTATTGAATGACAGCCGCCCGCCTGTGAAGGAGCTGGAGCTACATCTCACTGGCAATATGGAACGCTATAGCTGGTCCTTCGACGGTTTAGAGTTTGGTAAAAGCACACCGGTGTCGCTAGGACACAACGATCGAGTAAGGATTATTCTGCAAAATGACACCATGATGACTCACCCCATGCATTTACATGGGATGTGGAGTGATCTTGAAACTGATCAAGGCGAGTTGCTGGTGCGCCGTCATACCATTGCGGTACAACCGGCACAGCGCATAAGCTTTTTAACAACACCCCATGACGTGGGGCGATGGGCATGGCATTGCCACCTTTTGTTTCACATGGATGCGGGAATGTTCCGCGAGGTCGTGGTGTCATGAGCTATACCAGCATGAAACTGATGGTAAGCCTGTTGGTTGCAATGGCGATGTTCCAAACCAATCCAGTGTGGTCGCAAACGAATCATGACAGCATGGACATGCAGGATGATAGCCAGGATGATGAGATGAACATGCAGGGCGGCAGCGCACCAGATGACGCGAGAGACCC
>Ga0105054_10002251_pt1 | contig 30906 bp, 31 predicted proteins | sample BON02_FD_78091 | JGI IMG/M metagenome (GOLD analysis project Ga0105054, IMG submission 78091) | Freshwater microbial communities from Lake Bonney liftoff mats and glacier meltwater in Antarctica - BON-02 (megahit assembly) | ecosystem: Environmental > Aquatic > Freshwater > Ice > Glacier...
CTAACGAAGACCGCGAATGACCACCGCTTCGCCGCTCGCTCGCTACGGCGCCTTGTGAGAGGCGCGCTACGCGAGCGGCGAAGCTACCACCGGCGAGCTACACCACGTCCAGGGACACGACCGTCTCCGCTCGACGGTTCGGCCAGGCGCTGGGTGTTGTCGGCCCGACAACTTGTCGGCCCAAAGCACCAGGCGGTAGCGTTTCGACATGGCCAAGCATTTCGCCGGTTTAATTTCTCCTCAGAGGTAAGCCGGTTGGTCGTAATCTCGTAAGTTCTCTACCCGCTTTCATTGCACAACGTGGAGGAGCTGCTGTTTCGGGGCCTGACAGAGGCCTTCTGAGGGAACTGTGCTCTCTGGCATTTAAAGGCGCGAACGAGCGACTGGAATTGGGCGCGGACGCTGCCGCGAAATGCGCAGACGGCAAATGTCGTCTTCCCATCGATACCGTTGAAAAAGTCGGCGAGCCCGTTGCAATCGGCCTTTTCCGGCCAGTTATGCGCCCTTGCGAAATCCTGAGCTATTGATTTTCATGAGACTCGATTTCGCTAGAAGCATGGATTCTGCGGGTGCTGAGGAGCCGTCGGACTTTCTCGACAGTATCCATGGCGGACATTCGGCGCGTCCGCTTCACGGCAACGTCAACGCGACGGCATGATATGACAAACTCTCTGGTCAGTAGCGGCCCGAACATGAGATCGAGCGAGCGGGAAAATTAACATCTATAAAAATCAACGCGCTATATTCACGTGTCGAACTGCAGTTGGCTGCATGCAGGCCGTCGGCATGGTCAACGACCACGGCGTCGAATGCTTCCGCAACCGGCAGGTCCAGAAGCTGACCCCCTCATGACGCACCCGAAGAACCCCGCCCGCACCCTCCCCACCCTCTTGCTTGAGATCGCGCTGATCGAAAGCGCCGGCGGCCCGGTCTGCGGCGTCGACGAGGCCGGGCGCGGTCCCTGGGCCGGGCCGGTCTCGGCCGGGGCGGTGATCCTCAACCCCGACGACCTGCCCGCCGGTATCGACGACTCCAAGGCCCTGACCCACGCCCGGCGCGAGGCGCTGGAGATCGAGATCAAGGCCCGCGCCCTCGCCTGGGGCGTCGGTTTCGCCTCGGTCGAGGAGATCGACCAGCACAACATCCTGCACGCCACCGGCCTGGCCATGCGCCGCGCTGTCGAGGCGCTGTCGATCCCGCCGGTCACGGCATTGGTAGATGGAAATTACCGCTTCAAACTACCCTGCGCCGTCCAGACGGTGGTCAAGGGCGACAGCCTGTCACTGTCGATCGCCGCCGCCTCGATCCTGGCCAAGACGGCGCGGGACCGGCTGATGGTCGAACTGGACGCTCAATACCCCGGCTACGGATTCGCCGGCCACAAGGGTTATAATGCGCCCATCCATTCAGAGGCGCTGCGCACCCTCGGCCCCTCCCCAGCGCACCGCCGCAGCTGGGCCCCGATCCGGGCGCTGCTGGAAGCCAACTGACTTGATGACAAGGGAAAAAGTCGCTGCGCTACCCCCGGCATGCCGTCAACACCTCCCCCTCACGCCGCATCCGCCAGCACAAGCCGCCGCTCGCTGACCACGAACAGATATTCGACGTTCCGCAGCCGCCCCACCGCCCCGACCTTCTCGCCCTTCGGATTGTGGATGCCGATGCGGGCACCGACGTAGCGCGGCCGGGCGATCTCGATCACCTGCACCTCGCCCCGACCCGACAGCATTTCGACCAGCTGGTCGCGGGCCAGATAGCCCTCGTCATTGAACGAGACGATCAGGTTCGGGGCCTTCAGTCCCTCGATCACGGATTGCAGCGCCGGGGCGATGCCCGGCTTGCTGTTGAAGGGGCTCTTGCGGGTGCGGACGTCGATCCGTTTGTTGGCGATGCCATAGGTCTCGGGCCGGTCCCACAGCACCAGACTCTCCCAGCAGTGATAGTTGCCGAGATAGGAATGCTGGTTGTACGGCGGATCCAGATAGACCAGATCGGCCTCGACCTGCGGGGCCAGTTCGACCGCATCGGCGCGGGTGGCCTTGCACGGCCCGGCTGCCACGCCCGGCAGGATGTCGGGCATCCGCAGCTCAAGCGGCTTCAACGCCCGCGCGGCCCACTGTTTCATATAGGCCATCTGCAGACCGGCGGTGGAATCCACCCGGTCGGCGGCCTCCATCAGACTGACCAGGGCGATGGCCTCCAGCTCCGGCTCCAGCGCCAGGGCCGCGATCCGGTCGCGCATGGCGTCGATGACGGCGCCGTTCTGCGGCGTGAAATAGCGGGCGTCCTCGCAGAAGGTTTTGGTGAACCAGCCGGCCTCGGGGGTCACGGTCCGCAGGTCGGCCAGCACCGCCTCGGCCCGATCCAGCCAGCGATCCCGATCCGCCTGGACATAGGCCGTGGCCAGGGTGTGGGCATAGGCGTTGTGGTCATTGGACCAGACACGGAACCCCGCCCCTTTCAGCGCATGGCCGACCCGCGCCGAGCCCGAGAACAGGTCGCACACCGTCCCGCCGTCGGGCAGCCGGCCACGGATCGCGGTGGCGATCTGCGTCAGGAGCGCGCGTTTCGAGCCGATGTATTTGATCATGAGTCGGTTCTGCCTTCTCCCCTTGGGGGAGAAGGTGGCTCGCGAAGCGAGACGGGTGAGGGGGATGTCCGCCCCGCACTCATCATCAACCAGCCTGCCTTTGGATAGAGCCCCCTCATCCGAGCGCCTCCGGCGCCCACCTTCTCCCCCAACGGGAGAAGGACTTAGCGCTTCGCCTTCGCCGGAGCATGGGCCAGTCGCAGCAGATTCGCAGCCCCCGGCGCGCCGAAGGGCGTTCCGGCCAGGATCAGGATGCGCTGGCCCGGCTCCGCCATCCCGTATTTGACGGCGCTGTTGACCGCGTCCTCGGTCACATCCTCCAGCGACGCCGGCTCCTTGCCCAGCCGTGTCTCCAACCCCCAGACCAGGGCCAGCCGCCGCGCTGTGTCGGGGTTGGGCGTCAGGGCCAGCACCGGCTGCAACGGCCGTTCGCGCGCCATCCGCCGCGCCGTCCCGCCCAGGGTGGTGAACACAACGATACAGGCCGTCGACTGTGCCTCGGCCGCCTTGCGCGCCGCAGCGACCAGGGCATCGGCGTCGATGTCGTCCATGCCGGCGTGTTCGGCGTCCATCAGACTGGGCCAGTTCGGATCCTGTTCGACCCGTTCGATGATCCGGCTCATCACCCCGACCGATTCCAGTGGATAGTCGCCGGACGCCGTCTCGGCCGACAGCATCAGGGCGTCGGCCCCCTCATAGGTGGCATTGGCCACGTCCGAGGCTTCGGCCCGGGTCGGGGCTGGCGAAGCGGTCATGGATTCCAGCATCTGGGTGGCCACGATCACCGGCACGCCGCGCTGGCGGGCGGCGCGAATGATCATCTTCTGGGCCACCGGCACCTCTTCGGGCTCCAGCTCGACACCCAGATCGCCGCGCGCCACCATGACCCCGTCGCAATAATCGAGGATGCTCTCAAGCTCCGCCAGCGCCTGCGGTTTCTCGATCTTGGCCAAACAGGCGGCCCGACCCTTCACGATCTGCTTGAGCTCGGCCATGTCCTCGGCCTTCTGCACGAAGCTGAGGGCCACCCAGTCGACACCGATGCGCAGGGCGAAGGCCAGATCCTCACGGTCCTTGGGCGTCAGGGCCGTGACCGGCACGACGGCCTCGGGCACGGCCACGCCCTTGCGGTCAGACAGTTTCGAGCCGCTCTCGATCGTGACGTCGGCCCAGTCGTCGGTGCGTTCGCCAACCCTCAGCCGCACCCGCCCGTCGTCGAGCAACAGCAACATGCCGGTGCGCAGGGCCTTGAAGATTTCCGGATGCGGCATCTGCACCCGCGTCGCGTCGCCGGGCGTCGGATCGAGGTCGAACCGCATCCTGTGGCCCGGCTTGATGTCGATCTCGACATCCCTGAACTTGCCCAGCCGCAGCTTGGGCCCCTGCAGGTCGGCCAGCACCCCCAGCGGCCGCTTCAGCGCCAGTTCCGCCCCGCGCACCGCCTTCAGCGCCGCCGCGTGATCCTCATGCGAGCCGTGGCTGAAATTCAGGCGAAAGACATCGACCCCGGCCTGGGCCAGGGCCTTGACCATGCCGGGGGCCCGACTGGCGGGTCCGAGGGTCGCAACGATACGGGCGCGCCGGGCTCTTTTCATTGAATATCCATAGGACCGGAGGGGCGATTCCCTCTTCTGCCACGAAAGCGCGCGCCGTTAAGGCCGGTTCGGCGCGCGAAACACGAAGTTATGCGGTAAGGCGGGGGCGCGGCGCAGACCGCGCGAGAGGAGCGACCCGATGGCGGGCCTGAAAGACAAGCGTGGCTTCATCGACCGGGACCGGCTGGACCTGTCCGAGCGTCAGGCTGTCGAACACTGGATGAAGCGCTGGGGCGTGACCCGCGACCAGCTGACCGCCGCCCACCGCAAGGCCGGACGCAACATCAAGGACATCGCCGCAGAGCTGGGCAAGAAGCGATAGTTTCGCGCGGCGGGGTGATTACCTCAGACGACCGTGCCGAGCAGCCGCCCGATTCCCGCCGTCAACGCCATGGCCAGCGAGCCCCAGAAGGCGACCCGCAGAACGGCCTTGCCCACGTTCGCCCCACCCGCCCTAGCTCCCAAGGCACCCAGTGCGGCAAGGCCGATCAGGGCTGAGGTCGCGACCATCGGCACCAGCAGGTTGCCGGGTGCCATGACTACCACCGTCAGGGGCAGGATGGCCCCGACCGAGAACGTCGCCGCCGAGGTCAGGGCGGCCTGGATGGGACGAGCGGTGGTGAACTCCGAAATCCCCAACTCGTCGCGGGCATGAGCCCCGAGTGCATCATGCGCCATCAGCTGCTCAGCGATCTTCAGCGACAGCTCCGCATCGATCCCCCGCGCGCGATAGATCCCGGCCAATTCCAGGGTCTCGGCAGCGGGGTCGGCGGCCAATTCGGCGGTTTCGCGCGCCAGATCTGCCTTTTCGGTGTCGGACTGCGAGCTGACCGAAACATACTCCCCGGCCGCCATGGACATGGCACCGGCGACCAGTCCGGCCACGCCGGCGATCAGAATACCGCTCTTGCCGGCATCGGCGGCGGCCACACCGACAATCAGGCTGGCGGTAGACACCAGCCCGTCATTAGCGCCCAGCACGGCGGCACGCAGCCACCCGATCCGGGCCACAAGATGACTCTCTGAATGAGAATCAAACCGGCTCATGGGTCGCCCTTCCGTCGGCGGCGCGGCCGGAATGGCCCGGCCTGATGTTGGTGCGAGCGGCGGGGGTCGAACCCGCATGACCGAAGCCGAGGGATTTTAAGTCCCTTGCGTCTACCAATTTCGCCACGCTCGCAGCCTGCGGCGTGATCTAGCAGCGCCCGGCGGCTTCGGCCATGCGGGGCAGTCGCTCAGACGCCGGAACCAGCGGCTGCGGCCACGCCGATCAGCACGACCCATGCAATACAGCCCAACAGGCCAATGCCCGAGCAGATCGAACCGGCGATGGCCATACCTTTACCGAACGGCTTGCTCATCGCGACCAGACCCAGCACGAGACCAATCGGGGCGAGGATCCACGACACCAATCCGATGAACGGTATCCACACGAACAGAATGGACAGGATGCCAAGCACGAGGGAAGCGACCGCCATTCCGTTACTCTGCACCTGCACGTAGCTGACCTGATTGGAATTCTCGCTCATCTTTCCCCCCATTGGTTCAAATCGCACTCGCGTTAACGTCGCATGTTGGACGATACTGTCAAGCATGAAGGTCGGTCAGTGCGCGCCAGCCGCCGCCGGCCGCATCGCCCGGAAGTCCACGTCGGAATCCGCAATCAGCCACACAAGCGCCGCCCAGGCCGCCACGTTCTGGCTCATCTGCGCCGGATCGATCTTGTCCAGGGTATCGTCCGCCGTGTGGTGCAGGTCGAAATAGCGGGTGCCGTCCTGGCTCAGGCCGAAGACAGGCACGCCCACCTCGGCAAGAGGGCCAATATCGGCACCGCCATGCAGTTCGGGCACGGCCGAGGGCAGAACGCCGATCGGATAAAGAACCCGTCCCGCCGCCCGGGCGAAGTCCGACCCCTGGGCACCCGGCGGCAGTTGCAGGGCATAGATACGGTCGGCCCCGAAATCGCTCTCGCCGGCAATAATGTGCTGTACCACCGCCGGCCCGATGCCGCGCAGATAGGCCCCGCCACCGTTGCCGGTGTCAACCGGTTGGGCCACCTCTTCCGCGCCATACAGGACCACCCGGATGGTCCTGGCCGGGCGGCGTCCGCTCGCGGCGATGGCCTTGGCCGCAGCCAGGGTGATGGCCCCGCCGGCTCCGTCGTCGATCGCACCTGTGCCCAGGTCCCAGCTGTCCATGTGTGAGCCCAGCACGATCACCTCATTCGGCCGCACGCTGCCGACGATATCGCCGATCACGTTCTGGCTGACCGTCTCATAGGTGCGGGCGGTCGAGGACAGGCGGATACGCACCGTCTCGCCCATGCCGATCAGGCGCGAGACTGTATCGGCGTCCGGCGCAGCCAGGGCAAAGCCCGGCAGGGGCACGACGCCATCGACATAGCGGGTGGTGCCGGTATGCGGCATCCGGTGTTCGTCCGAACCGGCCGACCGCATGATGAAGGCCACCGCCCCCTTGGCCGCTGCCACCGCGGGTCCGGCTCCACGGATGCGCGTCAGCGGGCCATAGCCCGAGCCGTCCTGCATCCGCACCATCTGACCGGCGTCGACATAGGCGATCTTGCCCGCCAGCGACCCCGCCGGGACTGCGTCCAGGGCCTCAAGACTGTCGAACCGCACCACCTCGGCCTCGACCACGCCATGGGTGCCGGGCGAGTGACCGAGGGCGGCCAGAACCAGCCGCTGCGGGTTGGGGCCGACGATCGATCCGCTCTCCTCGCCCCGCTCCCAACCGACCAGCGGGAACGGTTCGATCCGCACATTCTGGAAGCCCTGGGCCCGCATGTAGCCGGCGGCCCAGGCGGCGGCGTCCTGCTCGGCCTTCGACCCCGCCGGGCGCGGGCCGAAGCGCGTCGTGAGCTGGGTCACATAGTCCAGCGCGATATTCTGGTTCAGCGCCGCATCGCGGATCACCTCAGCGCGCTGGATGGTCGCGGCGTCCTGGGCCACGGCGGGTGCCGCGGCGAGGGTCAGGGCCAGCGCGCTGGCGGCAAGAAGGCGGACAGACAGGCGCATGACGACTCCGGGACTCAAGGGAGACGGACCGTGAACCTTGCAATCACAGCAGACAAGCGGTCGGCAAAAGAGTTTTCAACCACCCCCGGCTTGGAAGCGCGGGACTATTCGCCGCCCTTGACCCAGGCCTCGACCGGACCCTGCAGCTTGACGGTCAGTGCCTTGCCGCGACGGTCGACGCGGTTACCGACGGCCAGACGGACCCAGTTTTCCGAGATACAGTATTCCTCGACATTGGTCTTTTCCTCGCCCTTGAAGCGGACGCCGATTCCCTTGGCCAGCAGGTCGGCGTCGTGGAACGGGCTGTCGGGATCGACACAGAGGCGGTCGGGAAGAACGTCAGTCATAGAGATGCTCAAAGCGGGAGGACGGCAGGGCTTTAGCGGAACCGCGCGCGTCCTCCAAGGCTTTCACCGACGAGCCTTGATCCGCCGACGCGGCGGCATAGGTAAACGCCACCCCGCAGGAGCCGTCCATGACCGACCAGCCCGCGATCACCGTCGATTGCCACGCCATCCCCCTGCTGGGCTTCGGCACCTGGAACCTCACACCCGAGGACGCCCGGACCATGGTCGCCGAGGCCTTGCGCATCGGCTACCGCCACATCGATACCGCCTGGATCTATCACAATGAGGCGGCGGTCGGAGACGGCATCCGCGACGCCATCGCCGCCGGCCACGTGGCGCGCGAGGACCTCTGGCTGACCACCAAGATCTGGGTCGCCCATTTCGACAGCGACGGCCTGCTGAAACAGGCAAGGGAAAGTGCCGCCAGCCTCGGCTTCACCCCCGACCTGCTGCTGTTGCACTGGCCCAAGGCCGAGCCGGCATGGGAGGAAACCCTCGGTGCGTTGAACGAGGCGAGGGATCAGGGCCTGACCCGTACCATCGGCGTTTCCAACTTCCCCTCGGCCGAATTCCGCCGGGCACAGACCCTGTCGAAGGCCCGGCTGGTCACCAACCAGGTCGAATATCACCCCTACCTCAAGCTGACGCAGTTGATCGAAACGACCAAGGACCTCGGTTCCTCTATCACCGCCTGGTCGCCGTTGGCCCAGGGGGCGGTAGCCGATGACGCCGCCTTGGGCGAGATCGGCCGCACCCACGGCAAGACCGCCGGACAGGTGACCCTGCGCTGGCTGATCCAGCAGAACGTGATCGCCATTCCGCGTACCAGCAAGGTGAGCCGGGCCGAGGAAAATTTCGACATCTTCGACTTCGTGCTCACGGCCGAAGAGATGAACCGGATCCAAGCTCTCGCCCGCCCCGACGGCCGTCTCGGCGACTGGCTCGACAAGACGTTCAACTGGGACGAAGAATGGGCCTGAAGCGCCGCGATCAGCCGGCGTAAAGGGATCGGCGCTCAAGCAGGCCGAAGGCCGATAGCGCAAGGAGGAAGCGATGGGCTCGGTACTGGGTTTTCCCGGCGTCGATCCGCTCGACGCGGCGGTCGGCGCGAGGCTGAAACGGTGGCGTCAGGCGCGCGGCATGGCCGTTGATGACCTCGCTGCATTGCTGCACATCCCCGTCGAGCAGGCCCGCCGCGCCGAGGCCGGTCGCGTCCATCTGACCACCGCCCAGATCGGTGCTGCAACCCACGCCCTGCACCTGCCGCTCTGGGCACTGGTGTCGGATAGCCGGGCTTACTAAAGGGCCGCACCCCCGGACGGCGTGACAGGACGCGCGCGTCCGCCTAATCCAGACGCTCTCACGGAGCGTTCCCCTTGGCCTATAAATCCCTGCGCGACTTCATGGCCATGCTGGAGGCCGAGGGCGAACTGGTCCGGGTGACCGAGCCGGTCTCCACGACACTGGAAATGACCGAGATCCAGACCCGGCTGCTGCGCAACGGCGGCCCGGCGGTGCTGTTCGAAAAGCCCGTCATGCCCGACGGCTCGATCAGCCCGATCCCCTGCCTGGCCAATCTGTTCGGTACGGTGAAGCGCGTGGCCATTGGCGTCACCATGGACAAGAAGACCCGCACCACCGCCGGCGAACTGCGCGAGGTCGGCGAACTGTTGGCCTTCCTCAAGAACCCGACCCCGCCGCGCGGCTTCAGCGACGCCATGGAGATGCTGCCGCTGGCCAAGACCGTGATGTCCATGCGGCCGAAGGTGGTCAGGTCCGCCCCGGTGCAGGAGGTGGTGCTGAAGGGCGACCAGATCGATCTGACCTCACTCCCGGTTCAGGGCTGCTGGCCCGGCGAACCAGCCCCGCTGATTACCTGGGGTCTGGTGGTCACCAAGGGGCCGTCCGACGACCGCGAGGACGATTTCAATCTCGGCATCTACCGCATGCAGGTGCTGGGCAAGAACAAGGCGATCATGCGCTGGCTGGCCCACCGCGGCGGGGCGCAACACTATGCCCGGCACAAGAAAGCCGGAAAGAAGGGCCCCCTGCCCTGCGCCATCGTGCTCGGGGCCGATCCCGGCACCATCCTGGCCGCCGTCACACCAGTGCCGGACACCCTGTCGGAATACCAGTTCGCCGGCCTGCTGCGCGGGGCCAAGGCCGAACTGGTCCCCTGCAAGACCGTGCCCCTGATGGTCCCCGCCAATGCCGAAATCGTGCTGGAGGGCCATGTCCTGTTCGATGAATACGCGGCTGAGGGCCCCTACGGCGACCACACCGGCTACTACAACTCGGTCGAGACCTTCCCGGTGTTTCAGGTCAGCGCCATCACCATGCGCAAGGACCCGATCTATCTGACCACCTTCACCGGCCGCCCGCCGGACGAGCCCAGCGTGCTGGGCGAGGCGCTGAACGAGGTCTTCATCCCCCTGCTGCGCGCCCAGTTTCCCGAGATCACCGACTTCTGGCTGCCGCCCGAGGGCTGCTCCTATCGTATTGCCGTGGTGTCGATGAAGAAGGCCTACCCCGGCCATGCCAAGCGGGTGATGTTGGGCGTCTGGAGCTATCTGCGCCAGTTCATGTACACCAAATGGGTCATCGTCGTGGACGACGACATCGACGCGCGCGACTGGAAACAGGTCATGTGGGCCATGGCCACCAAGATGGACCCGGCCCGCGACATCACCCTGATCGAGAACACCCCGATCGACTATCTCGACTTCGCCAGCCCCGAGAGCGGCCTCGGCTCCAAGATCGGCCTCGACGCTACCGACAAATGGCCGCCCGAGACCCGGCGCGAATGGGGCGAGGAAATCCGCATGGACACGACCGTGGTTGAGCGGGTGTCAGACATGTGGGAGCGACTGGGATTGCCGGGTGACGGAACGCCGATCTGGAAATAATCAGGCAACGGGATACCGACTTCACTTCCTTCGCCGATTGTGTCCAAAATGCGCTATCCGAATAACATATCTGTAATTTAGGGTCTCTTTTTCACCCCCCTTTCGAGGCCTGCCATGAAGCTTCCGCTCGTCGCCCTGCTCGCCGCCCTGATGGCTGCGCCGGTCGTGACCATTCCGACCTATGCCGATTCCCAGGTGCTGACGGGCGGTGGCCGCGCCTCGCCGCGTCGACCGGCCCGCCCCGCCCCGCCGCGCCTGAGCGAGGCCGAGGAAGACCGGATGTGGGACGCCCAGGCTGAGATCAGCAGCCTCGACACCCAGATCGCCGCGATCCAGACCCAGGTCCAGGCCGCCGGCGGCACGACGCCGGAAAATGCCGCCGCGCTCAACGACCTCACCGCGCGGCGCGCGGCCGAACAGGCCGTATTCGACCGGATGCAGGCCAAGCGGGACCGCTGACGCCCCAAGCACGGCCCATTTGCGCCAACGGAAGGATCGGCAGCCAGAACCGCCATTGCGGGGTGACGCCCGGGCGATTCCGCCCTTAGATGTCGCGGAACGGCGGCTGGGGGGCCCGATCTTGAGCGCATTCGAATTCTTCTTCAGCTTCTACGGCCTGTTGCTGGGTCTGTCGTTGGCCGAACTGGTCGGCGGGTTCGCGCGGGTGCTGCACGAGAAGGCGCGGGTGCGGTTCGGCCTGCTGACGCCGCTGCTGGCCGTGTTCGTGGCCGTCGACATCGCCACCTTCTGGAACCAGGCCTGGGCCATCTTCCGCTTCGCGCCGTTCAACCTCGCCTTGCTGGTCATGGGTCTGGTGGTGGCCGGGGTCTTCTACATCGCCGCCAGCGTGACCTTTCCCAGGCCCGAGGGCGACGCCCCGATCGACCTGGACGACCATTTCTGGAAACACCGCCGCACCGTCTTCCTGTGTGTCCTGATCGCCAATCTGATCATCGTCGCGGTCTTCTTCGCCCTGACCGGCTTCACCGGCGAACTGCCGCGAATTCCGCTGGCCCCGCTGTTCTGGGTCGGGCTGGTCCTGTTCATCGGCGGCACGGCCACGGCCGCCTTCGCGCCGTGGCGCAGAGCCGTGGTCACAGCCCTGATCATTCTGGTCGCCTATCACGTCTTCACTATCGGCCGCTCGGTCGTCGCGCTGGTCGAGGCGGGCGGGTGGTCATTGCTGGGCCCGGCCGTCTGAGCGGACTGAAGCGGCCACTCGGGCCTTGCCGTTCCGGCGCATCCGCGCGAGACCTTCGCCCCATGCGAAACGCCCTCATCCTCGCCCTTCTGGCCGCCCTGTCCGCGAGTCCCGCCATGTCCCAGTCCCCGTCCATGCCCAACGCCGCGCCGTGGGACCAGCCCTTCCTTCCGCCGGCGCCCGAATGGGACGGCGCCAGCCGCGTCCTGCTGCGCGACGCGTCAGACCCCTGGGTCACGGCCTTCGAGGCCGACCCCGACCACGATTTCAGCCCCAACTACGCCGACACCCGCGCCTGGTTCGACCGACTGGACACCGCCTCCCACCTGATCCGCATCGAACAGTTCGGTGTCTCGCCCGAGGGTCGGCCCATCTATGCCGTCATCGCCTCGAAGGATGGCGCGGGCTTCGATCCGTCCAAGCCCGTGCTGCTGGCCCAGGCCGGCATCCACCCGGGCGAGATCGACGGCAAGGACGCGGGCATGATGCTGCTCCGCGACATCGCCTTCAACGGCAAGGACGACCTGCTGGACCGGGTCAATCTTATCCTGATCCCCATCCTCTCGGTCGACGGCCACGAGCGCGCCTCGGCCTACAGCCGCCCCAACCAGCGCGGACCCCGTATCCAGGGCTGGCGCAATACGGCGACCAACCAGAACCTCAACCGCGACTATCTGAAACTGGACCAGCCCGAGATGCGGGCGGTGCGCGGCCTGGTGCTGAAATACCGGCCCGACCTCTATGTCGACATGCACGTCACCGACGGCATGGATTACCAGTACGATATTACCTACGGCTACAATGGCGAGAACGGTGTCTATTCGCGCTCGCCCGCCATTGCCGGTTGGCTGGACGCAGCCTTCAAGCCGGTGATCAATGCTGCGCTGGAAGCCGAAGGCCACATCCCGGGCGAACTGGTGTTCGGCGTCGGTGACGACCCGCGCGCGGGCCTGTCCGACGGCGGCCTGGGCGAGCGTTTCTCCAACGGCTGGGGCTCGGCGGCCCACATCCCGACCATCCTGGTCGAGAACCACAGCCTCAAACCCTATGAACAGCGCGTGCTGGGCACCTATGTCTTCCTTGAGGCGGCCCTGCGCCGGCTGGCCACGGACGGCCCGGCCCTGCGCGCCGCCATCGCCGCCGACAGCGCCCTGCGGCCCGCCGAAATTCCGACTAATTTCGCGCCCGATCCGACCCCGGCCTACACCCGGACCTTCAAGGGTATCCGCTACGAAATGTACGACAGCCCCGCCTCGGGCCGTCAGGAAATTCGCTGGCTGGGTGTGGCCGATCCCGAGCCCTGGGCCCTGCCCTTCTACGGCTCACGCCCGACCCTGACCCTGGCCCGTCCCGAGGCCTATTGGGTGCCCTCCTACCGCACGGACATCATCGAACGGCTGCGTCTGCACGGCATCCGGATGGAGACACTGGACGCGCCACGCACGGTCAACCTCGACATGCTGCGCCTCGACGACCCGAAGCTGGCGACCCGCGCCAATGAGGGCCGGGTGGCGGTCACCATAGCCGGTGTGACCCCCGAGCGCCGCGACTGGAACTTCCCGGTCGGTTCGGTCCGCGTGCCGACCGACCAGCCGCTGGGCGATATCGTCGTCCTGCTGCTGGAGCCTCAGTCATCCGAGAGCTTCTTCGCCTGGGGGATGTTCCCCGAGGTGCTGAGCCGCGTCGAATACATTGAGGGTTATGCTATTGCCCCGCTGGCCGAGGCCATGATGGTCGCCGATCCGGCGCTCAAGGCCGCGTTCGAGGCGAAACTGGCCGCCGACCCCGCCTTTGCGGCTGACGGCGACGCGCGTCTGGGCTGGTTCTACGAACGAACCCCGTTCTATGATGACCACTTCCGGCTCTATCCGGTCGGACGCGAGGACTGACTTCCATGACCATCCTGACCGCCATGAGCCCCGCCCAGGCCGCTGCTCTCTGGAGCGGCGTGATGATCCTGCTGCTCGTCGTGCTGGGCGCGCGGGTCGCCATGACCCGTCGCGGCAACAAGGTCCTGCTGGGCGACGGCGGTAACGCCCAGGTCATTCTGGCCTCGCGGGTGTTCGGCAACGCCTCGGAATACATCCCAGCCGGGATCGGGGCCCTGGCCGTGCTGGCCGTGTTGGGGATGCCCGCTTACGTCCTGCATGGCCTCGGAGGTGCCCTGTTCCTCGGCCGTCTGCTGCACGCCATCGGCATGAGCGACAAACGGCCTACGGCTGGCCGGGCCATCGGCATGCTCCTGACCTGGCTGTCGCTGATCACCGCAGGCGGGATGCTGGTGGTTCACGCCTTCGTCTGAAGTCGAACAGCGCGGTTGCGGCCTGGCGTCCGTCCCGCCATATCGGGGCATGTCTGACCCTGATGCGTCCGCCGCCTCCCCCGACCTCCTGGCTGATCTGATCGCCGCCGCCCTCAGGGCCGGGGCCGACGCCGCTGAGGCGGTCTCGGCCGAGCGCGCCGCCCTGTCCGTCGGCGTTCGCAACGGCGCGCTCGAAGAGGTCGAGCGTGAGGAGAGTCGCGACCTAGGCCTGCGGGTCTTTATAGGCCGGCGGATGGCGACGGTGTCGGCTTCGGACCTGTCCGAGTCGACCCGCGCCCGCCTTGTCGAGCGGGCCGTGGCCATGGCCCGATTGGCGCCCGAGGACCCCTATGCCGGTCTGGCCCCGCAGGACCGTCTTGCGCGCGGGCCCTTCGCCGACCTCGACCTGTTCGATCCGGCCGCGCGCAGCGCCGCCGACCTCGAGGCCGCCGCCGCCGAAACCGAGGCCGCCGCCCTGGCCGTGCCCGGCGTCGCCAGATCCGAGGGCGGCCATGCCTCGGCCTCGTCCAGTCGCTGGCGGCTGGTCACCTCGCACGGTTTCGACGGGGCCTATCACGGCTCGGCCTTCTCGCTCGGTGCTGGCGTCATCGCCGAGAAGGACGGGGCCATGGAGCGCGGCGGTGAGCACCGCGCCGTGCGTCACCTGTCGGACCTGCCCTCCGCCGCCTCGATCGGCGACTTCGCCGGACGCCGCGCCGTGGCACGTACCGGCCCGCGCAAGATCGATTCGACCACCGCCACGGTGATCTTCGAGAACCGGATCGCCACCCAGGTTCTGTCGCCCCTGCTCGGTGCCATCTCCGGCCCGTCAATCGCCCGCGGCACTTCCTTTCTCAAGGACCGGCTCGGCCAGAGCATCCTGCCCACCGGCGTCAATCTGATCGACGACCCCTTCCGCATTCGTGGCCTCGGCTCGACCCCGTTCGACGATGAGGGGGTGGCGGTCTCGCGCCAGTCGATCATTCAGGACGGCGTCCTGACTACCTGGCTGCTCAACAGCGCCGCCGCCGCCCAGTTGGGCCTCGCCTCGACCGGTCACGCCTCGCGCGGCCTCGCCGGCCCGCCCGGCGTCTCGACGCACAACCTGCATCTGGAACCCGGCGAGCGCGATCTGGCAGCCCTGATGGCCGACGCCGGCAAGGGGCTCCTGGTCACCTCCATGTTCGGCCCGTCGCTGAACGGCAATACCGGCGACTGGTCGGCGGGCGTCTCGGGCTTCTGGTTCGAAAATGGCGAAATCCTCTGGCCGGTCAGCGGCGTCACCGTCGCGGGCAATCTGGCCGAACTCTGGACCCGCCTCGAGCGCGGCTCGGACCTCGAGTTCCGCGGCAGTTTCAACAGCCCGTCGCTGATGTTCGACGCCGTCTCCATCGCCGGCAAATGAGCGAGGCCCCTTCTGATCTGGCAGCCGATCTCGATCTGATCCGCAACGCCGCCGAGGCCGGGGGTCGGCTGGCTCTGGCCGAACGCGAGGCCGGGCTGAAGACCTGGTCCAAGACCGGCGGCTCACCGGTCACCTCGGCCGACATGGCTGTTGACCAGTTGCTCAAGGACACACTGCTGTCGGCCCGCCCCGACCATGGCTGGCTGTCGGAAGAGACCCCCGACGGCCCCGACCGGCTGTCGCACCGTCGTATTTTCGTGGCCGACCCCATAGACGGCACCTTAGCCTATATGAAGGGTACGCCGTGGTGGTGCATCCCCATCGCCATCGTTGAGGACGGTCGTCCCGTCGCCGCCGTCATCCACGCCCCGGCCCTGGGCGAGACCTTCACCGCCACGCTCGGCGGCGGCGCAGCCCTGAACGGTGTCCCGATATCCGCCTCGGATACTGTCGCGCTCGACGACGCCTCGGTGCTGGCCGATGCCCGGCTGATCGAGGGGCCGCACTGGCCCGAACCCTGGCCTGCCATGCGATTCGAAAAGCGCAACGCCATCGCCTATCGCATGGCCCTGGTCGCCGCCGGGGCCTTCGACGCCGCGATCAATCTGACACCGAAATGGGACTGGGACGTCTGCGCCGGGGCCCTGATCGTCGAGGAAGCCGGCGGCAAGGTCAGTGATCACCACGGCCAGGCCTGGCGTTTCAACCGGGCCGATCCGCGTCAGAACAGTCTGGTCTGCAGCGCCCCGGCGCTTCACCCGTTGATCGTGCGCCGAACCCTTTCGGTCCCGCTGGGACTCTAGGCGGCGGGTTCGTCAGCCAGTTCCAGCCGGCGCTGAATCCGTCCGACGTCGTCCCGAAGTCGATCAACCGCGTATTGAAGCCGCGCATCTGTTTCGGCCAGCACCGCGATATCCCGACGGACTGAGGCCACGGCGATTTCCAACGAGGACAGCCGCTCCTTCAGTTCGCGGATGTCCTGCGCCGTGGCATCGACCTTGGCGTCGGTGCGTCGCAGATAAACGAGCACGGGGTTTTCCGGCTCGGTCATGGCACCCATATCATGCCGGAAATCGCCGTGACCGCCAAACCCGTTGATCGCGCGCCGCACAGCGCCTATTCGGCGGGCACCCCGCCTGTTCCCCTTCTGGACACCCCATGACCACCGAAGCCGAAGCCCCCCAGCTGCTCCACCTCGTCATCGGCGGAGAACTGCGCCACCTCGACGCCCCGGTGTTCCGCGACCTGTCCAAGGTCGAATTCGTCGGGGCCTTCCCCAACTATGAAGAAGCCCGCAAGGCCTGGAAGGCCCGGGCCCAGGCCACGGTCGACAATGCCCATATGCGGTTCTTCATCCTGCACGCGCACCGGATGATCGACCCGCGCGGCGACGACCACGCTCACTGACGGCGGAACCGGGTCTCGGCCCGGCGCGTTTTCTGGCCTATAGTGGCCCGCTCGCCCCCATTCTTCTTTTGCAGGAACCCCGCCCTTGACCCTCTTCGGCCGAACCTTCGACGGACAGGAGATCGCCTCCCTGGTCTCCCTGCTGCTGGTGCTGGCCCTGTGGATCATGGTCTGGCGCGGCAACCGCAAGGAGTCGCAGTGGTTCAAGACCTGGAATGACGCGCGCAAGGCGCGCCGGGACGCCGAGACCTCTGCGCAGGGCGGAGACCCGGAGTCTCCGTCGGGAAAGAAAGAACCGCGCGGACCCTGGGGCTGATGCCTACTCCCGCTTGAGCAGTTTCTCGGTCAGGATCGTGCCCCACCAGCCGGCCTTGAACTCGGCACGGATCGCCTTCGGATCATAGGCCTCGCTGTCGATCCAGTCGATAAAGCTAACCCCCGTCGGCTCGACCTCGCGCAGGTATTTTTCCAACGTATGGTCCAGTACCCCGGTCAGGCCTTCGCGATGGTGCAGGTATTTCTTCGACAACTGCTCGATGGCCACGCTGATCGGTTCGTCCAGATGGAAGTGGCGATAGAACACCGCCATCATCCCGGCCCGATCGGCACCCGATTTGCAGTGGATCAGCGCTGGATATTCGATGGTCCGGAACAGCGCCCGCGCCCGGTGCACCCGGTCCTTCTGTGGCGGATCGCGTGAATCCAGCGGTGCGTCGATCAGGGTCAGGCCCAGCCGTTCGCAGGCGTCCTTTTCCAGCGCATAATAGGCCTCGTCCCGCGCCCCGCGCAGGTTGATAACCGTCTTGATCCCCTGCGACTGCCAGTAAGCCAATTGCCGCGGCGAGGGCTGGTTGGTCCGCACCAGATCCGGCCCCAGCCAGTGGGCGTTCATGAACCACCGCCGCAGGAAAGCATGGTCCTTCCAGACATAGTCCCACCGTGCCTTGAACCGGCCACTCGGGGTGCTGAGATCGTAAAGCGCCATGGATGGCAGATAGCGGCTCCAGCCTTCGGCGTCATCCACGCTTGACTTCCCCCCGCTCCCGTCCGACCTCCGACCGATGACGTCGCCCACCGCCGCTGCCGACGAAAAGGAGCCTCAGGGAGAGTCCCTGCGCCCGCTGCTGGCCCGCATCTGGCGCGACTATCTCTCACACCACCGGACGCCGCTGTTTCTGTCCATCGCCTGTGCCGCCGTGGTCGGGATCATGGCCGCGACCGTGCTGCAACTGCTGGAGCCGGCCATCGACGGCCTGTTCCTCGGTCGCGCCGTGACCATCTGGGGCATATTCACCGTCCCACCGGGCCAGGCACTGATCGCCATCCCCCTGATCATCATCGGTGCCGGCGTGATCTGGACGGCCGCCGCCCTGGGCCAGGCCGCGCTGGTCAACCGGCTTGGTCACGGCATTGTCGGCGATATCCAGGTGCGGCTGTTCGGGTCCATGATCCGCGCCGACCTGGCCCGTCTGCGCAACCATCATTCCGGCGGCTTTGTCTCCTCGGTCCTGTTCGACGCCAACCTGGTGCGCGAGGCCTTCACCAATGGCGTGGTCAACTATACCCAGCATGCCCTGACCCTGGTCGCTGTGATCGGCTATATGGCGTGGAGCGACTGGCGGCTGACGACCATTGTTCTGTTGGGCGCGCCCCTGATCGCCTTCGTCATGCAGCGTTTCGGCAAGCGGATGCGCAAGGCGACCACCGGGGCCATGATCGAGACATCGAACCTCTCCACCGCCCTGATGGAGAACCTCGACGGCGTCCGCCTGATCAAGATCGAGAACCGCGAGACGGCCGAAGAGGGCCGGGTCGGTGAGGTCGTTGCCCGCCGCCAGCGCCACGTCATCAAGAGCGCCGACAGTCGCGCCTTCGCCGGTCCCTTCTCCAACCTCGTCGCCATGTTCGTGATCGCCGCCGTCATGGCCTATGCCGGATGGCGGGCGCAAAACGGTGGTATGGGCGTGGGTGCCTTCGCCGCCTACATCGCCCTGCTGATGGCGGCGGGCCAGTCACTGCGTCAGGTGACCAATCTACAGACCGTCATGGCCGAGGGCCTGACCGCCGCCCGCCGCCTGTTCACCGCCCTCGACATCCAGCCCGAGATTCGCGAGGCAGCCGACGCGCCACCGCTGGCCGACGGCCCGATCACGGTGGCCTTCAAACAGGTCTCCTTCGCCTATGCCCCCTCCGCGAACAACGGCTTCCCGACCCTGTCGGACATCTCCCTGACCGTGGCCCCGGGCGAGACGGTCGCCCTGGTGGGGCCCTCGGGCGGTGGCAAGTCGACCCTCCTCAGCCTGCTGCCGCGATTCTATGACGTCACGGGGGGTGCCGTGACCCTGAACGGTCGCGACATCCGCGAACTGACGCTGCAGGATCTGCGCGCCTCGATCGCCCTGGTGACTCAGGAGCCCTTCCTGTTCGACGACACCCTCGCCGCCAATATCGCCTATGGCCGCCCCGGCGCGACCGCCGAGGATATCGTCGCCGCCGCACAGGCCGCCGCCGCGCATGAGTTTATCTCCGCCCTGCCCGAAGGCTATGCGACCCGCGCCGGCGAGGCAGGCCTGCGTCTGTCTGGCGGCCAGCGTCAGCGTATCGCCATCGCCCGTGCCTTCCTCAAGGATGCCCCCATCCTGCTGCTCGACGAGGCCACCTCGGCTCTCGACACCGAGAGCGAGGCCCTCGTCCAGACTGCCCTTGAACGGCTGATGCAGGGCCGCGCCACCCTGATGATCGCCCACCGCCTGTCCACCGTGCGCAACGCCGACCGCATCCATGTCATCGCCGCCGGACGGGTCGTGGAAACTGGCACGCATGCGGCGCTGGCCAAAAAAGGCGGCCTCTATTCCCGCCTGGCGAAACAGCAGTCACTGGACGGGGACCCGGTCCCGACCGCCTCATGAGACCGCTCCGCAATCCCGTCATTCAGGGTGTTCTCGCCTGGCTGCTGGCCGGCTGGATGCGGTTCTGTTTCGCCACCATCCGCTGGGCGCACCGGAACGAAGGCGTAGCCGAGGCCGTCTGGGCCCAGGGCGGCGGTGTGCTCTGTACCTTCTGGCATTCGCGCATCGGACTCAGCCCCGCCTGCTGGCCGCTGGACCGCGCCCAGCCCGCCAAGGCCCTGGTCTCACTCAGCCCCGACGGCCAGTTCATCGCCCGTGCTTTGGCCTTGCAGGGCATTCCGGCGGTGCGCGGCTCGTCGGCCAACAAGGACAAGGCCGCCAAAGACAAGACATCAAGGGCCAAGGGCGGCTCACAGGCCCTGCGCGACGGCCTGCGCCAGCTCAAGATCGGAGCCCTGGCCATCACCCCCGACGGTCCACGCGGCCCGGCCCGCACAATGGCTGAAGGCCTGCCCCTGCTGGCGAAACTGTCCAAGGCTCCGGTGCTGTTTATCGGCCTTTCGTGCAATCCGGCCATCCGGCTCAACAGCTGGGACCGCGCCATCCTGCCCCTGCCGTTCGCCAAGGGGGCCATCGTCTGGGATACCGCCGACTACCCCGACGGCATGGAAATGGCCGATGTCGCCCTCGCCTGGACCGAACGCCTCAACGCCGTCGAGGCCGAGGCAGACGCCGTCAGCGGACTGGAACCGTCCCGGTGAGCCCGGCCCTGACCGTCTGGCATCTGTTGACCCGTTTGCTGGAACCGCTGGCCCCCCGCCTGCTCGACGCCCGCGTCAAACAGGGCAAGGAGGACCCGGCCCGCGTCGATGAACGGCTCGGCCGCGCCTCAGTGGCCCGCCCCGCCGGAGACCTGGTCTGGCTGCACGGGGTCAGCGTCGGCGAGACCCTGTCGCTGCTGCCGGTCGTCGAGCGCCTGCGCCGCCACCGACCCGACCTGACCATCCTCGTCACCTCCGGCACCCTGACCTCGGCGACCCTGCTGGCCCAACGGCTGCCGACCGGCGTGATCCACCAGTTCGCCCCCGTCGATACGCCGGGCGCTGTGGCAGCCTTTCTCGACCACTGGCGACCGTCACTGGCCCTCTTCGTCGAGAGCGAACTCTGGCCCAATCTGATCCTCGAGGCCCGGCGACACGATGTGAAACTGGTCCTCGCCAGCGCCCGGATCACCGAAAAAACCGTCGACGGCTGGCGGCGCTTCCCCGGTGCAGCGCGCCAGATTCTGTCCGCCTTCGACCGCATCCTGCCCCAGGACGAGACCTCGGCTACCCGACTGCACAGCCTCGGCGCCCGGATCGACGGCCATGTGAACCTCAAACTCTCCAGCGAGGCCCCGCCGCATGATCCGGCCGCCTTCACCCGCCTGAGCGCCGCCATCGGTGACCGGCCCGTGGTCGTGGCCGCCAGCACCCATGACGGCGAAGAGATCGCCCTGGTCCGGGCCCTCGAGAAACTGACCGACCGCCTTTGCCTGATCCTGGTGCCGCGCCATCCCGACCGCCGTGCCGCCATCGCCGCCGCCCTTACCCGCGACGGCTACCGCTTCGCCCTCCGCTCTGAGGGCCGCGAACCGGACCGCGACACGGATCTCTATGTCGCCGACACCCTCGGCGAGATGGGGCTGTTCCTGCGCCTCGCCGACGTCGTGGTGATGGGCGGCTCCTTCTCCGCCGCGCTGCAGACCCCCCCTGTCGGCGGCCACAATCCTCTGGAGCCGGCCCGTCTCGGCAAACCGGCGATCACCGGCTCCGACATGAGCAACTGGGCCGCCGTCACCCGGGCGCTGGTCGAGGCCGGTGGCCTGGTCGTGGTTGAGGCCCCGTGGGACCTGCCCGCCGTCCTAACCCCCCTGCTGGCTGACGCCGCCGCCGCCCGGGCCATGGGCGAGCGCGGTCGCCGCACCGCCGCCGAGGCCGGCTCGGGTCTCGACCGGTTGTGGGATGCCATTAGCCCCCTGCTGCCCCCGCGAGGCCGCCGATGAAGCTGAGCACCCCCCGCTGGTGGTATATGCGCGACCGCCGCCACGGTGCCGTGGCGCGCACCCTGCTCAAACCCCTGTCCTGGATCTGGGCCGCCGTCACCGCCCGCCGCATCGCGCACACCGTGCCCATCGATCCGGGTGTGGCGATCATCTCGGTCGGCAATCTGACCGTCGGCGGCTCGGGCAAGACACCTGTAACCCGCGAGGCCATCCGCCTGTTGCGAGAAGCCGGGATCGACGCCCACGGGCTGTCGCGCGGCTATGGCGGCTCCCTGCGGGAACCGACGCGGGTGGATGCCGCCATACACACCGCCGCTGATGTCGGCGATGAGCCCCTGATGCTGGCCCTCGGTGGCCCGACCTGGATCGCCCACGACCGGGTCGCCGGCGCCCGCGCCGCCGGCGCCGCCGGGGCCCGGGTTCTGGTTCTCGACGACGCCCACCAGAATCCAACCCTGAAGAAAACACTCAGCCTCGTGGTCGTGGATGGCGAGACCCGCGACGACGAATGGCCGTTCGGCGACGGTTCGGTGTTCCCGTCCGGCCCGATGCGAGAAAAGCTGCGGCGGGGTCTGGCCCGCGCCGACGCCGTCGTGATTTTGCTGCCCGCCGATGCCCCCGGCCTTGACCCCGAGTTGATGCAGGCCTTCGGCGACCTGCCGGTCCACATCGCCCGGCTGATGCCCGCCGCGCCACCTCCGCGTGGCCCGATTATCGCCTTCGCCGGCATCGCCAAGCCGTGGAAGGTCGAACGCGCCCTGGACGCCGCCGGGGCCGAACTGGTCGACTTCGCTCCCTTCCCCGACCACGCCGCCTTCCGCGAGGGCGATCTGGCCTTTCTCGCCGACCGCGCCTCTCATTTCGGCGCCCGTCTGGTCACCACCGAAAAGGACTGGTTCCGCCTGACCCCCGAATGGCGGTCACGGGTGATCTCATGGCCGGTCAAGGCGACCTTCGAGGACGAGGCCGGGTTTCAGGCCTTGCTGCTGAAGGCGGTACAGTCCTCCCCTGATGGGGAATTCTATTCCGCCCGGTAAACCACCCCGCCGCGCATCACGAACCGCACCCGCTCCAGTTCAGTCACATCGCTCAGCGGGTCACCGCTGACGGCGATCAGATCCGCCGGCATGCCGGTCGCGATCCGGCCCGCATCCTGTGATATCCGCAGATGCGCTGCGGCCACCACTGTCGCCGACTGAACCGCTTCCAGCGGCGTCATCCCGGCCCGGATCAGCAGGGCGAACTCCTGGGCGTTGTCGCCGTGGGCCGAAACACCGGAGTCGGTCCCGAAGGCGATCCGCACCCCGCCCGCATGCGCCCGCCGCACCATGTCCAGCATCCGCGGCCCGGCCTCCAGCGCCTTGGCCGTCTGCGCCGGGATGAAGAAATTGTTCGGCCCCGAGGCGATCCGCCCCACAAAATCCCCGGCCAGCAGGGTGGGCACAAGATAGGTTCCCTCGCGGCGGAACAGCCGGATCGATTCATCGTCCAGATAGGTGCCGTGCTCGATCGAGTCTCCGCCCGCCCTCAGGAAGGCATTGATCCCGTCCACACCATGAGCGTGCGCCGTTACCTGACGTCCCATCCGGTGCGCGGCCTCAATGATGCCGGCCAGTTCCTCGTCCGAGAACTGCTGGCCCAGCCCGGCCGCCGTGTTCGACAGCACACCACCGGTCGCCGTGATCTTGATGATGTCGGCACCCGAACGGACCTGCAGCCGCACCGCCCGCATACAGTCGTCAGCACCTGAGCAGATGCTCTCGCCCGTGAACATATGCATGATGTCTTCGCGGTAGCCGTTGATGTCGCCGTGGCCGCCGTGGACCGACACGGCCCTCCCCGCGGCGATGATCCGCGGTCCGGGCACATCGCCGCGTCGCACCGCGTCACGCAGGGCGAAGACAGACTCATTGATCCCGCCCAGGTCCGCGACCGTGGTGAACCCGGCCATCAGGGTGCGCCGGGCGAAGCGGGCCCCGGCCATAGCCTTATCCGAATTGGACTGGGTCACCCCCTCCAGCCGGCTGTTCGGGTTCTGCTCGCCGGTCAGGTGCACATGGCTGTCGATCAGGCCCGGCAGGACGAAGGCGGTGCGCAGATCGACGATCCGGCCTTCGCCCCCGGCGTCGGAAACGAAGCCGTCACGCACTTCCACGATCCGGTTCCCTTCGATCACGAGAGTTTTATCGCGCTGGACGACACCGGTCGCCGGATCGGCCAGAAGCCGCCCCACTTGGACGAACGTCGTTCCCGTTGCAGGGGAAGCGGGCGCGGGCGCGGGCGTTTGCGCGGCGACGCTTGAGGCGGTGAACCGGGCCGCGGCGGCCAGCAATGTTGTGATCAGCTTCACGAAATCCTCCCGGAACAAGGTTTGCACCACACCCCTCCGGGCGTTTCCGCCAAGGCTCAGGTTGAAACACCCGTCACGACCTGAAACAACACGTGACCTGTTCTGTAACCGTGCGAGGGGCGTCGCATGCGCTTGGCGAGACGAGGCTTCATTCTGGGCGGCGCGGCCCTGCTTTCCGGGTGCGCGACCGCAGCCGCGCAGGCCCCTGTCGGGATCGGCCCCCTTGCGACCGCGACGACAGGTCCGCAACTCCCGGCCCGCCCGGCCCAGGTCATTACCTCACAGCTCAACACTACCCGTCCACTCGACCCCCGCGGCCAGATCCGCAAGGAACTGATGGACCGGGCCATGGCGGCACTCAACATCCACGACCACCGCATCACGCGGCGCGACCGCATGTATCTGGTCGATTTCCAGAAATTCTCGGGCGACGAGCGACTGTATGAGGTCGACCTTGAGGGCGGTGCCATCACCCTGATGCGTACCAGCCATGGCCGCGGCTCCGACCCGGCCCACACCGGCTTCGCCACCAGTTTCGGCAACACACCCGACAGCCATATGTCCTCGGTCGGGGCCTATGCCACCGCCGGTGCCAACTACGGGGCCCAGCAGGGACCGAACGTCCTGCTCGACGGGCTGGAATACTCCAACAACATGGCCCGCGACCGCGCCATCATCATCCATGGAGCCGACTACGCCGACCCGGCCTTCCTCGCCCGCGAGGGCAAGCTGGGCCGCTCTTACGGCTGTTTCTCGGTCGCCCACGCCGACCTTCCGGCCCTGCGCGAACGTATGGGCGAGGGCCGGCTGCTGTTCGCCTGGGCCTGACCCCGGCCTATTTCAGCACGGCCAGCAGCACGGCGACCCAGTGGACGGCGGCGGCCACCACGACATGGCCGTGCCAGATCGCCCGCCGGTATCGCATGGCCTTGTTGGCGTAGAAGATCACCCCTACCGAATACAACACGCCGCCGACCGCCATCAGGATCAGCGGGGCGAGGCCCAGGCTCTGCAGGATCGGCTGGATGGCGATCACCATCACCCAGCCCAGGGCCAGATAGACGAAGATCCAGAACCCCTTGCTCAACCCGGGCAGAAACAGCTTGGCCATGGCGGCGAAAATCGCTGTCGCCCACACCGCCGAGGTCATCCCCCAGGCCCAGGCCCCCGTCAGATGCTGGGTGGTAAAGGGAGTGTAGGAGCCGGCGATCATCACGAAAATGCCCGCGTGATCGAACCGGCGCAGCAGGGGCTGGAAACGCGGCGCAGCAAAATTATAGGCCGTCGACAGCCCCAGCATGGTCAGCAAGCCGACGGCATAGATCGCGGCAGCCGTCAGGCTTCCAACATCGCCGAAGCCGATCGCCAGCCCCAGCAGCATCCCGCCCCCGACCAGCGCCAGCGCCAGTCCGGTCAGATGCACGATCAGATCAGCCAGCCGCTCTGATGGATGCGGATAGTGGTCCGGCACTTCACTCGGCAGGGCAGCGGTCACGGTGGCGGGCCTTCCAGTCTGTCGCCCGGGCTAATGCGCCGGTCGGCTTCCGTTGTCCGATACAGTGCATGGGGCGGGATGTCGTGATCTCCGGGACGGGAATATCGTCCGAAACGACATTCCTTCGGGGGGTGTGACGAATCGCGCAACAGGCTGAAGGCGCGTTGATCTTCGACAATTCGGCGGTAATCCAGACAAGGTATCGACGAACGGGCCTGCCGACCGGTATTGAATCCTTGGCCGACAACTACCGCGCACTGGGACCTTGATGACCGACACTGTTCAGACCGGCCCTGACGGCCCCCCGCCCCCGCCTGAAAAGCGCAACCTCTTCACACGCTTCCTCGATGGCGTCGAATGGCTGGGCAATCTGCTGCCCCATCCGGTGACCCTGTTCGCGCTGCTGGCTGTCGGCATCGTGCTGCTGTCAGGTCTGTTCGCCTGGATGGGTGTGGCCGTCGAGGATCCGCGTCCGCTGGGCTCCGCCGCGCGATCCGACAGCGGTATGATCGAGGCCGTCAGCCTGCTGAACGGCGATGGTGTCCGGCGCATTTTCACAGGCCTGGTCGGCAATTTCACCAGTTTTGCGCCGCTTGGCGTGGTGCTGGTCTCCATGCTCGGCATCGGCGTTGCCGAACGCTCCGGCCTCCTGTCCGCCGCCGTCAGGGCCTTGGTGCTCAGCGCCTCGCCGCGGGTCGTGACCGTGGCCATCGTCTTCGCCGGGGTGATCTCCAACACCGCCTCCGAAGTGGGCTACGTCGTCCTGATCCCGCTCGCGGGGGCCGTTTACTACTCCTTGGGCCGGCATCCGCTGGCCGGTATGGCGGCGGCATTCGCGGGCGTTTCGGGCGGCTATTCCGCCAACCTTCTGATCGGCACGATCGACCCCCTTCTGGCGGGTATCACTGAGGAGGCCGCCCAGCTGATCGATCCGACCTATCAGGTGACCGCGACCGCCAGCTATTATTTCATGGTCGCCTCGACCTTCCTGGTCACGATCATCGGCTCGCTGGTCAGCCTGTTCATCGTCGAGCCCAAGCTGGGACGCTATGACGCCTCGCGCGCCGATCCCGCCGTGCTCAATGCTGACGGTGCCGCCCCCCTCTCCGGCAAGGAGCGCAAGGGGCTGTGGGTCGCGGGACTGGCCCTGCTCGGTGTGCTCGGCCTGATGGCCCTGACCCTGCTGCCCGAATGGGGCGTGCTGCGAGACCCGGTAACCGGGGACCAGATGCGATCCCCCTTCTTCACCGGCTTCGCGGTATGGATCCTGCTGTTCTTCCTGGTCGTCGGCTTCGCCTACGGCAAGGTCGTCGGCACGGTGAAGAACGATCGCGACATCATCGACGGCATGTCCTCAGGGCTGTCCACCCTGGGGCTGTATCTGGTCATCGTCTTCTTCGCCGCCCAGTTCGTGGCCTTCTTCAACTGGACCAATCTCGGGGCCATCACCGCCGTCAACGGCGCAGTCTTCCTGAAGGAGACCGGCCTGACCGGCCCGGCCCTGTTCATCGCCTTCATTGCCATCTGCGCCCTGGTCAATCTGATGGTCGGCTCGGCCTCCGCCCAGTGGGCCCTGTCCGCGCCGATCTTCGTCCCGATGTTGATGCTGATCGGCTATTCGCCCGAAGTGGTCCAGACCGCCTACCGGATCGGCGATTCCACGACCAACATCATCACCCCGATGATGAGCTATTTCGGCCTGATCCTCGCCTGGGCCACCCGCTACGACAAGAATGTCGGCATCGGCACCATGATCGCGATGATGCTGCCCTATTCGATCTTCTTCACCATCGCCTGGACCGCACTCTTCTTCCTCTGGGTGTTCGGCTTCGGCCTGCCGGTCGGGCCGGGCTCGCCGACCTACTACACACCGGGCTGAGCCAGCGGGTCAGGTCCCGGGGTCACGATCCAGCGCCCGCCAGCCGATGTCGGTGCGGTGAAAGCCGCCCGGCCAGTCGATCCGCCTGACCACCGCATAGGCGCGTTCGCGCGCCTCGGCGATATCCTTGCCCCGGGCGCAGACGTTCAGCACCCGCCCGCCCGCCGCCGCCAGCTGGCGGTCAGCGCGCCGCCGCGTGCCGGCGTGAAACACCTGCACATGCGGCCCGAAATCCTGCTCGGCCCCGCGGATGATTGACCCTTCCAGCGGACTGTCGGGATAGCCCGAGGCCGCCAGCACCACACAGATCACTGTCTCGTCGCGGAATGACGGCACCGGCGCGCGCGTTAGGTCGCCCCGCGCGCAGGCCAGCAGCAGGGGCACAATATCCCCGTCCAGCCGCATCATCAGCACCTGGCATTCCGGATCGCCGAAGCGGGCGTTGAACTCGACCACCTTGGGACCCTCGTCGGTCGCCATCACCCCGGCGTACAAAACCCCGCGATACGGCGCGCCCTCCGCCGCCATGGCCGCCACCACCGGCTGGACGATCAACCGGTCGGCCGCCTCGACCAGTTCCGGCGTGAACACCGGGGCCGGCGAATAGCTGCCCATCCCGCCCGTGTTCGGCCCCAGGTCGCCGTCATAGGCACGCTTGTGGTCCTGCGCCCCGCCCAGCAGCACGGCCCGCTGGCCGTCGCAGACCGCGAACAGCGAGCCCTCCTCGCCGTCCATGAATTCCTCGATCACCACCCGCGCCCCGGCCGTACCGAACCGCCCGCCCAGCATCCGCTTGATCTCGGCCTCGGCGTCACGCTTGGTCGGGCTGATGGCCACCCCCTTGCCCGCCGCCAGCCCGTCGGCCTTGATCACATAGGGCGGTTTGAACACCGTAAGCGCCTGCCGCGCCTCGTGCAGCCGCTCATAGACGCCAAAGCCCGCGGTGGGGATTTCGTACCGCTCCATAAAGGCCTTGGAAAAGGCCTTGGAGGTCTCCAGCTGCGCCGCCCTCTTCGTCGGCCCGAAACAGGGGATGCCCGCCGCGGCCAGCCGGTCAGCCAGCCCGGCCTCCAGCGCCGTCTCCGGCCCGACCACCACCAGATCGGCCTTGATCTCCCGCGCCAACGCGGTCAGCCCGTCGGCGTCCGTGACCTTCATCGGCCGCAGCTCGCCCAGCTTTTCCATGCCCGGATTGCCCGGCGCGATGACCAGCCGCCGCGTCAGCGGTGACTGGGCGATCTTCCACGCCAGGGCGTGCTCACGCCCGCCCGATCCAACCAGCAGGATATTCATGCGCGGGCAATGACCGGCCCGGGCGGACGGGTCAAGCGCAGGCGGACTTCATCGCCGCATTGGCAGCGGAATCCCGTCGTTCAGGACAGCCGGTCGCGGAACTCGGCATAGTCGAACGACTTCACCAGCCGCAGGGCGTCGGTGTCGCTGTTCCACAGGGCGATGGCCGGCAGGGGCACGCCGTTGAAGGTGTTGGTCTTGACCATCGAATAATGGGCCTGGTCGAGGAAGGCGATGCGCTGGCCCGGCTTTGGCACAGCAGCAAAGACATAGTCGCCGATGATGTCCCCCGCCAGACAGGACGGCCCGCCGATCCGCACCGTGACGCCCGCCTCCGCCTCACCCAGCAGCGCAGGTCGGTATGGAGCCTCGATCACATCGGGCATGTGACAGGTGGCCGACAGGTCGCTGATGGCCACAGCCATGTCGTTGTCAAAACTGTCGAGAATCTCGCCGACCAGAATGCCCGCGTCCAGCGCGACGGCCTCGCCCGGTTCCAGATACACCTGCAGCCCGTGCCGCTCACCGATCCCGCGCACCAGGGCGATCAGGGCCTCGCGATCATAGTCCGCCCGGGTGATGTGGTGGCCACCGCCGAGATTCAGCCATTTCACCTTGCCCAGCATCCCCGCCAGCTGCGGCTCCAACGACGCCCAGATCCGCTCCAGCGGCTCAAACCCCTGTTCGCACAGAGCATGCATATGCAGGCCATCGACCCCGTCCAGATGCTCCGGGCGCAGCTGCGACACCGGAAACCCCAGCCGCGATCCGGTCTGGCACGGATCATATCTGGCCACCTCGGCCTCGCTGTGTTCCGGGTTCAGCCTCAGGCCGATGTCGAACGTCACACCGTCCGCCCGCGCGGCGGCGATCAGGTCGGCGAACCGGGCGATCTGGTCGGGCGTATTGAAGATCACCGAATCCGACAGCCGCAGGATTTCCGGCAGGTCGGCGCGCTTGTAGGCCGGCGAATAGGTGGTCAGATGGCCGTGATAATGCTCCCGCGCCAGCCGCGCCTCCCACAGGCCCGAGGCACAGCTTCCGTCCAGATGCTCGCCGACCAGATCGGCCAGCGACCACATCGAGAACGCCTTCAGCGCCAGCAGCACCCTGGCCCCCGACCGCGTCCCCACATCCTGTAAAATACCGAGATTGTGCCGCACCGCGACCTCATCGACCACGAAACAGGGCGACGGGACGCGGTTCAGGTCAAAACGGGCGAATGCGCCGGGTCCGGCGGCCTGGGTTTCCATCGTCCGGCTCGATCAGAAGGCCAGCGGCGCGTCCAGATCACGCACCTGCCACGGCAGGCCGTGCTGGTTCAGCATGTCCATGAACGGATCGGGGTCCATCTGCTCCATGTTGAACACCCCCGCCCCCGACCATTGACCGGTCAGGATCAGGGCCGCGCCGATCATCGCCGGCACACCCGTAGTGTAGCTGACGGCCTGATTGCCGGTCTCGGCATAGGCGGCCTCATGGTCACAGATATTGTTGACATAGACCGTCTTCGACTGGCCGTCCTTCACCCCGGTGGCGATGGTGCCGATATTGGTCTTGCCCTTGGTGATCGGCCCCAGCGAGGCCGGCTCGGGCAGCAACGCCTTGAGGAATTCGATCGGGATGATCTCCCGCCCCTGGAACATCATCGGCTCGATCCGCGTCATACCGACGTTCTGCAGCACCTCGATGTGTTTCAGATAGGAGTCTCCGAACGTCATCCAGAAGCGGATGCGTTTGATTTCCGGATAGAATTTGGCCAGCGATTCCAGCTCCTCATGGTACATGAGGTACATGTGCTTGGGCCCGACCTGATCGAAGTCGAACACCTGTTTGTGAGACAGGGCCGGCCCCTCGATCCACTGGCCGTTCTCCCGGTGCCGCGACGGCGCGGTCACTTCGCGGATGTTGATCTCGGGATTGAAATTGGTGGCGAAGGGCAGGCCCGTATCGCCGCCGTTGCAGTCCAGGATGTCGAGCGTATCGATCCGGTCCAGCAGATGCTTCTTCGTCCAGGTGGCGAACACCGAGGTTACGCCGGGGTCAAAGCCGCTGCCCAGCAGGGCCATCAGCCCGGCTTCGCGGAAGCGGTCCTGATAGGCCCACTGCCAGCTGTATTCGAATTTCGCCTCGTCGCGCGGCTCGTAATTGGCCGTGTCCATATAGTGAACCCCGCCCGCCAGACAGGCGTCCATAATGGTCAGGTCC
>Ga0105054_10002259_pt1 | contig 30823 bp, 10 predicted proteins | sample BON02_FD_78091 | JGI IMG/M metagenome (GOLD analysis project Ga0105054, IMG submission 78091) | Freshwater microbial communities from Lake Bonney liftoff mats and glacier meltwater in Antarctica - BON-02 (megahit assembly) | ecosystem: Environmental > Aquatic > Freshwater > Ice > Glacier...
CTGCCGCCCGACGCGCCGGACCGCGCGTCCCTCGCGTCCCCCCGCTGCTGCGAGGACCTGCGCGCCGCCGTCAAGGAGCTCGACCGCTACGTCCGCCGCACGCGCCGCCACCGCGGCGCAACCGCCTTTGCCGAGCGTCACGCGGCGCGGCTGCACGCCTGCCTGCTGCGGGCGCTGGGGCGGGAGGGCGATGAGAGGGCGGCGGCCGCCTCCCCGTCCGCGGCCCCGTCGCCCGGGGCGCGCGAGGCGGCGCAGGCGCTCGTGCGCACGGCGGTGGCCTACCGGCACGACGTGTTCCCGCCCGCGGGCGCCCTCTCGCTCGAGGCGGCCGTGCGGCGCGCGCCCCCGTTTGCTCACCTGCTGCCGCCGCTGGCGGCCGGGGTGCGCGCGGCGGCGGCGCCGCCGGCGTCGGCCGAGGATTACGGGGGGCCGGCGCAACAGCAGCAGCAAGCGCCAAGCCGGAGGTGGCGGGAGGAGGGCGAGGCGGCGCCCGCACCGCCGCCGCCGCCGCCGCCGCCTCACGAGCGCGGCCAGCCAAACGGCGGCGGCGGCGGCGGCGGCGGCGGCGGCGGGAGCGGCGGGAGCGGCGGCGGCGGCGGCGCTGGCGGCGGCATGCGCATCGTGGTCAGCAGCACGGCGGTGGACGTGCTCGACGGCAGGAGAGCCGGAGCGGGGGGAGGCTACCACCACCACCACCACCCGGAGCGCGCTTACGAACTGCCGCCCCCTCCCCCTCCGCCGCCGCCGCCTCCGCCGCCGCCTCTGCCGCCGCCGCCGCCGCCGCCTCTGCCGCCGCCGCCGCCGCCGCCGCCGCCGCCGCCGCCGCCGCCGCCGCCGCTGCCGGGCGCTGCCGGGCAGGCCTTGCCGCCTCCTCCCCCCCCGCCGCCGCCCCCCCCACCCCCTCCTCCCCCTCCTCCGCCGCCGCCCGCGAGTAAGCGGCGGTTCAGGGACGACGACGACGAGGAGTTTGGCGGCGGCGAGGGGGCGGAGGGCGGCGCCGGCGGCACGCGGGCGGCGGTGGCGGCGGCCGTGCAGGCTGCGACAGAGGCCGCCGCCGCGGCGCGAGGAGGCGCGGCGGCGGCAGCGGGCGTGGCGGCGGCGGCGGCTGGCGCGGCGGCGGGCGACGGCGGCGGCGGCGGCCACCCCGCGCCTCCCGCCCCGCCGGCGCCGCGGCCTCGCACCGCCAGCAACAACCTGTCTGAGATTCCTGACCTGGGCGCCGCCCTGCGCCACGCCGACCGGCAGCAGCACCTGCTCGCGCGCGCGCAGGCCGGCGCAAGAGGGGCGGGCGGCGGCGCCGACGGCGGCGCGGCCGCCGCCGCCGCCGCGGGCGCGTCCACCTTTGCCGCGCGCTCCGCCCTGTGCGCCTCGCTGGACGCTTTCGCGCGCGGCCGGCGGCTCGCGCTCGTGGTCGACGTCGGCGCGTGCCTCCTGGACAGCGTGCCCGCGTCCGACCTGGCGTCCTCGCGCGAGGAGGAGGCGGCCGTCGACCGCGCCTCGCGCGCCGAGGCGGCAGCGGGCGTCCCGCCCGAGGCGCGCTCGCTGCAGTGGCACGGCGGGCGCGGCCTGCGGTCCTGGATCAAGCTGCGCCCGGGCGGGCGTCGCTTCCTGCGCCAGGCCGCCGAGCGATTCGAGCTCTGGGCCGTCGTCGACGCCGCGGGCGCCTCCGCTGCTGGCGGCGGCGGCGGAGGCGGCGGTGGCGAAGGCGGGGGCAGCGCGTCTGCGGCGGTGCTGCCGTCGCTCGACCCGACGGGGGCGCTCTTTGGCGGGCGCGTCCTGCCGCTGCCCCTGGCCGGCGGCGACGGCGCGGCCGAGCGCGTGCTGCGCGCGCTCGAGGACCGCGCGCCCGCCGCTCTGGTCCTGGGCGACGGCGCGACCTCGGCTGCGCTGACGGCCGCGCTCACCGCTGCTGCTGCTGCGGCGGCGGCGGCGGCAGAGGGAGAGAGGGGCCATGAGAAGCAGCAGCAGCAGCCGCAGCCTCTCCCGCTGGCGCTCCTGCCCATGGAGCGGTACGCCTACTTCGGCGCGAGCCGCCGGCGCGAGCGGCTGCCCGGCGCCTCGCTCGTCGAGCTGGGCGTCGACGAGGACCCCGAGCGCGGCGCGCTGGCCGCCGCCGCGCGCTGCCTCGAGCGCGCCGCCTCGTGCGCGATCGACCGGGCGGTGGCGGCGGCGGCGGCGGCGGGCCCTGCGGCCGAGGGCGAGTTCAGCGCGCGTGCCCCCGGCCTGCCCCCGCCGTGGGACGCGCGCCGCGTGCTGTCCGACGAGCGGCGCCGCGCCCTGGCCGGGTGCGTGCTCGCGTTCGACCCGCGCGTGCTGGCGTGGCCGCCGCCGCCGGCGGCGGGGGGTGCCAACGGCGGCGGCGCTAGCGTTGGCGTTGGCGGTGCCGGCGGCGCTGGCGGCGCAGCGCACCCGCTCCTCCGGCTCGCCGAGCAGCACGGCGCCGCGTGCGTCGAGGCCACCCCCGCCTCTGCCTCTGCCGCGGCGCCGCTGCCGCCTGGCCTCACGCACCTGGTGGTGGCCGCGGCCGCGCCCGCCGCCGCCGCGCACCTGGTGGCCGCGGCGCGCGCGGCGGGCGCGGCGGTCGTCGGGCCCGCGTGGGTCGAGCACGCTTGCCTCACGTGGCGCCGCGACTCCCGCCTGCTGACGATGCACTCCCCGCAGCGGTCGTAGGAACGGCGGCGGCGGCGCGCGTCCGGACGGCGACGGCGAAATTGCTGGGACGCCGCTTCGTTGCCCGGTGTCTCCCCCTCGCTCTCTGTCTTCGTTGCTTTGCCGGTTGGCGCACGTTTGCGCATCTCTCTCCGCGGGACCGAAAAGTTTAAACACACGAGAATCTAAGATTGAAAACGGAGAAGACACATGAGGACGGCACGAAAAAAGTCGGGAGGCCGAAGCCCGACCAGGCGCGAGCGAGGGGACTCACCTCACTGCTGCGGCGGGGCTGGGGGCGGCGCCTGCTGCCGGCGCTGGAGCTGGGCGAGCAGGGCCGCGCCAGGAGGCACCACCGGCGGCGACGGGGGCGGCGGGGGCTGGCGGGCGGCGGCGTTGCGCAGGAGCGCGTGGAAGCCGGACGCCGGGGCGGGCGGGCCGGCGGCGGCGGCGGCGGCCTGCGGAGGAGGGTTGAGGCCCGCCGGCAGGAACACAGCCGGCGCCGCCGGCGGCGCCGAAGAAGTCGGTGGGGCCGCGCCTCCGCCGCCGCCGCTGGCGGCGGTGCCGACCGGGACAAACGTGCGCGCCTGGCCGCCACCCGCGCCGCGCCCGCCGCCCGCGCCACGTCCTCCGCCGCCGCCACGGCCCCGGCCAGCGGCGGACGCGTCCGGGAAGCCGCGAGTGCCGTCCGGGCGCTTGGCCTGTGTGGGCCCATCGCGGTTGGCGGCGGCGCCGCCACCGCCGTCCGCCTGATGCTGCGGCTGCTGCCTCTGGGGCTGCTGCTGATGCTGGGGCGGCGGCGGCCCGCCCGCGCCGCGCTGCAGCATATGCAGCAGCGCGCCGCCGCTCTGAGCCGGCGGCGGAGGCTGCTGCTGCTGCGGCTGCGGCTGCTGCTGCAGCATGCGCAGCAGCTGCGCCCCGCCGCCGCCGTTGGGCGCCGCAGACGGCACCACCGGCGGCGGCGGCCCTGCGCCGCCGCCCTGGACGCGCCCCAGCAGCGACCGCCCCAAGGCGTCGGGCGGCATCACGGGCGCCGGGGGAGCGCCCGCGCCGCGCCCGCCGGCGGCGGAGCCGACCGGGACGAACGTGCGCGGCTGGCCGCCGCCCCCCCAGCCGCCCGTCTGCGCCGCCGCGCCGCGCCCGCCGCCGCCGGCGCCGCCGGCGCCACCGCCGCGCCCTCTGCCGGGCCCCACGCCCCTCAGCTGCTGCTGCATCTGCTGCACCTGCTCGCGCTGCGACCCCTGCGGCTGCCGCAGCGCCGCGCTCGACGCCGCCGCCAGCACCGCCAGGTCCCCGGCGAGGTCCTCGAGGTCGCCCGCCGCCGCCGTCGCCTTGGCCGCCGCCAGCCGGTCGGCCGGAACGCCGCGCGCCCACGGCGCCAGCGCGGCCAGCGGCCGCATGGACGCCGGCCCGCCGTCGGCCTTGCCGGCTGTCGGCGACGCGGGCGCGCCCCGTCCCGCGGCCGCCGCGGCGCGCGGCGAGACCGCGGACGCCGCGGCCGAGGACGAGGCGGACAGCTCGGCCGCCGTCGCCGCCGACAGAGGCACCGACCTCAGCGCCGAGGCCGGCAGCGGCACGCGCGCCGCGCGGCTGAGGCTCAGGACCTGGTGCGCGGGGAGGTAGGCGCCGCGGGGCCCGCGCACGCGCCCGCCCAGGGTGGAGCCGCCGACGAACTCGCGGTCCATGAGCACCTCGAGCGCGGGAGAGGACGAGCCGCCGCCGCCGCCGTCCTCGCCAGCGCCGCCGCCGCCGCCGCCGCCGCCGCCGCCCGCCGCCGGGTCGTGCACGCCAATCACCGTTCCGCGGCTGCCGAAGGGCGGTTGGCCCGTGCCCTTGAGCACGGCGACGCGGTCGCCCAGCTCGAGGGCGCCGCCCGCGAGCTCTGAGGCGGGCTGCGCCGGGTCGTACGGCGGCAGCAGGAGCGCCGGGTGGACCGACTCGAGCTCGACGGCGCCGCCCGCCGCGCCGCCGCCGCCCGCCCCGCCGCCGCCGCCTGCCGTGCCGCCGCCGCTGCCGCGCGGCTGCAGCATGGGGAACGAGGCCTGCAGCACGGCGACCGCCTCGTCCGACGCCTGGCGCACGCCGATGCGCACGAGCGGGCGCTTGGCGCTGGGCAGGCCCTTGAGCCAGCGGCGCAGGCTCTCGAACAGCTCGGCGCGCCGCGAGGCCTCCTCGTTGGGCATCATCGTCGCCAGCGACAGCGCCGAGCCGCCGCCGGCGCCGCCGCCGCCGCTGGGGCCGCGGCTGAAGTCCTGGTTCTCGACAGCCTTCCAGACCCACGGGAAGCGGCGGTTGTACTCCTCGGCCAGCGCGACCATGGCGCGCGAGTAGACCCACTGCATGCTGGGGGCGCGGTCGCCGTCGCCGCCCCCGCGGCCGCCGCCCCCGCGGCCGCCGTCGCCGCGGCCGCCGCCGCCGCCAGGGCCGCCGCCGCCCCAGCCGCCGCCGCCAGAGCCGGCGCTGCCGCCGCCGGCCGCCGAGGGGAAGGTCGGCGCCAGCGGCGACGCAAAGCCCGGCACGCACGTGCCCTCTCGCGCGTTGCGCACGCACATGCCGACGTCCACGCGCGTGTCCCCGCCGCCCAGGGAGACCCACACCGACCCGGCCATGCGCCCCAGGGCGCGCGACGAGGCGCCAACCTGCCGCGCCGCCGCGTGCGCGGGCAGGTAGTGGGTCTGGTGCTGCGCGACGACGCGCCGCGCCATCTGCGCGCCCTGCGCGGCGGCCTGGCGCGCCGCCTCGCCGCCCGCGCCGCCCGCACCGCCGGCGCCGGCCAGCCGCACGACGTAGCCCTCGGCCTGCGCGCCGGGGCGCCTGCCGGCGGCGGCGGGGTCGCGCGCGACGGTGGCCACCCAGCCGTAGTAGTCGGGCCCGAGGAAGAGGGCGCGGGAGCCCTCCTGCAACGGCAGCGGCGGCGGCGCGTCGACGTCGGCCGCGGCCGCGGCCCCCGACGAGGCGCCGCCGCCAAGGCCGCCGCCGCCGCCGCCCGCCGGCCTGGGCCGGTCGCGCAGGACGGCCTGTAAAGGGTAGGGCGCCAGGTCGGCCGCGTGGCGCCGCACGACCGTCCCGTCGGCGCGGCGGGTGTAGCCCGTGCAGGGGCGCACGTGCAGCAGCACGGGCACGGGCCCCGTCTCCACGCCGGCCTTTGTCATGAAGGCAGAGCGCGTCATGCCCGCGAGCGCGAGCCAGCGGCCAGCCTCGTCGCCGCCCGACCACTGCCGGTCGCGCTCGCCGCCGCCGTGCGCGCTACCGCCGCCGCCGCCGCCGCCGCGCGCGCCTCCCCCTCCTCCTGCTCCTCCCGCTCCCCCGGGAGTGGCGGACGCGATCTCGCCGTGCTTGTCGCTGATCTTGACGACGACGGCCTCCTGCAGGTACGGCCACTTGACGTAGCAGCGCTCGCCCACCATGGCGCGGGCGCTCTCGGCGGTGGCGGCGGCGCCGCCGAGCGGCGCGAGCGCGTCCGCGGGAAGCGCCACCACCAGCGACTCCTTCTTGCTGGCCGGGCCGAACACGGCGACCCCGGCCATGCGCATCTCGGCCGTCAGGCCGCGGATGGTCTTGAGCGAGGGGAAGCCGAACGGGTTGCGGCGGCCCGAGGCGGTGCCCGCCGGCGGCTCGGGTAGGAAGCCGTGCAGCGCCGCGGGCAGCGGCGGCGGCGGCGGCACGTGGCGGCAGACAGAGTGCGTCTGCGCCACGGGTCCGAAGCGGTTCGGCAGGGTCGTGGCGCAGTGCTCGGCCTCGTGCGCGCCGCGCACGTGCCGAAAGACGAGCACGTCGCCCAGCCGCTCGCGCCGCCGCTCCTCGGCCGTCAGCGCGCCGCGCGGGACCGAGCGCGCCGCCAGCCGCAGCCGCGCCGCGTCGACAAAGGGGACTTTCACCACCCCCTCCCAGTCCGCGCGCTTGCCCTCCATGTCGACGGCGAACTCGGTCGGGTAAAAGTCGAGGATGGGCGAGGCGGGCTGGGTCATGAAGGGCCGAAAAGGGGCGGGCAGCAGCACCTGCGAGGCCGGCGGCAGGACGGCGAGCAGCTGCTCAAAGGGCGTGAAGGGCTGGCCGTAGGAAAAGGCGACGTGCACGCTCTCGAGGCCGCGGCAGTCGGACGCCATGGGCGCGTAGTGGTGGGGGTAGTACCACTCCCAAGAGGGAACGCCGCGGTAGTAGTAGGCGAGGACCCAGTGGAGGCCGCGGATGTACTCCTCGACCACGGAGCGCACGGCGGCGGCCTCGCCGCCGGCCGCTGTCTCGGCCGAGACGGCGGCGCCGCCGTTGCCGTTGCTGCCGTTGCCGTGGCCGTTGCCGGCGGCGCCAGAGGAGGAGGAGGAAAAGACCTCGAGCTTCTCGCGGTAGTAGCGGTCGCGCCAGGCCGCGAGGCCGACGGCCGAGTCGGCGCCCTTGCGGAAGAGGGCGCGCGCCTCGCGCGACATCATCGTCGGGCCCTCGGGAGCGGCGGCCGCGGCCGCGACCGCGGGCGCGGCGTCGTCGTCGTCGTCCTCGAGGCCGCCGAGCGCGGCGGCCGCGCCCGGGGGCACGTGCGTCAGCAGGGCCTCGACGGCCGCGACCTCGGCGACGACGCCGGAGGGAGCGACCGGGGCGGGGGCCGGCGCGTCGTCGTCGTCGTCGTCGTCGTCGCCGCCGCCGTCCGCGAGCGCCTCGAAAGCGCCGCCACCGACCGGGGCGGCGCCGGCGCCGGCGGCGAGCGCGGCCGCGGCGGCCGCCCCGTTGCTGCGCCGCAGGGCCGCCGCCCCGGCCGCCGCCGCGGCCGCACCGCCGCCGCCGTTGGAAGAGCCAGAAGCGCCGGGGGCGGGAAGGGCCGCCGGCCCACCGCCGCCGCCGTTGCCGCCGCCCGGCCGACGCCCGCCGCCGCCGTGGCCGCCCCCTCCCCCGCGCCGCCGCGAGTCGCGCTGGTCGCGCTGCTCGGCGTCCGCGGCCCGCTCCGCCAGCGTCTCCGCCTCGCCCTCGGCCACCACGCGCAGCAGCCGCTCCAGCCGCCCGTGGTCCAGCGTCCCCGCGTGCGTCAGGTACCCGCCCAGCCGCGGCAGCATCCCGCGGTAGGTATCCAGTAGCCGGTTCAGCGCGCCCTCGTTGATGTCGAGCGTCGGCAGCGGCGGCAGAAAGTCGTTGCCGACGAGCATGCACATGAGCACAAAGTCGTCGACCACGCGCTCGAGGTCGAGGGCGAACGGCATGGCCCCGGGCGCGGCGAGGGGCGCGAACTCGAGCTCCCAGCACTCGCGCAGCAGGCCGACCTGGAACAGGATGAACGACTCGGCGCACGGGTTTTCGAGCGTCTCTCGGCTCGGCTGCCCGCGCCCGCCGCCTCCCCCGCCCGGCCCGCCGCCGCCGTACTGCACCACCTCGCGCAGCAGGCAAAAGTGCGGCTCGTGCGTCACGAGGGAAAGCATGATCAGGTCGGCGTCCAGGCCGTACATGCAGTGCGTCTGGTTGGGCGCGTGCCCGGGCTGCGACCGCTGCCACCGAACGTGCTCCATGATTTTGTGCTCGCCCTCTCCCGGCACGTCGTGGCCGCTGAGCAGGATGGCGGGCCGCTGCCACGCGGGGTCCTCGCTCACGCGCTTGCGCACGAAGAAGCGGAGGTGGCGGCCCAGGCGCGCCATGAAGGCGGTCCCGGGCGTGATGCAGTTGCTGTCAAAGGCGGCGGCCGCCTCCTCGGCCGTGGCCTCTCCGCTGCGCACGCGCTCGGCCTGCAGCTCCTCGCGCTCCTTAGCCGTCTTGAAGCGGCGCGAGCGCTGCTGGTTCATCTTGGCGCGCGGGGCCACGCCGTCGATGGCCATGTACAGCAAGGCGCGGGGCCGGATGAGCGTCACGATGCGGTCCAGGTAGGCAAAGATGCGGGCGACCATCTCTTCTTCGGTCAGTTTGACGTTGGGGTCGTTGCCGTGGCTCATCTGGTGGATGATGCCGTTCATGTCTAAATATAGATTGTCGAGGGGCGGCGGGGCCTCGGTGGCGGCGAGGGACATGTTGACGAGCGGGTAGCGCTCGCTGAGCCAGCGGTAGAACTTGGGGATGCCTGGGGTTGTTGTTTGTTTTTTGTTTTTGTTTTTGTGGGGGGTGTTTCGGGGTGCGGTGGGGAAGCGTCGATCGAGGGCGGTGAGCGGCGGGGAGCGGCGGAGGTGGCGGCGGGGCCGTGGTTTTTGTTGATCGAAGGGGGGGGGGATCTCAAGGAGGGTGGACGCGCGCGTCGGTCGACACGAGATAGTCCCACCCGGGGGCGGCACCGTGCTGATCCCCGTTGGCTCCTTCGTCGGGGCGACGAGACGTCGTCGCGCGTCCGCAGAAGAGGAGGGAGAGAGGGGAGGGGCTCTCTCTCTCGCCTTTCTGCCGCGCGCGCGCCCCCCTCCAAACAGAGAGAAACGCCAAGCGCCAAGTCTTCCACGCGGGGGCGCGAGCGCGCGCGTCACCTCAGCGCGCGCGCGTCGGCAAGCAAGGGATGGCGCGCGAAACAAAGTGTTTCCCGTCACTCTCTCAAGGAACGCCAAAGGACTCACCCATGGTTGCTGCGGCGGCTGCTGTTGATGCTGCTGCTGCGCGGTCGGCGGGTTAGCGCCTGGCAAGGTGGAGGCGAGGCGCGGCGATGCTCAACAGGCACTCGCTGGTTTCGGGAGTCGTGACGACACGACTGTTTTTGTTGTCGGCACACGAGGAGGGGCACGCACGAGCTTTGAGTGCAGGCAGTGATCGCAAGGATCTGCCAAGCACCACGGTCTTGGTCGTGAGGGGGGCAAGTCGCAAAGCCCGCGTTCAATGGGGTGTGAGAGGGGGATGGGCGCGGGGAGGCGGCCGGACAAAAAGACGCCTGAACGGCGGCGACGGCGACGACGACCGCCACTCGCGCACACGAAATCCCCTGTTTCATGGGATCATGCCTCTACCAAGAAGAGAGGGGAGTATGAAATGCGGTCGTCCATTATTCAAGCAAGGGAAGGGGGTCTCACGCACGGCCTCCGCCTAGACCATGCCGTCGCCGGCTCGCGGCGGCGGCGGCGGGCGCGCCCCCTCCTCCCCGGGCGCCGCCGCCGCCGCCGCCCCTGCCGCCTCTCCCGCCGGCGGCGCCGACTCCCCGCGCAGCACCGCCGCCGCAATCTCCCCGTGCAGCTCAAACGGGCTGACGAAGCGCGAGCCGCTAAAGGGCGTCGAGGCGCAGGACGTCGCGCCGCCGCCGCTCGCGCTGCCGCTGGGCGCGGATGCCGCTGCTGCCGCCGCCGCCGCCGCCGCGCACCGGGCTTCGTCGCCGCCGCCGCTGCCGCCGCTGACGCCGCTGCTCCCGCGCTCGCCACGCGCCGCCTCGCCGTCCTCGGACAGCGGGCCCGCGGCCGCCACAGCCGCGGCGGCGGCCGCCGCCCGGTGGTGCTCCTCCTCGAGCCACGCGGCAGAGCTGGCGCTGTCGCCGCGCTGCAGCTGCGACGGGACGTCGCCGCCGGGCGCGGCCGCGGGCGGCATGACGCCGCGCCCGCCGCCGCCGTTGCGCCCGCAGCACGCGGCCGCCGCCGCCGCCCCCTCCTCGTTCTCCTCCTCGTCGGCATCGAGCATTGCCGCCGCCGCAGCCGCCGCCGCCGCAGCCGCAGCCGCGGGCCTGCCCAGCGGCGACGCGCCCGCGCCCGCGCCCGCGCCCGTGCGCGCGTGCGGCTGGTGCACGCCCACCACCACCGACAGGCCGCCGGCCGTGTCGACCAGCACGCTGCCGCCGCTCGACGCGGCGGCGTCCAGGGCGCCGCCGCCCGACGCGCCCGCCGCCGCCGCCGCCGCCGCCGCTGCCGCCCGCGAGAGGTACTTTTGCCCGCCCGGCTTGCCGCCGCCGCCGCCGCCGCCCGCCGCCCCGGACAGGCCGCCGCCCGGGTGGTAGCGGGGCGGCCGGCCGCGGTGTCCGCGCGCCGAGCCGTACGCCGAGGTGGCCGAGCTCGTCAGCGCCAGCGGCGGGCAGAAGGGGCCGCCCTGCTGCATCGTCGCTTTGAGATCGGGCGTGCCCGGGCCGCCGCCGCCGCCGTTCGGGTCGCGGCGGGGCGAGCGCGGCTGCTGCTGCTGCCGCCGCCCCGTCGCGGGCAGCTCGAGGCCGCCGCCGCCGCCGCCCTCCTCGAGGCTGCCCTGGTCGCGGCCGCCGCCGCCCTCCTCGTCGTCACCGCCGTGGCGGCGCGCGCGCTGCCGCCGCAGCAGCAGCGCGCCGCACACGGCGACGGCGACGCACGCGAGCGCGGCCGTGGCGCCGACGGCGACGCGCAGCGTCCTCTTGTTGGCGCGGTCGTGCTCGCGCAGCCGCTGCAGGTCGGCGATCTCGCTCGACTCGTCGCGGACGCGCTGCTGGGCGTCGTGGTACGACAGGCCGCTGGCGCTGCTGCTGCCGCCGCCGCTGCTCTCGCCGCCGCCGCCGCCGCTGCCGCCGCCGTCGCCCCCGCCGCCCCCCAAGCCCAAGCTGCCGACGGCGGCGCTCAGCAGCGAGGAGGACAGCTCGGCAAAGCCGCTGCGCGCGTCCATCACTGTGGTCGTCTCGGTCTCGTCGCCGCGCCACACATCCTCGGAGGGAGGGAGCATGGCGGCCGCAATGGGCGGGGGCGGGGTGGCTCGCCGCCCCGACGCCGTCGCTGCAGCCGCAGCCGCCGCCGCCGACGCCGCCTCCGCCGCCGCCGCCGCCGCCGACGCCTGCGAGGACGACCCCGAGGAGGACGCCGCCGCCGAGTTGAGCGCGCTCATGAGGATCTGCGCCTTGGCCGCGACAATGGCCGCTGCGACGTCGAGCATCGCCGCGTTCTCACCGTCGCCGTCGGCGCCGTCGCCGTCGCCGTTGCTCGAGCCGCCGCCGCCGCCGCCGCCGTCGCCGCCGTCGCCGCTCGGCCGCCTGCCGGCTTCCTCCTCCTCGCGGTCGGCGCCACTGGAGCGCGTCACAAAGATGGTGCCGTCGCCGACCGAGGTCTGCGTCTCGATGACCGCCACGATCTTGCGGTCCTCCTCGCCCGAGGGGATGCCGCCGCCGCCGCCGCCGCCGCCGCCGCCGCCGCCGCCGCCCGCCCGGTCGTCCAGCCGGACAACGCTGTCGGCGCCGGTGCGGAAGAAGACCCCCTGCGCCGACGCGCCGGCGCCGCGCGAGCCCGTGGCGATGCCCGCGCGGATGCCGGCCTCGGCGCGCTGCACCCAGGCCTCCCACGAGGCCGCCGCGGCGGCCCGCGCCTGGGCCCCTGCCGAGGCCGGGTCGGGGCGCGCGGCGGCCGCGCCGAGCAGCAGCAGGCCGACGGCCGCGGCGGCGAGCGCGGCGGCGGCGCGGGCGCCCGCGGTCATCCTCCCCGGGCGGTGCGCCCGCTTTGCCCCGCGCCGCCGCCTCCGCCCCGGCCGACTGGGCGCCAGTGCCGTTGCTGCCGGTGCCGCCGGTCCTGCGTCGGCCCTCCTCTCGCCTCTGCCCCGGCAGCTCATTTCCATTTTTAGAGCGTTTTGAGGCTTCGCCCTCCCCCTCACTCTCTCCCCCCCCGCGTTTCTCTCTTCTGGCGTCGCGCGCGCGGAGGGCTTCAGCGAACCGAGGCGCGCGGCGGGTCCGGTCGCGTGCGCGCGCCGGCCGGAATGGGGCCGGATGCGGGGCGGGCGGGAGCGAAGAGGCGACTCTTTGGGCTCCGTCGGTCGACCTGCGGTGCCGACGTTTCCGCACAGAACGCAAACTCTGGTCGGACAGAGAGAGAGACGCGTAGTACAGATAGGGTGGGTGGTCACGCGAGGGGGGGGGGAATCCAGTGGGGAATCAATCTGGTCCCTCGACAAAGGAATGGTGTGTCAGGTTTGTGGGCTGAGTGAGTGTGTGCGGCGGGTGGGGGGAGGGATGAGCAGGGCCTTGAACATACGGGCGCCGCGCCCCGCATGGGGACAGCGACATGGCGGCGGCCCTCGCGACGCGGCGGCGGCGGCGGCCCCAAGAACACCGTCTGTCCGCGGAGAGCAACGTATTCCGTGGCCTGTGCCCCCCCTCGGCAAAGCGACAGTAGCACGCACGCACGCACCTCGTTTACAGGGCGAAAAACTCAGCGTCGACGACCTCGTCGCTGGGCGGCCCATCGTCGTCGTCGTCGGTATCGCTGCGAGCGGGGTCGCGGGAGCGAGCGCGCCGGCGACGGCGACGCGGCGAGAGCCCACCCCCCCACCCCCAGGCCCCCTCCTCCTCCTCCTGCGCTTGCTCCCCCCACTCGCCGCAGTTGTCCCACAGGCGCGGGAAGAGCGCGACCGAGTGGTCGGCCGCCGCGCGGGGCGACCACGCCGCCGCCGCGAACGCGCGCACGGACGCGCCGCGACGGCCCCGCCAGGGCGCCTGCGACTGCCGCGCCTCCTGCGCCTGCTCCTGCGGCGGCGGCCGGTGCTGCTGCTGCTGCTGCGGCGGCGGCGGCGGCCGCTCGTGCTGCTGCTGCTCCTCCTCCTCCTCCTCCTCCTCCGCCTCCTTCCCACCGACCGCCGCCGCGCCCCGGGCCGCCGCACGGACCGCCGCCGCGTCGCGCGGGGCGTCCCACGGCGCCGTCACCGAGCCGGCAGCAGAAGCAGGGAAGGAGCCGCCGCCATAGCCGTCGCCGCGCCCGCCGCCGCCGCTACCGCCGCCGCCGCCCCCGGCCGGCCGAGGCATAGCCGAGGCCGAAAGGTAGCCTCCCGCGTCGGCGGCGACGCCGAGCGCGGCGAGCTCGCGCGCGCTCGGCGGCGGCGCGGAGGACGTGCCCCAGGGGTCGGGGTCAGCGCGCGGGCGGGCGGCGACTTCAGGCGGGACGCGCCGCGGGGGCACGTGCGCCGAGGGGGGCGCCCGAGCCTCCCGCTCCTCCGCCTCCTCCTCCTCCTGCTGCTGCTGCTGCTGCTGCTGCTGCTGCTGCATCTCCGGGCGCGTCCAAAGCACCCCGCCGCCGACGCTTCCGCGCCCGCTCGCGCCGTCCTCCTGCGTCGGCTGCTGCTGCTCTTCCTCGTCCCTGCGCCGCCACAACACCGCGCCCGGGGCGGGCGAGGCGGCAGGCGAGCCAAACCCTGCCATCCCAGCATTGACACCGCCGCCGAGCACTGTGCCAGCGGCGGGAAGGCCGGCGGCGGCAGCGGCGGCAACGGGGGAGGCCGCGAGAGCGCCGGCGCCGACGCCCGAGGCCAAGGCAGGCGGCCGCGGCACCACGTCCTCCGCGTTGTCCATGAGGCGCAGCAGGCGCGCGCGGCGCCGCGCCTCCGGGTCGACCGGCGGGCCCGAGCCTGCAGGCGTGCCGTCGGGGGACGCGGCACGCTCGGCCGCGAGGCCAGCCGCGAGGGCCTCCTGCAGGCGGCCGCGGCGGCTCACCAGGGACGAGGCGGCGGCGGCGGCGGTGGCGCCCGGCGCCCCATCGGCCGCCGACAACGGGGAGGGTGACGAGTAAGACGGCGGGGGGAGAGGGCGCTCCGCGGGCACAGGCGAGGCGGTGGCGGCGGCGGCAGGGACGGCCCCCGCCCCGGCGCCGTTGCCCTCCGCAGCCTCGGCGACCCCCGCCTCCCCCGCCTTCCCGAGCGCCCTCGCCCTGAATGCCTCCGCCGCCGCCGCCGCCGCCGTCCCCGCCGCCCCGCCGGCCGCCGCCACCGCCGCGGGAAGCGCCGCGCCCGGGCCGCCCGGGCCGAGGCCGAGGCTGTCCAAAACGTCGTCGACGGCCACGTCGTCCAGGTGGATCAAGGTTTCGCCGGCGACGGCGGCGGCGACTCCGGCGGCGGCCGCGGCGGCGCCCGCGGCGGCGCCGCGCGCGCTCCAGACCACGGAGGAGAGCAGCGCGCGGGCTCTGGTAGGGGCGCCGCCGTCGCGGTCGCCGCTACTAATGCTGCGGGCGGCCTCGTCGTCGCCGTCGCCGCCGGCGGCAGAGGCGGCGGCGGCACCGCCGGCGGCAGAGCCGGGCGCGGGCACCTCTTGGTTCAAGCCGAGGAGGCCGCGCGTCAGGTCCTCCTCGCCGGCGGCTACGTCCTCGTCCGCCTCTCCCCCGTCCGCGTCTTGGGCGGCAGAAGGGGGCACGGGACGCGCCGCTCGCGCGGTCGCTGATGCTGACGCCGCCGCCGACGCCGCCTCTCGCTCCTCTGCTGCTGCTGCTTGCTGGGCCTTTGCGGCGGCCGCCGCCGCCGCCGCCGCCTCTTGTTCCCGCGCCGCTGCTGCTGCTGCTGATGCTGCTTCTCGCGCCTCTGCTGCTGCTTTCGATGCTGCCGCTGCCGCCTCTGCCTCTTCGCGCTGCTTGAGCTCGCGCGCCTTGTCCGCCGCGACGGCCGCATGCTCCTCCTGCTGCTGCTGCTGCCGTTGCCCGTCGGCCGCCGCGCCGCCGCTGCCGAGCGCCCGCGCGGGCGGCGCGGGCGGCGGCGCGGCGCGCCAGGCCCCGAGCTCCGGGGGAGACGGCAGCCAAGAGGACCAGCCGCCGCCGCCAAGGGCCCGCTGCCCCCCGCGTCCGAAAAGGCCGCCGAGCCTCCAGCCGCCGCCGCCGCCGCCGCCGAAGGCCGCCGCCTTGGCCTGCAGCATCTGATCGAGCAGCGCGACGAGCTCGTCGCTGGAGAGGTCGTGCAGGCGCTCGCGGAACTCGGCCGTCAGCACCGCTTCGACGCGCGCGCGGTCGAGGACCACGACGGACGCCGAGGGCGACGAGGCCGGCGGCGACACCAGCGCAGGAAAGGCGCGAGGGGGAGCGGGCGCCGACGCCGACGGCGCAGACACCGCGGCCGCGACCGCCTGCGCCGCCGACGCCGCGGTGTCGATGTACGCGGCCGCAAGCGCGGGCGAGGGCTGGGCGGACGCGGCGGCGGCGCTGGTGATGGCCGCCAGCAGAAGGAGCGGGACGGATGACGCGGACGACGACCAGTCGACTGGCGACGGGCGGGGAGGGGCCGAACCAGAAGGACGAGAGCCTCGCTCTCCCGGAAGCCCTCCGCGATCGACGAAGGGTCCGTGGATGGCGCGCGCAATATCAGAGGGGTCGCGACGAGCGCGTGCTTCCCGTGGTCCGCGCGCGCCCGGGCCCGGGGCTCTCGAAAGGGCAGGAGGGCGAGGTACCTGAGCGGGTGAAGGAGGAGGGGCTTGGTGGTGCGTCCCGGTGGGCCGCGCTGGTCGGGGGTGCGCGCCTCCTCCGCCTCCTAGGGCGCGCATGGTTTTGGCGTTGTTGTTTGTGTATGACGGGACTGGTGATGCTAGGAATCCTTGACTTGCAAAACTGCGGCTGATGAACTAGGTGGTTTTTCGCTTCCGCGCCGACGGCAACGAGGCGAGCGAGCGACGACAAAAACCCGCCTCGCCTCTCGCCTCTCGCCTCTCGCCGGAAAAAACAACACAAAACTACACGGGCGTGTACGCCAGGTTGTGCGCCATCGACGACGTCGCGAGCAGGCGCTGCGCCGCGTCCGAGTGCGCCGGCGCGGCGAGGTCGCGCTCCGTCAGCATCGCGTGGCCGCCCCCAAAGGCGCCGCCGCCGCCGCCGCCGCCGCCCACGCCGCCGCCGCCGCCCGATGTCACGCTCACCAGCGCGTCGCGGAAAAATGCGTCGAGCAGCGCGAGCAGCGTGGCCGCGTGCTGGCGCGCGCGCCACGCCCCGCCCCCGCCCCCCTCGTGCAGGGCCTCGGCCCACCCGAGCAGGGCGCGCGCCTGCTCGTCCCACAGCGCGCGCACGACGGCCACCAGCGCGCGCGGCTCGAGCGGCGGCACGAGCGCCGACACGGCCGCGGCCAGCGCGACCAGCAGCGGGCCCGCCGCCTTTCCGACGAGCGCGTGGTGCTGGTTCTGCTGCTGCTGGTGCTGCGGCGGCAGGTCGTGCGGGCGGGGGCGCTGCTGCTGCCCATGCTGCTGCTGCGGCGCGGCGGCGCCAAACATGCGCGCTTCCATCGACGGGCCGGAGAATGGCACGTCGGCCGCGTGGTGCGCGGCCGCCGCCCGCTGCAGCCGCTGCTGCTCCAGCTGCGCCGCCGCCGAGGCGTCGCGCCACGCCGCCGCGAGCACGTCGGGGATGGCCGTGGCGCGCCGCGACGCGACCGACGCCGACAGGCGCCCGGCCGTCGAGCGCACGGCGCCCGCGTACTCGGACCGCAGCTCCTTGACCGCCTGGGCAAACTGCGCGCCCACCTGCGGCGCCACGTCGTCCAGGGGGTCGCCGCCGCCACATCCGCCGCCGCCGCCGCCGCCGTCGTCGTATTGGCCGCCGCCGCCGCCGCCGCCGCCGCCGAGGCCGTAGAGCGCCGGGTCCTCGAATGCGGCGGCGGCCGAGGCCGGGGACATGGGGCGCCCGTCGTCGGCCTGTTGCTGCTGCTGCTGCTGCTTGCGCTGCTGCTGCTGCAGGGGGCCGTCGCCGTCGGACAGGCCGGCGCCGGGCCCCGGCGACGCGGCCGCCGCCACGGCCGCCTCCTCCTCGCGGCACGCGCGCCACGCCTCTGCCGTCCAGCCGAGGATGCGCGCCTCAACCAGCGGGACGGCCGCCATCAGGCGCGACAGCGAGTTGAGCAGGGCCGCCTCGCGCACGTAGAGGCGGGGCGGGGTCGACCCGTCGCCGCCGCCGCCGCCGTCGGCCGCCATCTGCTGCTGCTGCTGCTGGGCGGCGGCGTCCGCGCGGCCCTGGCGCATTGGCGAGGCGCCACCGCCGCCCGCCACCGCCAAGACGAGCGCGCCAAAGCGGGGCGACCCCCCCTGGGCGGCGGGCGCCGGCCGGGCCGGCAGCCCCCCGCCGCACTGGCGCAGGGCGGCTGTGGCGGCCGCGCGCAGCGCCGCGCACAGCGCCGCCTCCAGGTAGGGGCCGAAGAGCGGCCAGTGCGCGATGACGCGCTCGTAGCGCGACATCTCGCGGTCGACCACCGCGAGCGCGGCGCCGACGATGGGCGCGGCGCCGCCGACCGAGACGACGCCGACGCCGACGTCCAGCGAGACGCCGCCGCCAATCCCGCCGCCGCCGCCGATCCCACCGCCCTGGCCGTCCTGCCCGGGGGCGGCGGCGGCCGCCACCCCGAGCGCCGCGCCCAGCTCGGTCGTCGCCTCGACCCGCCGCACCTCGGCCAGCAGCGCGTCGCGCGTGTTGCCGATCCACCCGCGCACCACGCCGCCAAACAGCGCCATGGCGTCGACGCGGCCCGGGTGGCCGCGGGGCGGCGCCAGGCCGCGCGCGCCCAGGCGGCGCTGCAGGCCGGCGACGGCGACGAGCAGGGCGACGGCCGCGGGCGTGGGCGCCAGGGGCGGGGCGGCGGCCAGGGCGCGCCGCAGCTCGGCGACGTACTGGGTGCAGTGCTCGGCGGCGGTGGCGGCGGGCAGGCACACGCCGCGAGGCAGCAGCGGCGCGCCGCGCGCGTCAACAGGGGCGCGCTGCAGGCGGCAGTCCCAGGCGACGTCGGCGAGCACGGCGTCCGCCGTGGCGACCAGGCGCGCGTAGACGGCGTGGTGGGGCTCGCCCAGCCGGGGGATGGCGGCGAAGGCGTGCGCGACGGCGGCAGCGTAGCTCGGGGCGCCGTTGGCGAGCGGGACGGCCAGCAGCGACGGTGGCGGCGGCGCGAACGCGAGCGCCGACCCGGGGCCGGACGCGCTGACGGCGGCCGCGGCGGCAGCGTCGACGGCGCAGGAGAGGCGGGCCCAGCGCGCCTTGGCGGCGACGCGCAGGCGGTCGTCGATCCACTCAGCGCCCGAGGGCAAGAGCACGGGCGCCATCACCTCGAACAGCTCGGTGGCCGCGAACAGGGCCGCGGGCGGAAAGTCGGGCGCGTGGCCGGCCGAGGCCGAGGCGGACGCCCCCTCCACGGCGTCGGCCGAGGCCGCGTTGGGGTGCTGGTGCCGGTGCTCGGCGGCGGCGGCGGCGGCCGCGGACGACGCGCAGGCGGACCCCTCGAGGAGGCCCTTGCGCGCGCCGCTGCACAGCAGGTAGTAGTTCTCGAACGCGAGGCGCAGCAGCTGCTCGGCGTCCCGCTTGACGCGGTCAAGGGCCGCGGCCTCGCGGCGCGTCATCGTCGTCGTCGTCATGGCGGCGGCGGCGGCGGGCGCCTGGCCGAACGCCTGCTGCTGCACCTGCTGCTGCTGCTGCGCCTCCTCCTGGCGCAGGAGCTCGCGCAGGCCCTCGGCCACCAGCGCCAGGCACGCGCGCGTGGCCGACGCCACCCGCGGGCCGAGCGCCCAGCGAAGGTGGCTCAGGAGGCAGTGGCGGCGCCGGACGCCGTGCGCGCGCGCGAATGCCGCGAGCAGCCACGCCCAATCGCCGCGCAGGCGCAGCCGGTGCTCGCCGCAGCCCTCGGCGCGCAAGGCGGCGTCGAGCAGGACGTCGTAGGCGCCCGAGGGGGTGGCGGAGAGCAGGAGGCCGCCGCCGCCGCCACGGCCGCCCGCAGGCGACGCGCAGAGGCCCCCCTGCATCTGCTGCTGCTGCTGCGGCTCGTCCTCGGCGGCTGGCAGCTCGCGGTCGACGCACCGAACGCTCAGGAGCACGACGCCGCCGTCCGATCCGTTGCCCACGTTATTGACGCGCACCAAGAGTGGCGCCTCCAGCGCCGCGCCCGCCCCCGCGCCTGCGCCCGCGCTGTCGAGCCCGGCCGCGCCGCTCGCCTCGAGCGCCGCCTGCCAAAGGCGCTTGGCCTCGACCACGCCCCGCGCGAGCACCTGCCGCCCGTCCGAGACCTCGAGCACCACGTCGTAGCCCAGCGCGCCGGGCAGCAGGTCGACCACGGGCGACCCCGCAAGCGCGCCGCCGCCCTTGGCGAGGCGCGTTCGCACGTCGTAGGCGCCGTCGATGCCGCTGCGGCCGTGCCCGCCTCCCGCGCCCCCGGCGGCGCGCGCGCCGCCCGGCAGCAGGCGCAGGTGCACGGTGCGCGACTGGTAGCCGTTCGCGGGGTCGTCGCGCAGGCTGGCGAGCACGCAGGGCGGCAGCACGAGCGCGAGGGCGCCGGCAGCGCCGCCGGAGGGCGAGTGCGGCGGCGAGGGCGACGCGCCCGTCAGTCGCGCGAGGGCCGTGCCGATCTTGCCGCGGCCGCCGCCTCCGCCGCCGCGCGAGGGCGACGGGCTGCCCGCGCCGCCGCCGAACCCGCCGCCAAAGCCGCCGCCAAAGCCGCCTCCGCCGCCGGCCGCCGCCGCGGAAGCCGCCGCCGGGACCGAGGCCAGCAGCTCGGCGGCGTCGGGTCCCGGGTAGGCGAACCGGCGCACGTGCAGCTTTATGGCCGTGAGGGAGCTGGCAAAGGCCCCCGCGGACACGCGCGACGAGCCCGGGCCGCCGGCGGCGGCGCCCGAGGATGACGGGGCGCCCGGGCCGTCGCCGTCGTCCCAAAAGACCTCGGCACCCGAGACCCCCTCGTCGTCGTTGGCGCCGCCGCCGCCGCCGCCGCCGGGCGCGATGGGCGGCAGCAGCAGCGGCGAGACCCCGAGCGCGCCGCGCAGCTTGGCGCAGCCCGCCTGGAGAAACAGGCTCGCGGCGGCCGCGGGCTGGATGCCAGACGCGTCGTGCAGCGGGGGCGGCTCGTCCGCGAGCGGGGCGGCGGCGGGCGCGCCGCCGCCGCCGCCGCCGCCGCCGTTGCGGCCGCGCGGGCTGCGCCGGCCGCCGCCGCCGCCCGGCGACGCCGGCGCCGCCGCCAGCTCGGACAGGCACACCTGCACGCCGCCCTCGTACGCGACGAAGCGCGCCCACGCGTCGGCGCGGCGCATTCGCACGACGGGCGCGACGGCGGCGGCTGCGGCCGCCGCCGCCTGGTGCCCCGCGGCCGCGGCCATGGCGCCGTACGGCACCCCCGCCGGGTGCTCGTGCTGCTGCTGCTGCGGCGGCGGCTGCTGCTGCTGCGGCGGCTGCTGCCGCTGCTGCTGCTGCTGCGGGGCAGGGGCAGCGAGCGGGCTCGCGTCGACGCGGCCGTCGCCGCTGGCGCGCGGCGCCGCATGGTAGGCAGCGCCGTGCGCGTGCTGGTGCCAATGGTGCCGGTGGTGCTGCACGGGCGGGTCGGTCACGGTCGCGGCGTAATCAAAGGTGAAGCGCTCGGACGCAAAGGGCTGCTGGTCCTGCTCGTGCCGTGCGGCGCCGTTGGCGGCGGCGGCGGCGGCGGCGGCGGCGGCGCCGAGGCCGTTGCCAAACGCAGACGCGGCAAAGCTCGCAAAGGTGGCGGCGCCCCCGAGGCCGTTGCTGTTGTTGGGGCACGCCATGATATGGACTGCTGCCGAGGTGGGTGTTATGGCCCGGCGCGGACGGGCGACAGGGGTGTTTTCGCGTGAGTGGGGCCAGCGCCTGCGGGTCAAACGAGTGTCTCTTGGGTCTCTCCGCAGGGCGAACCCAAGACCTCCTCTCTCTCTCGCGCGCGCGCGCGCACGCGCCCCACCCGTTCTGACGCGCGCGGTACTTTTGCTGTGTGTTTCTCACCTGCACGACAAGGCGCGGGGGTGGGGCGCTCGACCGAAATGCCGGAGCGCGCGTCAAAGTCCGCGACGAAAGACCTGGCGTCTCCCCCCTCTTCGTTTTTTCTCGAAATGCTCTGTCGGGCGCGCGCGGTCGCTCGTGCCGCGAAAGGGGTCCTGGGTAGTGGTCACGTATCGGCTCGCAACGGTCAAGTGGTTCTGTCGGTAGGCCAGGAGCGTGTGTTGCTTGTTTTGACTTCAAAGTTATTGCGGCCTACCGCCGCTTGCCGCCGCCCGTCTTTTTCTTCGCCCCACCCCTCGGCGGCAGCAGCGGCGAAGGTCGCGGCGGCGCCGCCGGCGTCACACCCGCCGACGTCCCTGCCGCGCCGGCCCCACCTCCTGCTCCCGCGCCGCCAGCCACCGCGCTCGTCAGCCACAGCTGAAACACCCACTTCTCGCACCCCGCGGCCGCCTCGGTCGCCGCGTGCAGCGTGCGCCCGTCGGGCCGCCCGCCGCGAAACGCCGGGAAAAATACCGCCGCGCGCCCCTTTTTCGGCGCCACGTCCAGCGGGCCCAGGTGCTCAAAGCGCGTGCGCCCGCCCGCGTCGCAGTCGTTGAGGTACACGAGCAGGGTGGCCCGCCGCTGGAACCCGCGCCGCAGGGCCGCCTGCGGGGGAAAGGCGTCCTCGTGCGCGAGGAAGCGCTCTCCGGGCAGGTACCGGGCGACCTGCGGCAGCTCCGCGACTAGCTCGCCCGAGGCCGGGGGTTTCGTGAAGAGGGCGCGGCGCAGGCGCAAAGGCCGCAGCTGGCCCGGTGAAGGGGGCGGGCCGCCGGGCGCTGCTCTCGCCGCCGCCGCCGCCGCCGCCTCGGGTCCTCCTCCTGCTGCTGCTGCTCGCTGCTCCTCGCCGGGGGGACCGCCAAACAGCGCCTCCGCGCGCTCGAGCAGCGCCGACAGCGCCGCGTCCAGCTGCGGCGACGCCGCCAGCGCCTCGCGCCCGATCGCCAGGGTCGTGCTCGTGCGGATGTCGGCGCCGACCGCTGCCGCCCCTGCCCCTGCTTCTCCTCCTTGCGCGCCACCTGCGCCGCCGCCGCCGCCGCCGCCGCCGCCGCCGCTCGCGCCCCCCGCCGCCGGCCGGCGCGCCGTGCCGCTCATCGTGTCTGCCCCTCCCACGCGCGACCGCTCCATTCGTCCGGACGCCTCCGCCGCCTGCCTGAGCGCGTCGCACACCTCGTCCGGGAGGAAGCCGTCCACGCACAGGACGGGCGGGTCGACGTTGAGCACGCGCAGCGACGCGCCCGCGAGCGGCGACCAAGCGGGGGGGGCTCCGGCGGCGGCATGGGTGGCGGCAGGCGCGGCCGCGAACGCGGCCAGGTTGACGGGCACGAACGCGTCGGCCAGCATGGCCGAGAAGGCGGCCACCTGCTCGGCGGGCTGGGCGGCGATGTCGAGGCCCCCCGCGGCCAGGACCTGCGGCGGCAGGCGCATGATCGAGGGTCGGTCTTGGGCGGCGGCGGCGGCGCCCGGGGCGCTCGCGGCGGCGGCGGCGGCTTTGACGGCAGCGCGCCTCGATGCGGACTGCTGAGGCAATGGAGCGCGGTAACGAGGTGCTGATGCGCTGGCCTTGAACGCGGCAGCAGCTGCAGCAACAGCAGCAGTCGGGGCGGGGGGCACCACGGCGACAGCAAGGAGGGGGCCTGATGTCCCTCCCGCTAATCCTGCGGCGTGGGGGCGCGCGCGTAAAGAGTACATCGTGTCGTGTGTATCGCGAGATGGGGCGAGCGCGAAAAGGTGGTGCGTGTCAAGCGAAAGAAACAAGTACGCTTGCCAGAGACGACGACCGACGGCGAACGCAGCGAGACGGCGACGACCGCCAAACCGCGCGCGCTCGCTCGCTCTCACCCACCCAAGTCTCCCTCCCTCCCTCGGGCCCCCCTTCCCACTGCAACAACAGGGCGCCACTCCCTTGCGGCCGCCAACTCACACCAATCACACACGCGCTGCGAGCGCGGACCCTTCCCTCCCCCCGTTGGTCGTGAGTTGCAAGCCCCTCCTTTTTTTCCCTCCTCCAAGGGGTTGTTTGCTCCCCCTTCTCCGCGCCCCTCTCCTTGTCGCCTTCCCTCGACCACGACGCCTACCCAGCGTTGCACGACGACCGGCTCTTCCGGTTCCTGCTTGGCGTCGGTGCAGGCGCGCGAGGGGACCGCGAGCCTGAGCGCGGGTTGGTTGTTCGCGTCGCCGTCGTCGCGACCTCAACTCCCCACAGCACGTGTTTGCTCCCTCCCTCCGCCTCACCCGCAACGCCACCTCCTCCCTCCCCCCCCACACACCAATCCAAACTCCTCCACAGCCACCACCACCATGCTCGCCGCCGCCTCCAGCACCGCGCCGGCCGGCGCGCGCCGCGCCCTGGTCGCCCGCCGCGGCGGCCGCGCCCCCTCCGCGCCGCCGCGCGCCGCACCGCCGTCGGGCCCCGCCGCCGCCGCGCCGGCCCGCGCCCCCGCGTCCCCGTCCCCCGCCGCCCCCCCGCCGTCCCCGTCCCCCGCCGCCGAGGACGACCCCCGCGCCTTCACCCGCCGCGTCGTCGCCGACGAGGCCGAGTACGTCCTCCAGACCTACGCCAGGCCCGACGACGTCGTCTTCACCCGCGGCGAGAACGCGACCCTGTACGACGCGGCGGGCCGCGCCTATTTGGACATGGCGGCCGGCATCGCCGTCAACTGCCTGGGCCACGGGGACGCGCGCTGGGTGGCCGCCCTGACCGCGCAGGCCCCCGTCCTGGCGCACACGAGCAACTTGTTCCACACGGTGCCGCAGGTGGACCTGGCGCGCCGCCTGGTCACCTCCGCGCCGTGGGCCAGCAAGGTATTTTTTTGCAACTCGGGCGCCGAGGCCAACGAGGCGGCGATCAAGTTCGCGCGCAAGCTCGCGCGCGTGCGCGCGGGCGTCGACCCGTACGACCCGTCCGTGGGCGACGAGGCCGTGCCCACCGAGATCGTCGCGTTCACCTCGGCCTTCCACGGCCGCACCATGGGCACGCTGGCGCTCACGTACAAGCAAAACTACCGCACCCCTTTCACCCCTGTGATGCCCGGCGGCAAGCTCGCGACCTTCAACGACCTCGCCTCGTGCCGGGCGGCCATCGTGCGCGGCAAGACCGCCGCCGTGTTCGTCGAGCCTGTCCAGGGCGAGGGCGGGTGCACCCCGGCCGACATCGCCTTCCTCAAAGGCCTGCGCGAGCTGTGCGACGAGGCAGGGGCCGCCCTGGTGTTCGACGAGGTGCAATGCGGCCTCGGGCGCGCCGGCGCGCTGTGGGCGCACGAACTCCTGGGCGTCCAGCCCGACATCATGACGGTGGCGAAACCCCTGGCCGGAGGATTGCCAGTGGGCGCGACCCTGGTGACGGCCGAGGTGGCCGCGGCCATGGCGCCGGGGGACCACGGGTCGACGTTTGCGGGCAACCCGCTCGTCTGCTCCGTCGCCAACGCCGTCTTTGACGTCATCGCCGAGCCGTCCTTCCTCGAGTCGGTGCGCCGCAAGGGCGAGCGCCTGCGCGCGGCCCTGCGCGTCTGCACGGCCGGCAACCCGAAGGTGCTCGAGGTGCGCGGCGAGGGCCTGCTGGTCGGCGTGCAGCTCGACAGGCCCGCGGGTTGCCTGATTGAGGTGGCGCGCAAAGAGGAGGCGCTCTTGCTCATCACCGCGGGAAAGGGGGACGTGGTGCGGCTGGTGCCGCCGCTGACCATCTCGGACGTGGAGATCGACACGTGCGCGGAGAAGCTCGGGCGGCTGCTCGGGGAGGTGGACTTTTGAAAAGGGGCCAGGTTGTTTGTTTTCTCCGAGACGACGAAGAAAAGAAAGGCACAGACAGGAAAAGGCACGGACCGGCGCCGACGACGCCCGCCGTCCCCCCTCTCCCACCCCCTTTGCTCCCCTTTTTTGCGTGCTAATTCTCTCTATTGTGTACAATACCAGTCGCCGCGAGACCCTCTGCTCCACATGTTGTTAAAAGAAGAAACCTCGAGCCCAGCCCTCGATGAGCGCGCCGAGCGAGCGAGCGAGCGCGACCGTCGTCTGCCGGTGTGTCCCGGCCCGCTCTTGCCCTGCCGCTCAAGTTGCTCTCTCGATGCCCTCACATCTGCTCTGCTCTCACCGGCAAACTCCAGACACACACCAAGACCCTTCACCGCTCCTCCATCTCTTGCGCAGCCTCCTGACCATCTCCCTCGCACGACCAAACAACGCATCGCGACCCGACGGAAAAAAAAAACCCGCTGTGTGAGGCACTGCTGCCGCGTCTCCCTTATTTTCCCTCGGCTCCCTCCCTCTCTCTTCCCCTTTTTTGCCCCATTCGCGCCCCTGTCCGCCAGATTGCACCCGGCAAGGCCCTGTGGCCTGCAACCCGTCCCTCCGCTCGCCAGGGTCTGACGCGCTCGATCCAGCGCGCAAGACCTCTTTTCCCTGTCCTTGCTCTCTCACTCGAGGGGAGAGGCAAACATTCGCCGCCCTCCTCGGTTCCCCTCGGTTGGCCCGTCGGCGCGGCACCGATAAGCATCGGGTGCCAACTGGTCAGAGCGAAAGCCAATGGAGACGGAGCGCCACGCGAGCAGCGCGAGGAGGCCGCGGAAGCGGCGGGCCCACGGCGTCGCCGCGTCGCCGGTGACGCCAGCCGCAACCCTCCTCGTCGTTGTCGTCCTCGCCGCCGCCGCCGCCGCCTGGGTGTCGCGGCCCGCGCTCGCTCAGGCTGCCGGTGCCGCCGTCGCCCCCTTGACGCCCGCCCAGGCCGTCGCGGAGGCCGCCGCGGCCGACGCCATCGCCCAGGGCGCGGCGCAGGCGCAGGCGGCCGCCGTCGTCCAGGGCGCGGCCGACCCGGCGCTCGCCCCGGCCGTCGCCGCCCCGCCGCCGCCAACGCGCCGCCCGCGCGCCGGGCGCCGGCGCAGCGGCGGCGCCGGCGTCGGCGCCGGCGCGCTGGCCGCGCCGCTGCCGCTGCTGGCGACGGGCGGCGTGACGATCCGCTCGGCGCGCCCGCCCGCCACGCGCGAGGAGGCGCAGGCGCGCACCGCGAGCTCCAGCCAGGAATTTTCCTTCTTTGCGCCCTACCTGGTGCCGCCGCCGCCGCCGGCCGCGCTGACGCTGCCGCCGCCGCCCGTCGCCGCTCCGCCGCCGCCTGTCGCCGCCGCCCCGCCGCCGCCGCCGCCGCCTCCCCCGCCGCCGACCGCGCCGGCCGTGTGCAAGGCCGGGCAGCTCTCGTGCGGCGTCGAATGCTGCGATACTCCCAGGCAGCTGTGCAGCGGCGCCAAGCTGTGTTTGGTGGCCGACCCCTTGGCGGGCCTGACCCCCGTGCCAGGCGCGACGGCAACGACGCCGCCGGCGCCGGCGCCGGCGCCGGCGCCGGCGCCCGCAGCAGGAACGGCGCCCCCGCCGCCGCCGCCCCCGCCCGCCGCGAGCGTTCCGCCCGCCGCTCCCGCCCCGGACCCCGACACCTTTGCCTGCGGCAAAACCCGCTGCCAGAAGGGCCAAAACTGCATCAAGTTCGACGACAAGGACACCGACGTCGAGTGCTGTGAGTATCTTTTATGCGTGTCGGCCTTTCCGTTTTGTGTTCGTCGCCGGCGAACCCGAAGCGTCGCCCGTCGCTCGCCGCCCGCCGCCGCCCGCCGCCGCCCGCCGCCGCTGTTGGTTGCGGTCGGGGTTTTCACCGCGGTGCCGCGCCGCGCCTCTCCTCGACACATGGTGTCAGCCTCACCGCCCGCCCACGTTTGCGCGCGCACACACGCACGCACTTTTCCCGCCGCCCCGCTCTCCCGCTCTCCCCCCCGCCAACCCTTATAATCCAACATAACCTCGACCCACACCGCTCACCTTCCCCCCCCCCCCCCCCCCCCCCCCCCCCCCCCCCCCCCCAACCCACCACACACCCCCCCCCCCCCCCCCCCCCCACCCCCCCGCACCGCCCCGCCCCTGAAATCCCAAACTACCCACGACCGACCCCGTGCACCGGCCCGGTGGACCCCGCAACCCCGCGCCCCCCCCCCTCAAAAAACAAAACAAACGCGCAGGCGCCCCGTCCAACACGTGCCAGATTGACGCCGAGTACACCGAGTGCTGCGTCTCCGGCGAGACCACCTGCGCCATCGACGACGAGGACGAGGCCGGCGCCGCGCGCGTCTGCGAGGAGGACGCGCTTGTGTGCAGCGGGCGCAGCGGCTGCGACGCGGGCGAGGGCTACGTCTGCGTCGGCGGAAAAGTGTGCTGCGAGGCCGCGGGCGAGACGCCTTGCGACCCGTCGGGCGGCAACACGCGCCTGTGCTGCGACCTGTCCGACTCGGTGTGCGGGCAGGAGGACGGCGAGTGGGACTGCTTCGACAAGGAGGAGCCGCCGGCGAGCGGCAGGCGGCGGTCGCGCCGGCTGCAGCGCGCGCCGGGGTGGGCGCTGCCGGCGCCGCCCGCCGCCGCCGGGGCGCCCGCGCGGGGCGGCGGCCCACGGCGGCGCCGGCGGGCCCTGCGGTCGACGTCGCGGGTGACGACGTGGGAGGGGTGAGGGGTTCGGGTGCTCGTACTTACATATATGACATAGAAACCCCCTCCGATTCAGCGGGGGGCGGGATGTCCTGCCAATAGCAAGATTGCGACAATTTGACGGCGACGACAACACCGCCGGCGAGTCGTCGCGAAGAACAGGCCTCTGAAAGACAACACCGCCGGCGCGACTCGCGTGCCCAACACGCCTCCCTCGTGCGGCAGGCGCGCCCGTCCTTTCCTGCCCCCCCTATATGACCAACCAATCGAACCAAACTCATTGGACTCTCCGTTGCTTCCCCCCTTTGCTCCCGCGGCGCGTCTCCCCTTCTGTCTGGTAGGCTCCTACCCCCGCGAATCCCGCCAATCCACAAGGCGCAGGCGCCCCTCCGAGTCCCCGTTGGAAGGCCAGATTCGCGCCTCGTCCTTCGCGCGGTTCTTCGCGCCTCCAGGTGGTCGAGAACGGGCCGGAGAAAGGACAGGAGGGGAAGGGCTCGGAAAGAGAGTGACCAATCAATTCTCTCTTTTCTCCTCGAGAGAGCCCACCCGTCGGACGGCCCTCCGATGGCGCGGCCAGTACAACTTTCCGCACCGTCGACGCGGCTGATGCGGCGAGGACGCGCGCCGTTGAGAGACAAAGGACGAGCTCGCGCCGCCGCCGGAGCCGCCGCGCTCGTGCTCGCCGCCGCCGCGATCGCCGCGCTGACGCCCGGCGCCGACGCTCAGGCGGCCGCCCGTCCCCGCAACCGCACCCCGAGCGCAATAGCGTCCAACCCCGTCATCGCGGCCAGCAGCAGCAGCGGCGGCGACGCCGGCGTCTCGCCCGCGCCCGCCGGCGCGCCGCCGCCCAGCGGCCAGACGATGCGCGGCCCGCGGCCCTCGGCCACGCGCGACGAGGCGTATCAGCGGGCCATGGCGGCGCGGGCCGACTTTTCCTTCTTCGGGCAGTACCTTGAGGGGGGCGCGCCCGGCGACGGCGGCGGGCAGCTGCCGACGGTGCCGCCGTCGCCCGCGGGGCAGCTGCCCGGCCTGCCGCAGATGATGATGCCGCCGCCGCCGCCGCCGCTCCCGGCGCCGCCGCTGCCGCCGCTGCCGCCGCCGCCGCCGGCGGGCACGGCGGCGGCGCCGCCCGCGTGCAAGCCAGGGGAGCTGACATGCGGCGCGCTCTGCTGCAGCGGCGCCGCGGAGCAGTGCGTGGGCGGCAAGACCTGCTCGCCCAAGCCGCCGCCGCCGCCGCCGCCGCCGCCGACGCTGGCGCCGGCGCCGCCGCCGCCGCCGCCGGCTGGGGGCACGGCCGCCAAGACGCCTCCGCCGCCGCCGACGCCGACGCCGACGCCGGGCGCGCCGTCCCCGCCGGATGGCGGCTCGCCGCCGCCGCCTCCGCCGGCGGCCGGCGCGCCGGCGGGGGGGGCCGAGGTTGCCTGCGGCACAAAGGGGACCAAGTGCAAGAAGGGCCAGCAGTGCGTGGTGTACGACGAGGAGTCGGACGACGTCGTTTGCTGTGAGTGGCGCTCTCGCTTCTTCGCGCCTCCTTTTTTGGTCCCCGCGCCCTCTTTCTTTGGTCCGCGCCCTTTTTCTTCGGTCCGCGCCCTCTTTTTTTGGTCCGCGCCCTCTTTTTTTGGTCCGCGCCCTCTTTTTTTGGTCCGCGCCCTCTTCTGCCGCGACGGCGGCGGCGGCGACGGCGACGGCGACGACAATTCCCGGCGCCGACGACGCGCGCTCGCAGCCCCCTTGTTTTTTGCCCCTCATCCCCCCTCATCCCGCCCTCCTTTCAAAACAAACCCAAACCAACCCCCAGGCGACCCCGCCAACGCGTGCAAGCTCGACGACGAGTACACCGAGTGCTGCGCCGCGGACGTCGACGCGCCCGAGGTCTGCGTCGTCGACGACTCTGACGAGGAGGGCGGGATGCGCGTGTGCGAGGAGAAGGCCGCCGTGTGCGGCGGGCGCAGCAACTGCAACCCCGCCGACGGCTTCAGCTGCGTGGGCGGGCAGGTGTGCTGCATGGACAAGGACGAGGTTCCGTGCGACCCGTCCGGCGCAAAGTCGCGCGTGTGCTGCGACCCCGCGCTGTACGTGTGCAAGCTGGTCGACGGGCAGTTTGACTGCTACGACAAGACGGACACGAAGAAGAGGAGGCGGCTGCTGGGCGGCGGCGTGCCCGCGTGGGCGCGGGCGGCCGAGGGGGCGGGAGCGGCGGCGGGCCTGGAGGCGCGGCGGCGGGAGCGCCGGTCGTGGCGCACGCCCGAGGGCTTTGCGCGCCGGCGCGCGGAGCGGCTCGCGCGGCTGCGGCGGCTCGCATGAAACTTTATCACACGATTGCCATACCTTTTGTGTCGTCGCGACACGCGCGCTGCTGCTTTCCTAATACTTCAGAATTGATCCATTGATCCATACGTACATAGACCCAGACCACTTGTGAATCTCCGCAAATCGGAAGAGGCGCCGGCGCCCGAGCGTGCGAGACGCGCTTTCGAAAACCAAAAGTGCCGGCGCCGGCGCTACGTTTCGAACGCCACTCCAAAACCGCCCTCGCCCACTCATCCACGACCGCCCACCCGGACACACGCACATACATCCTAGTCACAGACCTCTTTATAACAACCTTGCCACCACACAGCGCGCGCTGTCTGCGTCCACACCCCCAGCCCCAGAAACTCAATTCCTCTCATGTTTTTGCAGGTGCGCGCGCGCCGTCCAGCACCGCCAGCCAGCAACACGCCGAGCCGATGGATGTGAGGCGTCGCGTCACGCTCGCGGGTCGATCGTAAACGACGCAGGCTGCCGATCGCGCGCGCACGCCCAAGCGAACAAAAAGACCCCTCACTCCTCTCCTCCTCCTCCTCACCCAAAAACCACGAAACCACAAAAAAACACAGGCATCCCCTTGCGCCATGCGCGCGTCATCATCGTCACCGGCAGCAGCGCCCGGATCAGCAGCAGCAGCAGCAGCATCAGGCGCGCGGCCATCCGTCGCAGCGCGGCGGCCGCCGCCGCGGCAAGCGGGGGGCCGGCGCGCCGCGCCCGCGCCCGCGCCGCCGCGCGCGCTGCCGGCCGCCCCCCGGACGTCGGCGTCCGACCCGCTCGCCGTGCCGAGCGACGAGCTGGCGCGCGTGGCCGACATGATCAGCACGGGCGGCATGAGCGACGAGCGTTAAGTCGTCCCGGTCGTCATGTTTCTTGTGTGCGCGCGGCGGCGCTGGTCGTTGTGTTTGTTCAGCATCCGCAAATCACTCGCGCTCGCTGACGCCGTCGCGCCCTCCCCCCCCCCCCCCCCCCCCCCCCCCCCCCCCCCCCCCCCCCACCCCCCCCACCCCAACCCACACCACCCCAACAACCCACCCAACCCACCGCACCCGCCCACCCCCGCCCCCACCCCCGCCCCCACC
>Ga0105054_10002260_pt1 | contig 30806 bp, 33 predicted proteins | sample BON02_FD_78091 | JGI IMG/M metagenome (GOLD analysis project Ga0105054, IMG submission 78091) | Freshwater microbial communities from Lake Bonney liftoff mats and glacier meltwater in Antarctica - BON-02 (megahit assembly) | ecosystem: Environmental > Aquatic > Freshwater > Ice > Glacier...
CAGTTTCCAACAGGGGCTCCTCGGATTCGGATGGCGTAGAACACCGTCAGATTCGCAGAGCCCCTGTGTCGCGCCTGGGACCTACCTCAACAACCCGAACTCACACCCAGATCCGAAGAGCCCATTTACGATGACGCGCGTGGGAGCGAGCGTGTCAGGAATTGGAGCACCATCACCCAAGCGGAGTACGTCTCAGGAAATACGGATCCCGGCGACGGCGCCTTTCGTAGGACGGTGACCGGGAGCAACCCGGTAAGCACCGTTGAGTACAACAACAACTCCTCCAATCCCGCCTACCGATCGGTGTCCACGACCCCGAACAACGGGCCGGATTGGGAGATCTGGACGGGTTCCCGGCCCGGCTCGTCGAGCCATTACCGGTCGACGAAGGTGTACAACTCACCGCCGCACACCGGCTACGAGCCAGCGCAGACCGTTGGCGTGCGAAGTGACCAGATCCTTGCCCGTCTCATTGCCGGCAATGACACCGGGACACCGGTGATCAAAGAGAACGGCGTCTACACCAACGTAGAGATCGCCGACATGTACGTCGACGTCGACTGGGCAGCGCTCCAGCCGGCCATGGAGCAGATCGCTCTCGGCGAGTGCGGTGGCACGTTGACCGTGCAAACGAAGGTTGGGGGCACCACTCCTGCCACTGATGCTTTCCGGTACCAGAACAGCGGTGTCACCGATTCGGCCGGCGCTCCGATCGAGATCAAGCCGACGCGCATCACGACCAGCCGACAGTTCACCACCGGCACGTTCGACTTCCAGATCCCCAACGGACAGTTCGTCGACGTCGGTATCAAGCCAGAGAATTACGCCGAACTCGCTGCCTATACGCCGGGCGCGTGGTCGTGCAAGGCGGGCAACCAGAGCCGACCGGTTCAGGTGCTCGACGTCGAGGGCGGTGGCGCATGGAAGGGCATCAAGGTCCGAGTGGCAGCCAACGAGGCGGTCTCTTGCACGCTGACGGTGAACCGATGAGTGCCATCGCGTTCCCACATGGTCCGGTCGGAGAGACCCCTTCGAGTGGAGGAACGTCGCAGGGTCAAACACCGTCGCATCGAGTCCGCGACGCCGGATCAGCGCTGCCGCTCGTGTTGGCACTGATTGTGATCGGGGCCCTGATCGTCATTCCGATGCTGACCTACACGGTGAGCGTCATGAAGCACAACACGGCGCTGAGTGAGAAAACCCAACGAACCGAAGCGGTGCGGGCGGGTCTGAGGGTGGCTCTCGCTGATCCCATCTCGTTGTACGAGGAGTGCTGGGACGCGTACGAGAATAGTCAGGTGATGTTGGCTTCGCCTCCCGATTTCAGCGTCGGCGTCACGACGATGTGCTACTCGATCGGATCCGAACGCGCTCGGACCATCGATGAGCTCCGTCAGGGAGTGGTCACGACTCGCGTCGGCGCAACCCCGCCGACGATGTTGCAGGGAGCCCCCGACCCCGCTCCCACGAGGGCCGCACCGACGGATTGGCTCGCCGATGTGACGCCGGCCTCCGAGACCGACAAGATCTGGCTGCCGAACCTGCCGGTGCACGGACTGAACCTCCGCTCGCCGAGCGGCACCCAGATGCCAGCGGGTTACCCGACGTGCAGGGTGTACTTCCCCGGCACGTATCCCGACCCCGTCGTGCTTAACGGGCCGACGTTCTTCACGTCTGGCATCTACTACTTCGAGAACGAGGTCCGGGTCCAGGGTGGCGCGTCGGTCGTCGTCGGCGGCGGCGCAACACCTGGGTGCACCACCGACCAGGAGGCGATCTTCTATGCCGAGAACGTTCCCGGTACCCACAACATGACAGGACTCGGTGCGACCTGGGTGCTCGGAGGACAGGGCCGTGTCGTCGTGACGAACGAGGCCGCTGTGTCGTTGCAGTTCAACAAGCGATACGTCGAAGACAGCGATCTCGGTGGCCTCCCGGCAGCCGACGTGTCGATCATGACGGTCAACGGAGCGGCCGGTGGTGTGGCCTTCACGGCATCCGGTCTCCAGGTGCCGCTCTCGCTGGTGGGAACGGACAACCTGGCAGCCACCGACCAGGGCTACGTCCCTTCGCTGCTCACCCCGGCCTGGTCCGCCGCGGGCGTTCCGACCACCGCCCCGGCGGCGCCGGCTCGCCCGACGGCTACGCCCGGCCCCGGTGTCGTACGGGTCTCGTGGGCGCCCTCGGCCACGGTCCCGGTTTCCTCCTACACGGTCACGGCGGCTCCCGGCGGTGCCACGTGCTCGGTCGACATGGCGACCGTCGGTCCGGCCGGTCCGGTGTGCGACATCGGCTCGCTCACCCCGACGACCTCGTACACGTTCACGGTCGTCGCGAGCAATGCGGTCGGCGTCTCACCCGCATCCCAGGCGAGTGTGCCCGTGGTGCCAGCGATGTCGAACCTACCGCTCGCTGCGTTACCGGGACCAGTGGCGCCTGTCTTCGAACCGGTCATTTCCTTTCAGCTGGGAGGCCCGGCAGCGGCGACCGTCGAGATTCCCGGGTACGTCTCCGTACCCCAGGGGAGAATCACCGTGGACAACCCCGGCGGTCAGCTGGTCGGCATCAGCGGCGGAATGCTCGCAGCAGAGATCGGTGTGGCCGACGCCAGGCCCGCCCCGGTTCCCGTCGGGTTCGAAAATCTCACGATCCAGTACAAGTTGCGCATCGAGTCGACCAACGCGCAGGGCCCGGAGAGGTCGATCGCGATCGTGCAGGTCAACCAGAACGGCGGGAACGCTGTGAATGCGTGGGAAGTGCAGTGAGCACTCAGCCGGGGAGCAGCAGCTCCCCGGCGTTGAGTTGGTGGGCGTAGCGGCCGTTCGCTGCGAGCAGTTCGTCGTGGGTGCCGATCTCGGCGATGCGCCCGTCTTCGATGAACGCGATGCGGTCGGCGCTACGGATGGTCGACAGGCGATGGGCGATCACCAGCGCCGTGCGGTTCTCCATCGCATGGTCGAGCGCCGCTTGGATCAAGGCCTCGTTCTCGTTGTCGAGATGGCTGGTTGCTTCGTCGAGCACCATGATCGCCGGGTTCTTCAACAGCAGCCGGGCGATGGCGAGCCGTTGCTTCTCACCGCCACTCAGGCGGTACCCGCGCTCACCGACGATCGTGTCGTAACCGTCGGGCAACGCCGCGATCGTGTCGTGGATGCGCGCCGCCTTCGCTGCAGCCACCATCTCGTCGTCGGTGGCATCGGGGTCGGCGTAACGCAGGTTGTCGCCGATGGTCTCGTGGAACAGGTGCGGGTCCTGCGACACCACACCGATCGTGGCCCGCAGTGAACCGAGCGTGAGGTCGCGCACGTCGTGCCCGTCGATGCGCACGGCACCCGACGTGACGTCGTACAGGCGGGGGAGCAGCGAGATCGTGGTCGACTTGCCGGCGCCGGATGCACCGACGAGTGCAACGGTCTCGCCGGGTGCGATGGAGAGCGACAGGCCGCGCAGCACGTCGACGTCGGGGTCGGTGCCGTCGCTGAGACCGGCGTTCTGTTCCATCGACCTGATCGCCGAATCGGCGGCCGGCGGGTAGCGGAACACCACATCGTCGAACTCGATGGCGCCTTGCGCATCGACGAGATCGACCGCGCCGGGGCGTTCTTGGATTGCTTCGGGCGCGTCGAGCACCTCGAACACCCGCTCGAAGCTGACCATCGACGTCATCAGGTCGACTCGGGCATTCGTGAGCCCGGTGAGTGGCTGATACACCCGAGTCACCAACGCGGCGAGTGCGACGAGCGTGCCGACCTCGATCGTTTCGTCGACCACCATCAACGCGCCGATGCCGTAGACGGCGGCCGTACCGAGCGCTCCGACCAGACCGAGTGCCACGAAGAACACGCGCCCGAGCATCGCCGACTGGATGCCGGTGTCACGGACGCCTTGCGCACGCTGTTCGAATGCTCGTTGCTCGCGGGTGCCCGACCCGAACAGCTTCACCAGGCTGGCGCCCGCCACGTTGAAGCGCTCGGTCATCTGAGTGTTCATCGCTGCGTTGTAGCCCATCTGCTCGCGAGAGATTCCCTGCAGGCGCAGGCCGACGCGCCGGGCCGGCACGATGAACAGCGGCAGTACCACCAGCGTCAACAATGTGAGGCGCCATTCGAGTGTGAGCATCGCCGCCAGGGTGGTCACGAGCACGATGACGTTGCTCACCACGCTGCCGAGCGTGCTGGTGACCGCTGTCTGGGCACCGATCACGTCGTTGTTGAGCCGGGAGGTGATCGAGCCAGTAGGTGTGCGAGTGAAGAACGCGATCGGCATCCGCTGGATCTTGGCGAACAACGCCCCGCGCAGGTCGTAGATGAGTCCCTCGCCGACCTTGGCGCTGGCCCAACGTTGCACGATGGCGAGTGCCGCGTCGGCGAGTGCGGCTGCGACGGCGATCGACGCCAGGATCACGATCTGGCGCTTGTCGTCGGCGGGGATGGCGTTGTCGATGATCGCCCGGATCACGAACACCGGAACCAGCGCCAACAGTGCTGCGGCGAATATCGCCAGCAGGAAGATGGTGATCGTGCCCCGATACGGCCGAGCGAACGTCCACACCCGCCGCAGGGTGCCCTCCTGCAGCCCGACACCCTTCAGCGCATCCTTGTCGCCGGGCATCATCGAGTGGGGAGACATCCGCATGGCCGCCCACGCTACGAGCCGAACCTCTGGATTTGGTCTGGGTGGCTCTGGTCTGTTCGGCTCTGGTCCGTGTGGCTCTGGTCTGCGTGGTTCGTTCGCCCGATCCCCCATACGCTGGGCCCGGTGCGCCGTACCGCTCTGATCGTGATCGTCGCGGCATCGTTGGCTGCGTGCTCGGGCAGTGCAAGCAAGCCGCCGGTCGTAGCGCGCGATGTCACCGACGTCACCGACCCGGTTCGCGAGACCACGCCCGAAGCGACCACCCCGCCCGAACCACTCGAGTACGCGATCGAGTGGACGCCGATCTCCGAGCGCGTCGACGAGGGCACGGTCACCGTGCCGCTCGACTACACGAACCCGCAGGGTGACACCATCGATTTGTATGTCGCACGCCACCGTGCCGTTGCTGACCCGTCGGTCGGCCCGATGCTCGCGAATCGCGGCGGGCCCGGTGCCGACGGCGCCACGTTGGCGCTCGACGCCTCAGGGTGGTTCGGGAGCGAGATCACCGACAACTTCGACGTGATCGGCTGGGATCCGCGTGGCACCGGTCGCAGCGACGGTGCCGTCGACTGCATCGACGACGTCGACTACGACCGGTTCTTCTCTGCACCCGACATCACCCCCGACGACGACGCCGAGCGGGCAGAACTCGTCGAGTTGTCCGAGGAGTACGCCCAGGCGTGCATCGATCGGGTCGACACCTTGCAGTTCATCGGTACGAACAACTCGGCTCGCGACATGGATGCGATCCGCCAGGCGCTCGGCGCCGAGCAGGTGTCCTATTTCGGCTTCAGTTACGGCAGCGAACTCGGCGGTGTCTGGGCCACCCTGTTCCCGACCACCGTGCGCGCCGCAGTGTTCGACGGGGCGACCGACCCCACCGCCGATCCGCTCCAGTCGACCCTGCAGCAGGGCGCCGGATTCGAGGCAGCACTGACCACGTTCCTCGCGCAGTGCAGCGCCGATTCGCAGTGCCCGTTCTACAACGGCGGCGACGCCGAGGGTGCCTTCGACGACCTGATGGACAGTCTCGACGAGTCACCGCTGCCGAGCGTCAGCGACCGCGTCGAGGTGAACCGCAGCGTGGCGGTGCTGGCGGTTGCGCAGGCGATGTATTCCGACAGCTTCTGGCCCGCATTGGAACGGGCGCTCGAAGACGCCGCCGCCGGCGACGGCGCCGCGCTGTTGCAGCTGCACGACGCCTACTACCAGCGGCGCGCCGACGGCACGTACGGCAACCTGATCGAGGCGTTCCAGGCGATCAACTGCGCCGACGACGTCGAGCGACCCACGGTCGAAGAGGCCGATGCCGACGTCGACGAGGTACTCGCCGTCGCGCCACGGATCTTCCCCTACACGACCGGGTCGTACTCGTGCAGTTTCTTCCCGCCGGCGCTCGATGCGCGCATCGCCATCACGGGTGCCGGGGCCGGACCGATCGTGGTGGTCGGCACCACCGGCGATCCGGCGACACCACTCGAGAGCTCCCGGGCAATGGCTGACACATTGGAAGAGGGTCGTCTGGTGATCGTCGAGGCGAACCAACACACCGGCTATCGAGGCGACGAGTGCGTGCGCGGCATCGTGCACGGCTATCTGCTCACCTTGGCCGCCCCCGACGACGGCACCACCTGCTCGTAGCCGGGGTGAGCGTTCACCGCTAGCCTCGTCGACGGAAGGCTGCCAGAGTGGACGAATGGGACAGTCTCGAAAACTGTTGAGGTCTTTCAGGCCTCCGTGGGTTCGAATCCCACGCCTTCCGCCAGTACGTCTGCGGACGTCCACAGAGATTTGCGAAACACCCGCTGAGCAGGGGTTTGCGAAATGAGGTCTGTGGGCGTCCGTCGATGTTTGTGGAGCGTTGCTCTCAACAAGGCTCCCAACGGTGAAGCCGAGCCCTACTTCGACCGTTCTCGTCAGGTCTGGGTTGCCCCGTGGCGCAAACCGGATGAGTGTTCGGCACCCTGGCCGAGGGGTTCAGCGCCGAAACGACGGTTGGGGAGTTGTCGGCCTGGTGGCTCGATCATGGGCCATTCCATGACACCCATCAATGACACCGACCCGCTCGACTCGACGACATCGTCGTTCGTCGCTGTCTTCGCTGTCTTCGCTGCCGTTTGGGCGAGAGGCGTCGGGCCGGACGAATTCTGTGGGAGCCAATCCTGGCGGATTGGGTCGATCCCGACGTCACCTTCACCCAACCGCTTGCCCCCGCCGCACACGGCCATGAAGGATTCCAACGATTTACCCGCTCAGTGTTCGCCGTCGTACCTGACCTGCGATGCGGAATCACCGATCGACACCCGACCACCGACGGCGTCGTTCTCGACCTGCACTTCTGCGGCACTGTCACCGGCCGTCATGTGGGGTGGGTTGGGCAAGACGCCATCGTGTTGCGCAACGGCAAGCTCGTGCACCGAACCGCCGACTTCTCTGTTTCCCGTTGCTGCGTGTGGTCGTGACGAGCGTGGCTGATTTGATTCGAGGAGGCGTCCCAGCTGGCGTTGCGTGGCGTTCCACGCTGCTCACCGGGGCATTCACCGCAATCGGGGCGGCTGCGGTCGTCTCGGACCGAACGACGACTTCGACGGTGAACCGCTGAGGCCGCGCAACGCGGCATCGGTGTGGTCATCGGCCGGGAAGAACAGTTCGATCGACAGATCGTCCAGCGTGATGTCGCGTGGTCGGGTGAGAGCGCGAGCGAGGGTCGTCGTGATGGGTGCCCTGAACCGGCAACGTTTGGGGGCAGTGCAGGGTCCCATCACGCTGGCGCACCGGTAGTCCCATCCTGCTTTCTGTGGTGGGTGCCGACCGGTGGCCTTCACCGGCTGGGTGAGTTCGTGGGCATTTGCGGCGACGGGAACGGAGTGGGACGTCCGTCGACGGGTGGTTCCGAGCCACCCTGGTCGAGGCGGAGCGGCGGGTGATCGTCCGTCATCAGCGCGACGTAGGCGATGACTCGGTACGTCCAGCGCATTCCCCCCATGATCAGGTTGTACAGCCCAACCGGGTAGTGCCCAGCGAAAAGCAGGATGATCACGGCGATCAGGAGCACCAGCCCGAGCAACCCGCCGCTGAACACGAAGCGCGCCCCGTCGTCGTTTCCGCCGGTGCCCCAACTGGCCGTCAATGCCCACACGATGAGGAGGTGCGGAATCGCGAGAAACCATGACTTGACCAGCACGAGACCCCGTGACAAGTGCTCCGGGTAGGCGACCTCGAGACGTGCTGGATACTCCACGGCGTTGAGGGTGAAGGGCGGATAGCGGTCCGTCCCGAGCACGTTGGTCGCGTAGTACGCCACCCGCCAACTCCATCGCAACACGCCGACGTTGAATTCGAAGATCGAGCGCGGATACCGACCCGTGAACAGGATCGTGAAGAATGCAACGAAGGTGAGAGCCACGAAGGCGACCCAGAGGAACACGAGTACCACGAAGTGAGGGATGGCCAGGAACCGCTTCTCCAGCCATTTCCAGCGACTCAGGTCGGGGTCGAGATGGCCCTCGAGGCGCAACGGATAGGCGACCAACGATGTCTGTTGTGCGCCGGGCTGAGCCGCTCCGATGGACAGCGGGATAGCCGGGTCGGAGGCCACCTGGGTTCGACCAACGCCGCCGATGGTCATCGCCGCTGCCATGGCGAGCAGCGCGATGCCGCCGATCACCAGACCGATCGCGATCGGAACGAGATAGTCGACCTGACCGCCGAGTTCGATGTCGGCGACGAGTTGGTTGTCGCATCTGCGTTCATCACCACGATCGCCCAGTTGCCGGGCTCGAGGTCCCACGTGAGGCTTTGGCTGGCCTCGCCTGATACCTGGGCAACCCAGAATGCCTGATCGGCAGGAGGTGCTGGCGTGGAGGTCCCGTCAGCGTTCTCGCGGCGGTAGTCGACCGACGATCGATGAAAGTCCACGTCGGTGATGTCGTCGTGTGGAATGCCGGCGAGATAGGCCTCCACTTCGGATTCAGGACCGATGCCGACGAACGCTGGCGGGCGTCGGCGTTGTCGACAGTGATCCGAACCGTCGCAAGGTCGCGGTCGGCCCACCAGTCATCGCGGCCTGGTTGACCGAGGTCGATCTCGTCCGAGCTCAGCGCGAAGCTGTCCGTCTCGAACCGCTCGTTGGATGTCGTGAAGAAACCGGCATCGTCGCGCTGGGTGCCGTGCGCCCAACCGAGGCTGGCCCCCGCAGCCAGAACTCCGAATCCGATCACCGCGATGATCGACGCCAGGACAAGCAAGAGGACACGTCGTGGTCTCATGAAGAAACTCCTTCTGTCGTGGCTGACCGCATGTCAGGGCTGATTTGTCGTGTTGTATTCGACGTTGTCGAGTTGGGGCCGCTGGCCGGTGAGGGTGGCGCGAGCTTCGGGGTCGGCGTCGAGCGTGTCGCGAAGGAACGCAGTGGTGTAGTGCGTGACGACATCGAGAGGCCGTGTGTCCCAGACGGCGTCGGTGCAGATCGCGTCGCGGTAGACGGAGTTCTGGACCCACGGAAGGTTCTCGCACGGGTCGACGAAGAGCATGTGGCCGGCGCCGGGAAAGGTGATGAGTGTCTTGTTCTCGCTCCCTACATGGTCGTAGGTGAGTTTCGCGCCCCACGTGTAGGGGGTGCCGTCGTCGATTGTTCCGCCCATGGCCATGATGGGAACCTCGAGCTCTGCGAGGCCGCGCTGATCGAAGGGATAGGCGTCGCCGGCCATCGAGATCGCGGCCTTGATTCGCGGGTCTCCGACAGATGGCCACAGACCGGAGGGGACCTCGTCAAGTCCGGCTCGAACGGCCGGGCGCGGCTCGCTGAGCGTCACCGGGCGGCGATCTGTTCGATCAACTGTGGCTCGGCCCACTCTGCGTACTTCGTCTCGACAGCGAGGAGCACGTCGTCGATCGACAGTCGCACGACTGGCATCGGTGTCGGCGGGTTCCCCAGCACCGCAGCGAGCATCTCGTCGACATCGACGAGTCCGTCTGCCCGGGCCCGCCACCGATCGCGCAGCGTCGCTGTCGACAACGCGGCATCGGCCGGCTTCGCGTCGCGTGTGGCGAGGGTGATCGTCTTGTGAACCTTGCCCACCTCCACCGGCGTTGGCAGCCGCTCGTCGCGTTCGAAGAACGCTGTCACCCAGACCTCCACTTCTGTTTCGATGTCGACAGCACGCGTCGAGAACTCGACCAACACCTCGTTGTCGATGCCGACGATGTCGGCCTGACCGTTCGCGTCGACGTTGGTGAACTCGACACCGAGCGATGCGCGCAGCCCGGCACGAAGATGCGCCTGGTACTCGACACCGGCTGCTTTCGACTGGCGGCAGAGCCCGCGGGCGTCGAGGGTGCGCCACTCACCATCCGACACCGTCCGAACCGCATTCGAACGCCACCCCCCACCGCAACAGCTGGCTCGAACAAGGGCCGACCGGACCGCCGTGCTCGCAGGCCCGCCACCGCCCCGGCGTTTGGGGTGTCGGCTCTCGCCGAGCCACGACCCGAGGCGCCACGAGCTGGCGGACCCGAAACACAATCTGGCTGGCGCCGGGCGGACGCCGCAGGCAATATGAGGTCGAGAAGCTGGGCCATCCATCGCTGAGGTAAAGGCACCGCGCGACGAATATCGGGACAAACAAATCGAGAGAGCGAGCTCGCGACCGCCGCGCACGATGCCGCGCACGATCGCGTCGGGCGATTGTCGTACATCGTGCGGCGTTCGCCACGGTGCACCGTTGTCTCGTTTGGCCGCTGCTGCGGCCTTTACACCTGCATGAACGCGACGCCGACCACCAACCACCCCGATCAGTCAGACACGCCGTTGCGGGGATGAACGCTGCTCGTCGACGTGAGGCAAGCCGCCGAGAGGCTCTCGCTCAGCCGGTCGTCGATCTACCAACTCATCGGACAGGACAGCTGTCGCCGATCCGCATCGGCCGGAGCGTTCGCTTCTCGGTAGCGCATCCGGAGCACTTCGTCGCTGCGCTGGGCACTGAGTCGCCGAAGGCTGCGGAACCTGGTCGTTCGCCCCGTTGCTCGGTTGAAGAAGTGAGTTTGTTGGATCGGGTCACCGTGGATCCCGCCGTTTGTCACGGAGCCCCGACCGTGCGCGGCCTGCGCTATTCGGTCGAGATGATCGTGGGCTCGCTTGCCGCCGGTATGACGACCGATGATGTACTTGCCGACTACGCAGACCTCGAACGTGAGGACGTCCTCGCCGCACTGGAGTACGCAGCACTCGTGACGCGCACGAGATCGTCGGTTCCAATCCCTGCGGTTCCGACGCGCTCAGAGCGCTAGCGCGAAGCTCACGTTAGGGATGATCCTCTGGCGGTTGCGTCTCGTCGGCCCCTGGGAAGACGTTGCGGCTGAATTGGATCGATGAACGGTTGCGAGGGTGCACCAACCACTCGACCGACTCGCAGCCGTTCGCACGGACATCGGCGAATGTGGATTCGATGAGAAGCCGTGCCAGTGCTGTGTGTTGCTGGTCGGCCTGCACGGCGATGACCCCGCCAGACCAGCAGTCCCCGAACGATCTCCGACACCTCGTCGAGCCATTCGGTGGGACCTCCGACATCGAACGATTGGAGTTGCTCGGCGTCGCCTTCCTGAGCGTGACGAATGATCACGCGTCAGGTGATTCGATCGCGGCGATCGGCCCCTCCGGCGTCCACGCGTTTCCGGTCGGCGTCGGGCCCGAGCGGTCGCGGCCTCCATCGGCGAGGCTGCGCTTCGGCTCGACACCGGGTGCTTCCAACGCTGACGAGAGTCGATGGATGGTCGACCAACGTGCGTCGAGTCGGCCCTTCTCGATCCTCGAGATGTCGGCATGGGAGAAACCGGCCTGCTCGGCAAGTTCCGCCTGCGTCCACCCCAGCTCGATCCGACGCTCTCGAATCGATTCCCCGGGACGCGTGAGCCGAGCGAAGACGGCGAAATCGGTCACGGGTCGAGCCTATGTGTCATCCCGCATCTGTCGCACGGGGCGCAGACACCTCGGCCTGCCAGAGCAGTCCAGCCGCACGGTTACTCTCACGGCTACTCTCCAAATGGTGTGTGTACGACCTCGCAGCGCTCCGAACTGGGCGTATTCATGTTCGGTGGGAATCCCGCGCCGATCCGCACAGGTCGTGAGACTTGTTCGCGTGGTCAGAAATTGCTCAAGCTCGGCTGAGGGACGCCGATAGCTGTTTCGTATGGAACAGGTCAAGGCTTTCGCCGACGGAACCCGGTCGTTCATGGCGACGGACATTCCGCCCCATCCGTCGTCTCCGCCGCCGACGTGGACCGCCCCTCCCCGCACGGCGTCGCCGCCTCCTCCTGCCCCCTCTTCAGCTCCTTCGCCAGCGGCCCCTTCACCAGCGGCCCCTTCACCAGCGGCATCGACGGCCTCGGGGTTCACCCCGACCGATCCGACCGCGATTCTCGACGAACTGGTGGAGTCGATCGATGGCGTCCGAGCTGCGATCCTCGTATCGGTCGACGGATTCGGACGCGCCCGCAGCAGCTCCATTTCCAACGAGCCATCGCACGCGGCGATGCTCGCTGCCGCGATCGGCCTCGCCCACCAACTCGTGGTGATGGGTGGTGGCCAGCAGCTCCGCCAGCTCGTGGTCGACCACGATGGTGGCCTGATGCTGGTGTGGCCCATCGGCGACGAGCGGGTGCTCGCCGTGCTCGCGACCACCACGGTCGAGCAGCGTCGGGTCCGTGCCTTCGTTCAAAGCCGAGTCGCCTGGTTCACGGGAGCGCGATCATGAGCGCCCAAACCTTCAAGATCCTCGTCACTGGGCCGTTTGCTGCCGGCAAGACGTCGATGATCCAGTCGGTGTCGCAGACCCACGTCATCTCGACTGACGTCGTCACCAGCGGCGACGAGTCCGGCGTCAAGTCGCACACCACGGTGGCGATGGACTTCGGGACGTACTGCCTCCACGGCGACGACACCCGACTCCTGCTGTTCGGAACGCCGGGCCAGGCCCGCTTCCGTTTCATGACCAACATCTTGAAAGGCCACGTCGATGTCGTCGCCTTCGTGATCGATGCCGAAGCGACCGAGACCCATGCCGTCGCCGGCGTGGAACTCCGGGCGCTCGCGCGCGATCTGCGGGTTCCGGCCGTGATTGCCGTGAATCGCTGCGACGACATCACCGTTGCGCGCCGACTCGCGCGTTCCCTCGGCGCGCTCGACGGCGAAGCCGTCGTGCCGTGCCAACTGATCGATCCCGACTCCGGCCGGGAGGTCGTGGTCGAAATTCTCCTGACGCTGCTCGCGTCGATGGAGTCAACGAGGGCGGAGGTTGCCTGACATGCTGCACAACACGAGAACAGCCGACACCGCGGCGCTCACGGTCGACGGAGCACAACCCGTTTGGATGACGCTCAACGAAGCACGCGAACGCGCCTTCACCGGCGAGCTCGTTTTCGAGGCCGACCCCGAGGTGCTGGCCTACCTCGACGTTGGGATCGTCTACTACGCCGAGCGGGCCACTGACGTGTCGCTCGGTCGCCGTCTCCTCGACGCCGGCGTCATCGACATCGGGCAGGTCGAGCGTGGCACGGTGCGCGTCGGCGGCATCGAGCACCTCGGTCGACTCTTCGACCGGGACCCCTCGGTCGACCGCGACGCCGTTGTCGTGCTGGCGGAAATCCTCACCCACGACCTCATTGCCGAGCTGGCGAACCGGGCGATCACCACCGTGCGAGTCACCGCCTATCGCCACCACCCTTCCGGTGTGCACCGCTGGTTCGTGGCTCCGCTCGATGCTGCTGCCATTTCGCGCCCTGTCAGCGCCGCTGCCCAACTCGACACCACCATCGTCGACGAGCTTCCAGGCTTGTCGTTCGCTGACACCGACGCCGATGAGTTCATGATCGAATGGGACGACCAGATCGACGAGACCCACCCGCTCGAAGGAACCCCGCTCAACGGAACCCTGCTCACAGGAACTCCGCTCACCGGACCTCCGGTCGCGGTGATCGATGAACAGTTCGATGTGGCGGATGTCGAAGCAGCGCAGGTCATCGAGACGGTTGACGAGACTGTCGGCACCGAACCCGAACCCGGCACCGAGATCTACACCGACACCGACACCGACACCGACCTCGCCGGCTTCGAGTTCGCCGTTGTCTGGCCCGACGGCTCCGAGGAGCTGGCCACCAGCGACACCAACGACACGGTCGACGCCAACCACACAGCCGACACAGCCGACGCCAGCGAGCCGATGCCCGTCGTCGGCCTGGCTCCGCCCGGCGCCGTGGCGCCGATCTTCACCCAGTCGGACGGAGGCGATCTCCGCTTCGAGCTGCCGCCGCTGACGATCAGCGACGACCCGGAGGCTGCCGATGCCGACGTGCCTGACGACGTTGCTGTGGTGGTGCGACGGGCGATTGCCGCCATCGAAGCGGCGATGGCCGCCACTCATGAATTTGCACGGCGACCCGAGGTGATTACACCGTTGCCCGAGATCGTCGAGATCGCGCCGATCGACCAGTTCGACAGCACTGATGCCGCCGACACGGCTGACACTGCGTCGCCCGCCGGTCTCGGCGGGTTCGCTCCGCCGACGATGGCGACGAGCGCCGAGGTGCTGTATGCCCAGACGGTCGATGACGGCCCGAGCGTCGACGCCGCTGCCGATGCCGTTGCGGCTCCCACCCTTGTGGGGTCACCGGCTGGAGGCGTGGCCCCAGTGGTGTTCGTCGACGAACCGGTCGAAGCGGAACATGACGGCGGCATCGAGCGCAGCTCAGCGCTGCGTCGCCTGATCGGCAGCTTGCGACGCAAGGATCATTGAGCGACTGGTTGCTGCGGTGTTGTGGGCTCAGCGCTCGCGGCTGACGTTCGCTCGACGCTCGCGGAAGAACGAACGCAGCAGTTCCGCCGCGTCGTCGGCGCCCACTCCGCTCGTCACCTCGACGCGGTGATTGAGCACATCGCTGTCGAGCAGACCGAAGTGGCTCGACACAGCCCCAGCTTTCGGGTCGTGGGCGCCGTACACCAGGTGACCGAGCCGTGCATTCACCGCCGCTCCGGCGCACATCGCACACGGCTCGAGCGTGACGTAGAGCGTGCATTCGTCGAGACGCCACTGACCGAGGAGTTGGGCGGCGTCGCGCATCGCGAGGATTTCGGCATGGGCGACGGGGTCGTGGGTGAGTTCACGCTCGTTGTGTCGAGCGGCGATCACGTTGCCCCGATGCACGACCACTGCGCCGACCGGCACGTCGTGGTGTTCGAGCGCAGCTCGCGCCTCGGCGAGGGCCTGCACCATCGGTTCCGGTATCTCCTGGTGACCTTCGCTCGCCGACATGGCGGAGGGAGTGGGATTCGAACCCACGGAAGGTTGCCCTTCACACGCTTTCCAAGCGTGCCGGTTCGGCCGCTCTCGCATCCCTCCCTGGTGTTCCGGCGTGACCAGAACGTGGGAAGACGGAGGCTAACCCGACCGTCTGCCAATTCGTCGTGGTCCAGATAGTGTGTCGGATCACGAAGCGGTCCGCCGCCGAGTGAGGTGGCGATCGGGTCCTGTGCAATGGACGCCCGTGAATCAGGTCAGGCCCGGAAGGGAGCAGCCTTCATCGGCATCGTCTGTGTGCCGCAGATCGCCTGGTCGTCACCTCAGTCGGCGGCCCCCAACTGTCACACCGTGCTGGGCCTGATGTGACAGTTCGATGGTGTGACGCTCAGCGGAGGCGGGCGGCGTAGGCCACCAGCTCGGGAGCGCCGAGTTCGGCGGCGATGGCAGCGAAGTCTTCGGTGGGGCCGTGCCACTGCCAGTCGTCGACCGTGCCGACGTCGATGTCGGTGTCGACCGTGGCGATCTGGCGGAACAGCAACGCGTCGGCCAGCTGTGCCTGCAAGGTGGCCGACAGCTTGGCTGCCCCACGAAGGCCCGGCACGTCCCATTGGCCAGCTGCGGCGGGGATGTCTTCGATGTGGCCGTATCGGGCCAGCACGAGCCCGGCACTCTTGGCACCCCAGCCCGGCAGGCCCGGGAAGCCGTCGGCGGTGTCGCCGACCAGGCCCAGATAGTCGGGGATCGACTCGGGCCCGACCCCGAACTTCGCCCGCACGCCGTCGGCGTCGATGATCTCGCGCTTGCGACGATCGAACTGCACCACCCGTTCGCCACGAACGCACTGACCGAGGTCTTTGTCGGCGGTCACGATCAACACCTGCTCGACGCGTTCGTCCTGGTCGGCAACGAGCGCAGCGGCACCCAGCGCGTCGTCGGCCTCGTGGTCGACCATTGGCCACACGACGAACCCCGCGGCAACGAGGGCCCGCTCCATCACCGGGATCTGCTCGAGGATCTCGGGTTCCATTCCCGCCGAGGTCTTGTAGCCGGGGTACAGCTCGTTGCGGAAGCTCTCGATCGTGTGATCGGACGCGATGGCGATGTGGGTCGCTCCATCCTCCACCAGCGCCAGCGTCGAGCCGACCACACCTGCCGCCGCGTCGAACGGGCCACGGTTGCTGTGGCGCGACGCCATCCCGAAGTGTTGGCGGAACAGCTCGTAGGTGCCGTCGACGAGGTGGACACGCATGCCGCGCACGCTACGCCGTCGGCGGGGCCCGCTGTGCACGGACTGTGCAGGCCCGTGCGCAGTCTGTGTCAAGTGCGTCTCGGCGAACCCTTCAGCGAACCCTCAAGATCTGCCCCGAGATGGTCGATAGACGACATGCGAAGCACACCAAGCGAGCACCAGAACCCATGACGACACGACTCCTCTCCTCGGCCCCGGCCGCCACAGAGCGCCAGCCGACGGGTCGGAACGTCTCGCACCACCGCAAGGATCCGCGATGATCGAGCAGCCCGACCCCAACCGTGCCAGCATCATCGCCGCAGTTCAGCAGGAGCTGAACCAGTTCAGCCAGCAGGTCTCGGCCGAGGTGCAGCGCCTCCAGAGCGAACTCGCTTCCGAACGGGCCGCCCGTCTCAAGAGCGAAGCGACCATGCTCTCGCTGTTGCCGGTGATCGAACAACGCCTCGAGGAGCTCTCCGGCCAGACCAAGCGTCGCCATGACGAACTCGATCATCGCATCGGCCGCGTTGCCGACGAGGCCAATGTGGGTCTCACCGCGGCCGTCGAAATGGCGGCGCGTCCGGTGGTGAAACAGCTCGAATACCGTCAGACCCAACTCGAACAGGACCTCGCCACGCTCGACCGCAGCGTGCGCAAGTTCGACGACCAGGCCGGCGCCATGGTGCAGCACATCAACGCGATGACCGAGGCCACCGAGGCCCGCCTCGACGAAGTGGCGGGTCAGGTCGCCGAACAGCTCGATGGTCGTCTCGCGTCGTTGTCGGTGCGCATGGACGAGGTCTCCGCCCAGGCCGCCCGTCAGCAGGCCGAGGTGTCGAACGTGGTCGGTGCTCGGGTCGACCAGGCCGAGGATCGCATCAACGATCGCATCATCACCGCCGAGGCACGAATCAACGAAACCGTCGGCCAGCGCGTCGCCGACATCGATGCCTACGTCGGCCGGGTCAGCGCCGGCCTCGACGACGCCGTTGCCATGCTCAGCGATCGCATCGCTGGAACCGACGCCCGCTTCGCCGACGTCAATCAGGCGATCGACGCCATGGCCGCCCGACTCGACAGCCTCGATGTCGACGCCATCGACGAGATGAAGGACCGCGTGAACGGCCTCGCCGGCGAAGTCGAACTCGTGCGTATCGAAGTGGAACGGTTCCAGAAGTCGATGGGTGAGTCGTTGGACAAGACCGTCAGCCGCATCGTCGAACTCGAAACCCAGATGCAGGAACAGCACATGGACGTCGACACCGCCGTGCAGCTCGAGCGACTCGAAGAGGTCGAGCGGGCGCTCCTGGCCCTCGACCCGGACCAGTTCGTGCGTCGCGAAGAGTCGTACGCATCGCTGGCGTCTGCCCCACCCAGCTCGTTGAATCCCCTGACCCCGCCAACGCCGTTCGAGCCCCAGGTCTCGGCGCAGTTCTGAGATCGAGAGCATCACCATGGCACTCCGTAAACCGCGACCCGACGATCTGGCCCCACCCGGTGGTGGTGGTCGCAGCGCGACGGCGCTCGCCGAGCCGCCCTCGGTTGTTCAGGGTGAATCGGCGGACGAGTGCAACGCTGTCGGACAGTCGCTGATGGCCGGCGGGCACCTGTCGCAGGAGTCGTTCGACACGGTGTCGACGATCACCAATGGCGACCTGTTGAAGTTCTCCACGCTGCTGCTCAGCCACCACGGTGTGGGCCGCAACGAACTCGCCGCCGCTGTCGCAACCGTGTGCCAGGTGCCCGTTGCCGACATCTCGATGGCTGCGCTCGACGAGGAGATCGTCACCCGCTTCCCCGAGCAGGTCGCCCGCACCCACAAGGTGATGCCGATCCGTGACGAGGGTGGCCAGATCTTGCTATTCGCTGCCGACCCGTCGTCGTGGCGTCGTCAGCAGGTCGAAGCGGCCACCGGTCAGCGCTTCGTCTGGCAGGCCGCCGACGAGAAGACGGTCACGTCGTTCATCGAGCAGATGTACCGCTCGACCGCCGACGTCGACGTCATCGTCGCTGCGTTCGCCGCCGAGGACGACCAACGTCACGTCGCCGAGAGCCTCGCCGAGAGCCTCGCCGAGGTCAGTCTCGACGACCAGGCACCCGTCGTGCAGCTCGTTGCGAAGATCGTCGGTCAGGCGCTGCGAGACCGCAGCTCCGACATCCACATCGAGCCGCTCGACGACCGCCTGCGTATCCGGTTCCGTGTCGACGGCAACCTGGTCGAGGCGTTCTCGCTGCCGCTGTCGGCGCACAACGCGCTCATCAGCCGACTGAAGATCATGTCGGAGATGAACATCGTCGAGAAGCGGGCCCCGCAGGACGGTCAGTTCTCCACCAAGGTCGACGGCCGCCCGATCGACGTGCGTGTGTCGTCGGTGGCGACGGTGTTCGGCGAGAAGATCGTCATGCGTCTGCTCGACAAGTCGAAGTCGATGGTGAGCCTCGGCCAGCTCGGCATGCCGGCGGAGACCTACAGGACCTATTCCAAACTGGTGCACGCACCATTCGGAATGGTCATCTGTGCCGGCCCGACGGGGGCCGGCAAGACGACCACGTTGTACGCCACGCTGCTCGAGATCAACTCGACCGGCAAGAACGTCACCACCGTGGAAGACCCGGTGGAGTACGTGTTCCCCGGTATCAACCAGGTACAGACCAACGTCAAGGCGGGCCTCACGTTCGCCACCGGCTTGAAGGCCCTGCTGCGACAGGACCCTGATGTGATACTCGTCGGTGAGATCCGCGACGTCGACACGGCGCGCATCGCCATCCAGTCGGCCCTCACCGGTCACTTCGTGCTGTCGTCACTGCACGGCACCGACGCCGTGGCGGCCCTGCACCGCCTGCTCGACATGGGAATCGAAGCCTTCCTCGTGGCCTCGGCGGTCGTGGGCGTGGTATCGCAGCGTCTGCTGCGCAAGACCTGCGAGAACTGCAAGGAGCAGTACACGCCCGGTGCCGAGGAGTTGGCGGTGTTCCGTCAGCATTCCGGTGGCAGCGACAAGACCGTCTTCTACCACGGCAAGGGCTGCAGCTACTGCAGCAACACCGGCTACCGCGAGCGCATCGGCGTGTACGAGCTGCTGCGCATCACCCCAGAAGTGCGTCGTCTGATCGTTGGTTGGGCCACGACCGAGGAACTCCGTCGTCTGGCAGTTGCTCAAGGTATGCGCACGATGCTCCGAGAAGCAATGCAGATGGTCGAAGACGACGTCACGACCGTCCCCGAAGTCATCCGGACCCTGTTCGCCCACTGAGTTCCCCGCACACGAGCTACGACCGAGAGACACGGAGCACATCCCATGCCCAAGTTCGCCTACGCCGCAATCGACACCGCCGGCGCCCCCGTCGAGGGGGTGACCAAGGCCGACACCATCGGTGCGGCGCGCGCCATCCTGGTGGAGCAGAACCTGTTCCCGACCAAGATCGAGGAACGCCGCGGGATGCTCGACTTCGAGCTCACCAAGGAAAAGGTGAAGAAGAAGCACCTGATGCACTTCACACGTCAGCTTGCGGTCTTCGTGAAGGCCGGTATCCCGATCACCGATGCGTTGATCACGATCGGCGACGAGACCGAAGACGTCGCACTTCGCCGTGCACTCGGTGTGCTCGTCGACGACCTCCGCAACGGCGGGTTGCTGTCGGCGGCGGCGGCGACGCACCCCGAGGTGTTCCCGGACTACTACGTCGGCATTCTGCAATCGGCGGAGCTCACGGGTCAGCTCGACGTAGCCCTGGAGAATCTGGCCGAATACCTCGAGCGTGAGATCGACACCCAATCCAAGGTTGTGTCGGCGCTGTCGTATCCCATGGTGGTGATGGTGATGGCGATGATCACGGTGCTCATCCTCGCCGGTTACGTGTTGCCGCAGTTCAAGCCGCTGTTCGAGGAACTCGGCGCCGAACTGCCGCTACCGACGCGGATGATGCTGTTCTTTTCGCGTTTCTTCACCGACCTGTGGTTCATCACCGCAACGTTCTTCATCGTGATCGCCAGTGTGTTGATCTTCCTGTTCAAGCATCCGACAGGCAAGCTCTGGAAACAGCGCCTCGTGCTGAAGATCCCGGTCATCAAGGGCATCGTCGACTACGCGATCCTGGAGCGATTCTGTCGCATCCTGTCGGCGATGCTCGCCGCTGGCGTGCCGTTGCCGGAGGGGCTCAAGACCACCACCGACGCCACGAGCAACGTCGTCTACAAGGAGCGTCTCGAAGTGGCCCGGGCCCAGATGCTGGAAGGCAAGGGTTTCTCTCAGCCGCTGATCGACACCGATCTGTTCCCCGGCGCGGCGAGGCAGATGTTCAAGGTGGGCGAGGAAACCGGCACGCTCGACATGCAGCTCGCGGTCGCTGGCACATATTTCGACCGTGAACTCGAGCACCGGATCAAGAAGTTCACGACCATGTTCGAGCCGGCGATGATCGTGTTCGTCGGCATGATCGTCGGGTTCGTCGCTGTCGCTCTCGTGTCGGCGATGTACGGGGTGCTCAATGGCACCAAGACGCAGATGTGACCGGCGGGGACTGTCAGCGAGCCATGACGAGATCGACGAAATGCTGACCCACGAAGATTGCCACGATGGTGCCCAGGGCCAAGAACGGCCCGAACGGCACCGCTGTACGACGTCCGGCGCGATCGGCGGCCATCATCGCCACGCCGACGACGGCGCCGGCGATGAAACCGAAGAACAACCCGGGCAGCACGATGCCCGGGTTCAGCCAGCCGAGGTACATGCCCAAGAGCGGCGCGAGGCGCACGTCACCGTCGCCCATGCCCCCCTTGCTGAGTGTGTAGATCAGCCACATGGCGAGCAGGGCGATGGCGGCGCCGAGTGCCATCATCCAGATGCGTTCCGGCTCGTCGATCACGATCGCCGCCACGGCCAGCGCCACGGCGCCGAGGCCGATGCCCCAGTACGTGATCTCGCGGGGCAGGCGTTGTGTCTGCAGATCGATCCAGGTCTGTGCCACCAGCACGGCCATCAAGATGCAGTAGGCCGGGATCGCGGCCCGGGTGTCGTCGAAACGAACGGCCATCAGCACGAACAGTGCTGCCGTGGTCGGCTCGATCACCATCGGGGCGATGCCGATCGGCGCCCGACATCGTCGGCACTTGCCGCGCAGCGCCAGCCAGCTGACGATCGGCACCAGATCGAGCGGGCCCAGGCGGAGCCCGCACGAACCGCAACGACTGGGTGGGGTATTCACCGAGCCGCCCTGCGGCACCCGATCCACCACCACGGTCAGGAACGAGCCGATCAACAGACCGGCCACGACCATCACGACCATCACGAGAGAAAAGCTCATCAGCAAGAACGGCCTGTGAACGCATGGCGTGCCGTGGCCCGAGCGGGAGGTTAGCCAACCATGTCCAGTCCAGATCCGATGCTCGAAGCATTGCTCAAGGCCACCGTCGATTCCGGCGCATCCGACCTCCACCTCACCGTGGGTCGGCCGGCCACCGCACGCCGCGACGGCGTGCTGGTGTCGTTCGAGAACGTGCCCGTCCTCACCACCGAGGAGGTGGACCGGATGGTGTACTCGCTGCTCGACGATCGCAAGCTCGCCGAGTTGAAGCAGGACCGTCAGGTCGACTTCTCGTTCGGCGTGCACGGGATCGGCCGATTCCGCGCCAACGCGTTCCGCCAGCTCGGCAACCTCGCGCTCGCGCTGCGTGTCGTGCCGTTCCGCGTTCGCTCACTCGAAGAGCTCGGCGCGCCCTCGGCGTGTACGACGTTGCTCAACAAGCCCTACGGCATCGTGCTGGTGGTGGGCCCGACCGGTTCGGGCAAGTCGACGACGCTTGCTGCCATGATCGACCGGATCAACGAGACCAAGCCGGTGCACATCCTCACCATCGAGGATCCGGTGGAGTATCTCCACCATCACAAGATGGCGATGGTCAACCAGCGCGAGGTCGGCACCGACGTCGGGTCGTTCACCGACGGTCTGCGCAGCGCGCTGCGTGAAGACCCGGACGTGGTGCTGCTCGGTGAGATGCGCGACCTCGACTCGATTCAAATCGCGTTGTCGCTCGCCGAGACCGGCCACCTGGTGTTCGCCACCTTGCACACCAACGATGCCGCTCAGGCACTCGATCGCATCGTCGACATCTTCCCCGGCGAACGCCGCGACCAGATCCAGATCATGCTGGCGGGCGCCCTCCAAGGCGTCATCTCGCAGCGTCTGCTGCCCGCCATCGGTGGTGGCCGTGTAGCCGGCTACGAGGTGATGATCGCGAACGAGGCGATCCGCAACCTGGTGCGAGAGGGCAAGTCACGCCAGATGCGCAACTTCATCTCCACCGGCGCCGCCGAGGGTATGCAGACCATCGAGATGGACCTCGCCCGTCTCGTGGCGGCTGGACTGATCTCGATGGAGACGGCGATGGCGTCGAGCCAGTACCCCAAGGAGGTGCAGGGGCAGTTGGCTACCGCTCGTGCGCAGATGCGAGCGCATTCGACTCTCGCGTCCGGCCAGGCCGGCTCGTCGGGCTCTGGCACCTACGGTGGCGCCCCCGTGTCGTCACCCGCACCGCCTCCGCCGCCGGTCCCCGTCGGCGCCAACGGCGCCTGAGTCACCGTGGTCGTCAAGAAGAACCCGTACAAGAACCTCGCCGGTATCACGCCGTGTCCGGGTGGCTGGTTGGTGCTGCCCGCTCGACTGTCGGGTATCACCGTGGCTGCCGAGGAAGCCTTCGTACTGCCCAAGCTGTTCGAGGTGCTCGATTTCCGTCCGACGTTCGAAGCGGCGGCGATCAACATCCCGATGGCCTGGTTCGAGACGCCCTCGGGCCAGTACCGACCGTGCGATCGCGAGGCTCGCGACTACGTCGGTTGGCCGCGCGTCACCGGGATCTCTGGCACGCCGAGTCGCGCCACGGTGCAGGCGTCGAATGGTGAGGCGCAGGCGTTGGAGCCGTGGATGACCAAGCACGATCTGCGTCGCCTGCGTTGGCTGCGTGAGGCGGAACGTGAACTGCAGCCATACCACTCACGCAGCTTCTTCTCGGCGAATCCCGATGTGTCGTTCACGGTGATGAACAGCGACGAACCGCTCAAGACCTCGCCGTATCACGAGGACGGGCGCTTGGAACGAATCGAGTTGATCCGTGAGCGTCTGCCGGGTGTCGACGACGTGATCATCCGCACCCCGCCCGATGGCGCCGCGTCGGTCCACATGCTGCAGGCCGGCGCCCTGCTGTTCACTGCCCGCCGGGCGTCGGGACGCGCGATCAACCGGATGCCCCTCGACCCGTTCTGGGACGAGAACGGTATGCGCATGGAAATCGTGCGCTGACCCAGCATCCTGCGCCGAGTTTGCTGAGGCGGTCGGCTGCATCGAGCGGCGCGAACGCGTCCTTGACCGCCGACAGGCTGCGGCTGCCCGAGACTCGGGCTTCGACGTGATCGACCAGTTCGACTGACCAGCCGTTGAGGGCGAGGCTGCTGATCGGGCCGTCGAGGTCGTTGGTTGCGTCGGCGACTGGTTCGACTGTCGATTCGGCGGCGGGTGGCTCGAACGAGGGGGGTGTGAGCGATGTGGGCTCGGTGGCCGCTGTGCTGTCGTCGGCGGGCGTCGGCTGCGCGGCGGAGGGCGATGCGGCAGCGAGGTGGTCGAACATCGCCGTGATGGCGAGGGCGAGGTCGTTCTGCTGCTGACGTGACTCTTCGAGGCTCTTCTGGATGCGGGCCACCGAGTGCTCGAGGGCGTCGAGCCGTGTGGCGATATCGGGGGAGCCCTCTGGAGCTTCACCGGTGAAGGAGGTGATGCGGTCGGCGCGCTCGCGTTCGACGAGTGAGGTGAGCCGCTGCTCGGCGCGATCCGTCGACGACTTGGCTTCTGACCGGGCGAGTTCGACCTGTTCGTGGGCGATCTGGGCGTAGGTGGCGAGCGAGGTGAACTGGCTGCTGATCTGCGACTCGACCTGTTCGACACGGTGGCGGAGGTCGTGGATCTCGACGCTGTTCTCGGCGGCGGCTTCGTCGCCGAAGAACTCGTCGAGCGCGCTGGTGTCGAGTGTGTCGCTGTCGTGGATGTCTCGTGGCTTTCCGAACATGCCCTGCCCTCGTGCGTGTATGAGGTGCGCCGCCCGCTGCGTGCGCATGTAGCTCCTATCGGTGCGCCCTGCCGGCGTCTTGAGGTGCTTGACGAGGAATTGATCTTTGTAAAAGGTTCGGGCGTCTCCTCAAGTTCGGCGGAGAGGGGCCGAAGGAACAACTGTGCAACGGGAGAACATCTCACGGAGCGCTTCGTGAGACACATCTCCTACGGGAGCACCCAACCTAAGAGCGGAAGGAACCAATCACATGGAAAACAAGCAGGACAAAGGTTTCACCTTGGTGGAACTCCTCATCGTCATTGTCATCCTCGGAATCCTGGCCACCGTCACGGTGTTCGCGGTCCGTGGCATCACCGACCAGGGCCAGACCTCGGCCTGCGCCGCAGACAAGAAGACCCTCCAGGTCGCTGTCGAGGCGTTCATCGCCCAGAACGGTTCCGCCGGGACCGGCGACCTTGCCGTCACCGAGGCCAATATAGCGGCGGGCTTCTTGGTCGCTGTGTCCCCGAACTACAACATCGGGGACGCGGCAAGCGGCTTTGCCGTTACTGCGGCCTTGGACACGGTTGCCGTAGATGCGGTCGGCACCACCTCCGCCGTCCCGGCCTTCACCAACAAGTGCACCTGAGCTGATCAGCTCGTGACTGAATCCGCGTTGGCTTCGGCTGGCGGGGATTCTTCGCGTTTTCGGGTCAGGTTCCAGCAGTGAGGCGCAGCGTTCACCGGTAGCGGACGACGGCGCGGGTCGCCGAACCGACGTAGCCGCCGCCGAACTTGATGGCGTGCACGACGAGCGGTGCGATCTGGTGGAGTTCGATGCGGTCCTGCCAGTCATCGGTGAGCGGTGACACTGTCTGGTAGCCGTCGATCACCTCGGAGCCGAAGCCGCGGAACAGGCGCATCATCGCCAGGTCGAACTCGCGGTGGCCGCCGTGGGCTGCGGGATCGATGAGCCAACTCTCGCCGTCGACACCGACGAGCCGGTTGCCGGCCCACAGATCGCCGTGGAGTCGGGCGGGCGGCGCGCCGTCATCGAACCGATCGAGCGTGGAAGCCAAGCGGTCGAGGTCGTCGACCACATCGTCGGGCAACGAACCGCGATCGCGAGCGATGCGAGCCAGCGGAGTGAAACGACGAGCCGCCACGAACTCGGCCCAGGTGTCGGTGGGATCATTCGGGTGTCCGAGGCTTCCCGTCGTCCGCCCGTCAGCCCTCCCGAAGCTGGGCGCCTCGGAGCCGTGGAGTCCAGCGAGGCTTCGGCCGAATGCCACTTCGTCGGGCGGTACGGACCCTTCTTGGATCCAATGGAGCACCAGGTGGCCGGACCGACGGTCAACTCCGTCGGAAACGGCGACGACGGCAGGGATGTGCACGGCGCTGCTCTCTGTGAGCCACACCAGGCTTGCCGCCTCGGTCGTGAAGAACCCGGCCGGCGGCGAGGGACACGTCTTCGCGAAGAACCGCCGTACAGCGTTCGTCTCGACGCGGTATGCAACCGACGTGTCGCCGCCGTGCACCACCGTCGTCGACACCACCGTGTCGCCGCCCGCCCGCTGGACGGCATCGGTGATCACCGCAACGGCGCGTTCCTGCATCCTCCCGCATCACGCGAGCGTGGGCTACAGCTCGATGAATCAGCCAGCGGTGTACTGGGCGGCGAGTTCGAGGACCTGTTCCTCGGGGAATCGGCCGACCCAGCCGGTGATGATCGTGCCGTCCGGCGTCAACAGGATCGCCGTGGGTTGTGACGACACACCGAGTTCGATCCACGACTCGAACGACTCGTCCCACAGCATCGTGAACGTAGTGCCGCGGTCCTCGACGAACTCACGGGCTTCTTGCAAGCTGTCCTGGGTGCCGAGGCCGATCACGGTGATCTCTGATTCGTGTGCTCGAGCGAACTGCTCGACGTCGGGCGCTTCCGACCGACAGGTGGGTCACTGCGGTGCGTACATCCACAACAGGATCGGTTTGTCGGCCGGTGCCACGTTGCGAAGGTTGACCTTGTTGCCGGCGCCCACAACGTCGACCACCACGTCGGGCACTTGATTGGCGGCGATGTCGGCCGCCGGATCGAGCTCGACCGCATCAGGTGGCGCCGGGAGCGTGCTGCCAGCCGACTCACTCGACGACTCACCGCCGCCACACGCTGCAAGTAGGAGCGTGGCCCCGAACGCGGTATCGGCCATGCGTGAACGACTCGAACGGGGACGACGCAACCAATCAGTGTGGCCCCTTTGGCCCGCCGATTCGCGCCGGTTCACGGAACGTTTCGTGGTGCGATCAGCCCTCGCCCGTCCAGTACCGCTGCGCCGCCTCGATCGCCTCGGCCTTCGACATGGAGCGCACGTCGTCGTCGGAGAACCGCGCTTTCACCGTGAGGAGGTGCACCAACTCTGCAGGTAGTGGCTCACGTGTCGTGGCTGGCCGGCCACCGCGATCTGGCGGGGTGCCGTCGGCGACGCATGTCCAGAACGCTTCTTCGGACACGGCGAGTTGGTCTCGCAGGATGTGGGCGAACAGGCCCCGACCGATGTCGGATCGGTTCGGAGGATGCGAGGTTCGTGTTCGCAGGACTCGCCCGTCGCCGATCGCCAACTCGTAGGTGATGTGATGGCGACCTTTTCGGCCGGTTGCGCTGCCGACTTCTGTCCAACTCTCGATCTCGCAGAACCGCTGGTGGCCTTTTCGAGTCGGGGTGGGGAACGACATCAGCCGCCGAGCATCCAGACGCGGAGTTCATCGTCGGACGAGTGATCGACAAGCTGCACCAGGCCCCAATTCTGTTCGTGGTTGGGTGCGAGTCGGAGGCGGTCACACCAATCGACTGCGTAGTCGCGCACGGCATCGATCAGTTCATCGATGGCATCCGCGGCGTCGTCGCCTTCAGCAGCGATCGGGGTGTCAGCGATGATTGCGAGCCATGCGTCGCCGTCGGGCACCAGTTCGACCCGACCGGCGTTCAGTGCCATCAGATACCGCACGAATCGTTGCCGGTCGACCAGCACGGTCGAGCGATCCTGGCGGACCACGGCGGCCGGTCGCCCTTCCTCGGCAGCGTCGAGCAACTCTTTCAAATGGGTGCGAGCATCGGTGAAACGCTCGTATCGAACTGCGGGCATGTTTGACCTCCGGGATCTGAGCGTACGTCGCGTACGCGATGTACGCAACTCCGCCGAAGTTGATGCACGGACTCCCGGTCGTGAGCGGATTCAGCGCAATGGCTGCCGCAAGTGATCGTGCCTTGACGACTTGACGCTGCGGTCTACACTGGTTGCGTGGATGAGACTGCACTACGGTCACCACTCGACGTGCTTGTTGAGGCGTTCACTGAAGGGTGGTCGGCGAACAGCCCGCACGATTCCGTCCTCGTCATCGGCGATCTTGTCGAGATCGGTCGGCACGCTGGCGAACAGGCCGCCGCGGCGGCGAGGTGGCGTGAGCGTCTCGGCGACGCCATCGACACCGAAACCGTGGTGCGGTTGCTCGGTGTGACGCGTCAAGCGCTCGACTCACGCAAGAAGACCGGCAGCGTTCTGGCGTTGCCGGGAACGAGGACCACCCACTACCCGACCTGGCAGTTCGACCTTTCCGGTCCGCGTCCAGTCGTGCGCGACGTCACGCTGAGGATCGTCACAGCGTTTCGTGAACGCCTCGATGACGTCTCACCGTTCACGATCGCCGCGTGGGCAGCGAGCCCTCAACCGGAGCTCGACGGTCGCACCCCCATCGACTGGATCAGCCACAACGATCCAGACGCCCCGGTAATCGCTGCGGCCCAACGCTCCGCACATCTCGAATGGCAATGACCGAACCGGCTACCGCCGGCCACGACTGCATCGTCGCTGCCGGCACGCCGCTGCATCGCATCCATCGCAATCGGCCAGGTGCGATCGCCTGGTTCGACACGAGCGCACACGGCCGCTTCAACCTCACCGACATCCCCGAGGGAGGCACCTGCTGCCTGGCCCTCGACCCGCTCGGCGCCTACATCGAACCCTCGGCCGAATCCTCACTCGAAGCCGCGACGACATCGATGCCCGACGCCACAGCACCGTGGCAGTGAATCTCGGTCTCCGCTTGATCGATCCGACCCGCTCCGAGGCGAGAGCTGCGTACCGGTCAGCCGGTCTCGATCTCACCGCCACGATCGGCGCCGGTGACGACTACGCCGGTGACGACTACGCCGGTGACGACTACGCCGCGCCGCAACGTCTGGCTCGTCTCGTACATGACGACGACTACGACGGGATGTTGTACACAGCGCGCCACGACCCGGGACATACTCATCGCAGCATTGCCCTGTTCGGGCCCGCTGGACCCAACGACACCGACGCCGTCTTCGACTTCTGCGAAACGAGGCCATTGGCGACGGCCTCATCGAAGCTGGACGAGCGACGTTCGGGATCCTCGTGCTTCGCTGCCCCGCCCTGTGAGACTGCGATATCAGCGACCCTGGCCTGATCAAGAGCTGGACGGGTGGAGGAGTTCGCGGCGCAGGGCGAGGAGTTTGGGGGCGGGTTCGCCGTCGGACCAGGCGTCGGCCACCAGGACCCGCTCGTACGACTCCCACTCCTGGCGAACACCCGCCAGGTCACCGGCTCGTGCGTGCGCCTGCATCCGCAGCGCGATCAGCTCCTCGTGGCCGGGCAGTACTCGGAGGCCCTTGCCGGTGGCCCAGAAGACGCCGTCGGTGTCGCCGAGCGACAGCGCATGGCTGGCGAATTCGGCGGTTGCGGTGATCGCCATCAGCACGAGGTTCGACGTGATTCCTTCGGCGTCGGGCCAGAGGTAGCTCGTGCCGGCGAACGGCATGTCACGCACCAGCTCGACGGCGGGGCGCAGTGTCTCGATTGCCTGGCTGGGCGGTTGCACTCGGGCGTGCGCCAACCGATCCTCGACGAGGTCGGCATCGGTGGCGACGAGGTCGTGCACCGGCAACTGCTCGGTGAGCGTGCGGGCTACCCATTCCTCGCCCTCCGGCGGCAGCACCAACCGGGCGAGCGCACGCCGGGCTTCGGACACGACGTTGGCGAACGTGGCGTCGCGCACGTCGAGATCCCACAGCGCCGTGCGCGCACCAGATCGCGTCGCCCGATCGCGGTGCGTCGTGAGCCAAGCGATCAGCTCGACGGTCTTCGAACGTTCGAAGCTGCCCACCTCGCCGGTACGTGCGTGCACCTCGACGCCGCCGAGCAGGCCGACCACGATCTCGTGCGGCCGCGGCTCGAACGGCGCGGCGGTTTCGACTGGCTCGACGATCTCGATGTCCGGGTCGGAAACGACAGTCACTGGCACGGCGTCGTCGGACCACTGGATCTGTTCGAGCCCATCGGCTGGTTCGAGTTGGCGCTCGGCGTCGCGGATCAACTCGGTGATCTCGGCCGACTCGTCGATGCTCACGCCGACGGGCGTCAGCTCGATCGAAGCGCCGAACGCGTCGAGTTGCCACCCGTCGGCGCGGGCAACGAGCCGGGCTGACGACGGGCGGACCTGGGATCGCTCGTCGGCGACCACGATCGCCAGACCATGACCGGGAGCGGGCACCCGTTCGTGACCGCAGGCGCTCGGACCCTCGACGTCGGCCGACTGCAGCAGCACGACCGCCGGCTCCCACATCTCGCCGCCGGTACGCAACGAGCGCAGCTCGAACGAGGAACGATCGTTCAGCGCGGTGCTCCCAGCCAGCGAACCCGCCAGCTCCAAGGCGGCATCGACCGACTCGGCGATGTGTGCGTTGCGATGGCTCAACAGCGTCGCTTCCGGCAGTGACACCCCGACGAGGTGAGCGACCTCGGCGAACTGCGACGACGCCAACGCCGTTGCCAGCGCGGTGACGATCTCGTCGGCCTGATCGGCCCGAGCAGCGATCGCCAGCACGCCACACGCTTCGAGGTCGACGAGCAGTTCGTTCCCATCGGGTGTGACACCGAGCTGCACGAGTGCCACACACGGCTGGCCGACCTGGCGGGCGTCTTCGCCGAGGATCTCGACGGGCACCTCGGCGCCGAGCCGCCACGACTGGCCATCACCGCTCCATGGCAACGGCAGGGGAGCGGGAGCGGTGAGGCGCAGTTCGAGATCACCGTCGGGCGACACCTCGATCCAACCGATCTGGCTGCCGGTGTCGATCAGCGAACGGGCGGCCGCACGGCACGCCACGTCGACACGCATCACCCGCTCGCCCGCATCGATCGTTCGCAGGCGCCGTTCGGTGCGCGCCACCTCGGGGCGCGGCTCGGGCACCCGATGACGTGGCATCGCCGCGCGCAGCCGCTGACGCCGCCGGACACCGACGAGCGCGAGGACGCCAGCCGCCAGCAGCGCTGCGTGTTCGAGGCGGATCGGCGACGGAGCATCCGGAGCGGGGGCACTCGGCGTTGCGTCGCCTGCATCAGCGCCCGGAGTTGCGGTCGCCGGACCGATCGTGGTGCTGGTCGACGACGGCGTGGTGCTGGTGGGGATCGAGGTCGAGTGGGGTTGCGGGGTGAGCGGCAACGGACCGTTGGCCTCCGACGCGTCGGCGGATGTCGCTGGACCCCACATGTCGAACGAGTCCACCGCCGTGTCGGCGGTCGTGCCGGTGACC
>Ga0105054_10002263_pt1 | contig 30798 bp, 25 predicted proteins | sample BON02_FD_78091 | JGI IMG/M metagenome (GOLD analysis project Ga0105054, IMG submission 78091) | Freshwater microbial communities from Lake Bonney liftoff mats and glacier meltwater in Antarctica - BON-02 (megahit assembly) | ecosystem: Environmental > Aquatic > Freshwater > Ice > Glacier...
CGCCAGGAAGAACGCCGAGACCGCGCCGACCGCAAACAACTCAGCCGAGAACTCAGAAGAATCGAAAAGGCGGCACAGGTCAAGCCGGCTGAATAGGCAGATGGTGCTGCTGTACGCTTACGCTCAACTGCAACAGGCGTTTCGAGACATCGCAAAGTCACTTCCAATCGTACTGACTGACTGATGAATAATGGGACGGGTTGTTGAAGTTAACATGGTGTTTCTGTCATGCAAATTCAAAAAGATTACTCTCATCAATGCCGACGTCGCCTCACAGCACGAAGTGGAACCGCGCTCGTTGAGTTTGCGATCGTAGCTCCTCTGATTTTTCTTTTGTTTCTGGGTGGGCTTGAACTGACAGCCTTAAATTTCGCCAGACAAACTGCAGGCAACGCGTCTTATGAAGCGGCTCGCAAGATGATTGTTCCAGGTGGAACTGCCGCGCAGGCTCAGGCTGAGGGGTTAAGGCAAATGAACATTGTGGGCTTGGGAACCGGGGTAACGGTCACAATTTCCAGCACGACCACGTCTGTCACGGCAACTGTCTCTGTACCAGCCAGCAGCGTCTCATGGGGACTGATGCGATTCAGTGCTGGTTATACGCTGAGGCAAACATGCACTCTGACCAAAGAGTGATTGTTCAGCGAGAATCATCGCACAGGTTATACTCTGATACTGATCCCGCCATCATCCACGATCACTTGCCCTTGAATGAGATCGCTCAGCGGGCTGGCAAGGAATAGCACGGTGCCAGCGACGTCGGCCGGTTGCAGCATGCGGTCGCGGACAAGAATCTGCTCCTGCACCGATGCCAGCATTCCCGCAGATCCGGGGAGTGTCTTAATCGCATTCGTCTCGACGATACCAGGCATCACCGCGTTGAAATTTACGCCGGAACGTCCCAGTTCAAATGCCAGATGTCGCACCATGCTCTCAAGCGCTGCTTTCGACGTTCCAATAAGCCCATAGTTGGCAATGCCGCGTATCGACCCGTGGCTGGAAATCGCAATCACACGCGAAATATCCGGAGATGCCTTAAACAAGGGCAGGGCTGCTTGTGTTAACCACAGCACGGGAGCTGTGTTCATTCGCAGGATTGAATCGAAAGCCGCTGGCGTTACCTGAGTCAGCGGACGAAATCCTCCGGCTGCGGCGTTGCTTACAATGATATCCAGTCGGCCAATTTGTTCACCGATTAAGTCCATCATTGCTTGAACGTCGTCGCGTTCCGAGACATCCGCTCGCACTGCTATGGCTCGACCACCACGACTTACAATCTGATTGACGACGTCTTTCGCGCCATCCGGTGAATTCAAAAAATTCACAACGACGGTCGCGCCACACGATGCCAAGGTCTCGGCGCATGCACGGCCGATCCCGCGCGACGCTCCAGTTACCAGAGCCACTTTTCCGTTCAGATTGATCACTTCGCTGCCTCCGCATCGCCGCTTGTCTGAGAGCATCCTGCCGCGCCCTCTGAGCACGATGCTGATTTGTGACTATCGTTGATTGTGTTGCATTGGCCTTTCTGACTTTCGATCTGGTCATGCAGAAATTTCTCAAATGCATACAAACGTTCCTCGCAGCGACCCAGAATCGATCGATCCGTCGCCGCCCGTTCGCCACGCTGAACATGGAGAAAAAATACGGATGTCTTCTTTCAGAATCTGATACGACAGCCATCCGGTAAATCGTCCCCAAAGCCATGCCGTCGTCTTCGAGATCGGATTTCTTCGCATTGACTGGCGACCGAACTGCCATACATCGCTGACGCAAGTTGTTTCCGTGAGCGGTCGAACAATCTGCACGAGTGTCAGCGAGGGGGTATGCGAAATCAACAGATTTGGAAAGATATGGTGATGTTCGTACTTCGCACTGAATGGTGTTCCAGGCACCTTCATGATGAAACTCTCGTAGACCTTCAGCAGCTTGTCGATAAAACGTGGTGTGTTGAAAGATGTGAAAAATGACGACGAGTTTTTTGCGAACGCATGTTCGCTTTTTGATTCGCCCGGATCTTCACCAAACGACTGCGGATGTACTTCAGGGATGTGATAACTTTCCAGCGAAACTTCGACTGGAATCTTCCAGTTGGCGGGCATCGGCAGTGTGCGACTGACGGTTGGCTTCCAGTCAGGGAGTGACGTCCATGCCTCAATCTTCGAGAACAGCGCACCCAGCCATTCCTGCAACGAAGGACCATCTTTCGATATTCGAACAAACAGCAGATCGCCGCAGCGTTCGATGGGAAAAGATGTGATTGTATAACGTTCGCGGTCGAAATCCGGAAAGTTCTTCGCCGCTGGGATTTTTCTGGTCCGGCCATCAGCGCCGTACTCCCAGCCGTGAAACGGACATTTAAGCTTTTCGCTTTTTCCCTGACGTGCCGAAACCAGCGTGCAGTGTCGATGAGAACACACGTTGCGCAGGGCGACCAGTTCGCCGTCAAAATTTCGAACGACGATCGGAACGCTGCCAACTTCCGTCGAAAGGTATTGTCCTGATTTGCTGATCGATGACGCTAGCCCAATCAGTTGCCAAGTTGTCTCAAACACGCACTGATTCTCCAGCGCGTGAGCATCAGGCGTGAAGAACATTCGCGGCGGCAGCGGGGATTCAAATGCGACGGAAGATTGGTACATCGTTTGACGAGTTGCAAAATGTTTGGCTTACGTGGTGGACAGCAAATTTAGTAATGCCGTTGTTAAACTAACTGCCTTTTAGCCATCCGATCTGATAATCGTCCACCGTCAGAAGTCGATCTCCGTTATTGCCATGCAATTGGAAATCGAATACGGCACCAGAAGTCAGAACTTGCTTTTCATGAATTCGGACAACGCAAGGTTCGCCAGGATCCGGCAAGCGACCAAATTCGATTCGACCGAATTGAACGGGCAGACTTGGTTTTTGATGACGATGCCATGCCGCATATCCGATCGCATAGAGACACGCATCCATGGTGGCACACGGTATTGAGTAGCCTCGGGCACGTGAACCGCCGAAGAGCTGAACAGGAGCTGAAGCCGCAATCTTCCCGTAGATCGTGCGGCCGTCGTCGGCAACTTCCCGGAGTTCCTGCAGTTCCGGTCCATGGTAAATCAGTCCTTCGGGCGAAACATACGGAATTCGTTTCCAGTACAGTGTTTCGTCCAGGTGTTCGTCAAAATTCAGCTCGGAACGTGTGTCTAATCTGCTGCCTGTTCGTTCAAAAGTCGCCCGGAAATATTCACGATCCTCTTCGACCATGCGGCCATCGCGTCGCCGAACGTCGGCCAGCAAACGACATTCGATTGTTCCGTCACTGGTGCTGCGGGTTTGTACTGTCACCGCCAGTGGATCGTCAGTAGCAAACCGAATCGCCTGCTTCGCAACTGCTGACGTGCAGACGCCCGCGTGGGACTGACCCGTTCGTGCTCGCACTGCTTCTGCCATCAGTTCCAGAGCGACGACAAACGGCAGCGTTGGTCGATTTTGAACTCGATGCTGTGACAGAAATTTATCCGTCACTGGATTCAGTGTCACGACACTGGAACAGACACCTTTGCCGTGTTGAGTGACAGTTGACGGCAGCAATGGCAGAGGCAAGGAACCCTCAGTGGACGTAAGTGAAAGGCGTTCGGCGGGGAAAAACTTACGGAAGTAACTTTCGTCGGTAATCAGAACCTCTGGCTCATCACCGCCAAATTCCAATTCTCGCATGAAATGTGCGATGCCGTCACGAGCGGGCATAAATTCCATGTCGATCATTTCCAGCGCCAGTTTAGCCTCGGGCTTCGTCGCCATACCAATGTCGCCCCAGGCGTGCCAATGGAAGGTCAGACTGCGGACGTCTGGTCGTTGACTGCGGTAGCGATCCACGATCTTCGCCATCATGTCATTGGCAAGCGAGTAATCTGTATGGCCGTTCGCACCGAAGCGTCCGCTGATTGAACCAAACGTCACGAACCACTCCAGAGGATCTGATTGCGTCGCCTGCATCAACGCGATAGTACCGTCGATTTTGGCTCGAAGGCATTTTTCAACTTTGTCCGGTCGCTTGCGATCAAAACGTGAATCCTGACCGGCTCCGGCTCCATGCAGTACGCCAGCAATTGGTCCTGCCTGTTGGCGAATTGTGCGGATCACGGCAGCGACGTCAGAAAAGTCGGACACATCACACCTATGATATGTTGCCGTGATACCTTGTCGTCTGCAGTCACGCAGAGTCGCATCAACTTCAATGGCTTTTTCTACGTTACGCCAACCTTCCACCGGGCTTTCGCCGCGTGACTGAGATTGCTGCATAATCGCGTTACGGACAGCACTACGATCTGTCGCAACTTTCTCCACAAATTCGTTACTCAGATTCGGAACCGGTGCAATGCCCGGAAGATGCAGCTTCAGGTCATACTGTTTAGCGAGCGTCATCGCAATCACCGCCGTGATTCCGCGACCACCGCCTGAAACAATCCATGTGCCACCGCGCGTGATATGATTCACTGGATGTTGCTGAGTGAAGGTCAAAGGAGCTGGCACAGCCTGGACTCCCAGCCGTTCTGCGCTCTTCGTTCCACGAAACGCAATCTCCATATCGTACGATGGGACCGCGAGTTCCTGCAGAATGCCGCTGGTGGCGACATGCGGTGGCACATTCGATGCAAGGTCGCTGACCTTCATCGGCGTCGTCCGAAATCCACGCATCCAGGCTTCGATCAGCATGGCTTTAACCAGACCGCCAATCGCTTCTATGGAACCTGCGTGCTGACCACTGAATCCGAAATCACCACCCAATTGAGTTGCGGCAATAACGCTGGCATTCTCCATCTGGTCAGCATCGATTGTTCGCTGCATCCATAGCTGGCAGATGCGGAAAGGAACTTCCAACGCTGCCGGTCGGCGATGCTGCCAATTCGCTTCGGAGGTTTCCTTTGCAGAATTCGCATCAAACGCCATCGTCAGAAACAAATGCGGCGTTGCAGTCTGCTGCCACAAATCGGCCAGCGATTTTTCCAATTGAGCGATTGGCACAGCCGTGTTCATCACAATCGCGGTCTGGCCTAATTCGCGAATTCTTGCCGCCAATGCCTCGGCCAGCGGATTTGCCCCAAGAATCAGCGCTGCTCCGTGAAGCTTTGGATTCAGCGGCATTCCCGTACGACGCGGTGCCGGTACAACTCGCAATGCAAATCTCTGCGTTTGTTGCGATGCTGCAGATTTGGTCGAGATGACCTCTGGTATGGTCCGAGCGACTGATTTCTCTGGCGCTGGTATGGCTTCGTGCAGAACAGGCTGAAGGTGATCACGCACGACACTTGCTGCGAATCGAACGGATGCCTCTGCGACGCCCGCGCCAACTGCCACGCCAGCGAATTGAGCTGATTCGATCGGGCTCCAGTCGCGTTTTGCAACAGGTCTCGTTTGTTGATTCAGCAGCGTGCGAAGTGCCGCGCGAATCTCCGTTCGATATTGCTGTCCTTCCTGAATGCCAGCTTGCATTGCAGTCTCAATCGACGTTGACCGCACGCTTCCGGACCCGAACCAACCAGACCATTCTGGCGTGATACTGCGGATGGGCTCAATGCCCCGCCGCGACATATTGACGTAGGACGGGACTTCAGTCCTGTCCTGGCCAGTCCCGTCCTGATATGTCTGAGTTCGAGTCTGGACGGGTCTGGAGACCCGTCCTACGTGAAGATTTGGATTATCGGCGACGCCGTTGTACCGGGGGTCTGACGCCGCCCCGCTCGTGCGCCTGTGAAGGCGATTGAACAGTTGGGTGAAAGTCTCGACCGGGGAATTGGTTACAACCTCGTAGTCGAAGGTAACTGCGTTTTCAAGAGAAAGGGTGGAGAGCAACCGGAGACGAAAGAACAGTCCGTAACGAAAGTGAACTCGATTCGGCCAAGCCTGTCGGGGAGCGTGCGAGCAATGCGCGAACCTCTGACCGCACGATACGTCCCAGACGAGGCCCGACTCCGGGCGGCGGAATGACTCCGCAGGGCGGTGCGGCGGTGACGACGGTGACGAAAACTGTAACGTGTTAAACCGAGCGTCGTGAAATGGCAGTAAGGTGCCTGGAGGCGGAATGTTCAGAAGTTCAATCGAGATAAGCAGGGAGACCTCAGCGGTGCCGCAGACCTGTGACACGCCAAGCTGAGGAGTCAGAGCCTTCATAGTAGTGTTGACCGGCGGGAACCAAACCCACCGCGAGCGAAGGGAGGTAGGGAAGTAGATTCGGAAAGACCAGATTTATGACAAGTAAAGCGAAAGCTCCTTTACCAGAACGAGTGCCGTTTTCGGCTACACCGCCTGGAGAGCCACCGGACATTCGCCGGTGGGCTCAGCCTGTTGTCTGGACTGACCGGATGTTGACGACACTTTTGGAAAACAGAGTGAGAGGAGGCAAATGGCACGCGTTGATTGACAAAGTTTACGCTGAGCTGAATCTTTTCACGGCCGCTCGCAAGGTGACCGGGAAGAAGAAAGCAGCCGGAGTCGATGGGCAAAGCTGCGAAGAGTTCGAAGAGCACTTGCTCGTGGAAACACGACAGCTCGCCGCACAAATCAAAGACCAAACCTATCGACCGAGTGCGGTTCGTCGCGTTCATATTCCCAAACCGGGAAGACCGAACGAGACCCGCCCACTCGGCATTCCGACAGTCACAGCTAAAAGCACACTTGTGCAGTCAGCCTTCTGTCTCTCTTGAGATCGTTCATCCGTTCCATCCGCTGTTTGGGCAGCATTTTCTGCTCCTCAAAAGCCGGATGGTTTCGGGCGTCGAGTGTGTGATCCTGAAGGGCTCACTGTCAGGAACGTTTTCAGTCCCCAAAGACTGGACTTCGATTCGCTCCAGCGGTGATTACGAAGACGCAAACGCACCACCGACGGTCCTGCGTCTGGAGTGCCTGATCGAGTTGGCCGAACTCGTCGAGACGCTCTCCAAATCAATCTCGCGAAAATAGCTTCGTTGTGGTTCACTGGACGCGGCTGGTTGTTCGTCTCCAGCCGCGTCCATTTCCCTCACGATGGCTCAGCCAACTCGCCTGACGGCGATTCTCCGAGCCCTTTGATCTGGAGCCACGACGATGACAGCCGGACAACAGGAGTCTGAACACACAACGCACTCGCCGCGACCGTCTCTCTCACGCCAGGACAAACATCAGCTCGTCGTACTCATTGCCAACATGATCGAAATGCACCTGAGCAGTCAGGCCGGTTTTGAAGCCGGGTCCGCAGAGGATCCGGCCGACCACGTCAATTTATCAAGCGATAATTTCGCGTCCCGCAACATCTCAATCAAGGAAGATTGTCATGCACATCACCGATCAGCGTTCGACCAAAATCATCGACACGCACCTGCAGAAGATCGCCTACGTTTACCTGCGTCAATCGAGCATGGGGCAGGTTCGTAACCATCGCGAAAGCACCGAACGTCAGTATGCGTTGCAGGAACTGGCGAGGAAACTCGGCTGGCCGGTCGCACGCATCAAGGTCCTCGACGGTGACCTCGGCAAGTCCGGCACCTCAACCACCGATCGTGAAGACTTCAAAACACTCGTCGCCGATGTCTCGCTCGGCAAGGCCGGGGCCGTTCTGGCAATCGAAGCTTCGCGACTGGCGCGTTCCAACGCTGACTGGCATCGACTCATTGAAATCTGTGGCATCACCGGCACGTTGATCATTGACGAAGACGGTTGCTACGATCCGCGTGACTTCAACGACGGATTGTTGTTGGGTCTGAAAGGAACGATGGCACAGGCCGAGTTGCACTTCATTCGCGCACGTCTGCAGGGGAACAAGCTCAACAAGGCTCGCAAGGGAGAGGTGCGGTTTCCGTTGCCGGTCGGTTATGTGTTCGATGAACTCAACTGCATTGTTAAAGACCCTGATGTGCAAGTGCGTTCGTCGATTAAACTGGTTTTTGACTACTTTCAGCAATGCGGCACGGCGTATGGCGTCGTGCAGCGTTTCGCCCGAGAAAAGCTGGATTTTCCCAAGCGAAGCTACGGTGGTACATGGGCGGGTAAACTTCACTGGGGGCGGCTCACCGATGCACGCGTCACTGGTATCCTTAAGAATCCATCATATGCCGGAGTCTATGCATTCGGTCGTTATCGATCGGTCAAAGAGATTCTGAAAAACGGCGAAGTTCGATCGCGTATCAGCTGTATGCCCGAAGAAAACTGGCTGGTCAATTTGCGGGATCATCACGACGGGTATGTCACCTTCGAGCAGTACACCAACAATCTGGAACAGTTGTCACGTAACCAAACCAACGGAAAGGAAATGGTTTTGAGCGGACCGGCACGAGAAGGGCTGGCGTTACTGCAGGGGCTGCTGATCTGCGGATGTTGTGGTCGCCGTTTGACACCACGCTACCAGGGAAACGGCGGCATCTATCCGACATATCAGTGCAATTGGCGAAAGCGCGAAGGCCTGTCAACGAAAGCATGTTTGACGGTGCAGTGCCCGCCGCTGGATCGGACCATCGAACAGCGCGTGCTGGACATGCTCAGCAGCGAGCAGATCCAGCTGGGAATCGATGCGTCGGAAATCGTCTCGCAGCGTCACGAACAGATCGATGCTCAGTGGAAGATGCGTCTGCAGCGTGCCGAGTACGAAACCGCATTGGCTCAGCGCCGCTACGAACAAGTCGATCCGAACAATCGTCTGGTGGCTGCGACGCTTGAGCAGCGCTGGAACGACGCAATGATTGAACTGCAGGACGTCAGAGATCAGATCGATCGACTGCAACAACAGTCCCGGCAGCTGACAGCGCAACAGCGCGATGAGGTGCTTCAGCTTGCCCGGAATCTGCCCGCGCTCTGGCGCAATACAGAAACGGCGTGGAAGGATAAGAAGCGGATCCTGCAACTGTTGATCAGCGACATCACCGTCAGGAAACCGGAGCCGCGTGTTGCTCTGTTGCAAGTGCGATGGAAGGGAGGGGTTTGCGAAGAACTCCGCGTCGAATTACCTCGTGCGGCAGCAGATCGCTGGCGGCACGATGATGCGTTGATCGAACGCGTTCGCGAGTTGACCCGGACGCTGGACGATGCCGGAATCGCAGCGCTGTTGAACGATGAAGGGCTCAGGACGAATAAGGGAAATTGCTTCACGATCAAGAGTATCAAATGGATTCGTCACAAGCACAACATTCCTCGTGCCGATGATAGAAAGGCAGGAGAACTCACGGTCACAGACGCTGCGGAAAGACTGGGAGTCAGCCCTGGCGTGATTTACTACTGGATCAACAAGGGCCTGATCCCTGGGCGTCGCCACAACGCCGGCTCGCCCTGGTTGCTGGCAATCACGCCACAACTTGAGCAGGAGCTGGTAAAGCGAATTGCACAGTCTACCCGCATGAAACCGCAGTAGTTCCAGGATCTTCTGAACATTTATCCCAAATGCCTACCGTACAAGGTGCAGTATGAAGCCACCGTCCCGACGGTCCGCGATCGCGTCGTCCAACGGGCGATAGTAAACGTGATCGAGCCGATTCTGGATCACCAGTTCCATGAGCGAAGCTTCGGCTTTCGTCACGAACGTGGTGCTCACGATGCGTTACGTATCGTCGAGCAGAAGCTCCAGGAAGGCTACGTTTACGTGGTCGATGCGGACTTGAAAAGTTTTCCATTCCGCCCGAACATGTGTTGTGTCGAAGCACGTTCTGATTTATTCCGAGCGGTAGCTCGAACAACCCGCCCACGGCGGTTCGATACGATTCCGAACGACCGCTTGCTGACGTTAGTCAAAGAGCAGATTGCGGACTCACGGATGCTGAAACTGATCAAGCTGTTTCTTGATCAGAACATCTTGGAAGAACTCCGCGAGTGGACGCCGATTGCCGGTGTTCAGCAAGGGGCCGTTCTTTCCCCGGTGTTGTCGAATCTGTATCTCAATCCATTGGATCACGAGATGGCCGACAATGGTTTCGAAATGGTGCGTTACGCGGACGACTTTGTCGTTCTGTGTCGCAGCGAATTCGAAGCGGAAGTCGCGTTGCAAATGATCACCGAATGGGTGGAGTCGGCAGGTCTGACACTGCATCCGACGAAGACGAAGATCGTTGACAGTCGAGTCGAGAGCTTCGCGTTTTTGGGTTACTCGTTTCGCGGGGACAAGATCTATCCTCGTCGCGAGAGCCTTGCGAAGATGAAGGCGCGAATCACAGAACTGACGCCTCGCAAGCGTCCCGGTTCGATCCAGTTGATTGCGTCCGAGCTCACCAGCGTATTGCGTGGTTGGTTCGGTTACTTTCGGCACTGTCGCTGGACGATTTTCAAAGCCTTGGACGCCAAGATCCGCAGTCGCCTTCGGCGATTGCTGCTTCAGCGTCACCGGCAGAACCCGAAGCGTTTACCTCGCACTCATCGCTGGCCGAATGACTTCTTTGCGAAAGCGGGCCTGTATAGTCTGCGCGAAGCCCACTTTCGTTTCGATCAATCCGTCGCAGGCAACTACTGACTGGAAAGCCGTATGCGGGAGAACCGCCAGTCCGGTTTGGAGGGAGGGGAGTCCGCAAAACGGACTTCCCTACCCCTATGTCGGCTGTCGATTTAACGTGTTTTCGCAACCCGAAACGTCAGTGAGGGATGGAATTGCCTGCATTCGTCGTCTCAGATCCCTCGCTGACGCGTCGGGTTAAGATTAAATCGACAGCCTGCCTTCTGGAAACGACACGCTCAATTCTGGCGATCATCTAACGCCAACTAATGCTGGAACAGAAACTCTTTACTATTGATGACAGCCCAGGCAATGTCTTCCAAAGCGCGCGTGCGGTCTTCGTTGGCTTTGATGTGGGCTTGAGCGGTTTCCTGTTCAGCGGCGAGTGGTGGGCGGGTTAAAGCAGTGAGATACAGCAGGTTAATGATTTCTGCATCCGTTTTTCCACCGCTGATCCATTGATGTACATTGCCGGTGCCTGACCGCAGTTTGTTGTGAACGGTTGGCCCGTTGATTAACTGCAATGCTTGTGACAGATTGCTATCCGTCGATCGTTCGCACTCACATGGTAACTCTCGCTGAGGCTGACCGAAGACTTGAAGAAACTTGTGGCCTTCAGGGGGATCAACCAGATCGATTGCCTTTGTGCCGCCCGGCATTCCGGCGAACTCTTCCTGCTGCCCGGTGACTGTGCAAATCGAGTCCAGCAACTGTTCAGCCGTCAGCATTCGAGTTGTAGCATGGCTAAAGTAGATTTCGTCATCAGCGTTGTATTTGTTTCTCTGCGAGCTGAGCTGATACACACGGCTGTTCATGATCGTGCGGATCAAATGTTTCGACGAAAAACCACTTTTCAAAAGCTCATCCGCCAGATAAGAGAGAAGCTCGGGATTTGACGGTGGGTTGGAATCGCGGAAGTCATCTACTGGATCAACGATTCCCTTGCCGACGATATGGCCCCAAATGCGATTGGAAAGAGATCGGGCAAAAAAAGGATTGCTGTTGTTTGTCAGCCAGTTTGCAAAGACAACACGACGATCCTGATCAGCGGGAACATCGACGTCACCTTCCAGCAGCAGTCGTACTTTCATTTGCTTTCCTGTGCGTGGCTGAGTTACCTCACCTGCAGCACTTACGAAAATCATTTCGTCATCAGGCAAGCCGGTGTCTTTGCGGCCGACTCGCTTGAACGCGGCGGCCGTGCCGTAATAATCGTCCTGAGTCCATTTTTCGAACGGATGATTATGGCACTTGGCGCACTGAATTCGGATGCCGAGAAACAACTGAGCGGTCGTTTCTGTGGCGTCGATCTCGTCGCGACTGGCTTTCCAGTAACCCGCAGCGGCGTTTTGCTGTGTGCTGCCCGTGGCTGTCAAAAGCTCTTTCGCAAATTCATTCAGCGGCATGTCGTTTCTGACGACATCGAATAGCCAGCGACGAAACTTGTGGACTCCGGATTTCGTCAGACGCTTGCTGTTGGAGCGAAGAAGGTCGGACCACTTCAAAGACCAGAACTCTGCGTAGTCATCGGTTTCCATCAGTCGGTCGATCACCGCAGCGCGCTTGGTTGGAGATTGATCGGCCAGGAAGACCTGTGACTCTTCAAGGCTGGGTAGGCGGCCTGCCAGATCCAGTGTCGCGCGGCGCAGGAAATCCGTGTCGCTGCAAAGTTCCGATGGTTGAATCTGGAGTTGCTTAAGTTTTGAGAAAACGAGCTGATCGATTTTCGTTTCCTCCGGAGGGTTTGGCCACTGGAAGTCCGGGCGTTCGGTGAGGAAAGTCAATTGCGTCGTGGAGACTTTGTCCAGATAGCGAGCCAGCACAGTGACTTCACCGCGTCCCTGATAAGACACAACGCCAGCAGTTGAAATTGTTCCAATCCCTTCATCGGATGAATCAAAGGCTGTTAGAGCAGTGATGTCACGGACAGCACCATCGCTGAAGTAGCCATTCACAATCAGTTGCTGACGTTCAGCACCGTCTCGCAGAACTCGCGGTGATGGCAGTAGTTCGATTCGAGCGAGCGTTGGTGCGCCATCGGGTTCAACCTTCATGCCCTCAGTAATCCATTTGTGCAGCACAAGATGAGAAGGGTCGCCGTGTTGCAATCGCCGTCCACCGCCGTGAGCCACTTCCATCAGCGGCTTTCGCAGCAAAAGGCTCTCGTCCGGATTCAGCACATTCGATCGGCGATTGAAGTATTCACCACGGAGTGTGACAAGGTCTACTGTGGGATCGTAGCCACGGAGTGACAAGCGAAAGCCGCCTTTACCGGACGGCGAGCCGTGACACGCACCCATGTTGCAGCCGGATTTTGTGAGCGATGCCAAAATTTCGTTCTGAAACGAAACGGGCGAGGGTGTTTCAAAATTCGCGACTGTGACTTTTACGGTTGCTTCATGGCCGCCCCGCGTGATGTGAATTGTCGTGACGCCATTTCCAGTCGCACGAACTTTGCCATTTTCTATAACCGCGACAGCGTCGTCGTCGGACTTAAATTCTACGATGTTCGTGGCGTCATGAATTGTCGCTGCTTCAGCATTGGCGGTGACGATCAGTTGCTGAACTCCACGCGGGCCGCTGAGATTGACTTCAACGGGCAGGACTTGCAGCGATGTTGTAGGCAGCTCAGCGGCAATCACGGCAGTGGAAATGCCGACGATAGTGAGCATCAGGCAGGTTGAGCGAAACATCTTATGGCCTCTATTTCTTGTGTCTCAGCGAACTGAGTGGTCAGTTAATTTTGAATTGACAAAGTAGACGTCACTCTCCGAGTGACGCTGGCCACAAATGCGGCACTTTGGCATTCGTCACTCAGAGAGTGACGGCTACGTTAATCGCAGGTATCGGAATAACAGGTTCAACATTGTCCTTCTTGGCCTTGCCTTGAAGGAACACACTAAATGGACCAACGGCGGCATCAGCGGCCGCCGTAATTGTGATTGCAAGTTCGCCGGCGGCCATCGACCCGGCTGTAACCGTGATGCCCGCCGGGAGTTGTTCCACAGGAGTTGCCAGAGCGATCTCGATTGGCATTGTCCAATCCGCTGCTCGAATCGATCGTAATGTCACAGTTGCGGCTGCGCCTTGAACGACCGTCACCACAACCGGATCTGCGGTGATCGAAAACTGTGAAGCAGGTTGAACTGCTGTGAACAAGTCGGTTCGCATTCGAGCGCTGCGGAATACTTCGTTGTCCTGTTTCTTTGGTGCGGGCGGAGCCAGCTGAAACTCTGTTGCGGAAATCTCAAAGCCCTCGGGCGTGCTGACTTTGAAACTTACGGTTCCCCAGTCTGCATCAGAACTTGTGGCTGCTGGATCAGTCGCGGTGAACACGACCGGAGCTGTGCTTTGTTTCGCCCCAAGCACGAAGGGAGTCATCTGAATCGCTGCTGGCAGGCCCGTAGCTTCCACTTCAACGGGGCCGTCATAATGAATTCTCTTTACTGTCAACTGCATTCCCGCGCTGCCACCTCGCGGCACATTGATGCGATCCACAGGCGCGGTGACTCGGACAGCCTTGCGTCCCTGATAGAAGCTCAATGCGTAGGTCCATGCGGGTCCGCCACGTCCGGCAATGTCGGAGACCTTCAGATAGAACTCACCCGCTCCGGGCAATTGAGTTGCGAGTTCAGCGTCGCGAGTGCCGGCATCGTCGTTTTCAACAATCTTACCACCATCCGCGTTGAACAATTCAAGCTTCACATCGGCAGGGCTGCTGACTTCACGTGTATGAGTTGTAACCAGAAGCGGCATTGCTGCGGTCGTGGTGATCTTGAACCAGTCAGTATCTCCCGCTTGCTGCAACGAGCCGGTCAACACGTGTGATTCCGCAGATGCCGGAGTTGCTTCCGCTTGAGAATTGTTCGGTTCTACCTCAGCCTGAGTCGGTTGGTTTGTCATGACAACAGTGTTCAATGAGCTGCCGTCGAAGTCCGCCGTTCGAAAAGTCACAGGGATAAGTGAGCCGATCGTTTCGGGCGTGTTTGCAGGCATGGTCTCCGCCAGTACTTCGCCTGCAGGCCCGATGCTCCACACGTTGTGACCGGCCTGAACAATTCGAGGGGACACTGATGATACCATCGGTAACTTTCCAAGCCGCAGATGGAAGTAATATCTGCCACCTCCGGCGAAACGTACATCACGAACTTCGATGCGATATTCTCCATCGACAGCGGCAGTGAACTGAAGTTGCGTATCACCTTCGGCACCAGGCATGTCGTCACGATAGGCAACTTCACGTTCATCCGGCCCGGTGATCCTAAGAACGGGATCCATGTCTGATCCAATTCGCCGTGCAAAGACTTCAGCACTCACCGTCTGTCCTGCTACCATTGCGATGCGGAAGAATTTCGACTTTACCGGATTCAACTGACTGTTAAGACAACAGGGCAGGGTGACCAACTGTCCGACTTTGCGATCTTCGCTTTCGGCAGCCACTGCGACCGACGGCAGATCATCCACAACAACAAAAGCTGCCTCTGAACAACCATGATTCGTGATGAAGCGAGCGGGATAGATTCCCGGAATCGTCTCTGCAGCAATTGCACCTTCCATGGTGACCGGCTGATCTTTGGCAAGGTCCTGTCCTTCTTTGGGACGCAGTACGCCAGCCGAAGTCCAGATGCTCAACGCACCGTTCAGTTGTTTTCCATTCACAACGATTGAGGCAGTTTGGCCCGGCATCAGATTGCTGGCATCCAGCCGTTCAATCACCGGATCCTGAGCGCATGCGACCGAACCGGACCGCACTGTGGTCGTAACGAACCCCAAGCTCAAAGCCAAGGCAACGTGAAAACGGAAAATCTGCAGGTAAGAAACAGCCATCAGGGTAAGTTTTCTGAAGAACACATGGCTGGGAAGGCGCGTAGGAGGGAGTGTCAGTCTAAACGGATAAATGTGCTTCGTCAAAGCGAAAGGGCATGTTTTGCCAGTCTGGTGCGAACCTTGCGTCAGTCAGTTTGGTGGAGATGCGGTCTGACGTTATACTTTGCGACGATTCGCCTGAAATTCCAGTATTTCTGTCTTCCGACGCTTCGGAGAATGCTTCATGTTTTTTCGACAACTCTTCACGACCCTGATTGTGTGTACTGCCATAGTCGTTGCGGCACCCATTGTAAATGCGACTTTGCCGCCCGAAGTGCGTAAGGAGTTGTCGGAGCTGATGAAGGAGTTGAAGGACGTGAATAGCCACGTCAGAAAGAAAGAAGTTGATCAGGCTCAGGAGATCATTATCAAGATCGAAGACCGAATCAAAGAGCTGGCCATTGCGGAAGATGAAAAGGATCGCACTTATGGGACCTTCAAGACTCAACTGGATAGGGCAAAGAATCTTATTCCCGTCAGCTTCGAACACGAAGTGGCACCAATTCTGAACATGAATTGTGTTCGCTGTCACGGAGCAGATCAAGCGTCAGCGGGTCTGCGGATGGATACCTACAACGGAATGGCGAAAGGGGGCCGCAGTGGAGTTCCGGTCGCTCCGGGAGTTCCTGCCCGCAGCGGCATCATGTTGCGAATGGCCTCGCCCGACGAACAGAATCGAATGCCCAAAGGTGCCGCAAAGTTAGCGGATGCGGACATGAGGACGATCGCACGCTGGATTGAGCAAGGGGCAAAGTTCGATGGTAAAGATATGGACGCGCCAATCGGCGACACTACGATGGAAAAACCTGAACCACCAAAGCCCGTGACTATTGTTATGGCCGACGGTTCAGAGACAGTCTCTTTCAAAGACGATATCGCGCCGTGGCTCGTCAATGTCTGTATGGGCTGCCATTCCGGAAACAATCCGCGTGGTAAATTCGGATTCACGACATTCGAACAATTGCTGCAAGGCGGTCCAACCGGTAACACGATTGTGCCTGGCAAGCCGGACGAAAGTTACATCGTCGATTTGGTGCTGCGACAGGAACCACTGAAAATGCCACAGGGTCAGGCGCAGTTGAAAGAATCTCAAGCGTTGGCACTGGAGAAATGGATAGCAGAAGGCGCACACTTTGACGGGAAAGACCCCAAGGCGCCGCTCCGCAGCATCGTCCCTACAGAGGCGGAACTTCAGGCGGCCGCGATGGCAAAAATGTCCGACTCGGAATTCGCAGAGCGACGTATCACTGAGACTGCCGCAATGTGGAAACAGGTTTCACCGAGAGCTGACGGCAATGCTGTGACGTCCGCAAATTTTTACTTCTACGGGACAGCTTCGGAAGATCGTCTGAAGCAATTGAGCGAATTGGCTGAGACACATCTTGGGTTGCTCGCAAAAGACTATCCGCTGCCGGAAGGGCAGGCGGCGTTTCGGGGACGTTTGGCTGTTTTCGTCACAAAGGACCGCTTCGACTATGAAGAGTTTAACACAGTGTTGATGAATCGCCGGACTCCAAAATCAGTGTCGGGACATTCCGTCATCAATGAAAACTTTGCAACCGCATACATTGCACTGCATGATGTCGGAGATACCGAATCTGCTGGCTCATTGACAACGCCGCAGATGCTGAACGCGCTGCTCGGTCAGGCTTATCTGACTCGCGACGGCTCGAATCTTCCAGACTGGCTCAAACAGGGGTTCGGTATTCTTGAGTCCGGTCTGGAGTCTGATTCGGAGTACCTGAAGGGCGTTCCTTCGCGCGCCGCAAAGGCTGTCTCAACAATTACCGATCCGGGCAAGTTGTTTGATGACGGCACGCTGGCTCCTGAAGAAGTCGGCGACGTCGGTTATTTGCTCGTTCGGTTTCTGCAATCACAGGGCGGCCCCGCGCGATTTCAGTCACTTGTTGCAGCACTTCGCAAGAATCCCGATGGCGCTCGCGCGGTGGAACAGGTCTATGGGACGCCTGCTGTTCAGCTTGGAAAATTGTTTCTACAAAGCGGCGGCAAATAGTTGCTGTTTAAGCCGTTACTAATTCTTTAGCGTCCGATTTGCTGCCTGCAAAATGCATCCGATTGCCGCCGCGACGTTTTGCTTCGTACATCGCGCGATCGGCTTCCTTAATCAGAGCTTCCGGACGCGCGGTTGTGCAGTCTTTTGGTTCGTATAACACCGCGCCAAGACTGCAAGTGACTGTTCTGGCCGGTTCGCTGGATGAGAGTTCGACGCGAATTCGACCGACGATCTGATCACCGATAAGTGTCAGCATATCAGCATTCACGTCCCGCAGGGTGATGACAAATTCATCACCACCATAACGGACCACTGAGTCTGTCAGTCGAACACAGTCTTTCAGAATGTCGGTGACTTTTTGCAGCAACAGGTCACCGGCGGCATGACCTTCGGTGTCATTGATCGATTTGAACTGATCAATATCCACAAACATCAAGCCAATCGAAACGCTCTGAGCCTGCGACTGCTTAATGATGACATCCAGAGCCGTGCCGAGCCATGCACGATTGAAAGCTCCAGTCAAATGATCTCGCCATGCCGTGTCCTGCAGAGATTCAACCTGCTCTTCAGCCGCCATGCGAATTTGTTCGGCACGTCCGACAGATACGTGCGCATTGACTAGACGAAGCTGACTGGTAACTGCGATTTCCGACAGCATGCGTTGTGCATCCGCCAGAATAGGTTCCAGTTCAGGCGGGCGACCCACGTCAATTCCAAAAGCGGCACTAAATTCACTGACGCGTTGATCGATTTCAGCCAACATGCAGAAGACATCGTTGGGACGCATCGCGAACACCTGCATCAGCAGTCGTTCAATATGATCCCGGCTGCAACAAAGATTTTGGCCGACTTCTTCAAGGTACTCTGCGACATGACCTGCTGTTATCAAAGCCGCTGGCAAAGACACACTGGAGACGAATTTCAACGGCACAATGCGATGCGCGGCCGCATGATGAACTGCGATTGCGTCCAGGATTTCTCGGTCCAGATTCCAGCGGCGACACAAGCCAAACCCAACTTCGACATGTGAAAAGCCCAGCCAGGCATGTTCACGCTCACGCTGAGATCGCTCGTCATCGACATCCAGTACTTTTTCAACGTATTCCTCGCCACAAGTATGCAACAAAGCCAGTCGACCGATATCCTGCACCAGTCCGGCCAAAAACCAGTTGGCGGGATCGACCTGCTTGCCCTGCCGTTCGGCCAGTAACTCGGCAGTCGCCGCTTGAATGAGTGATTCTCTCCAGATCTGCTGATACCATGGCCGCAGATTGAATGAGTTCTTGTTTTGATATTCGGCCAGGCAGAAACTCAGGACCAATGTGCGGACCATTGTTGAGCCAAGTCGTGGCACCGCAGTTTCAATCGATGACGCTCTTGAACGCAAGCCGAGCAGGGCAGAGTTGGCCGTTTTCAGAATGCGTCCAGCGATGGCAGGATCAGTGCGTATCGCATCGATCATCTTGTCAAAATCCGGTTCCGGGCTGCGAGCGATTTCGACAATCCGGGCGGCGACTTCAGGCAGACTTGGCAGACGTTCGGAGGCAAGAATGGCGTCCAGAGAGATTGGCACAGGGAAGCTCCAGCATTTGGTCGGTTCGACCGGATTCAAGTTCAAGAGAGTGCGCGATCAGGTCTTGCACTATCGCCACATGCAAACCTGGCTCAGCAAAAGCAACAATGACGGCAAATCAAGCCCTGCTTCGGGGAATTGCCCATGCCATTGTTGGCCCGCCGGAACCGGTTATGCGGGCTGACGGAGCTGGATTGACGTCAAGCGGCACAGATGGATTCAGCTTCATTTGCCGCTATCACAACCCGAAACGTAAGTGAGGGATTGAGGTTTTTTGCGGAGTGCCAACAAATCCCTCGCTGACGCTTCGGGTTATGATGGGCAGATCCCTTGCTCACGCTTCGGGTTATGACAAAGGCGACTCTTTTCGCCCCATTTATTGCACGGGACTTCAAAGTGCTCAACTTCTAAACTGACGCATCAGGGCGGTTTCATTTCTTTCTTTGCGAATTGCGAATGCGCCGGTGACAAAAAACGCCGCAGCAATGAATGCTGCGGCGTTTAAGTTGTTCGAGGAAACAGTCGGTCGAATCAGGCAATTTTGAAAACTTCTACGCTTTCTTCTGCCAGTTCGTCATCAACGAACAGGTTGCCAACGCTGCCAGGGCCGTGATCGTAGCAGTCGTCCGTATGCCACAGAGGAAGGCCAGCGGCATAACGTGCAGCCAGCATCATTACTTTTTCTTCTGAACCGGGCTTCGCAGCCGTAGGAGCTGCAGGATCTACACCCAGTGATCGCAATTCTTCTTCAAAACCGGCATCCAGATCGGAGAGGAATTCGTATCCCTCAATCTCAGACAATGATTCAAGTCCAGATTCCATTTCCGCATAATAAGTCGACATTCAGTGGCTCCAGTGGGGGCAGACCGGTTTTATAAAACTATTTGGTATTCTGTGTCCTCCATCCCTGAAGTACTTGGTGTATCTGGATTTGCTCACATCAATTCTGTCGTGGCGATACGCACTTTTGACAGCAAAGGCGAGAGGCCCAAAGTCCAAATGAGGCAACAAGTTGTTCCGATTCCTTTCGGAGGCGGATTCTTGAGCCTGCGCTGCCGAATGTCAACAAAAATTCATATTCGCTCCCGTCGATTCCAGCGATCTGAGGCACCGGCATCTGTTTGGGGCCTTTTCGTTTGCATCGTCAGGCGAAATTTTTCGCCCAGAACTCCCATTTTCTGGAGTGGCAGTAGCCTCGACACTTATCGTTGTTGTGAAACTTGCTTCAGCAATTCCGTGAATGTGATCGCGGACTCGCGAGTATGCGTTCAGCGAAGCCATAAACGCGACGGTCTGCACCGGCGTAATGGCACCTCTTGAGATATCATCCAGATGCGACAGACGTTGAACCTTAATGGCTTCTCGAATGCGTTTTGACATTGGCTGAGTCTTGATCTGCACCGTTCGATTACTGATCGCCATCGCCTCGTTGACGGTCGCCAGATACTCGCGACAGAGTTGATTGAGTTGATTGAGTTGATCAAGTTCTTCGCGTTGTTCAGGAGTAAATCGGAGTCCATCACGCCGTAGTTTACGGTCAAATTTTTCGAGGTTTGCGATATAGTCGCTCAGGGATTCATATTCATCCGCAAGCTGCAATTGGCGACGAGCTTCGTCGGCGACGGCGTGAGGAATATTTCCTGACAAAAGATTTGTCATGAATTCCGCGACTTCGTCCTGAACGTTATCAAGCACTTGTTCGCGATGCCGCAATCGATCGGCGAGTGCCTGATCGGGTTCATCCTGCTGCCTGAGTTCACGCAGCCAGTCCAGCATCTTAAGACAGCCATCGCCCATCTTCTGGATCTCCTTGTGCGATTGCTCGATAGCCAGCGTTGGGGTTTCCAGCATTAAAACGTCAAGGTCCGTCAGGCGTGACTTTTCTTTAAAACCTTTATTCGGTACGGCCCATACCAGAAACCGCACGCAAACGGGTTTCAGTGGGAGAAACAGCATCGTATTGGCAATGTTGAATACGCTATGCACCGCCGCAATCGCGCTGGTCACGTGAGGGAACGTTTCCTTGCCATCCAGAAGTTCCATCTTTCGCGGATCAAACCCAAGCACCGATTCAATTCCAACGATGTACCATTGAAATATCGCAGTGATCCACATGACGCCGATGATATTGAACAGCACATGAAAATACGCAGCACGACGTGCGTTGGTTGTGGTTCCCAATGATGCCAGTAACGCGGTAATCGTGGTTCCGATGTTTTCGCCAAGGACAAGCGCGGCTGCCGTTTCGTAACTGATGATGCCCTGCGTGGCCAGGGAGATCGTAATTCCCAAAGTCGCCGACGACGATTGCACAATCGTTGTGAGGATACAGCCGACAAAGGCACACTTCAGAACTCCGCAGTAAGTGGTGGCATCGAAAGCCTGAAACCATGCTTCAAACGCGGGCATGCCTTTGATAATGGCACAGGCGTCTTTCATTAATTCCAAGCCAAAGAATACCATGCCGATGCCCATGATCGGCATTGCCCTGCCTAAAGGTCGGCCGAACTCGACGTTTTTGGAAATCACTTTAGACTGTTACGCGGAAGACTTGGTTTGTGAGGTTCGCCTCGCGTTAAAGCACACTGCAATTTAAGGATCAAACGGTATGAGAAACATCTTTACGTTCATCATCATTCTGACGCTCACTCCGGTGGCTGTTCTGTATGCTGCCGACGAGCCAGCAACTGGCGCGGCCGTGCGGGCATTTATTGATGATGAAGCTCCCGGTTGGCGGGCATTGACGGAGGCGGACTTCACAAAGGTGAATAGTGCGGATGAGACGTGGTCATGGAAAGACGGCGTGTTGTACTGCACGGGGCAGCCGGTGAGTGTGCAGCGGACGACGCAGCAGTTTGGTAACTTCGAACTGGTCGTTGAATGGATGCATGAGAAGCCTGCTGGAAATTCCGGGGTCTTCGTCTGGACGACGCCCGAGTCCATCGAAAAGCTCACGGCTGCGGGCAAGCCTGGCCTGCCGCATGGGGTTGAGGTGCAAGTTCTTGATCATGGCTACACAGATCTGGTGAAGGCTTCCGGCGGCAAAACGGATTGGTTCGGTACGAATGGAGACGTCTTTCCGGTTGGCATCAAGATGACGCCGTTCCCGCCACTGTCTCCTGATGGCAGCCGAAGTTTTCCGCGCAAGCATCTGGCGAACGGCCACGGGCAGTGGAATCACTATTACATCCGCGCCATCAACGGCGAAGTCCGATTGTGGGTGAATGGTGAAGAAGTGTCCGGCGGTACAGGCGTTGAATCTGCCAAAGGATATTTGTGCCTTGAAAGCGAAGGTTCGCCCATTCAGTTCCGAAAGCTGCGTGTTCGAGAACTGCCGTAAGCATCGGGTGGCCGAGGTTGGACTGAGCGGAGTGAAGGAAACCCAGGAAGGCGGAGCTTTCTACAGGACGCAGGCGATTGCGATCTGATGAAGCTGAAGGAAGCAGACCTGAGGACAGGGCAGCTTACGTAGTTCGACCTGTCTCAGGTCGGATTCCCTCAGCAGTGTCGGATCTCTGGCTGTCTGATATCCGCCGCTCGTCCAATTTCTGCTTGCTGCTGTTGAAATCTGCGACTTGCGATTCTCTACGGCAGAGATAAATGGCGTCCCAGTGCATCGCTGATTTCGAGTGATGCTCCGGAGAATGCAGCCGACTTGCTCGCTGTTGACCATTGCACACGTCTCGGTGTTGTTGTGTTATTCGGTGCAATCGGAATTGCACATTCAATGGGAACGAATTGCCGAATCTTTCGAATCTGAATCCCACCATGAGAATATTTCAGAATGAGTTGTGATTTTGATTTTGAATCAAGCGTTTGCCTCTCACGTGTTGAATACTCTCATCAACTGTCTCGGCACGGATGCTTTCACACTTCTGAGTTCCATGACTGGAGAATTGTTCAATGCGAAGTATTCTTTCACTGTTGGCCGTGGCTGCTTTAAGCCTGTCTATTGCACCACAATCTGCAGAAGCAGGTCTGTTCGGTTGTTTCAAGCCGAAATCATCATGCTGTGACCTGTGCTGTCCAGCGCCAGAACCATCATGTTGTGCACCAGTTCAAACTTGCTGCGTTCCAGCACCCGTGTGCTGTCAGCCTGCTCCTGTATGCTGCGAACCCGCACCATGTTGCGATCCTTGCAGCAAACCACACGGCAAGCGGTTTTCCGGCATGTTCAAGAAGTGTTTCAGCCGTCACCGCAGTAATTCATGCTGCACGGTTCCAGAGCCTTGCTGTGCTCCAGCACCCGTGAGCTGCTGTGCCCCGGCGATGCCATCATGTGCAGCACCTGCACCTTGCTGCGGGATGTAATATCTCAGTTGCAGATGATTAAAGAATCGAAGGCCGGCGACATTCGTCCCGGCCTTTTTTTCATGCGCGGATTTATATTTGATCCGGCGAGCGGTGTGGCGTCAGCCCATCGGTACATTGCGTTTATCATTCAGTAAAAAATCATTCTGTAACACGTAAACACACCTCGCGAATAGATTTTTTCTCAGGAAAACACAATTTCGGCTGTTTGCGGTGCAGACAGGTTAAAGACAAGTGCCTCATCCATCGCATTGCCATGCAATCTTTCCAGAACACAATTGACACTGAGTGAATACTGTTATACAACTGTAGTCACTTGGTTAAATTACTGGTTCGAGGACGTCTGCAATGCTGGTTCGCATTGAAAAAGGGTCGGCGGTTCCTGTGTCGCGTCAAATCGCTGACCAGATCCGCGCGCAATGCCTGTCGGGGCGATTGGCACCGGGGACTCAGGTTCCTTCGGTTCGCCAGATGGCTCGCGATTTGGCCGTGAATCAGAACACGGTGCTGCGAGTCTACGAGCGATTAGCAAACGAAAATCTGCTGGAAGTTCGCCACGGCGAAGGGACGTTTGTAGCCAGTCGCATGCCGAACAGGCAGCTTGACGGTCATCGCCAGAAGTTCATGGAAGAGCTGACTCAACTGGTGCGGCAGGGGAGACTCCTTGGTATCGACGACGTGGGGATTCATTCTCTGCTCGACGAGATTCTTTCCTCACCGCTCGTGGCGGCTGACGAACACGACGTTGCCTCCAACCTTTCTTCTGGAGAAACCTGATGCTCGAACCTGTCATTGAAATCCGAAACGTCTTCAAGCGTTATCGCGAGAAAGAAGTCCTTTCAGATCTGACCTTCACCGTGACTCGCGGACAGACGTTCGCCTTCCTTGGTCGAAACGGGGCTGGCAAGACGACGACGATTCAAATGCTGCTGGGGCTCAATAAACCAGATGCCGGTTCCATTAAAGTGCTCGGCACAGACCCGGCTGTCGATCCGTTGAAAGTGCGGAGCACGGTGGGATATCTGGCAGAAGATCAAAAAATGTTTGGCTGGATGACAGTCGATCAGCTGATTCGATTCATCGCACCGTTTTATGCGACGTGGGACCACACGCTTGCGGCTGGCTACGTCAAGCAGTTTGAGTTACCGCTGCGAACTAAAGTGCGGCATCTGTCGAAAGGACAAAATGTTCGACTCGGTCTGCTGCTGGCTTTGACGCATCGACCGGAAGTCGTGATTCTCGACGACCCCGCACTGGGGCTCGATCCGATCATGAGACGTGACTTCAATCGCGACCTGGTGACACATCTGCAGGCAGAGGGTCGGACAGTTTTGTACAGCTCGCATCTGTTGTATGAGGTTGAACCGGTTGCCGACATGCTGGCGATCCTGCATGAAGGTCGGATCGTTCGACAGGGCGCGCCGGAGGAACTGCGGACTCAAATTCAGCAACTGGTCATGACGACAGAGAATGTGGCTCGCGTGGGAACTCGTCTCAGGATTCTTGACGGTCGTGTGGTTGCAGGCGAAGTAATTTTGACTGTGGATCACGCCGAAGAAGCGATTGCCATGCTGCGTAGCGAAGGTCTCCATCACCGTGCTGTCAGACTGAATCTGGATGAAATCTTCGAGGCGTTCGTTGCCGGATGTCGGAACATCCGCTTTGATCTGCCGGAGGCGGAGCCGGCAAAGTAGACGTCACTCTCCGAGTGACGAAGGCCGCTCAACGCGGCCCTTGGCATTCATCACTCGGAGAGTGATGGCTACTATAATCACAAAAATCACAAATCGAGTGCCATTTGGCTAGCACCATAGATTTGTGACTCAAGCAACACACCGCTAGCCAACTGTTTCGAGCCCAAAGCAAAGGCATCCCATGAAAATCTGGCGGAACCTGTTCTGGAAAGAATGGCATGAGCAGAAATGGAAGCTGCTGGCACTGACGTCAATTGCACTCAGCGTTTGCGTGGCGCTGTTGTTTCAGGATTTTTGGAATGTCGCGTTCTCTTTGTTTTTCACCAACCTTGCCTATGCGATGCTGGCTCCGATTCTCATGGGAATGGGAGTTTGTTCCAGCGAACACGCTAGCGGCGTCATTCAGTTCGTTCGCGCTCAACCAGTCTCGATGCGCCGAGTGGCATCCGTTCGCTGGATCGCCGGCGCGTGCGTCTTGCTGACTCCATTGCTCTGTGTGAGTGCGATTTGCTGGATCGTTCAATGTTTTGAAGATCAGGTCGGACCACAATCCGTCCGGACAGGTGCATTCTTTCAGCTGGATTCAACATGGCGCGAATCGTCGGCATTGTTTATCCTTTCCTTGGCCGGCATGGCCGCGTGTCTCAATCTCTATGCATGGATTGTTGCGGTCGCCGTGAATCAACGAACCGAATTCCGCGCGGGGTTGGTTGGGTTGATCGTTACTGTTGCAATGATTTTTGCCGGAATTGGCGGGTTGTCTGCCTGGGATAATCATCTGCCGAACATTTCAGTATCCAGTCTGTTTTGTCTGATGTCCAGTCCTTTGGTTTCGCTTGGCATCACTGACTTCATCCGAAATTCTCTACAGGGGCTTGTGGTCCTCGCAGTGGTTTGGCAACTGCTGCTGACAATGTGCCTGATGCAGCTGATGGTTTTTCGATACGGCCGTGAAGAACGCTGGCTGAGTAGTGATTTCTTCAAACGAGCGAAAACGAAAGTGACGGAATCAATTCCGCTTGGCAAGCCACGGTCATCGCAGTGGCGGGCCCTACTTTGGTTGCAGATTCGGCAGTCGCTACCGGTCTGCGTTGCAGGTCTGTGTCTGATTCCTGCCATTTTTCTGATGAGTGGTGACAATGCCTCTGATGTGTTCGACGGTTTGTATCCAGTCATCGGCTGTGTTTTGGCCTTACTCGTCGGAGTTGGAACGTTCGTCTCCGAGCTTCAGCCGGATCTTTACACGTTCCGGAGGTCACGACCGATCGCGCCAGGAAGCTGGTTTTGGTTCAAGTTCATCGGTGGAGCCATTGCTCTGGTCGGTCTGTTTGATTTCCCTTGCATGCTGCTGACATGGTCTGGAGGGGTCCGAACATCAAGCCCTGGATTTGCTGCCGTGTTTCCGATGCTGCTGCATCTGCTGTGTTACAGCATCGCCGTTTTTATGGCATGCAGTGTGCGGCATTCGTCGTACTCAACCGTGCTGGCTGTCGGTGTATTGATGTTAATCTTGGTCCCCGAGTTGGCCGATTTTGGAGTGCCACGATTATTGTCCTTCTTTACGATGTGGCGTGACGCAGCGGTGGGGTCAAGTCGGTTAATTGCTATCGGCGATCCACGACTTTGGCCAAGCGGCGTTCTTGCCGTTGCGTGTCTGTGTCCCGCATTTATCCTCGTCGGTGCCATTGTGATTCCGACCACACTCGCGGCAGCCTACTTGGTCAAGCGAGATATTTCAGTCGGTTCCTGATCGCTTATCAATACGGCCCGCGAATGTGCTGGGCGACTTTGGATTGATAAAGCTCCGAGAGGCGTTTGTGCAGTTCATCGCTCAGTTTCGGCACCTCGCTGACTGCGACATTGCTGGCGACTTGTTCTGGCGACGAAGCACCGGGGATGATGGTTGTGACTGCGTCATGATCGAGAATCCATCGCAGCGACGCTTGAGCCATGGTCATGTTTTCTGGCAGGATACTGCGAATCTCATTCGCCAGTTCGACGCCCGTTTCAAAGGGTAGTCCCGCAAATGTTTCGCCAACGTTAAAAGCCTGGCCGTCGCAGTTATAGTTGCGATGGTCGCCATCTGTAAACTTCGTTTGATGCGTAAACTTTCCAGACAGCAGGCCACTGGCCAGCGGAAGGCGAGCGATGATGCTCACGCCAGCTGCGTGGGCCTGAGGAAATAGTTCCGTCGCCAGCTTCTGCCGAAACAGATTGAAGATAACTTGCAGAGAGGCAATGCCATCCTGCTTCAGGCACTGCAGTCCTTCGTCGACCGATTCAACAGATGCACCGAATTCTCGAATCTTACCTGCCGTTTTAAGCGATCGTAGCCAGTCGAAAACGTCGCCTTCGCGAAGAGCGTCCATTGGTATGCAATGCAATTGCAGGCAGTCGAGAACATCGACACCCAATCGCTGTCGAGCCGCATCCACAGCGGCATGCATTGAGGCTTCGGTGAACTTGTCCGGAAAGACGCTGCCGTCACGACCGTACTTCGTGACGACTCGGATTGGATGACCCTTGTGCGTCGCCAGAAACTTTCCGATTAGCGATTCACTACGTCCGCCGCCGTACACATCAGCGGTGTCAAAGAAATCGACACCGCTATCTGCAGCGGCCGACATAATTGCCAGTGCCTGTGCATCGGACATCGGCCCAAAATCGCCGCCCAACTGCCAACAACCAAGTCCCACTTCGCTGACCGGTTGACTGAGTGTTCCAAAGTTTCTGTGTTTCATGCGGGGAAGTGTAACAGGTCTTACAGCCTCCCGCTTTTCGTCAGTGGCAACTTGCGACCCCTCGCCGAGTTCCTTCACGCTGGATATTTCAAGTGCATGGCACCGGAAATTCGTTTGCTACGCATGTACGATGAAAGTTGAGGCTGTGTCATTGCGAGACTTCATGTGCGAGGATGCAAAGAAAAGTGAGGCCGCAAACAGCGCAGGGCCAAGAATACAAAAAATCAGTGTGTCTTTACGATGGCTGATCAGGGGAATCGGACCGGAAGCGTGGGTGACGCGTACCGTGCCGTCGGGCATCTGGTACTTTGCTTCGTAGTACACCATCTTTGTAATAATACCGGACGCATTGCCGACCCTGTGTTCAATGATTTCAGTGTCTCGCGGCAATGTTTGGATGTGACTGAGACTGCAGGGTCCACCGCCCGTTTGCCAAGCACCAAATGTCAGCAGCTTGTAGCTTGCAGGCTGATCGCTGTCGTGAATCGCGTGATATTCACCGCCGCCCGCACCGAGAATGACGACCCAACCGAGGAACCACGCGAGAACTGGCGTAGCAACGGAAGCGATCACAAAGAAGATCGCGAGTCTGTGAAGGAGCCGTTGCATGCTTGAGCCTGTACAGTGCAAAACGATGGCGAAAGAACTCGGTACGTGATTTGCCAGCGAACGTCCAAGGTAAGCCGGCGGCGGCCAAAACGGTTGGAAGACAGAAAACGTGTCAACCGCCGCTCGGCTTGACCGACTTGTTGGCCGAAGTTGTTCTCAAGCGGGATGCGTGTTCTGAATCAAAGAACGGAGCGCTTGATTCACGGATTCGTCCGTTGGAAAGGCAGCACGAATATCCGGTGCCAGAAGAGCTAGGTTGGTGCCGGCACGGAACCGTTGCAGGTGCTTACCACGGACGCCCCCCTTGAGTTGTGAGAGATCATATTCCAGACGAAGTTCGTCGTCGCTTTCAGTTCGATTGTCGGTCGTTTTCATGGGACTTCCTCTCTTTTTTAGTCGATTGCCGAGCGCTGATGAGGCGCGTGTGGTCCTCGCGATCGGTGTGGGAAACGACCAACAATTGACCGCTTCCTGAGTAACCGAACGTGACAAACCGATCTTCGTCCTCTGAGTGTTCAGGATCAAAATACGTCATCGCGAGCGGATCATCAAAAACGGTCGCCGCCTCGTGAAACGAGATGCCATGCTTTTGCCAATTCCGGTCAGCCTTGTCGGGATCCCACTCGAATTCCATCGCACGATTCTAAGCGACATTCATCAGACGAGCAAGAGCCGAATATGCGGATCAACAGTTCAGCATCGCGATGGAGGGATTAGGGGGCTATCCAAAGTAGGTCTCCGGAACTGTGGTTGCAAACGATCATGGCACCGTAGATCGGCACCGAGATGTCCACGCGGTGCTGCACCGGCTGGCTCGATAGCCGGAGTTGATTCTGCGATCGCCAGCATTCGAAAGATTACATCACGCCTGAGCCGCCGTGCGATTTGCTCTGCGGCGAGATGAGACAAATTGCAGAGTCGTCGGCAGTCCGATTTCGACTCGGAATCGCTTGCGGAAATTCTTGACCAGATCCAGCCACGTTTCGCTGCTGCATTGCAGTCGCTCCAGTACCGGATCGAAATCTTTGGGGATCGAGCCGCGTTTGTCCGAGCGCAATTCACGACCTGTCCAGTCCACCAACTTAAGATACTGATCCAGCGACATCATCAGACAACCCTTGTTCGACGCGCGACGAGAACTCGACTTCTCGCGAACCTTTTTACGAGGCGGATCAAGCGGCACAGGAGCCAACCAACCGGCCTGCTCGCCATGTTCGATGCGTGCGTCCTGCGAATCAGGCGTTGAAACCTCGCTCGATGACTGCCGATCAGCCACACGTTCCTTCACGCTTGTGAATGCACTGGATTCCGGTGTCTTCGCGATTCCCGCCCGAATCGGATTTAGATCGACATACACCATACAGGCTGCAATCGCGGTCTCATCCAGAAGCGGCTGCGCCTTGAAGCGGCCCTCCCAAAAATGCCCCGTCACAGATTCTTCCTTGTTGCCAAGCCTAGCGATCGGTTCCGCAAGGCATTTCATGAACCACGAAACATTCGCAAGTCGCTTCCGCTTTTCCTGCATGCCGGAGACATCGTTGCGAATGTGGTTCAGCTCGAATTCCGTGGGCTCCTCGGGAGTTTTGTCTTTTTTGCGCCGCTGAGGAAACAAATTCCACCATCGCCGTGCAACCTCGTCATCGGACCACTCTTTGACGATATCTGGCCGTGTCCGAGCCACAACGTGCAGGTGATTGCTCATGACCGCAAAGCTAAGCACATCCACGGCGAAGATCCCGGCCAGGACTTCCAGCCGATCCCGAATCCACTGCTTGCGATGCGAGTAATCTCGCCCCGTAACGTCATCCCGCCCACACAAAAACGTGCGGCGAACACACCGATTGACCAAGTGAAACGCCTGAATCTCGTCGTCCGCAAAGATCTCGTCCCGATTCACTCGTGGCATCACAGTCGCTCCAAAAGAACACAACAAGAATGGCCGCCAAATCCTCGATGAAGCATCCTATACAACCCAATCTCCTCTTTCAAGTGCATGGCACCGTAGATCTGTTAGTGCATGGCACCGTAGATCTGTTTGGCACCGTAGATCTGTTGTAGATCTGTTAAAACTCAGACTCGTGGTCAACCACGACAAGAGCCGCATCTGCCGGACCAGCGAAGTCGATTTCTTAGGCTTTGCCTTCGAAGGCTACGGTGGCAATTTTCGTGTGAGCCCGAAGAATCAGCGGAAGTTCAAAGACCGAATCCGTGAGATCACTCGCCGCAACCGCGGCGTATCGATGTCGCATCGGCTTGAGGAACTTCGGCGATACATTCAAGGGTGGGTCGGCTACTTCTCGCTCGTGCCGATGAAGACGTATTTTGCGACTCTGGACAAGTGGGTCCGCCGCCGCATCCGGTCTTGTTACTGGAAGCAATGGCGCAACCCGCGAACCCGGATCTACAATCTACGAAAGCTCGGCGTACGACGCGACCAAGCCGTGACTCATGGTTTCAGCAGCAAAGGCGCGTGGGTGATGTCGTCGAGCCAGGCAGTGCATGAAGCCCTGTCTATCGCGTACCTCACGCAGGTAGGATTGGTGAGTCTGTTAACAATCTGGCAG
>Ga0105054_10002265_pt1 | contig 30733 bp, 20 predicted proteins | sample BON02_FD_78091 | JGI IMG/M metagenome (GOLD analysis project Ga0105054, IMG submission 78091) | Freshwater microbial communities from Lake Bonney liftoff mats and glacier meltwater in Antarctica - BON-02 (megahit assembly) | ecosystem: Environmental > Aquatic > Freshwater > Ice > Glacier...
CCGAGTCTTCAATATTTGAAATAAAAAAAAGGCTGCTTTTGTAAAAGCAGCCTTTTTAATTTACATGTTTTTAACTTCTCCAACGAGTTCATTGAGAACCTTCTTAGCATCCCCGAAAAGCATCCGGGTTTTAGGATCGAAAAAGAGAGCATTCTGAATACCAGCGTAACCCGAACTCATACTTCTTTTGATCACAATGACATTGGTTGCTCGATTAACTTCAAGTATAGGCATACCATAAATAGGACTTGAAGGATCATCGTTTGCAGCAGGGTTTACCACATCATTGGCACCTATGACCATTACTACATCGGTATTTGGAAACTTCTCGTTGATGTCATCCATTTCGATAAGCTTGTCATAAGAAACATCCGACTCAGCTAAGAGTACGTTCATATGACCTGGCATCCTGCCCGCTACTGGGTGTATCCCATAAAGTACTTCAACACCTTTTTCTTCTAGAATTCTTTCTAAATCATGTACGGCATGCTGTGCCTGTGCAACAGCCAAACCATACCCGGGGACAATTACCACCCGCTTGGCATAAGCCAATAAGATGGAAGAATCATAGGTATTGATATCCTTGGCCACCTGATCGCCTTCTTCACCTGTTGCTGCGGTCCCTGATGCAGAACCAAATGAAGTGAATAAGATATTCGAAACGGACCTGTTCATGGCTTTGGCCATTAATAAGGTAAGCAGAATCCCTGCAGAACCAACCAATATACCACCCATTAACATTACCTTATTGTCGTAAAGTAATCCAGTGGTAGCAGCCGTTACCCCCGTCAGTGAATTGAGCAGGGAAATCACTACGGGCATATCTGCACCTCCGATTGGATAGACGAACATTAATCCATATAGGAGTGACAGTACTACTAAGACATAGATTAAAATTGGCTGCGGTGCGCCTGAAGTCAGGATATAAGCGGCTAATCCTACGGCTATAGCGAGAACAACAAACCCAAGCATTTTATTGATACGAATATCTTTTAAAACACCTTGAAGTTTACCCATTGCAACCAATGAACCTGAAAACGAAACGGATCCAATCACTAAGCTGGACATAAGTACCACTCCTTTACCAACGTCACCTATAGGAAGGTCACCGTATTCTACCAAACCGATCAAAGCCGCGGCAGCACCGCCCATACCATTGAAGAAGGATACCAGTTGAGGCATGGCAGTCATCTGTACGGTTTTGGCGGAATATAATCCACCTAACGTTCCGAGAGCCATTGCAATCAGTATAAGTGCCAAGTTGTCTAAACCTGGGGTTAAAAAGGAGGCTAAAATAGCCAATATCATTCCTGCTAGGGCGATGCTATTTCCTTTTCTCGCAGAATCCGGATGACTCATCATCCTGATGCCAACGATAAAGAGTACTACCGCTATCAGGTAGCAAATATCTATTATCTGTAAAATCATGATTCTTATTTTTTACCTGGTTTTTTCTTAAACATCTCTAACATTCTGTTGGTCACAGCAAATCCACCTACCACGTTTAGTGTAGCCAGAAAAACCGCCAAAAAGCCTAGCGACAAGGCCAGGTAGTTGGTAGGGTCTGTTTTTCCTAAAACTATAATAGACCCTACGATCACTACACCTGAGAGAGCATTTGACCCCGACATAAGTGGTGTGTGCAACACAGTAGGCACTTTTGAAATTACCTCAACGCCTACGAATATCGCCAGAATGAAAATATAGAGTTCTTGTTGGTTAATTGATATATATTCAATAATCGCTTCCATATTATTTTAATAAGGGTTCATAAACTATTGCTCCATCATGAGTGATGCAGGTTCCTTTAATTATTGTGTCCTCAAAATTGAGGTTTAATTGATCTTCTTTTAACAAGAGTTTCAAAAGATTCTGAACGTTTTTGCTGTACATCTTACTGGCATCCTGTGGCATGGTGGAAGGCAAAGCAGAGTTACCAATTACGGTTACTCCCTCAATAGATACTGTTTCGTTGTTTTGCGTTCCTTCGCAATTTCCGCCATTTGCTGCTGCTAAATCTACCACAACAGCTCCATCTTTCATTTTTTCCAGCATTGCCTTGGTAATCAGGATAGGGGCTTTTCTACCCGGTATCAGTGCAGTAGTGATTACTACATCAGATTTAATGATGGATTTCTCCAGCATTTCGGATTGTTTTTGCTTGTATTCATCTGATTGCTCCACTGCATAGCCTCCAGCATCCGAATCTTCTACAGCTCCTGGTACTTCTACAAATTTACCTCCCAAACTTTCGACTTGTTCTTTTACCGAAGGTCTGGTATCAAATGCTTCTACTACGGCGCCAAGCCTTTTAGCAGTGGCTATTGCCTGAAGTCCCGCCACTCCTGCACCAATTACCAATACTTTAGCCGGTGCAATTGTACCCGCAGCAGTCATTAGCATTGGGAAAAATCTCGGTAAATTTGCCGCTGCCAATAATACCGCTTTGTAACCCGAAACAGTACTCATGGATGACAATACATCCATACCTTGTGCACGTGAAATTCTTGGGATTGAGTCCATACTGAACAAAGAGACTCCTGTGTCAGCAAGCGTTTTCATTAGCTCTTTCGCTACCAAGGGCTGGTATACACCAAACAAGTATTTCCCCTTATTTAGTAACGGATGCTCTGAGGCATCAATAGGAGTAATTTGAAAAATCATTTCTGCCTCTTTCAAAACAGCTATGCGTTCTTTAACTTCAGCACCAGCTTCCAAATATGTGGTATCAGAAAGGAAAGAGGTTTCTCCAGCCCCTTTTTCAATCAGGACTTTATTGCCTGATGCAGTTAGGACCTTTACAGCTTCCGGATGCAAGGAAACCCTGGTTTCCGGAGAAGGTTCTTTTAAAATTCCTAAAATCATAATGGTGGTTTATAAATGTATTCCAAACATTGAGTATCCAAAATCAAATTTCCCTATCCCCGCACCCAACTGCTAAGCGTCAAATGATTTTGGCAGTGCAAAAAAAGCACTTTTTTACGGATTTTACCGTAATGTCTGCCAAAACTTTCATTTTTTAGCTAGTTGTAGGATTTTTTCCCCTATTGTCTTAAACATGTTGAAAAATTTCCATCTATTTATGCGTTTTAAATTATGTGAAATTGTTGTACACTTTGCATTGTCTAAGCTAAGCTAAAAAATGCTACAATTTAAAGATATCTTTTATTCTTCATTGAGTACTCACTTAGAAATAAACATAAGCCATTTTAAATTGGTTTTAGTTGGATGCTTCGGTGCAGTAATTAAAGTGACACGGTGTTATGAGGAAACGTTAAACTAGTGACTTGAGTTCGGCCCACTCTCATAATAAAATCGTCATCGGTAGGTCTAGAGAGGGCTTGGAGTGGAGAAAGCTGTGGGAATCCCCAGCAAGATGGGACTGCCACACCCTTTCCCAGCTTAGTCTTTCCAAAAAAGGGTTCGCAGTGATGATTTAGTCTATTTTTTAAGGCAATTTTATCTCGAAATCAGGTTAGCAACTTTCGTATATTGAGAATGCTAATCGTCTATAAATTAATGAATGCGTTTTATCGGGATTTTTAATGCTGTATATTCCAATTTGTATCTTAAACCTTTTCCATTGAATCAAAAACTTAGTACATTCACTACAGTACTTTAGACCAATTCTTTAAAACATAAACCTAAAAATGAAATCATTTCTTGTAATTGTATGCTTTCTTAGCACTTTATTTCCGGTATATAGCCAGGATTTTGTGCCAAATTTTGATGAAGACAAGGTGCCTGACTACCAGTTACCCAGCTTGCTTACCATGGAAAATGGAGAAAGTGTCCGAACCAAAAAACAATGGGGAAAGCGAAGGGCAGAATTGTTGAACCTATTTGAAAATGAAGTTTATGGAGAATCTCCCGAATGGGATGGTCAAATTACCAGTGAAATAATACTGGAAAATAAGAATTATATGAATGGTAAAGCAACTCGTCAAGTTGTAAGGCTAACGCTTGAAAGGCAGGGGCAATTCATCGATTTTGATCTGTTGGTATTTTATCCCAATTCGGGAAAAAAGGTACCTGCTTTTTTGGGTCTCAATTTTTATGGAAATCACACCATTTCTTCTGACGATCAGGTTTCTGTTCCTGATACCTGGGTTAGAAACAATGAAGCCATGGGAAGTGCAAACAACAAGGCATCTGAAAAAGGCAGGGGCCTACGAATTGACAATTGGCCCTATGAAGACATTGTATCCAGGGGGTACGGTTTGGTTACGCTCTATTATGGACAAATAGATCCGGATTATGATGATGGTTTTAAGAATGGTGTTCATGCCTTGTACCCGGATGAGCAAAGAGCAGCCTCTTCCTGGGGCAGTATCGCTGCATGGGCATGGGGCCTTTCCCGGGTAATGGATTACCTTGAGGAAGAAGATTGGGTGAATGAAAAGAAAGTAGCTGTCCTGGGCCATAGCAGGCTTGGCAAAGGAGCTTTATGGGCTGGAGCAACAGACCAACGGTTTGGTATGCTCATCTCTAATGATTCAGGCTGTGGGGGCGCTGCTTTGTCCCTTAGGAAATATGGTGAAACGGTTGGTCGAATAAACAACTCGTTTCCTCATTGGTTTGCGGGTAATTTTTCTAGCTACAATGAAAATGAAGAAAATTTACCGGTTGACCAACACCAATTATTGGCATTGATGGCACCAAGGCCACTTTATGTAGCCAGCGGTGTGGAAGATAGGTGGGCAGACCCAAAGGGTGAATTTTTATCCTGTGTTGCCGCTTCTCCAGCATACGAATTATTGGGTAAAGAAGGAGTACCAGCGGAAGTGCTTCCCCCTTTGGGCCAACCGGCAATGGGGGGTATAGGTTATCACATTCGTTCTGGAGGCCATGGCTTGTTACCTTATGATTGGAAGCAATACCTTGATTTTGCTGACATGCATTTTTAAGCTTTTTTAAGAATAAAGAGTAACCGTCAAATACACATTATCCAATTTATAGGAAACAAAAAGGAGGCCATTTAGGCCTCCTTTTTGTTCTTTAATTATTTTTACCAATATAAGCCTACAAACTACTTGGCCTTAAAAATGCCTTCATCTATCATAACTTGAAACGAATCTTCCATGGTTTTCTTCAATGGCATGAATTTGATATCCAAGTCCCTTTTGATTTTAGAATTGTCTGCATGGAAGGGTATGTTTACGTTGTTTTTGATATACTTACGAGTAAACAGCTTATTGGCCATTGGCCCAACCAACATCAGTAGCCATTTTGGCATTGCCCTCTTGGGCAAAGGGTATTTGTCTCCATACTTGGGCAATAAAACAGCACTCATTTCCAAAAGGTCAGTATCATGTGCCGAGGTGATATAACGTCCTTTTGCTTCGGGGGTATAACCAGCTCTGAAATGGGCCTCGGCCACATCGCGTACATCAACCACACCAAGCCCCATTTTAGGAGCACCCATTTTGAGTTCACCGCCACCTAGCATCTTGAGTATATTTATACTTTCTGAAGTGGTGTTGGCAGGATTCAACGCAGGCCCTAGTACCAAGGACATATTGATGGTCACCAAATCCCACTGGCTTTGGGATTTTTCAATTTCCCAGGCCTTTTTCTCTGCCAAAGTCTTTGAATAGGAGTAGGGTTGGTAGTCTAGGGAGGCGGTGGTATTCCAAACCTCTTCAGTAATTTTACCGCCCGGTGCATTTACCGTGTCGATCGCATCGGTATAAATGGCCGCACAACTGCTGGTGACTACTACACGCAATACTGAGCCTACTTCTTTTGCGGTATTTAATACATTAGCGGTGCCATCTACTGCAGGTGCTATCAGTTCCTTCTTTGGGTCCTTGACGTCAATAGTGAAAGGGGAGGCGGTATGGTAGACCAAGGCACATCCTTCCATTGCTTCTTTGTAAGATCCAGGCTTTAATAAGTCACCTGCAAAGAATTTAATTTTACCTTTTGAATTGGCAGCAGCTGCTTTCAAGTGGCTTATTTTTTTATCGTCCTTTGGGTTACGAACTACAGCGTGTACTGTTATTCCTTCGTCCAAAAGTTTTTTCACTAACCAACTGGCTACATACCCATTGGCACCTGTTACCATTACAGGTTTAGATTTATCTATTGTTGTCATTTTTGTTCTGTTTTAATACTGATATATAAATGTCCCTAAAAAGATTTGGAAGCAATAACACCAAATACTGAAGCAATAACACAAATTAAGGAAAACACCTAATTTATGTCATTTTCAAACCGGATTTTTAATTGGGATATCCATTTGGTATTTCGGGTTTAACTACAAAAGCCCTTGATTGGTTTACTTATTTGCCAATTGATTGATTTGGTAGGGTTCTATTACTTTTAGCTTGTTAGGACTTTTAACGAGTAACAGCATGGCTTTTCCTAAATCGCTACTTCCAATCGTGTTTTTCATTTTTCTAAATAGTGGGAAAATTGGACGAAGCAGTACGTAAATTGAATTGTACCAGCCAGTTTTTGATTTTACTCCTTTCTCTGGTAAAATTATTCCTGGGCGAAAAGCATAGGCATCTTTAAAGCCAAGATTTAAAAGGTAATTTTCGGTTTTTCCTTTAATTCGAGCCCACATGGAATTCCCTTTTTCAGAGCTATCCGTTCCTACTCCAGAAACATAAGTTACCATCATTCCTGGGGTACTTTCAAAAAGGGTATCAAATAAATTTTTGCTATAGCCGAAAGTCATTTTGTTGTAGGCTTCTTCACTAAGTCCTATAGCCGATACCCCCATGCAGTGAAAGCAGGCATCATATCCAGCCAATTGTTTGGCATGTGTTGCGATTTGATCAAAGTCTGCTATAAGCACTTCTTTAATTTTGGGATGTTTTATGTTTATTGGCCTGCGGTTGATGACCAAGACTTCTTTAACAGAAGGGTCTTCAAGGCATTCTATTAATACTGCGTGGCCCACCATCCCTGAAGAACCTGTAAGAATAATTTTCATAGTGAATTAGTTTAATAAGGTCTTGTTTCTGTAATCATTTGGTGTCATTCCTGTTTTTGATTTAAACATCCGACTGAAATAGTGAGGGAAATTGAACCCCAATTTATAGGCAATACCGCTAATAGAATCTGAATTACTTAGTAACAAGGTTTTGGCTTTATCCACTATAAAATTATTAATGTGGTCCTTGGTTCCTAGGCCTGTTTGCTTCTTCAATAAATCACTGAGGTACTTGGGTGAAAGATGGATGGCCTCTGCAAAATAGTTTAATGTGGGCGTTCCCTGTTCCGTAAACCTGCCTTCCTTATAATAGATCTTTAGCAATGCTTCGAACTGACTCACCACATCTATGTTTTGTGCGGCTCGGGTATTGAACTGCCGCTCATAGTAGCGCAAACTGTAATTCAAAAGCAATTCCAAAGTACTCACGATTACCCGTTGGCTGTGGTTATCAACACGCTGAACAATTTCAGCTTGTATAAGATTGACACAATCGTTAAGGGTATTTTGCTCTGCATCCGAAAGGTGCAAAGCCTCATGAACATCATAAGAGAAAAAGCCATAATCGTCTATTCGTTTCCCCAACTCTGTATTGCGAATAAGATCCGGATGAATAAAAATGATCCAGCCATGAATTTCATTCAGCTTCTGTTCTTTTTGCGCAGAAGTAACTTGGTTTGGTGCTGTGAAAATAAGCACCCCTTCATTGAAATCGTAAGAATTGCGTCCATAATTTAACCCACAGCTTGCATCCTTTAGGGCAATGGTATAAAAGTCCAAAGCCAATTTTTTCCCCAACCATTCCGGACCAATCTCCCACTGGCTGACATCAACCACGCTGATAAGTGGATGGACGGGATTAGCAAAACCACACATTGTATGAAGTTCACTGATCGATTTTATATGAAATATTTCGTCTTGCATCTTAGATTAAACTAGGTTCAAATTTCATCTAATACTTTTGAAATCAATAACACAAAATGCAGAAAGGTTAACACTAATAAATTGAACTTGTACTGAATGTTGAAGTTAATCGGAATTTCGATGAGGACAAAAGGCAAAGGCCCCTGGGCTTATTTTACCTAGTCAAAAATTAGCTTTGCAGGACAAACCCTTAGGTCTTTGACCCGTTAGTTGACTTGATAAAATGTTTGTTATATTCTTAACCCTTATTGTTTCTGAAATTGGCTCTTTTCGCTCACTCCAAATTGAGTACTTACTAAATGAGATTTATTATCTAAATTTCCAATGAGTATTTGAGCTTTTCCAGTTGACCTGCTTTTGCTTTTAATTCTCCATCAATAAAAAGCATCAGTCCTTTTCCCTTTTTATATTTTTCACCTGTCCTATCCCAAATTAGGGTAAGTTCGCTGCCTCGGTACCTTACCTTGTCCAGACAAAACCAATCCCAAGTCTCCGGAACTAGCGCATTTACCTCAATGGTATTGTCCAAACCCAATTTAAGGCCCAAAAGATCTGCTATCACCAAATCGCAAAACCCGGAATGGTTATAATCTTTACCTCTTTCCTCTCCACCTTTGGCTTTGGACCAGGTTCCATTTTCCCAGGTTTTGAGTCGGGTCCTAGATATCCAGTCCCCGGTAAATGGATTAAGGTTTTCATCTATCCATTTTTGCTTTTTACCTTGCTCATTAACTAGGGTATGGCTCTTGGCATACTGTAGCAATAGCTGATAGTAATCCTCTTTCGAAACATTCCCGCTATGCGAATAATTATTCAGCAGGTTTGAAAGCCCTTTTAGCGTTTGTGTGGTAGCATAAGGCCACGATGGCCCATTCCATTGACATTCATGTCCAGTATAATTTATTTCAAAAAATGGGTGAGAACGCTCGCAAACAGTCAATCCATAGGGTGCATAAAAGCCCGTAGTATCCATTACTTTGTTCCATGCCTCTGCAAAGTTAGCTTGGTCATCTGGTAAGTTAAAATACCATGGCGTGTAGCCAATTAGCTCTCTGACGTTTATAGGCTTGCTCGATTCAGAATAGGCTCTTGGAAGTACCGTGAAAAAGCCAAGATCCTCATTCCATAAACGATGCTGCAGTTCCTGCTTTATCAAGAGCGCTTTGGCATCAAACTCCTGTTCCAAGGATGGATTGTTTGTCCATTCAGCAATAGTAGAAATTGCTTTCGCATCTCCATACATGTAACTGTTCATGCTAGGCCTTATGGCTTCCATTCCTCCAATAGGCTTTCCGCCGTTAAGGATTCTTCCACTTACAGAAACTTCCATTCCCTCACGGTCATCCAATTGCCAAAAAAGCGTCCTATTGGAATCTAATCTTATCCGTTCCCATTCTTTGTAATTGGCTACCAATAAATTCAGCTGCTTGACCAATATCGAATCATTTCTATGTACTTTTTGGAAGGCAAGGACAGCATCGGCTACCCAAAACCCATACTGACGGATGCCATCACCGGATTTGTTAAGCCAGAAATCAATGTAGTCAGCTACATATTTTGGGTCCCTGAGCCATCTGCCTTCATAAATTTGATGTCCTGCAGGGCAATTTATGGTATTGTGTTTGCCAGACCAGGGCACTTGTGGCAAGAATTCAGTGATTACAAAGCCGTCTTCTGTCTGCTTGATATGCTTTCGAAAGGTCCACCAGCGGAAATAGTAGGTCTCCTCAATTTCCTTATCAGGTATTTCTATTATTGGAATGTTTTCGGAAAGAAATGCATAAGCCGAGTCATTGGGGACAAATTGCTGGTACAACTCTTTGTCATTTCGGTTGAATTCCACAACGTATTCACGAAAATAACTGTTGTCCAACACCTTAAAATCGTCAGTTTCTTTACAGCTAAACTGAATAAGTAGAATGGTCAGAATGAATGCAAGGGGAATTCTTTTGATGTGGTAATGCATTTTCATTGGCGAAGTATGTTGTCGGCCTCTAATTTTCATTTTCAATACTTCCCAATAGTATTAAGTGAGGGAAAATGAATATAAGACAAAAAGTAGTCCGTTCCAAAGGTGAAAATGCCTTTGTCCATTTTCAGACAAGGCATTTCCTTCCTTTAGAATAGGGGGTTATTAGAAACTGCCTTTCTTTTTAAATTCCCAAGGCCATCAGGTGCTTTACTTTATGATAAGTTAGGGTGGCTTTTATGCATTCTTTTAATTCGGCTTCTGGGACCTTTTGATCAAGTTGAAATACAATGGCCCGTTTCCCTTCAAATTCAAAAGTGCGGTCGAAGACCAATCTAAAGGTATCAACCAATCTGCTGGGGCATTTAAAATACATGGCATATTGATTTGGGGCTTTTTCTTTCCAATCCATTCGCAGTGTACTTCCATTTTTGGTCAAAAAACTTGGTTCTCCCCATTTTAACGTTTCCTCCAGATTGGAAATACCCTCAGTTTTTTCTGCTGTTTCTATTACCAATTTCCGCAGGTATTGCATTTTTGCTCTCACGAAATCTGGATAATTGGCAAAAACCGTTTCCACTTTTGGATCTGTTGTCAGTTTCACTTTGGTTTTTAATTTATTTGCCGATAGGGCTATCCTCACAAGGAAGGTCTCCTACCACATATTGCATACCATCAAGGAAAAACTGAAGCAATTCAGCGTTCATACTTTGGGCGTTGTGTGAGGGAGAACTGTAAAATACCCTGCCTTTTCCATGTCGTTTGATCCAGGATACATAGATGGTATTGTTGCTGACTTCTTCTTTAACACCTTCCAACTTATCTGCTTCAATGTACAACAGTGGTCTAAAATTGTAGTCAAAATAAGCATTCTTAAAGAAGTAGGGTTCGTCAATATGGGTAAAGCCTTTACCTTTAAATGCTTGCACCAATGGATGGTTTGGGCTTACTTCTTTTAAGTGCATTTCTTGTTGTTTGGGGTGGTAGTCAAAGCTTCCACCGACCATTTCACTGAATTTTTCGGAATTGTTTTGTACGGTGATAGCTCCGTGCATTATCATTAACCCTCCACCTTTGGCAACATATTCCATCAAATTGTTTTCATACTGCGCTGCCAATTTAGCAATAGTAGTGTCATCAAGGCTAGAGTTTTGCTCCAAGAGATCAGAGAAAAGGTCACGTTTTGGGCCCGCCGGATTGGAATTGTTTAGGATTACAGCATCATACTTTTTTAAATTCTTTTTGTCGAAACTATCGATATCTCGGGCAATGGTAACCTCAAAGGCGCCCGATTTTACTGCCAGGATCTTTAGCATTTCGTCATTGTGTGGAATAGTCCAATGATAAAATCCGGTATGTTGTGAAAAAACCATGATTTTTTTTACGGCTGCCTGAATTCTTGCTGAAGACGGAGCTAAAGATTCTATTTTCGCAAGCCACTTTTCACTTACAGGGAATTTTTCGAGGCCTTGGGCAAAAATACTTCCAACGAAAAGAAAGATAATTAAGGTGCAAACTGTTTTTTTCATCGTAAATAATTGTTAAAGTGTTGATTCTCTATTCATTAATTTGTGTCTTAGGATAATGGAATTTGCAGGTTGTAAATCTATTCCTCCATTCAAATGGCTTATTATACTTTGTCCTGCCATAACTCCCATTTCATACCCAGGTTAATTTATGGTGGCTAAAGATGGGTAAGCTATTCAGAATTTGGGCCGATGAAAATCCTACTTTGTCAACTTAGAATAAGAGGTAAAGAATTAGCAAAGTATAGCATTTCTGCTTATATAAACCTCAAGTAAAATAATCTAAAGTAAAAGTACGAAAAAAGCCGCTATTTATATTAGACGGCAAAAATTATGATTTTAAAAACCCTCAGATAATTAAGGTTGTGGTACTTGGGTAAATTAACCAGCTTGATTCGCTCAGTAAAATTTTTCAGACTTAAACCCATCCGGTCCGTTCCAAAAAAATTCTTACATCTAGGGACTTTTCAATCCTGTAGTGGGTTTACAAGTGTAAGGTTTTTAGCGCAATAGTTTTCCATAAGCTTTCAATTTTTTGATTGTTACGAAGGATTTCTGCTAGACTTAGTTTGCAAATGCTCATGGGAGGTATTTCCTGCATATATAGTTTCACGGCTTGTTTCAAAATCAGTGTAATCTCTAGAATAGCCTATGACTTGAGACAGCTCAGCTATTCCGCTTTTAGTATTCCAACAACTCGATCTGCCAGCGCATTCTCTAATGGGTCTCCACTTTCAGTCGGGCCGAAATACCTATAGACTGAACCGTTTACTTTCAACTGATATCCAAAGGTGCTAATTCCAAAACCTTTACTATTGGTTATTTTAAGAGGTATAATCACGAAATTATGTATTGCAAATAATCGAATAGATTGTTGAAATTTTGTCTAATCTTTTATGGTAAAGGAAAAAGATAACATACCATATTTTTTGGATAAGATGATGGATACTAAAGATATTGCTAAAAACTACCTTTAATATATCTATTAATTTAACCAATCAATATGAAAAAAATTACTACAAACTTCATTGGGATCAAGTCCTCGGGATTTTTACTTGCGGTTTTATTAAACTGTTTTGTATTCAACGCTGCCTTGGCCCAGAAAATCGTATCCGGGACAATAGAAAATACTATTAATGAAAGGTTGCCCGGAGTTAGTATTTTGGTTTTAGGTACCACCAATGGTACCATAAGTGATATTGATGGGAATTATTCCGTTAATATGCCGGAGAATTCCTCTCAACTTTCCTTTTCTTTTATCGGTTTTGAAACACAAACAATCAATGTAAGTAATAGAAGCAATATCAATGTGATCATGAAGGAAAGTTCACAAAATTTGAGTGAGGTGGTCGTAACTGCATTTGGTGTACAGCGTGAAAGAAAAGAGCTGGGCTATACCGTGCAGGCTTTGGAACCCGAAGACCTCACATCATCAAATGATTTCAATATTGTCAATTCATTAAGTGGTAAAATTGCAGGAGTTCAGGTTTCTAATAGTGGTTCCCAAGTTGGAGCCTCTTCTAGGATTATAATTAGGGGGAACGCCTCTTTTTCTGGTAATCAACCGCTTTTTGTAGTAGACGGGATTCCGATTGATAATTCCAGTAGCAATCTGGGTGGTGCAGGTGGCTTGGATTATGGTAATTCTGCCGCGGATATAGACCCGGAAAACATTGCCTCCTTAACTGTTTTGAAAGGTGCAAATGCAGCTGCCCTTTATGGAAACAGAGCCACACATGGTGTTATTTTGATTGAAACAAAAAAAGGGAAAAATGCCGGCCAAGGACTTGGCGTGGAAATTAACTCCTCTGTGGTTTTTGACCAACCCGCTTTCTTTATGAATTTTCAAAATGAATATGGCATAGGTCAACGGGGAGGTGAATATGATTATCAAATGTATACGGAAAATAATCCTGGTGCTAACCTTTCTTACAATGAATATGCGAAGCAAAACAGTTACAATTATGTAGATGGGATAGGCGGAGGAGTTAATGAAAATTCCACTCCCTGGGGCTCTAGAATGGATGCCGGATTATTGCTGGATCAATGGATTAAAGGTCCTGACAGCCCATTTGAATCAATGCCTGACAATATCAGGGACAATTACTTTCAAACAGGCAGTAATTTTATCAATCAGGTAGCTGTGACCGCCAGGGGTGATGAGGCCTTTGGAAGGGTATCTTTTTCAAACAGGGTTATGAATGGTATATTTTTTAATACTGATCAAACGGTCAATACGTTTAATGCAAGTCTTACACTTACACCTACTGACAAGTTTTCCATAGGTACCAGTTTCAATTATATCAATAGATTCAGCGACAATATACCAGTGGTCTCTTACGGCACTATGACCAAAATGGCTTGGGATACTTTTAGAAATATCCCACTTCAGGAAGTAAAAAAAGTCTATGAGGAGCATGGTAACGAAATGGGTAGTGGATATAATATAAATCAGAACAATACCTTTTATGATTTAGAGAATACCAATAGCATGAACAGAGAGAGGTTTTTTGGAAATGTAAACATAGACTATCAAATAAATGATTGGCTTTCAGCTGATGCAGTTATTGGTATGGATTATTACAATGAAGAAAGAGAATCAATTACGCTTTCCAGAACAAGATCTAATATCAACAATAACCAAGGCGGGCAATTTTCACTTTCCAACCAAACCCGACAAGAGTTTAACAGTGATATTAGATTGAATATTAATAAAAAATTTAATAATGACTTCTCATTAGTGGGACTAGTTGGAGGTAATTTTCGTCAAAACAAGTTTGATTTTATGTCGCTGAGTGCGCCGGATTTGGCTGTTCCCGATCTCTTTAATATTTCGAACGTAAGAGGAGCTCCCGGAACCGGAATGACCGAGAGTACGAGAGAAACTTACAGTATCTATTCCTCTGCTACATTGGGGTATAAAGATTATTTGTTTGTAGGCGTCACCGGAAGGAATGATTGGAGTTCCACCTTGCCTGAAGAGAACAGGTCCTATTTTTATCCATCAGTAAATATGGCACTGACTTTATCTGAAGCGTTGGATTTTACTTCCGAAAAATTCAATCATCTTCAGATAAGAGCAAGTCTGGCACAGGTAGGTTCTGATACTGATCCTTACCAATTGCAAGGTACTTATGGCACGACATCATTTAATAATATTTCTCTTTTCAATCCTCCATCAGTAAAACCACCTACCAATTTATTACCTGAGATGACTACCTCTTTAGAAATTGGTACCGACATGAGGTTTTTTGGTGACCGACTTTCCTTAGATGCTACTTATTATCGTCAGGTAACAGAAAACATGATTCTTCAGGTACCTACGGCGAGGTCTACAGGATTTGCCTCTCAACTTATTAATGCGGCGGAAATCGAAAATAAAGGGATAGAGTTGATATTGAGAGGAACTGTGATGCAGAAGGGTGATTTTAATTGGGAAACCACTGTCAACTGGGCAAGAAATACAAGTACTGTAGTGTCCTTGTATGATGAGTTAGAGAATATCACAATCAGCAACGGATTTGGAGGAGTTAGGCTGGTAGGGACGCCGGGACAACCCTGGGGTGACCTCAGTGGATTGCCTTATGTGAGGGATAATAGTGGGAACATTATGATCAACCCTAACGGTACGCCGATGACTACCAACCAACAGGAAATTTTGGGGAATGTAACCCCTGACTGGATAGGAGGTATTCAAAATACCTTGAAGTACAAGCAATTTACCTTCCGAAGTTTGATAGACTTCCGTATGGGTGGTGATTTTTTTAGTACCACCTATTGGCATTCCCTACCTACAGGAGCTTTTGTAAATACAGTGCAGGACAATGTAAGGGCTGAAGGAATTATTGTAGATGGTGTACAAGGAGATGGTTCCATAAATGATATCCGTCTTTCTGCACAGAATTATTATAATGGTGCATGGGTATGGAACAATCACGAATATTCAATCATAGATGGGTCCTTTATTAAATTGAGGGAATTGTCCATAGGCTATCAGTTCAATTTGCCAAAACTGAAAAACCTCAGTCTTTCCGTATTTGGCAGAAATCTTGCGATTCTTCATAGAAGTGCAAAGGCCAAAGAACTAGGCCTGGATCCAGAATCTGCCGCTCAAATGGGAGGAGGGGAAGCCGGAGTAGGATTTGAAAACTTTATGCCTCCCACCAGCAGGTCTTATGGTTTCAATTTTAGAATAGCTTTCTAAATCAATAGTTAAGTTGCTTTTAGCATTCTTAATAATTGGACAAAAACAAAAAAAGAAGATTCTCCTAAATTGATTTACAATGAAAAAACATAAAAAAATAAATTTTATTTGGTCATTATCCTTGGCTGCGCTACTTCTGTCTTCCTGTATGGAAGATTGGAATGAATTAAATACCAATCCAAACCAGCCTTCCGAAGTCCCTGGAACCAATGTATTTGGATCAGGAATCACGGTAGTGGCCGGACAATTGTTCGGTGAGAGAATAGGTATGTATTATGCGGGAACTTGGTCTGGTCAACTGGCAGCTATCGGAGCTGGTGATTATGAATTCAGGGTTAATATAAATAACAGTCAGTGGGACAACCTGTATCGCGCAATGGCTTATTTTGTGGATGCGAGAAAAATTGCCTTAGAAGAAGGTAACAATAACCTTGCTGCTGCAGCCATGATTATGAAAGCCTACACGGCACAGCAGGTTTCAGACATGTGGGGAGACATACCCTATTCAGAAGCATTTCTCTTGGGCGAAGAAGGTATTTTAAGTCCTATTTTTAATCCACAAGAAGAAGTTTATAATCAGATTTTAGATGAACTTGAGAATGCTCAGTCCATGATGACGGCTGAAGCAGGCACGATTGGGGTTGGTGATTTTATTTACTTTGGAGACATTGACAAATGGAAAAAATTTGCCAATTCCATCCGTTTAAAAGTAGCCATGAGAATGTCTATTGTTGCACCTCAAAAGGCTTCTGAAGTTTTGACACAAATCTTGGGAAACCCCAATACCTATCCAGTTTTTGAAGAAAATGCCGACAATGCTTACCTTAAATGGCCAGGGATTAGTTCCAATATTGAGCCTTGGAGACAGCGGTTGGGGGTTCCCACCAATAAAAGAGATCAATACAGAACCAATTATGACCTCATCTCAAGGCTAAGCGAATTAAATGATCCCCGACTAGCTGTTTATGCAGATAGGAACCAGGAAGGAGAGTTCAATGGGTATAAAATGGGCGCAGGACAAACAAGTGATCCTATGAACACGCAAAATAATGTATCCCATATTGGAGATAGGTTCGGATATGACGATGAAGGTTTCTCTCCTTTTATGCATGCTGCTCAGGTATCCTTTATAAAGGCAGAGGCTTACGAGCGAGGTTTGGTTTCCGGAGGAAATGCGAAAGATGCCTATGAAGAAGGTTTAGCACTGGCTATGGAAGAGAATGGAATTCCTCAAGAAGATTTGGAAAATTATTTGACAATGGAAGGAGTTGCCTGGGATTCTGGAACTGAATCAAACCTTACCAAGATCAGGTTGCAGAACTGGATTGGTTTGTACAAGCAAAGTGTAGAAGCCTGGTCGGAAGTCAGAAGGACAGATGTTCCTTTGCTAGATAAGGTCTCAGCAGATTATGCCATCAATCATAATCGTCCTCCTTTAAGGATGGCTTATCCAGCCAATGAAAGTGCGCACAATCAAAATTTCCCATTTGACATTGTGGAGCAAGACATATTTTATGGCACCCAAGTTTGGTGGGATACCAGACAGGGGATTCTATGATATACAATTGAGTCATTAGATAGAATAATATAATGACTCAATTGTATTTTATTTAGGGCGCCAATACATTCACTAAAACGAATACTTTCATGATGCAAGGTCGATATTTATACAATGGATTGATTCTATTGTTGCTCTATTTTTTTACCAATCAATCTTCAATTAATGATTCTATCAACAGACCTGTAACCGACAGTGTTTCATTTCAAACCAATGGTTTGCATGGATATATTGGTTATCGTTCGCCCAGACGACCAGATGGATTTGGAGCTGGAATTGGATTTTATACTGCCGTTTGGCCATTGGTTGAGCAACCGATTGCAGGATTTCAGATTGGCCTGCCCGGAAACTGGATCACACCTGATAATCCGGAGAATAAAGACATGCCTTGCTGCCCTGAAGGAACGATTGCAAGGACCTGGGAGGCAAGAGGACCCACCTGGTCCAGCGTTTTTCAAACGCAGGAAGGAGGCTTAGGTTACTGGAGAGGAAACAGGTACCATTATGGCCCCCCCAAATTCAGTATGAATGGTGTGCCTGATTGTTATAATTCAGAAATTGCTTCTGCGGGTTGGCCATTTTTTTATAGAGCAGAATCCCTGCCGGATGATCAATTGGGAATTGCCCAGTTAAGTAATCGCATCATTGTTCCGCCAGATGGGATTACGTTCGAAGGAGACCTGGATGGTCGGTTTTTGGGATATACCCACATGGCACTACCTTTAACAGAGGCCAGAAAAGGCCCTCCGGCTACAGGAAATCACAGTTGGACTCTTTTTCTTAATGCTGAAAATTTTAAAGGACCCGTTGCCTATTATATCCCTGAAATGTGGAGCAGACTCTCAAAGGAATACCCAGCTATTGAAGGGATGGGTTTGGATGCAAGAGAGGGCACTATGGGAGGAGGAGGAGCAATGGAAATTAACACTGTCCCATCCTTCGAAATGAAAGATAAAAAGGGTGTGTTGTATAGCAAAATTCCAAAACTTCAATTTCCTGTTGATGATCAGGGAGTTTCCATACTTGTTCAGGACGTTACCTACTACAGTAAAGGTGCCCTGTTTGACAAGGTATTGGCCTGGAAAAATGATGGTGAAATGGCTACAGGAGTATTTGACGAAAAATTTGCCTGGAAACCCACTTTATCACCAAGAGAAATTTCACTTAATCAAGGAGCAGGCTTAAATGCAGGAGGGAGGAAATTGGGTCAATTGGAAACGATTTTTAAAACCATTATTAGTAATTCTAATTCCTTTGGGTTAAAGTGGGAAGAAAATAATATTTCCCCAGAAGGTTATTTCCCTGAGTACTTTAAGCAAATTGATGGTCAACGAATACCTGTGAATGCCAATGAAGTTCCTGCGCAATTGAAAGAAAAAGAATTTCCAAAAGCAGGATCAGAAAGTCATTATATCAACTGGAGGGACGGAAATGAAATAGTATCCGGAGATTTCAGGATACCAAAAGATTTACCCTATTCTACGCCCGATTCTGGTGCCTGGACAGCACCAGGACCATCATCTGAGGAACAAACTACCTATTTAAAAGATGGATCAACCGTTACCTATCGTTGGTACCGATTTATTGATCAGCCTTCCTTCCAGCAGTTTGACTGGAGTGCGCAGGAAAGAGAAAACCTTCAGCGTTTGGTAGAAAAAATTCACCAACATTGGGGAATTGACAAAAATTATATGGCACCTCCTTCCAATGGAAAATTGGTGGTAATAGATCCGGCACTAATAATTTCTCCTCCAATTGGAATGGAATATGGCTATGTCCCAATTGTGACAAGGCAAGGATGGTCATCCTTCGCCTTAACTCAAAATAGATAAAAAATGCTTTCCATATTGTAAAAATAAATTGATCTGAAATAATAGATAATAACAATTCTATTACACGTTGAAATTATTTCAAAATCAAGCAATCGTTGCTATTTTCTTACCACCCAGGTGGTACCAAGACTTAGTTTCCAAGTTGCCTGACTTTCTTGCGAATACAAGGTTCGCATTCCAACCTATGGCATGAATAGGAATTAATTCTGTAAAATAAAATTTAAATGCTTTTACCGCTCTTGAAAGTAGAAACAACCTTAAAATGGGTTCATGGTCTGACGAAGTTTTTGTTTAGTATTGCCCTTTTAAACCTTATAAATACTGAAGGATTAGCGCAGGAGAAATTTGATGCTGCCGAAAGACCTAATATCATTATTTATCTTACGGACGATTTGGGATATGGAGATTTGTCTGTCTATGGGCATCCCTTCATGAAAACACCTCATTTGGATCGGTTTGCAAGAGAAGGTGTGCTGATGACGGATATGCATGCCGCTGCTTCAGTATGTTCTCCATCCAGAGCTGCCATACTTACAGGTCGGAATGGTTATAGAAGTGGATATTATAATATTGCAGGGTTTTTTGGAACTACCCTGGATAAAAATGAAATTACTTTGCCGCAACTACTTCAAAAGGCAGGATACGAAACGGCTTTTTTTGGTAAATGGCATCTATCCAGGTTGGAGTATGAAAATGAAGCCAATGTGAATGAAATGGGTTTTGATTTTTCTTTGGCGACCTCTGTAAATGCTTTCAATACCGGCCCTAGAAATCCGGATAAATTTATTAGAAATGGTATTTCCGAAGGTGAAAAGCAAGGATGGTATGTAGATATTCTTACCGATGAAGTAGCTTCTTGGATATCATCCTATCGAGATAAAGACAAACCTTTCTTCATGATTTTAGCCACCCATGAACCACATACGCCAATAGATCCCCCTCAAGAATTCACCGATCTCTATGCAACGGATGAAGTAGAATATTTATCCAAAAAAATCAAATATGGAGGAGTAGGTCGTCCAGAGAAAGATATAAATTCTTTTAAAAAAGAATATTATGGAACTGTTTCACAGGTTGATACAGCTTTCGGAAGATTAATGGCGTTTCTCGATAAAGAAGGTTTAACTGATAATACGCTGGTCATTTTCACAAGTGATAATGGTCCTGAATATCCCGTAACTATTGAGGAGTCAAATGGAGAATGGGAAGATCCCTTAAGAGACAAGTCCTTTGGGACACCAGGGGAGCTCAGAGGAATGAAGCGGTTTCCTTATGAGGGAGGACACAGGGTTCCTGGCTTGGCCAGATGGCCGGGGCATATTCCAGCCGGGTTAGTCAGCGATGAGCTGTTTAATGGTACTGATTTCCTGCCCACCCTTTGTTTTCTGGCAGGAGCACCATTGCCGGAAGAAAGACATTTGGATGGCGCTAATGCCTTCAATGCTTTTCTGGATAAAAAGTATGAAAGGGTGACTCCCCCAATTTGGTTTTTTCTTTTAAACTCCTCCAATATGCCAGGAATGGCTCAGATGTCCATGAGGAACGGAAACTATACGCTCATAGGTAAACTAACTCCCGAAAGAAAAGATTTCTCTCAGGGATCGCAGGAAGAAAAATATGCAGCTGTCGATTGGCTCAAAACAGCCATGCCTACCCAATTTGAATTATACAATATCAAAAAAGATTTGGGCCAAAAAAATGACCTTTCCGAAATAGAATACGATACTTTAATCCAAGTGATCCCAAAAATGCAGAAACTTTGGATGGAGATTAGAAATGAAGGACCCTGGTGGGGTAGGAATCCATGATTTTAGTTATTAAAATTGTATTCATCTCCCTATCAATAGATGGGAACTTTTATTGCTAATTTACCTTTTAATCAATACACTGAATTTAATGCCGAACATTAAGTAAAAACTTTATTCATTGATCATGTCAAGACCTATTAAAATTCTAATTTTGCCTTTTGCCTTCATGGTAATTATAGCATGTAAGCCCTCGGATAAAAATGCTACAGATACTCAAATGCCTGGCACCAATTTTATTCTGGCTCAGGAGGACCTGCCTGATTATGAGGAGCGGATTGATCATAAAGGCCTTATAGAAGCGATAGGTGACCGCTATGGTGAATCACTAAGATCAGGAGAACATGTATACAATAATATTTGTATAAATTGCCATGGAACACCTGAACAAGTGGGGTCCATTCCCTCCGCCTTCAAATTTTGGGAGGGTGAATATAAAGTAGGTAATGATCCCTTTTCCATCTACCAAACGCTAAGCAGAGGGTATGGCTCTATGCCTCCTCAACCTCAGTTGACCCCTATAGAAAAATATGATCTCATCAATTATATCTCCGAGACCTTTGTAAAGGAAAGTAATCCGGGTCAGTACTATGAGGTTGATGAAACCTATTTGGCCAATTTACCTAAAGGGACTTCCCGAGGGCCTGAACCCACAGAGTACAAACCATGGGCAGCAATGGATTATGGCAATTTCTTAATTAATACTTATGAGGTGGTACCGGAGAATGCTCCTCCGAGAGAAAGATCTACTGGTCCCGTTCAGCCACTTCCGGATGAAAATTTTGCAGATGCTAATTTTGCTTATAAGGGTATAGGTGTAAGACTTGATCAGGGCGAAGGAGGGGTAGCTGCAGGTAAGGCCTGGATGATTTTTGACCATGACCTCATGCGATTGGCAGGAGCATGGACAGGTGAGGGTTTTATTGATTGGGAAGGAATTCTATTTAATGGAAAGCACAATATCTCGCCAAGAATAACAGGTGAACTTCACTTCGAAAATCCTACTTTACCAGGATGGGCTAATCCGGAAACAGGATCATTTGAAGATCCCAGGTTTATGGCCAGAGATAAAAGAAGATTTGGTCCATTGCCAAGGGATTGGGCACACTTTGAAGGACTGTATACTTTTGAGGATAAGGTGATTGTTTCTTATACCATAGGTGATGCCAATGTCCTTGAATCTTTCGGTTTAGAAACCATTAATCAATCAAAAATTTTTACCAGGACCTTCAATATTACCTCATCTGCTAAATTGATGAAAATGAGGGTAGCTCCAATAGGTACAGCGGTAGCAATCAAGGGGGAGGGGGCCACCCTTAAAGAAGAGAATGATTTTGTATTTATTGAAATACCTCCCAATTCACCTTCCAAATTTAAATTGTTCATGGCAAAGGATGATTTGGCTAGTTTGGAGGAATATGTGTCATCTTCACAAGCACCGGCTTCCCTGGAACAATTCACAAAAGGAGGACCGGCAAGGTATCCGGAGATATTGACATCCAATATTGTAAAAGATGATCAGGAAGGCCCCTTCCAGGTAGATGTATTAAATCCACCATTCAATAATTTGTGGAAAAATCAATTAAGATTAAGTGGATTGGATTTTTTTAAAGATACCAACAAAGGAGTCGTTTGTTCCTCTGATGGAGATGTCTGGTTGGTGGAAGGATTTACATCCGGGGCTGATCAGCTTACCTGGCAGCGCATTGCTTCTGGATTGTTTCAACCCTTAGGAATTAAGGTGGTCAATGAAGAAGTATTTGTTACGTGCAGGGATCAGTTGGTAAAATTACATGATCTTAACGGGGATAAAGAAACTGATTTTTATGAAAGCTTCAATAATGACCATCAGGTAACCGATCACTTTCATGAATTTGCCATGGGTTTGCAAACAGATAAGGAAGGAAACTTTTACTATGCTAAAAGTGCTAGACATGCCAGAGAGGCACTTGTACCCCAGCACGGCACCTTACTGAAGGTTAGCCCCGATGGGGAGCATACTGAAATTATTGCTACTGGCTTCCGGGCAGCCAATGGTGTGTGTATCAATCCTGACGGAAGTTTTATTGTGACAGACCAGGAAGGCCACTGGAATCCTATGAACAGGATCAATTGGGTCACAGAAGGTGGCTTTTATGGCAATATGTTTGGCTACAATCCTCCCGGTGACAGCACGAATACAGGTATGGAACAGCCTTTGGCTTGGGTGGATAGGGAATGGGACCAATCTCCTTCCGAATTACTCTGGGTAGACAGTGAAAAATGGGGGAATTTAAACGGACAATTATTAAATTTCTCCTATGGATATGGGAAGGTTTTTATGGTTCCTTTCGAGACTGTGGATGATCAGGTTCAGGGAGGAATTGTTGAGTTGCCCATTCCAAGATTTTCTACTGGAATAATGCGAGGTCGGTTCAATAAGGGAGATGGACAATTGTATGTTTGTGGATTATCTGCCTGGGGCTCCACACAACCTCAGCTTGGAGGTTTATTTAGAATAAGAAAAACGAACGCTCCACTGATGGTGCCAGTTGAGATAAACGCGCACAAAAATGGAATTACACTCAGTTTTACTGAAAAATTGAACCAAAAGAGTGTAGAAAATACAGACAATTATACTGTAACAACCTGGGATCTACTGCGTTCAAGGAAATATGGATCCAAACATTACAATACCCAAACCTTAACGGTATCCAAAGCTTCTATAGGTGAAAATCAAAATACATTGGAATTGAGTATCCCCGATATACAAGCTACATGGGGAATGGAGATTCATTACTCCATTGAAAATGAAAGCGGAAAACATATAAAAGGGGCTATCCAGAATACAATCCATAACCTAGGCAGTTCAGTTAATTGAAAAAAAGTATTCTTCCTCTTCGTTTATTCGAACATTCAGTCTCAATTTAACCCCAAATATTCAATTGAGAGCCATCTATTTTACTAATTTTCATAAGGTAGGTTTATTGAGAACTGTTAATTACTTATATCTCTTGACACTGTTTCGATTAGTAAATCATATTGTTCAGGCCTGTGGATTTGTAGGTTTTGCTTTTCTAACTTCTGCTGAGGGTTGTCAGCAGGAATAGGAAAGTATAGTATTTATGAAACGAACGAGAGAAGGCTGAAGGACACTATGTTGGTGGCATTGTAATTTTTATTGCAACAATGCTGACAAAATTTAACTGAAGGCGTACTTTCTAATAGTTGGATTTTAAATTGCCATTTTTTAAATCAATTTTATGCAACTACTACCTTCCAAGAAGGTAGTAGTTGCATAAGAAGGTATCGTCCTATGCAACTACAAACAAATATCTGGCATGCTGCCTTCTTATGGTAGTCAGACTACCTTAACTTTTCCCAGGTCTTAGATTCCGGGTTTATTAGAGGATCAAGTGCGACTATGTCAAAAGTAATTTTTGAAAAATGTAGCGGGAAATTCGTAGACCTTGCTATGTTTTATTTTAGTAATTCTATATGCTATTTTAGCATTGATAGTATCTTATTTGAACCTAAAATTGATTAAGTCACTTATTTTCATTATAATAGAGTTCAAGTATCTTACCACTATTCTACCATAAAAACCTTTAGTAATGCAGCCACTCCATTTTAAAGTTCCCAGATTAAAAGAAGAAACAGTTAGAGTTGAATGTTGGGAATTGGATAATTTTTTTGACCCGATCCATTTCCACGAGGAATTTCAGATTACATTAATTCTGAATGGGGAAGGCACCTTGTTTGTCGGGGAAAGTGTGGCCCCTTTTAAAAAAGGGGAGATCTTTTTATTCGGTAAAAACTTGCCCCATGTGCTAAGAAACAATCGATTGGTGAACCGAAATAGTGATAATAAAAATGCACGTGCTATTTCAATATTTTTTAATCAGGATGTCATTAAAAGAATATTGAATGAAGTGCCGGAGGCTTATGCCATAGAGCGGTTGATCGATTTTTCTGGAAAGGGGATCAAGGTTTCTGAAAACAGTAATGCTTCAATAAAAGAAAAAATGGCGGTAATGCCACAAAAAAAGAGTTTTGAAAAAATTCTGCTATTATTGGATATCCTTGGAAGTATATCGGATGAAAATCATTTGGTGTTTTTATCTCCTTCAAGGACGCTGACACCTGTAGTTGTAGAGAATATCACAAAAATCAACAAGGTTTTCGAATATGTTTGGAACAATTATAATGAAAAAATCACATTGGATCAGATAGCTGCTATGGTCAACATGTCTCCAACAGCTTTTTGCAGATTTTTCAAACAAAAAAGTCAAAAAACCTTTTCTCGTTTTTTGATTGAAGTAAGGGTAGCCAATGCTTGCAGGCTACTGTATAAGGATGATCTAAATACTTCAGAATGTTGTTACAGTTGTGGTTACAATAATTTATCCAACTTTCACAAACATTTTAAAAGTGTAACGAACATGACGCCTTTAGAGTATCGGAACTATATCATGAATAAAGTGGCCTGAATTCTGGCATTTGTAAGCTGATATAAAAGACATTATCATTTTTTTTTAGTCTTAAAAACCATGCTTATACCTATTTTAGAAATTCCAGCTTCAGCATTGTTTAAGAATCCTTACTAATTCTTTCTAAAAGGTTAATATACCATACCTTTTTGATAAAATGGTATATCGTTTAATAGGCCTACTACTCATATCTTTATGCTAAAATTAAGTCAAGAACATCTTTCTAATTTCTTTTACTTATGTGAACAGAAAAAGTAAAATTTGAAGGCCAATACCGTTTAATATAATGGTACTTATTAAGTAGCTAATTGTAGCTAATCGGGATTACAATTGGCCTTTAATTATAATAATTCTAATTTTCTATACCTTATAATAAAACCAAATACAAAAGTTATGATAAACTGGAATGGAGTATTTCCTGCAGTAACTACTAAATTTACTCAAGATGATGACCTTGATCTAAAATCATTTGAGCAAAATATAATGTACCAGCTGAAAGCAGGAATTCATGGAGTTATTTTAGGTGGTACCTTGGGTGAATCTAGTACATTAAGTGATAGAGAAAAAGAAATCCTTATCAAGGTCACAGTCGAAATGGTCAACGATAAAGTGCCCGTAGTAATGAACATTGCCGAGCAGTCTACTAAAAAGGCCATAAAAGCAGTGGAAGCAGCCACTAAATGTGGGGTCAAGGGTTTAATGTTATTGCCTCCAATGCGATACTATGCGGATGAACGTGAGACAGTTACCTATTTTAAAGAAATCGCCAGATCCACTGATCTTCCAATAATGATATATAATAATCCAATTGATTACAAAATTTTGGTGACTTTGGATATGTTTGAAGAGTTGGCGGTTTGTAGTAATATTTCCGCTGTAAAAGATTCAACTAGGGATCTTTCGAATGTCACAAAAATGATCAACAAATTTGGAGATCGTTTCAAAATTTTAGGCGGAGTGGATCCATTGGCTTTTGAAAGTTTAGTTTTAGGTGCCCATGGGTGGGTGGCAGGTTTGGTATGTGCATTCCCAAAGGAAACTGTCGCGATTTATGAATTAATTCAACAAGAAAGGTATCAAGAAGCCCTTGTAATATACAGATGGTTTTACGCACTCTTAGAGTTAGACATCTCTCCAAGATTGGTTCAATACATCAAACTTGCCGAAGTAGCTACTGGAATAGGTACTGAAAATGTTCGGTCTCCACGGTTACCCATTATTGGCGAAGACCGAGAAAGGGTTTTAAAAATTATTGAAGATTCCCTAAAAATCAGACCAAGTATTCCTGTTTTAGATCAAATTTCAGTCTAATGGGTATTTTGTCTTTAACATTCAAATAATTTACAAAGTTATCAAATACAAAATCTTTTATAGATGAAGTTATTTTCTAAAGAAACATATCAAAATAGGAGAAAACGCTTACAGAATTTGGTAGGCGGTGGCTTATTGGTTTTTTTAGGTAATGAAGAAAGTAGTTCTAATTTTAAAGACAATCATTATCCCTTCAGACAGGATAGTAATTTTCTTTATTTTTTTGGACTGGATCTACCTGGCTTATCAGCAGTGATTGATACGGATGAAAATCTGGAAGTTATATTTGGAGACGACACAAAAATTGAGGATGAAGTTTGGTTCGGGTCCAGACCATCTGTCAGCGATTTGGCACACAGGGTAGGGGTAATGCAAGTAAAGCCAAAGGATGGCCTTATTAAATATGTGCATTCCTCCAAACACAAAACCGTTCATATTCTACCACCTTATAGACCAGAGAACGAAAGGAAGATCGCTGCCTGCCTTCAGGTCAAGGTTTCAGAGGTATCAACTAAAATCTCCGAAACGTTTATAAATGCGGTTGTAGCGATCAGGTCTGTTAAGTCTGGAGAAGAGATTAATGAAATAAATGAGGCCGTCAATTTAACAGCAAACATTCATAAAATGCTGATGAAGGGTGCTCAATCGGGAATGACTGAATACGAGTTGGTAGGTTTAGCCGTAGGGAAAGCCGTTAGTAGTGGAGGAAGTGCTTCCTTTCCACCTATCATCACAATTAATGGGCAAATTCTTCACAACCACAATTATTCTAACCGCTTGGAAGACGGGAAAATGGTTCTTATTGACTTTGGGGCAGAAACAGCCATGCATTATGCAGGAGATATTACCCGTACCATACCTGTTGGTGATAAATTTTCAAGTAGACAAAAGGACGTCTACACTATTGTAAGTAATGCCCACTCCGAGGCTATTGCGGCCTTAAAACCCGGAGTGAAATTCATTGACGTGCATTTATTAGCATGTAAAAAATTGGCAGAAGGATTAAAGGACCTTGGTTTGATGAAGGGAAGTCCTGAAGACGCTGTAATGGAGGGAGCACATGCCTTATTTTTTCAATGTGGCCTAGGACACATGATGGGGCTGGATGTTCACGATATGGAAGATTTGGGCGAACAATATGTTGGTTATACGGATCAAATAAGAAAAAGTAGTCAATTCGGACTAAAATCTCTTCGTTTGGGCAGAGAATTAGAAGAAGGTTTTATTATTACCGTTGAGCCTGGATTATACTTCATTCCTCAACTTATGGATAGTTGGCAAGGAAAGGGCCTGTTTAAGGACTTTATAAATTATGACAAATTAAAACAATTTCGAAATTTTGGAGGGATAAGGATAGAGGATGATTTTGAAATAACTAATAATGGTTCAAGATTGTTAGGTGAACCTTTGGCGTTTGATATATTGGGTGTAGAAGCTTTTAGAAGGTTAAGCAAGTAGTTTTTATATTCAATCTTTCTTATTTTTATCCTGAAATTATCATTAAACATTTGAAATCACTTCAAATCAGGTGCTCCGCCACAATTCTGCATAAACCTTATCGTACTAATCTTTTGATCCAATACACCTGATTCCTTGTGACAACCTCACATTAAATGCTCATTGAATGGTGGTATTTAAACCATTCAATGAGCATTTGATCTTTATTGATTTCATCCCCAAATAGCTTGTCTATTTCATATTTTGGGTTTAATCAAAAGAAAACCACCACTTTGACTGATTTCCAAGCACTATTGCACTACCCTCATGATCCCCTGCATCACGTAATAATGTCCTGGAAAGGTACAAACGTAGGTGTATTCGCCGGGAACGGAAGGTGCTTCAAAATAAATGCTTTCAGATGTTTCTGGTGAAAGGATGTTTGTATGAAAAAGGACATTATCAGATTTGGGGACATAACTTTTTTGAGAACCTTCCAATCCCATTTTTAAGGCCGCTTCTCCAACCTGTATAGCGGTGTTAGGCTTTACTACCACTAGATTATGCAACATGTCATCATTGTTGTTAAACGTGATTTTAATCTTGGTGCCTGCTTTTACTTCAAAAAGCTCCAAATCATATTTTAACCCAGGCACTGTGCCCATAATAATGCTTTGATCTGGCCCATTTGTCCATGTATCAGGCATAACAGTAATTCTTTTATTTGAATTTTTATTAGTTGATGAGGCTAAACCATTTGAGGTTGCCTCAGTCGATGCAGGACCTGAGATATTTTGATGGTCCGCGTGAGGGTTGGTAGGTGTTTTCTTTATTTCCGAAAGAGCCACTTTTTCACCTGATGGAATCTGATTGAGGGTGTAATATCCAACCGAATGCAGTAAATTCATACCCACTTTGGATTTGATCCCTGCAGCATTTATTTCATGAATGTATCCTTCCTTAAGGCCATCCACCACTAATCTCGCTTTTAATCCATCCTCAGAGACCACTACTCCTTTGATCGCTAGCTCTTCTAATTCTATTACGGGACTTCCGTAATTATGGTGATACTTGTAATTAAAACTAGATAATTGATAGGAATCCAAATTTTTGGCCGAAGTCTCCTCTATTGGTAGGGTGAATTCCAATTCGAATCCGTCCGCCTTGGCTTTTACCGTTTTAATTTCAAATGGTACTTTCCCCGTCCAAACCAATCTTTGTAATCCAAACGGTTCCTTACCGGTAGAACTCCAGCCCCTGCTGGTCATTCCCACAAACATCGATGCATCATTTCCCCATACCATTCTCAGTATACCAGAAGAGAATCCTTCTCTGAAAGGAAAGGCTACGCCTTGGTAAACGCCATTTACCTTTTCAAGATAGACTCTTGCAATTTTACTAAGGCCTTGATCTCCAACAAAAAGTTGATTGGAAAATGGACCAAATTCTCCACCGGATTTATCCAGAAGAATGTCTGAAGTGGAAATACCCAGCATCCCGTGGGGAAGCCACACCGCCGGGGTCTTGAATCCAGGGATATCTGCGGCCACCTTTGACATCGGCAACCCTGTATCAGGTATATCTTCAGGCGTTAATTTAACAGGAGAACCCTCCAGATGACTCCATACCAAGCCTTCCGGATTCCCTACAAAATCACCTGTTTCCACATGGGTAATCCGGCCTGAACCAACCCAGTCACCTTGATTTTCCCCGTAAAACACATCTCCTTGCGCATTGTAGCCAAAGCCGGAGGGAGATCTCATACCCGTTGCTATAGGAATCATTTTACCATCTGGTGAGACTTTCATCATCCACCCACGCCATTTCGATAAGCTTGATCCATGCCCTATCCAGCCTAAATTTAGGGTAACAAGCATATCACCCTCTGGCGTGAACAAGGGTCCATAAGAGTACTCGTGGTAGTTCCCCGACAGGGGCCAGGAAACTATCGTCTCGTAGGCATCAGCATTGCCGTCTCCATTTTTATCCGTTAACTTGGTCAGCTCTGACCGTTGGCTGGTATAGAAGCTTCCCTCATGATATGCAAGCCCCAGAGGCTCGTGCAGACCATAAGCAAATCGGTTGAACCGGGGAATACGTGTTCCTGTCATGTATGGATTCTCTATCAGCCATACCTCTCCTCTTCGTGTAGCTACTCCCAAACTACCGTCGCGAGTTACAGCCAATCCCCCAACCTCGAGTTCAATCCCATCAGGGATTGGAACATCTACTATGGTATAATAGTCCTCTTCCTTCGCAGAAAAAACCTCCGGTTCAGTACTATTCTGGGCATGTAAAGTAACAGACATAAGTAAAAAACATCCATATATTATCAATCCCGAAAAGCTATTTTTATATGTTTTCATATGCTTATTTTCCAATAATTTGGTCTTATAAATTCTCTGCAAGCTATACTTATCATTCACCAAATAATGCTGTATTTTATTTCCCCTTTTTCTTCCGCTACCGAAAGAGGAATTAACAATTCCTGGCCGGAAGGAGTATTCCTTAGCACAGCATTTAAAAGAATGGGGTTAGGTAATTTTACATAAAATTGACCTTGGTTTACATGGTAAACTCCTTCACCATATTCCTCTATTTTCTCTGCAGAAATAATCCTGGCCCATAAATCCGGAGTTTTTTGAGGATTACTATAGCTAATTGTCCTAGTTAAAATTTTGCCATCCATTTCAGGTTCAAAGAAATCTTCTACGGCAATTTGCTCGATGGCATACTTGAAAGTGGGCCGTCTATC
>Ga0105054_10002270_pt1 | contig 30715 bp, 27 predicted proteins | sample BON02_FD_78091 | JGI IMG/M metagenome (GOLD analysis project Ga0105054, IMG submission 78091) | Freshwater microbial communities from Lake Bonney liftoff mats and glacier meltwater in Antarctica - BON-02 (megahit assembly) | ecosystem: Environmental > Aquatic > Freshwater > Ice > Glacier...
AATTGGTATTTTCTCAAATAAACTTTGAAAAGTACATGCAGCTTCCTTTTCACTATTCGATAAATCTGCCAGTGTTATCTTATCCAGTAGATTGTCAATGGTAGATTGCACCATTGTCCAAAGTGAACGAATAGAACAATCAACAGAATTAGTGCACAGTGTTATTACTCCAACATGATTGGCACAAAATTCTTCGTCAAACAAACGTCCTCCTAAAGCTTTCAAAACATCGTTCACCGTAATATCGGCAGCAGGCCTAGTAAGTATATATCCCCCAACATGACCTTTGGTACTATTAATCAAACCCTCCATACGAAGTATCCGGGTTAATTTTGCAACATGGGGTTGTGATAACCCTTCCGCATCGCTAAGCTGAGGAATGCTTAAACCAGTCTTTCCCTTACACTTTGCAATTCGCACCAATATTCTTAGACCATACTCGTCCTGTGCTGTTATTTTCATGATTATTTGATCAATTTTGTAGAGATTATGATAAAACTTCAAAACAAATATACGCATTAATTTTAATTTATACTAAAAAGTATATAATAATTTATACAAAAAAGTATATAATAATTTATACCAAGAAGCATTCTCATTCAAAACAATCATTTGATCGAAAATAATTCCGTTAATAGTTGATTTTACCAGTGTGATTTTATCTTCTAAAATGTAAAGTCTCAAGTTTTTATATGATTTAATGGAAACTGAAATGTTTTGGAGTTTTATTTCGGTTGAAAATAGTTTAGTTGGAAGTAAGGAGTTCTACATATTAAATTTGTTTAATTATAATTAACCCGTAAACGGCATCATAATTAGAAGGGTTAAATCCAAACAATCAAACTAACCAAAACAGCAAACGGCAAAAAAAGCATTTACATTAGTGTAGGTGTTTTTTTTATGGAATAGTAAAAACAGCACATTGTAGGCCACCGTTCTTGGAAATTGACCCTGCACATGACGCTGTACATAGAACAGGTAGAAGTGCATAAAATATCCACTGGAACTCCTTTTTCACAAAATTGATCTTGTCCTTTTCCATACTGGCAAGTGTATCCTTATGTGCAGCATCTTTGCCAGCAGCCAGTTCACTGTTGCCTTTCTGCTCTTTAAAGAAAGCAATTGCTTCTGTAACATTTTCCAATTTCTTCACCAGATTCTTACCCGTCTCGTCAGGCGTTATGACCATATACTTTTGCCCTTCCTCCAATCGAATGCCCTGGTTATGTGCCACCTCAAATTTGTTGAAATAATAAAATTCGGATTGCCCGGACTGTTTAAAGTATAAAGTCAAATCAATCTGGCCTTTGGCAGGAAGGGTATCGTTCAGTTTGAACTCGGGAACATTTTTTTTATGTTCTCTTCCATCTGTGAAATGAGCTTATCCCTGAAGCCCAATTTCTTCATTTCCTCTCATCTGTCCGGAGAGTTTCCATCGATTACGAAAATTGATTTTTTAAGTACAACAATAAAAAGCTGTTGTACAGTTTAGCGCAGCGTCTCTACGGATTATTCAATGTAAAAGAGTCTTCAGACTCGTTTACAATTAAAATAATCATACTCGTACATTAAAAATAATTTAAATTTTGCTATGATTTGGTATTTGCATTATTGCTTTTAATCTTGATGTGTTTATCTAAAAAGCAGGCAAGCGGAGGAATTATAAGATTTTAGCAGGACTTCGAGAATTGTTTCCAGGGAAATGAATTAGTTTGATTGTTTTGTTTCTTCATGAGGAGTCAGGAGACTCCTCATCATGCCAAAATCTATAGTGACGCTACGACAAACTCTACAGTGGGAAATTAGTTTTTGGAGCGAAGTAGGCCTAACCTACTGCCTCTCGTATGTCAATCAAAAATCCTTCTGTTGACTCGATAGCTTCACTATCAGCATCGATCCGATAACTATCCGAGCAAACCCACAATTTATAAAAAAAGCTATTTTATGAAGAGCTTTAGCCGTACCCAGCGCTGGTCCCGATAGCCATCGGGACGAACCCACAATCCACAAAAAAAGCCCTTCTTTCGAAGAGCTTTCCGTACCCAGCGCCGGTCCCGATAGCCATCGGGACGAACCGGCACAGTTTCCTATCGGTGTTTGAGACCGACGCGTCTACCCCCCCCCTCCCTGCCTCCCTCCCGATAGCTATCGGGAAGCTATCGGGAGGCTTTCAGGGTCATTTATTATACCTTTCAATTAATTTCAAAAGTATTTTAGGATAGCTTTTCAAATTCAATATGTATTTTCTGCTTTTCATCCGCTTAATATGTGATTCAATTAATCTTGCTCGCTGATACTCCAGATTATCAACTGAAAGAAACAATTCCCAATCGCTCGCTTTGGCAGTAAAACTGCCAACAAATTCTTTAAGATGATGCTGTTGAATCCGGTAAAATAAATCATCACAACTTCCTATGTAGAATTTACCTAATTTTTCAGAATGTAAGATGTATACAGAGGCCATTATTGAATTTAAAAACTTTCAATAACCTATTGTGTTTTTTTTATTATCCGGTATCTGCGAATTATTTATTGGAGTGAAGGAGGCCTACACTACTGCCTCTCATAAGTCAATCAAAAAGCCTTCGGTTGCTTCGAAGGCTTCATTATCAGCGCCGGTCCGATAGCTATTGAGACGAACCCAAAATCGACAAAAAAAAGCCCTTCTTTCGAAGAGCTTTCTGTACCCAGCGCCGGAATCGAACCGGCACAGTTTCCTATCGGTGTTTGAGACCGACGCGTCTACCAGTTCCGCCAGCTGGGCTTAAATATTTTGCGTCTGCAAATCTAGCCAAATATTTGAAAAAATATCAAGCTGATCGATTTAAAATATTCAATATTCAGACTATAATAATCCATCAACAGATAAAACCCTTGCATTACCTACCTAGCTCCTTTAAATTACTAAACGCCTTCCTATAGAGCTATCGGGACAATGGTTATTGAATCCTATCGGTGTTTGAGACCGACGCGTCTACCCCCCGATTGCTATCGGGGTCGCCAGCTGGGCATTTTTGAGTTATACGTTGTACGTTATTATGTAATACGTTGGGGATATTCTGAAGGAATCCCTTCGGGACAAACATAAATAAAATTTTAATAATTTCAGAATTCAAGCTCTGAATTTGTTCAGACTTTCCCTTATTCGCATCAAGTATTTCTGGCGGTACCAGATATCCTTAATCCTAGTAAGGATACTATCTGAATCCTTCCCTGACTTAGCATCAAACTCATCTGTTGCAATTTTCAGCTCATCAAACAAAGACATTTCCATTGCATCAATCTGCCCGGCAAGCTCGGCCAGTTTAAGTTCGTTATGATTGAATTCCATTTCCATCAGCGCCTCATTCACATCCATCATATCCATTAAAAAATCCTGTGGCAATACATATTTATCACCTTCAGCAAGCATATTATTTAAAGAAAGAATATACTCAATACGCTTCAGTGGATCTGATAATACCTGATAGGCCTTATTATTTAGAGTGGACAGCTCCAAAATCTCAGTCTGCTTTTCATCACTTTCATTCACATAAAAATCGGGGTGAAAACGCTTACTGAGCTCATAGAATTTCTTCTTGACCAATGCGCTGTCAAACTGAAAACTTATTTGAAGATCGTATAGTTCAAAATAATTCAAAGTAGGGTGCTAGGGTTTTAGGATTAGAGGATTAATAGGATTAAGAATTAGTTCAATTGTCAATTAATAATGTGTTTAACAATATCATTTCCGAAAACAAAAACCATCAGTGTAATCAGAATTACAAAGCCTACCATTTGAGCACGCTCCATAAACTTATCCCCCAATGGCTTACCTTTAACCATTTCAATCAGCAGGAAGATTGCATGGCCGCCGTCAAGTGCAGGAATAGGCAAGAGGTTCATTAATGCCAATGCCATCGATAATAAACCAACCAAACTCCAGAATTTCACCCAATTAACCGTGCCCCCAAACATGGTTGCAATGCCTATTGGCCCTGTGAAGGCTTTATTCGCTTTCACTTGTCCAGAGGCTACCTTACCCAGTCCTTTGGCATTATCCATAAATGATCCCCAAGCTTTGGAAGCACCTACAGGCAATGCTGCTAAAAAACCATAGCTTACACTTTCAATAGGAATATTGAAATATTGTGAAATATAAATACCTATAGTACCATCTTCAGAAACCTGAGTTGGAATTTCCATTACCTGCTGATCACGAATAACCGAGATTGAGATTGTTTTATTTTTAGCAGACTGAACCTCTGTTTTAAATTCATCATAGAAAGTTACAGGCTTGGCGTTAACCGCTAAAATACTGTCGCCAACCTTCATACCCGCTTTTGCGGCATTTCCACCAACGGCGATCTGTACCACACCGGACATCCTAACCCGGGGTTCAACAAACTGGCCAATTCCAAGATCCGAAACCATTTCGAGTACATCTCCTGGAACCTGAACCTTAACATTTTCCCCCTTTCTCAGCACTGTAAGCTCTGTATTACCCAACAAAACTTTTGAACTGGTCAGTTCTTCAAATCGCTTAATGGGAGCGCCATTTACTTCGGTAATTCTATCGCCTATTTGGAGACCAATTTCTCTTCCTATAATTCCCGGTGCAATTCCATCAGGTAGTTTATCATTCGGAATAAACGTCTCCCCGTTCTTAAGCGTAAGCATCCAGAAAATAAAAATCCCCAGAACAATATTCACAGTAACTCCACCAAGCATGACAATAAGTCGTTGCCAAGCTGGTTTTGATCTGAACTCTCAGTCTTGCGGCGGACCAGACAATTGTTCGGTATCCATCGATTCGTCGATCATTCCTGAAATCTTCACATAACCACCTAATGGCAGCCATCCAATACCGTATTCACAGCCCTTATAATTAAAACTGAACAATTTAAAGCCCCAAGCATCAAAGAACAGGTAAAATTTCTCTACTCTGATTCCGAATGCCCTTGCAGCAAAAAAGTGTCCTGCTTCGTGTAATATGATTAAAATTGATAATCCCAATAACAGCTGACCTGTCATTACTAATCCGTCCATGCTTTTTCTCTTATTTTATAATTAAACTCTATAATTTATTATTTGTTACTAATTCTTCAGCTAAAATCCTTGTGATCCTGTCTGATTCGATATAATCTTCAAGGGAAGGATCTGATATAAAAGCAATTTCAGACATACATTGTTCGATGATATCGCTCATCTTCAAAAAACCAATTCTTTCTTTCAAAAATTCTGCCACAACTACTTCATTAGCTGCATTGATCACACATGGCATATTCCCGCCGGCATTTAAAGCATCAAACGCAAGAGACAGGTTCCTGAACGTCTTTTTGTCAGCCTGTTCAAAGCTCAAATTCGGGAAATCAGTAAAATTAAATCTCGGGAACTTATTTTCTATCCGTTCCGGATATGCCATCGCATATTGAATTGGTAATTTCATATCGGGTAAACCCATTTGGGCTTTCATAGAACCATCCCTGAACTGAACCAAAGAATGTACTATGGACTGTGGATGCACTATAACTTCAATCTGCGAAACATCTAAATCAAAAAGCCATTTTGCTTCAATCACTTCCAAACCTTTGTTCATTAAACTTGCCGAATCGATGGTGATCTTTTCCCCCATTACCCAATTGGGATGCTTGAGAGCCTCTTTCCGGGTGATAGTAGACAGATAATTCCTGTCTTTACCTCTGAATGGACCACCTGAAGCTGTCAGGTAGATCTTTTCTATTGGATTTTGTTCTTCCCCGGCTAGACATTGAAAGATAGCCGAATGTTCTGAATCAACCGGCAACAATTTAACCCCATGTTTTTTTGCCAGACTTGTAACCAGTTCTCCCGCTACAACAAGGGTTTCCTTATTTGCAAGTGCGATATCTTTTCCGGCTTTGATTGCCGCCAGGGTTGGGATGAGACCTGCAAATCCAACCATAGCAGTCAGCACAAGGCTAATTTCAGGCCGTTCTAATATTGCGCAAAGCTCATCTGTACCCCATAAAACCTTGATTTCAGTGTTTTTTAATGCAGTTCTTACTTCTTCCAGTTTAGATAACTGAGCGATAACAACATACTCCGGATTGAAGTCCAGAGCCTGCTTTATTAAAAGCGTGGCATTGCTATTTGCAGTTAGCACAAATGCCCGAAAACGATCCGGATTGTGCCGGATAACTTCAAGTGTCTGTGTACCAATGCTGCCTGTTGAACCCAGAATAGCTATATTCTTCAATACAAAACCTTTATTAAAAATTTTTCCCATCAATGCGAACCCGATTTATAAATTCAATTCTGAAATTGCTTAAACTTATTAATTTTTTTGGGAATCCAGAGTTATCTGATGATCCATTCATTCAAACCTTCAGCAATATGCCTGTCATTTGACAAACGCGGCACTTTATTCTGTCCGCCAAGCTTACCCTGTGATTTCATATAGTTTCTGAAGGCATCTTTCTCAAGCTTATGCATAATCAGATGACGCAATACTTTGCCCTCTACTAGGTCAAAATAATAGGTATTTTTCTTCTGTAAGGCCATGTCTACTTTGAGACTGAATTTACTCATATCTTCAGGAGCTTTTGCAAATTCAACATACCATTCATGGTAGGGTAATTTGCCATCCTCAGGACTAACCTGTGGGGCTACAGTAAATTCAGTAATTTCAACTCTTTCATCATTAGCGACCGATAAAATTGCATGCTCTACTTCTTCGCCAATAACATGTTCGCCAAAGGCCGAGATAAAGTGCTTGATTCTTCCGCTGACTAATATTCGATAAGGATTTTTGGAAACAAATTTGATTGTATCGCCAATGCTATAAGACCAGAGTCCAGCATTTGTATTTAAAATAATTGCATAATTCTTATCAAGTTCCACATCCTTCAAAGAAACCCGACTTGGATTATCAATATAATACTCATCCGATGTGATAAATTCGTAGAAAATACCCGAGTCAAGCAATAAAAGTAATCCCTTTTCTTGTTGTGAATCCTGAAAAGCGATAAATCCCTCTGATGCAGGATAAGTCTCAATAGCATCCACACTCCGTCCGATACTTTCTTCGAGCCGGGCACGGTAAGGTTCAAAATTTACCCCACCGTACACAAAAAGGGAAAAATTCTTAAAAATTTCACCGATTTTCTTTCCTCCTGTCCGGGCTCTGAGCCGGTCGAAATACATCTGAACCCAGGGTGGAATGCCGGAGATCAGACGCATATCTTCTGAAAGAGTTTCTTCCACTATAGCATCAACTTTTTCTTCCCAGTCATCAATACAATTGGTTTGGTATGAAGGCAAACGGTTCTTTTGAAGGTAGGCAGGTACATGGTTAGCCACAATACCCGATAATCTCCCGAAATTAATCCCGTTCTTACGCTCAAGGACAGGGCTCCCTTGCAAAAAAATAATTCTACCGTCGATAAACTGGGATTTTCCGGTTTCATGGATATAAGAGAATAATGCATTACGAGCCCCTTTCAGGTGTTCGGGCATTGATTCTTTAGAGATTGGAATGTACTTTACACCAGAAGTTGTGCCGGAGGTTTTAGCGAGATATATTGGCTTACCTGGCCACATTACATCCGACTCACCCTGAACAACCCTATCAATATATGGCTTAAGATCCTCGTAATCAGAAACAGGAACACGCTTCATAAAATCATCGTATGTTTTTATCGAAGCAAAATCATGATCTTTTCCAAAGGCCGTATCCCGAGCCTGTCTGATAAGGCGCTTAAAGGTATCTTCCTGAGCAGCAATTGGATTATTCTTCCACTTATTGATCTGCATTACGGCAAATGCGGCCAGCGGTTTAGCCAACCATGATTTAATTCCCATACTTATCCTCCGGATCATTAAGCAGAATCTCTTCTTCCTCGGTATACATATTTACCAGGTGACGATAGGCAATGATTAGAATTAAGCTTGAAAATGGAACCGTAAACAATAATCCTACAAATAATGCCATTGCCCCAAGAATGTTTAAACCAAGCATTACTAGAAAAAGTAGCGCAATAAACCAAAAATGCCCTTTGGTTATGGCCCAGCTCTGGCTGATGGACTCTGAAGCACCGGATTCCTGGTCGACGATAAAGCAAACCACAAAGCAAAGTCTAATGGTTAGAAATATGAGCGGGATAGCAATCAGAACAAATACAGGTAAAAGCTCCCAGCTAAATGGGTTACTGGTATCTATATCCTGCTTATTATAGAAATAAACCGAACTGATTATACCGATAGCAAATACCATGACCAAACCAATAATAAGCTTAACAATCAAAAAATTTACAGCCTTCACCAGATTTGGTATAAAATCAGGGAATTCAGGATCAGTATCCTCATCAATCAGTTTAAAGAATACCTGATAAAAAGCCACAGTGAAAAAAGCATCGAAAAGGCTCAGAATAATGTTCTGAATCAATACCCCTGTCCCGCTGGCACCTCCGAGCAGACCTGTAAGTATGGCCGTAATAATTAGAATGAAAGCAAACTGTACAGCAGTGAAGCCTAGCAAAACCCAGATATTCTTTTTGGCCAGTTCCCAGGCATCTGCCAATATCTCATTCACTGACAATGATTTATCCATATATTATTGTTTTCTTAAAATAATTTTTTTCCAAAAATCCTGCATAAACCCAAGTCCATAAGCTGTTAATTGAACAAATGAAGCAGCAATACTCAAAAATGCAACTTTTGATGATTTGTTTACTTTCCAGGAATGGAAAAATATCAACAAAATATAAATCGCTAGTAAGGTATTACATAATTCAGCCAATGAGTTACCAATAAGGTTAAAAAATAAACTCAACAACAAAAATATAATAAAAAAAGCCGGGAAAAAATGAACCAGCTTCAATTCTGAAGGAAAGTGTTTATAAATGTTAATTCTGGCCCTGCCAAAGAAATGTAGTTGCTTATAAAATTGAAAAAGATCAGTGCGCCGCTTATGATAAACAACAGCATCAGGAATCAGTCCGGTTTTAAAGCCCATAGAATGAATGCGTATACTGAATTCAATATCCTCAGCCAAACGGGTCAGAATAAAACCACCTGTCTTTTCCCACACTTCACGTGAGATACCCATATTGAAGCTTCGCGGATGAAAAGTCCCGATATGTTTCTTGTTACCCCTGATTCCTCCGGTAGTGAAAGGTGAAGTCATAGAATAACTGATCGCCTTTTGAATAGTAGTAAATGAAGGATGTGAACCGTCGGGTCCGCCATAAGCATCTAGCTGATGCTCCAGCAGATAATTCTTAACTGTCTCGAGGTAATTCGCAGGTATCAGGCAATCAGAGTCGAACACGATAAAATAATCACCTTTTGCGCGTTCAAAGCCGTAATTACGGGCAAAACCCTGACCTGCATTTTCTTTATAATGATAGCTGATGTCCAGACGGTCATTATATGAATCAACTATTTCCTTTGCATCAATTTTCGATCCGTCTTCAATAATCAGCACCTCAAACTGCAGGTAGCTTTGCTTTGTTAAAGTATGCAGCAATTCATCGATTTCCTGGGGCCGGTTAAAAAGTGGAATGATGATCGAAAAAAACATTGAGATTAGTTGTTATGGGATAAAAAAACAATCAAACAGTCTTCTCAATCTGATAGCTGTTGCGTTCAGGAGAATTCCTTGAAACAAGCTCTGCTATAAAACCGGTAAGGAAGAGCTGAAATCCAACAATTATAGCGACAAGTGCAATATAAAAAAGCGGCTGATCAACAATTTCACGCGAGTATTTGATATGCATGCTGATGTGATACAACTTCTCAATGATGATCCATAAGGCAATTATGGTACCGGTCAGGAAACTCAATGCACCCATGGTACCAAAAAAGTGCATTGGTCTTTTGGCGAATTTACCGACAAAAAATATGGACAATAAATCCAGAAAACCGTTTATAAAACGACTGAATCCAAATTTAGTGTATCCATACTTACGTGCACGATGCTCTACAACCTGTTCTCCAATCTTCTTAAAGCCTGCCCATTTGGCAATTACAGGAATATAACGATGCATCTCGCCGTAAACTTCAATACTTTTAACCACCTCCTTACGATAAGCTTTCAAACCACAATTAAAATCGTGAAGATTATGTATCCCCGACATGCGGCGGGTAACCAGATTAAATAGTTTTGTTGGGATAGTTTTTGAAAGTGGATCATGGCGCTTTTGTTTCCAGCCTGAAATTAGATCGAATTTTTCTTGAATGATCCTTCTGTAAAGTTCAGGTATTTCATCCGGGCTATCCTGCAGATCAGCATCCATGGTTATGACCACATCCCCTTGACATGCCTCAAAACCCACGTTCAAAGCCGCAGATTTACCATAATTACGCCGAAACTTAATCCCAACGATGGCAGCAAATTCATGCTTTAATTTCTCAATTACCTCCCACGATCCGTCATTACTTCCATCATCAACCAAAATCACCTCATAGCTAAATCCATGCTCAATCATCACGTTGTTGATCCAGCTTAGGAGCTCAGGCAAAGATTCTGCTTCATTAAATAAAGGAACAACTACAGATATATCCATTTTGAGATGTGAGATGTGAGATTTTAGATTATAGATTATAGGCTTTAGGTTGATTAGTAAATAAAAACGTGCAAATTTCATCATTAATATTGATAAAAACTGCACGTCAGATTATTTCGATTTCTATTCCTCTTCGTCCTCTCCGGCTGAAGCGAATACCGGAACTTCTTTCTTAAATATTGCTGCAAATATAAGGGACATCACGAATTGGATGATTACAGCAATACCCAGGTTCTTAAAGAACTGTGCAGGAGTTGGATCGTACTGAGCCTTTATTCCTTCAATCTGCTTAGCTACAGTCTCATCAATTTTGTCCTGCTCCATACCCATATTCTCAAAAGTCTGAGACATTCCCGATTCCATAAATCCTGCGATCTTTTCAAATGCACCCGGCTCCACGAATTTATAAAAAGCAAAATTAGCTACTGAGTAGAGCAATCCTGCAACGAACGACATCAGAAATATTCCTTTTAGAGCTTCCCTGAAATTCCAGAATCCACCGATCTTCTTTCTCAGGTCAATGGTGAATAAGATATAAATCAATAAGGAGATTACCAGTGTTGCAATCCCGAATGACATTGAGCCAAGAAGGGAAGGAAACACATAATAAGTGACCACTCCGATCGCTGTAGATAAAATGCCAATGATCACCCCATTAGTGCTTGCGGCCTTGTTTAAGTTTGCTAATGATAAATCCATTTTTTTGGTTTGGTTAGTTTTGAGAATTATATGAAATTAAAAGAGAATATACTGCTGAATCAAAATCAGGATTTGCACTATGATTTACAAAATCATTGAAATCTTTTTCGGAGGGATCGGTATCTCTAAAAAAGCCAATCATCGGGAAAAATAGTTCCTTTAATTCAGAATCTTCGGGAATTTCGGCAGTTACACGTGCCAGTTCATTCAGATCAGTTTCTACAAGAATCTGATTTGCAATCACTTCCTCATAAATACGGTGCTCATCCTGAAATTCATCCTCGTCTACGAGCAAAAATTCACGAAGAAAATCTCCCAGCTCCGGCTCGATAGCTTCGTCATGACACTCCTGTAAATAAAGCAACAGATTCAAAAGTTCCGTCCCACGGTCAATCGTACTTTCTTCAATTTTCTCCCATTCAGGTGAATCTAGATAGTCTTCCTCCAGTTTACGCACATCTTCATTTAGGAAATTAATCAGAAGCAAATCAAACACCAATTCACGCAGCGGTTCAAAAACAGATTGTTCATCAAAGACATAATCCAACTCATCCACCTTTTCAAGGTAAGGCTTATCCAAATTAAAAACCGCACTTAAAGCCTTTGCAAATGGCTTATATTCCTGCTTATTTATTGTAGCAAATTGTGCCAAAGCAGCATTCATTGCATGTTCTATACTTTCATTCATATTTTTTGTTTAAAATATAATGTACTGGCCATTGTTGTATACAAGCTTCACTTTACCCTTCAAACTCTTTCCCAACAATGGTGAATTCGATGATTTTGATCTATTACTCTCCTCATCCAACTCCCAAACTTCTTCCGGATTTATTAGAATAAAGTTAGCAGAATTTCCGGTTTTCAATTCAGGAATTGCAATTCCGAGAATATTTCTGGGAGCAATTGCCATCTTTTCGAGGATTATATCCAAACTTAGACCGGCTTTCAGGGCTACAGGAAGTGCCGTTTGCAATCCTATGATTCCATACGAAGCGATTTCGAATTCCACATTTTTAAATTCTATTTCATGCGGACAATGCTGAGAAACTATAGCATCAATAGTTCCATCCTTTAAACCCGCAATAAGTGCTTTCTGATCTTTCTTAGTCCGGAATGGTGGCTTTACCTTATAATTGCTGTCAAATCCTTCCAAATCATCCTCAGTAAAAATCAAATGATGAACAGCAACATCACAGCTTACTTTAATCCCTGTCTTTTTAGCTTTTCTGATCAAATCCACACTCTTTGCAGAACTAATCGTACTGAAGTGAATCCGGGAATCATTATATTCTGCAAGATAAAGGTCTCGAGAGACCATCAATTCTTCGGCTAGGGAAGGATTTCCTTTCATGCCGAGAAAGGTACTCATCAGCCCTTCGTTCATTTTCGCCTTACCTGCAATATCCTGATCCTCTGGATATGAAAGGATAAGCCCATTAAATGATTTCGTATACAGTAGAGCCCTGCTCATCAAACCTGCATTTGATAGTGGCCTGTTACCATCTGTAAATGCAATGGCGCCTGATTGCTGCATATCATACATTTCCGCAAGTTCATTCCCTTCTCTGTTATGACTTATACAACCCAGAGGATGGATATCTACCAGATTATTTTTGGATTTACTGATCAGGTAAGCCACTTCTGCCTTAGAATGTATAGGCGGCTGAGTATTTGGCATCAATGCAAGGCCTGTAAAACCTCCTGCAGCGGCTGTCATACAACCTGTACCCATATCTTCTTTGGTTTCAAGTCCGGGTTCTCCAAAATTCACATTGAGATCGAAAAAGCCCGGCAACAGCACCTGCCCTTTTGCAGAGATTATGACTGTGTTCTTATCCGAAACACTAATCTTTTTCTCTAGTCTAGAAATCTTTCCCTCAATGATCAATACATCGGCAAGCTTCCCATTGAAAGGACTTTGATGATCTAAAATTTTTGCAGACTGAATTAATAAATTCTTCAATTGTTTAACGGTTTAATTTGAGTCCTTTTGTAAAAACGGATGAGCAAAATCTCAACAGCAAAAAAAACTAAAGCCAATATCAGACAAACTTTCCATAAAGAAGTCCCCTGGTTAATAGATTTTACAGCATTCGTCAAAGAACCAGTAGCTGTATTCAAAATTTCAATTTTCTGCATTGGGAACATTTCCATGATCTGTTGATCACTTGCATAGCTCATATCTGACTCTGTACCTGCCTCATTAAAAGAAAGCACTGCCATCAAACTATCGTTTTTTAATAACTGGTAATTTCCTGCATGTTTGATCTGATCGGCAGTATATAGTTGCGAAAAATTCTCATTTTGCCTCAGATCTGGTATTGTCTCAAACTTCTCTTTCTTCAATTTAAGAGTTTGATTTGAGTTTAAAGATATTTTTGGTAATTCAATTTGCTGATCCCTATTTAATTTATAAAACAAGTGCTGGTCCTGAAGAGATAAAAGTGCTGTCTGGTACATGATAGGCACAAATACGGAATGTCTGCCAAAATTACTCGTTTCTGAATTCAAAGGTACTGCCGACAAATATATTTTTCCTGAACCAATTCTGTATTCGCTAAAAAATGAAATTTTTCCGGGCATTTCGAGCAAATTTTGCCGATTTTTATTATTCTGTGAACTGAAGCGAATGTATTTTTTCAGCACAGGCAGGTTTATTTGTTTCGGAATATTTTCAAAAACACCCTTGAATATGGGATGCTCAAGGTTTATTATTGAAACTTTATTCCCAGCACTCAGAACTTGGACTGGAATATCTGTACCTACTTTAGAAAGGAAGTTCTGCAAAGCTGACTGATCGTTTCCAAGATCAGGAAATACAATCAGGCTTCCGCCTCTGCGAATATAGTTGTTCAATTGCTGGATCAATCCATCGCTGAATGCTTCCACTTCATTCAGAATAATAAGAGAATTATTTGCCAATCCTGAATAATTAATATTACCTGCCCCCATGTTGGCAACTTTAAAAAATGAATCTGAGCGATAGACTGAGTTCAAATACACATTTTCAGTGCTACCATTGATGATGAGTATGGGAAGAAATTGCTGAACTTTAAAACTGAAATAGAATTTATCATCAAAAACTACAGGAAAGTCGGTAATTTCTAATTCAGCTTCCTGCCATCCAGCGGATAATCCACTGAATGTTAAAGTGTCTGTCCCGGTGCTCCTCGGCTTAATTGTCATACTGGCAATGGCCTTTTGAAGCATGTTGATTTTCAATTTTACGGGAATATTTACGGCCTCTTCATCCGAATTATTTCGGAGCCTGATCATAAGCTTCTCAGATTCACCCGGCTTATGGATGGCTGAATTAAACCAAACTGAATCTATAGAAATATTGGCCTGGGAAATAGAATTTAATCTAATAAGACGAGTTTTTATCGAGCTATCAGGTGCAATAGTAGCAGCCGGAAGCATATTTTTCTGAAAATCAGAAATGAGGTAAATCGTTTTCCTTGAGTTTGGCTCTTTCAGAAATACATTCTTTTGCCGCATGATTATTTGGTCGAGTTTTCGGTTAGCTGAACTAATACCCAACTCATCAACAGCCGTTTGAAATTCTTCAAAGCTCAGAAACCTTTGGTATTTACCTTCAAAATCATTGGTGAGGAGCTGAAATTTGTCGTTTAAACTATAGGCGGATGCGATCTCTACGGCTCTTCTCTTTGCCTCATCCAGTAGGGTTCCTTCTTTATTCACAGTCTCCATACTGTAGGAGTTGTCAATATAAATGCTCAAAACCTCTTGCTGAAAGGCATTTTGCTGTTCTGCCGATGGGATATAAGGGCGTGCAAATGCGAAAATCAGAAAACTTATACCCAGAATCCGTGTGGCAAGAATCAATCTGTCTTTAAGATGTTGCCTCGAAGAGGTCTGAATCTGCACGTTCTTTAAAAAACGAACATTACTGAAATATACTTTCTTAAACTTCCTGAAATTAAAAAGATGGATAATGACAGGTATGGCGATTGTCAGTAGGGCAAATAAAAATCCGGGCGACAGGAATCTCATTAAGAACCAAATTTAGCTATAATTAATGTGCTGTGAAAGGAGATTTGAAATTTAGTATTGAGTAGTTAGTATTGAGTAGCTAGATTTATTAAAGTTTCATTTGAAATTAGCAGCTTTTTCACCAAACAACAGATAACTGGCAACTGATCCAAGTATCAAGAACCAAGAATCAAGAATCAAGAAAATCTCAAATTAGTTACATTTCCTCAGACAGTTAACAGACAACCAATAACAATAAAATGATTAAACAATGAAGTAGAATTTCCTAACCAACTAACCACTAACCAACTAACCACCAAACCACCCAACCAACTAACCAACTAACTACATAAATTTAAAGTTCCATAGTAATATATCAGAACATAAAATTGGCAACAGACAATTAACGGACATTACAATTTGTATCTTTGAATGTGCCAAACATTAGCCCGGATCGTATTTTCTCTGTTTCTGATTCCCGGGAATTTGAGAAGCTTTCTCTCGAGATATTTGACTATCAGGTAAGGAATTGTGAGGTCTATTCTCACTATATTGCCAATCTTGGCATAGACTTCAGGCAAGTTAAAGACCTGAACAGTATTCCTTTCTTGCCAATAGAATTCTTTAAAAGTCAGAATATAAGCTGTGGAAAAACCGAGGCAAAGATTGTTTTCAGCAGTTCAGGTACAAGTGGTGTAAACCAGAGCAGCCATTTTGTACAAGATATTGATGTTTATATCCAAAGCTACCGAACAGCATTTAACCTATTTTATGGTGAAGTCAGCAAATACACCATACTGGCCTTGCTTCCCTCCTACCTTGAACGTGGAGGATCGTCGCTGATTTATATGGTTAATGACCTGATCAGCTTAAGCAAAAATAAAAAAAGCGGGTATTTTCTAGATGACTATAATCTTTTGAGGCAGACGCTTGAGGAACTTAAGGCTGAAGAAAGCCCTACCATCCTGATAGGTGTGACCTACTCCCTGATGGATTTTGCAGAAAGCCATTCCATTAAATTTCCGGAGCTTATTGTGATGGAAACAGGAGGAATGAAAGGGAAACGCCGAGAAATTTTGAGAACCGAACTACATGAAGTGCTTTGTGCTGGTTTTGGAGTGTCTGAGATCAATTCAGAATACGGAATGTCCGAATTACTCTCACAGGCTTATTCTAAAGGATCTGGGATATTTCAAGCTCCTCCATGGATGAAAGTCAGAATTCGGGACACCAACGATCCACTTACTCTGCTTGGAAATGAATCAACTGGCGGGCTCAATATTATTGATCTCGCCAATATACATTCTTGTTCCTTTATCGCCACGCAGGATCTTGGCAGATGCTACGCAGACGGAAGTTTTGAAGTGCTTGGCAGATTTGATCAAAGTGATATTAGAGGTTGCAATTTACTAGTGCAATAATACTTCTTGAGATTGGAGATGTGAGATGTGAGATGTGAGATGTGAGATATGAGATATGAGATATGGCTGCTTCAAATAAAATGAAGCAGCCATAGAAACGTATAACGTATAACGTATAACTTACAACTCCTTAAGCCCCAAGAGTCCAGCCCTTACGGTATTCCCTCTTAACAAACTGATTAGCCTCATCAAAGTTGGTGATTTTCATATTTGGCCCATCCCAAAGCAGTTTCTTATATCGCCCGGGATAAGTGAACCCATTTCCTGCGGCATTTGCTTTTCGGACGTCAAAACCACGGATTGCTAAATTACCCATCAGCAGTGCTTCAGTTAAAGGCCCTGCTATAGAAAAGTCTGAACTTACCTCTTGTTTTCCATATCCTGCTATTGCCGCATCAACCCATTGGGTATAATGTCCTGACTCTTGGCCCGGAACCCTTGCAAGTGTTGAGGGAACATTGATCTCAGAATTACGCGATGCAGGGAGTAGTCTTGGATTTTTACCATAAGTATCGCAAAGCATTTTACCTTTTGTACCGATAAATAATACGCCATTACCACCATCACCGAATATCTCATCAGGTCCCAATTCCTCCGGACGGGCAGGTTGAATTCCACCATCCATCCAGTGCATTTTAACTACTGCATTGTTTTGCTTGGCTGAATTAAATGACATGATCACATGAGATGAAGGAGGGCAGCTTTCAGGGAAATATCCTCTTTTAAACTGATCAACATATACACTTCCCACACTGCATTCCACGTCGGTAGGATATTTCAGGCCTAAAACCCGGAATGGTGCATCAACCAGATGGCAACCCATGTCTCCTAGAGCGCCTGTACCATAATCCCACCAACCGCGCCAGTTAAACGGAACTAATTTATCTACATAATCAGTCTGAGGTGCTGTACCAAGCCACAGATCCCAGTCAAGTTCTTTAGGAATATCACTCTTTGTTGCCGGCCATGCAATCCCTTGCGGCCAAACAGGCCTGTCGGTCCAGCAGTACACAGTATGCACTTCTCCAATGAGTCCGGCATTATACCATTCCATCAGTTTACGTGAACCGTCACTGGAGGCACCCTGATTGCCCATCTGAGTAACTACTTTATACCGTACAGCAGCTTCAGTTAAAATCCTTGCCTCATAAATATCGTGAGTAAGGGGCTTCTGAACATAAACATGCTTCTTCAACTGCATTGCTGCAAGAGTAATGATTGCATGATTGTGATCGGGGGTTGAAACCGAAACCGCATCGAAATGTTTTGATTCTTTATCGAACATTTCGCGCCAGTCTTTATAGTATTTTGCCTTGGGGAAATTTTTCACTGAACCTGCAGCTCTGCGTTCATCTACATCACATAAAAATCCGATTTCTGCCTTTCCTCCGCTCGCAAAACCTGTAAGATCACTCGATCCTTTACCACCGGCACCTACTCCGGCAACTACCAAACGATCGCTTGGTGCTATAAAACCTTTACCTCCTAAAACATGGCGGGGTACGATCATAAAACCTGCCGCAGCTATAGCAGTAGTTTTTACAAAATCTCTTCTGGAACTACCAGAATTGTTTTCTTTGTTCATAAATTTAGTTCAGAGTATTAATAATAATTGTTCAATTTATCCCCATGCACGGTCGCCTTTTTTATAAGGTAAGTTTCCATTATAGCTTCCTGGTGTTTCAACATATTTCAGCGCTTTTGTTGCACCAACTTCTGAGGTAAAAAAGCCCAGAAGGGTTAATTCCTTCATCATTCTGAAATAATGAGCGGGATCCTGTGCCGACTTCTTTTCGGTGTAGGACTTCTGTTCAGTATCCAATGCGCTAAGATATGTGGTACGCTCAGCCGGACTGCAATCCAAGAAGTTTTTGCCGGTCTTATCTTTACATCCCTTCTCTAAACTCTTTATTCCTACTTTAAAAATCTCCTGATCAGGAGTGGTATAACAATCTTTAAGCATCACATTCATAAATTCACCCACCTTTGCTTCCTTAGCTCCTGGTGTATTAGTTTGAGGCAGTATGGTTTCGGCGACCTCATTAAGCAAATCGGTAGTCGACTTGTCAAAAAAATCAGAGACCTGCTGGGTGCTTGAATTACAACCGTATTCAAGAAATATACTTGAACCGATTATGGTTCCTCCCAAAATCCAGCTAACTTTTTGTATTGCTTCTCTTCTGTCCATAATTTCCTGAATTAAATATTTCCTTTTTTGAGTTCGCTAAATGCATGATCTACAGCTCGAGCAGTTAAAGCCATATAAGTAAGCGATGGATTCTGGCATGCAGCCGAAGCCATTGCAGAACCATCTGTAACAAATACATTTGGTGCATCCCAAACTTGATTGAATTTATTCAGCACTGATGTTTTTGGATCTAGTCCCATACGTGCAGTACCCATTTCATGAATCCCCTGTCCCAGGGCATAACCTGTATCAAATGTCTTGACATCCTTAAGTCCGGAATTTTCGAGCATTTCTTTAGCATCCTCCATCATATCCTTCCTCATTTTCAGTTCATTCTCTTTTATCTCGGCATCAATTGCCAAAACATTCAAGCCCCATTTATCTTTTTTGGTCTTATCGAGTGTGACTTTATTCTCATGATAAGGTAGGGTCTCACCAAATGCTGTGATACCCATTGTCCAAGCTCCCGGTTCGCATAGAGCGTCTTTAAAATCTGCACCAATATTCATTTCGGCCACATTGCGACCCCAGCCTTCACGGCTTGCTGCACCTTGGTAACCGAATCCCCGGATATAATCACGTTTATCATTCCCAATATTTCTGAAGCGTGGAATATAGATTCCGGTTGGTCGACGTCCAAAATAATATTTGTCTTCAAAGCCTTCCATTTTTCCTGATGCCCCTAGACGAAAATGATGATCCATCAGGTTATGTCCCAGTTCACCGCTGCTGCTTCCAAGTCCGCCATCCCAGATATTTGTTGCCGAATTCATTAGAATCCAAGTGGAATTTAATGTAGAGGCATTCAGGAAGATTATTTTGGCAAAATACTCGTAAGTCTTATTTGTTTCTGCATCAAGGACTTCAACACCTGTTGCTTTTTTGGTATCCTTATCATAAAGTATTTTAGTTACGATTGAAAAAGGACGAAGAGTTAAATTACCGGTTGCCACAGCTGCAGGAAGGGTTGAAGACTGGGTACTGAAATATCCCCCAAAAGGGCATCCCAATGAACATTTGCTACGGTACTGGCAGTTTGTACGACCTGGAAGTGCCTTTGTTAGGTTAGCCGCCCTACCTATAACCATGTGTCGGTCACCTTTATAGTGTGCCTTTATACGGGCAGCCACCTCTTTCTCAACAACATTCATTTCCATACCGGGCTGAAACTCACCATCAGGAAGCTGAGCCAACCCATTTCTGGTTCCACTTATGCCTGCAAATCGTTCTACATGGCTATACCATTTCTCAAGGTCCTTGTACCTGATTGGCCAGTCGACAGCAATGCCTTCCTTCGCATTGGCTTCGAAATCCATTTCGCTAAGACGGTAACTTTGGCGCCCCCACATCAGTGATCTTCCGCCCACATGATATCCGCGATACCAGTCGAAACGTTTTACTTCTGTATAAGGACTGTCTTTATCACTAGCCCAAAAATTCAGATTCTTTTCATTAAGCGGGTAGTCTCTTTTTAATACCGGATAATCTTCAATCATCTGTTGGGTACGTCCACCTCTGTGAGGGAACTCCCAAGGACCTTTAGTCGCATTTTCGTAGCCCTTGACATGTTCAACATTCCGGCCACGTTCAAGCATGATAGTTTTCAGTCCCTTTTCAGTGAGTTCTTTGGCAGCCCAGCCGCCACTGATTCCCGAACCAATCACTATTGCATCATAAGTATTATCAGCCATATTCTTTTTTTAATTTTCTATTTCTTTTTTTTTGATTATTGACTAAGTACAATGACATTCATTTGCATTTTGTTCTTATCCTCAATTCGTTTAAACATCACATATCCTTACTGCATCCTTAAGTGATCCTGCTTTATCAGGATTTAATGGAATGAATTCCTGCGCTATATACCCTTTAAATCCCGTATCAAGTATTGCCTTCATTATTGCAGGATAATTAAGTTCCTGCGAATCATCAATCTCATGCCTGCCAGGTACTCCGGCAGTATGATAATGAGCAATATACTGATAGTTGTCATTTATCGTTCTAATCACATCCCCTTCATCAATCTGCATATGATAAATATCATATAAAAGTTTAAAATTATCAGATCCTATTTTTTTTACAAGTTCAACACCCCAATAAGTTCTGTCACACTGATAATCAATATGATCAATCATGCTATTTAGAAGCTCCATTACACATAGTAGACTGAAGTCCATATTTCTGAAGAACCCCACAGTCTGAAGGACCCAAAAGGTCGATTCCCACCAGACCAATTTCATTCGCTAGCGTACAAAGCGCTTCAATCGGGAGTTCATCAAAACACCATCGACAAACTGATTGATTAATATTACCTTTTAATGATTGATTCTTATTCATTTATTTGAAAATACTTAAGATCAGCTAATAACACATTAATATTTTATAAAGCCTGATCCAACTTTCTTTCCAAATCTTCTTTAGCCTGGCTAAAGGTTAAAAAGAACAACACAGCTACTACCGCTGCAATAGCTGATGCCAGCATCCATATTTTTTCCCAGTCATGCTGAGTATCTGAAACTTTATAAGCATCGCTAACCAGGCCGGCAACCCAAAACCCAATCAACATTCCTATTCCATAAGTAGCAAGTGTTATTAAGCCCTGTGCAGCACTTTTATATTTTTCACCTGCCTTGGAATTCGTATAAATTTGCCCTGAAACAAAAAAAAAGTCGTAACAGATACCATGCAATGCAATTCCAATAATTAACAAAGATGTCAGTTCATCTGCATTTCCATATGCGAAAAGCGCATACCTGATAGCCCATGCAATCATACCAACCAAAATAGTTCTTTTGAACCCGAATTTGCTGAAGAAAAGGGGCAACAGCAGCAAAAATAATACCTCTGAAACCTGTCCGATAGTCATTTTCCCGGTAGGATTTTCCATGCCGATTTCAGAAAGAAACAGGTTTGCATTCTGATAATAAAATGCCAGTGGAATGCAGATTAATATGGATGAAATAAAGAAGATTAGAAAATTCTTATTATTCAGCAGCTTAAGCGCATCGAGGCCCAACAAAACTGATAAATCGACCTTTTCTCCTTTAAATAATGTAGGAGGAGTTTTTGGAAGGCTGAAACTGAAAATACCCAGAATGAGAGAAGATATCCCTGCCATGGCAAAGGTATTCCTTAAATGCCCTTCCGAAACTCCTTCTGCCGAGTCCCAGTGAAACAGAAAGCTGATGCATAAACCTGCAACGATCCAGCCAATTGTACCCCAAATCCGTATCGAAGAAAATTCCTTCTCTGCGTTTTTCATCTGGTTAAATGAAACTGAATTAACTAATGCAAGCGTAGGCATAAAGATGATCATGTAAGCAAAAACATATGGATAAAATCCTGCAAAATCTGCAGAATAATACATCTGAGACATCAGAATAGCTCCAATCAGATGAAGAATCCCGAGAATCCTTTCGGCATTGAAATACCTGTCGGCAATTAAACCAATAATGAATGGAGCAATAATGGCTCCGAAGGACTGAGTAGAAAAAACCGCTGCACTTTCTGAGCCGCTCGCTAGAAGATTCTTCCCAAGATAGGTGCCAAGTGTAACAAACCATGAGCCCCAAATAAAAAATTCGAGGAACATCATAAATGATAATTTAATGCGATTGTACAGGTTCATAGAATAGTTGATTAATCTAAAATCAGGAGCTGAAAAAAAGATAACCTGTAGATTGTTGACTCATTTAAATTCTTAAAGTAATTAAAAATAGATTAAAAGTGTTTATAATACACCATGTTACCTAAACCGTTGTACCTATACCCCCTGTCAGAATATTCAAAGGGGATATTTCTTTAGTTTGTTTAAAATAAATGTATATTTTTATTTTTAATAATCATACTCAATTAAATATCAACTTGATCTTTAAAACGGATAATAATATCCTCAGAATACAAATAAAATTATGAAAAGAATTACTAGACTGTTGCCATTTTCTTTGCTAATACTTGCCCTGTTTGCATTCACTAGATGGGAACAAGCCGTTAAACCCAGAGTTCTTGTCTTTAGTAAAACTGCGGCATACAGGCATGAATCAATTGCTGCAGGTAAGATTGCCCTAATCAAGCTTGGTAAGGAAAACGGATTTTTGGTCGACACTACAGAGAATGAGAATTATTTTAATGATGATTCACTAAAAAACTATTCAGCAGTAATTTTCCTGAGCACAACCGGAAATATATTGAACAGTCCGCAGCAGATCAGTTTTGAAAGGTTTATTCAGGCGGGAGGTGGTTATGCAGGAATCCACGCAGCTGCTGATACAGAATACGACTGGGAATGGTATGGGAAATTAGCAGGTGGGTATTTCAAAAGCCATCCAAAGATTCAGGAAGCCACAATGATCGTGAACGACCGCACGCACCTCTCAACGAAACATCTAAATGAAAAATGGGTTCATAAAGATGAATGGTATAATTACAAAAATTTGAACCTTGACGTAAAGGTTTTGATTTCTCTTGATGAAAAAAGCTATACCGGCGGAGAAAACGGGGATTATCATCCAATTGCTTGGTACCATGAATTTGATGGCGGAAGAGCCTTTTATACAGGAATGGGACATACCAATGAATCATTCTCAGACCAGCTTTTCCTGAAACATCTTTTAGGAGGTATAAAATATGCGATCGGCAATGGTGTTTCCTTAAATTATTCGAAATCCAAAACCCCACAAGTTCCGGAGGAAAACAGGTTGGTGAAAACTGTTCTGACAACAGGTACTTTATATGAACCAACTGAAATGGCAATCCTTCCGAATCTGGACATCCTGCTGGTGCAAAGAAGGGGAGAGATTATGCTTTATAAGGAGAAGAGCAAAAACATTCTTCAGGTTGGCTTTTTAAATGCCTATTACAAGACTTCAGTGGCGGGTGCGAACGCTGAAGATGGAGTACTTGGAATTGCCACCGATCCCGCCTTCAAAGAGAATAATTACGTTTATATTTTCTACAGTCCGATAGACACATCCGTAAATCGTCTCTCACGGTTCAAATTTGTCAACGACAAACTGGATAACACATCTGAAAAAGTAATCCTAGAGTTCTATTCTCAGAGAGAAATATGCTGCCATACCGGAGGGTCAATTGCCTTTGGTCCGGATGGACTCTTATATGTTTCCGCCGGTGATAATGCCACTCCGTTTGATGTACCAAAGCAGACTTTTGTGAATAAAGGCTACGGCCCCATGGACAACCGTCCGGGGCTTGAACAATATGATGCCAGAAGATCTTCAGGTAATACCAATGACCTTCGTGGAAAGATCATGAGGATAAAAGTAAATGAGGATGGCAGCTATAGTATTCCTGAAGGTAATTTATTTCCACCTAATACACCCGGCACAAGACCGGAGATTTATGTAATGGGAAACCGTAACCCCTACCGGATCTCCATCGACAAGAAAACAGGATTTCTTTACTGGGGCGAAGTTGGTCCAGATGCAAATGCAGATAGTCCTGAAAGAGGATCAAGAGGCTACGATGAAGTTAATCAGGCAAGAAAAGCGGGCTTTTTTGGATGGCCGTTTTTCGTAGGAAATAATTACCCTTACCGAGCATATGATTATACCAACGGAACAAGCGGCGAGGCTTTTGATCCGGCCAAACCACATAATACTTCGCCCAACAATACTGGCCTAGAATATCTTCCCCCTGTTTCACCTGCTTTTATCTGGTACCCCTATGCAGTTTCAAAGGAATTTCCACAGGTTGGTACCGGTGGTAGAAATGCAATGGCCGGTCCGATTTATCATACAGAATTATTTCCTAAAGAAACACGTTATCCTGACTATTATAATAATAAACTCTTTATTTACGATTGGATCAGAGGCTGGATTAAGGCAGTAACTATGAAGCCTAATGGTGATTACGATAATATGGAGGCCTTTATGCCGATGTCAACCTTCTCCTCCCCGATAGACATGGAAGTGGGACCGGATGGACGCATCTACATCCTGGAATACGGTAAAGGCTGGTTCTCAAAAAATCCGGATGCAGGTATCGCCAGAATTGATTTCGTTGCCGGCAATCGCCCTCCAAAAATTAAAGAATTAATAGTAAGCAAAACAAGTGGAGTACTTCCATTTAAATTACAGGCCAAAGTTGAAGCCAGCGATCCTGATAAAGACAAAATGAATTATGTATGGGAGCTTGGCAATGGAATTAAAAAAACAACCATTTTGCCAAGTATTGAACATACTTACACCAAAGCCGGAGAATATGCGATTAGTGTTCTGGCGATAGACAAAAATTTTGCAAGTACCAATAGCAGTCCGGTAACCATTTCAGCAGGAAATGCACAACCGAATGTCAGTATACAATTAAAAGGAAATCGGAGCTTTTATTTTGACGGAAAACCGATTAATTATGACGTAAACGTAAGTGATGAAGGTTCTACAGTTAATAAAAACACCATTTATGTAGCTGATAATTATTCTAAAGGAACAGACCTTGCAGGAGCATCAATGGGACATCAGGTATTTACAGAAACACAGGCTGGGCAGGCTTTAATGCTGAAATCAGATTGCCAGTCCTGCCACCAGATAAGCACCAAATCTATAGGCCCTTCTTACACCCAAGTGTCTGCAAAATACCAGAATGATCCCAATGCAGTAACTTATCTGTCGAATAAGATCATTAAAGGTGGTGGCGGAACCTGGGGAGAAGTAGCCATGCCGGCTCATTCTGCCATGAGTGAGGATGACGCAAAGAAAATTGCTCAATGGGTTTTATCGCTTGAGAATAAAGCGGTAAATAAGGCAACTTTGCCAATTCAGGGTAGCATAATCCCTACTCAGGAAGCTGAAAATAATATATTCAGCATCTACGCTACTTATACTGATCAGGGACAGGCCGGATTGAAACCACTAACAGGTTCAAGTACTGTTTATCTGAGAAGCAATTCATTTAGTGCAAGAGAAATTACCGAAAGAACCAGAATCGGATTAAAAGACTCAACCAATACCGGCTTTCTGATCTATCCGCAAAACAATGGATGGTTCAAATTGAACAATATCGATCTCTCGGGAATCAAGCAATTAGAATTTGCGAATCTCTCAAAAGGCGGAGGCGGAAATTACATAATTGAGATCCGTATTAATTCGGAAACCGGAACAATTATTGGGAAAAATAGCTTTACTGATGGAGAAATATCTGATCAGCAAGCCAATACCTTGGTTCAGCTTAGTCCTCCTGCCGGCAAAGAGCTAAACAACTTGTTTGTGCTGATTGTATCTGACCCAAAAAATTTAAAACCAAGGCCTTTACTTAAAACAATTACGTTTAGACAGGAATAAAATTTTCAATAAAATTAGGATATGATAATTTACAGAAAACTCATTCTGCCGTGTTTTTGTTTTTTAGCTTTTTTTTCTTGTAAATCAGTTTCTGATAAAGTTTCCGGAATAGCTTCTGATAGCCCATCCCTTGTAAATCCCTTATCAAAAACTGCTTTTCAAAAAACTATTGATGGTAAAAAAACAGATCTGTATATATTAAGGAACAAGAACAAGGCACAGGCTTTTTTTTCTAATTATGGTGCAAGGATACTAAGCTTAACAATGCCTGACCGCTCAGGTAAATTGAGAGATGTGGTACTGGGCTTTGCGGATATTGAAGCCTATAAGAAATCAACAGTTGGAGCGACAATTGGTCGTTATGCAAACAGAATTGCTAAAGGGAAATTCAAACTCGATGGTAAAGAATATTCAATCTTCATTAATAATCCTCCAAATGCTCTGCACGGCGGTAAAAAAGGATTCCAAGATGTGGTTTGGGATGCCCGACAAGTAGACAGTCAAACCCTTGAGTTTAGTTATCTGTCAAAAGATATGGAAGAAGGATTCCCCGGAAATCTGCAGGTGAAAGTCATTTACAAACTGACTGATAATAACGAGCTTATGATCAACTACGAAGCAGTTACAGATAAAAAAACTATTGTAAATCTTACCAATCATGCATATTTCAATTTAAATGGTGCAGGAAGTGGCACTATTCTAAACCATACTATGCAGATCAATGCGGAGCAATATACTCCGGTAGATTCAACCCTGATTCCATTAGGGAAAATGGAATTTTTAGCAGGCAGTCCTTTCGATTTCAGAAAGGCAACAAAAATAGGGGACAGAATTGATAATGTTGATCTTCAGCTAAAGTACGGTAAAGGTTATGATCATAACTATGTATTAAATCCGGGTAAAACGGGTGTAATGAAGGTTGCCGCAATTGCTAAAGGTGAAAAATCAGGAATTATTATGCAGGTTTTTACACAAGAACCGGGTATTCAATTTTATACTGGAAATTTAAGGACAACATTCTGTCTGGAAACTCAGCATTTCCCCGACTCGCCGAATCAGCCGGAATTTCCCTCAACTGTTTTGAATCCCGGACAAGTATATAAAACAAGTACTGTATATAAATTTTCAGTGAGTAAATAATTCTGAATTAAATTCAGGATTATTTCTTGAAGAAATGAACAATAATTTATATTTAAGAACGATTTTGTGACGAATAATTTTTAGACTTATATGAATAGAAAATTAAAAATGGGAATGATTGGTGGTGGTAAAGATGCCTTTATAGGTGCAATTCACCGTATCGCAGCCAATATGGATGGTCTTATCGAGCTTGTATGCGGAGCTCTGAGCTCTAGTCCTGAAAAAGCCATCGAAAGCGGTAAAACCCTTTTTCTTCCTAATGACCGAATTTATCCGAATTATGAAGAAATGATCCTTCAGGAGAGTCGCCTTCCTGCCGGACAGCGGATGGATTTTGTAAGTATTGTTACCCCGAACCATGCTCATTTCGCACCAGCAATAATGGCACTAGAACATGGCTTTCATGTGGTGATTGATAAACCAATCACATTCACTTTGGAAGAAGCTAAACTACTGAAGAAAAAGACTGAAGATACCGGACTCAGCTTATTGCTGACCCATACCTATGCGGGTTATCCCATGGTTAAACAGGCCAGGGAAATGGTTAAAGCAGGTGACCTAGGTAAGATCAGAAAAATTATTGTAGAATACCCGCAGGGATGGTTAAGCAGATTATCTGAAAAAGATGGAAACCCCCAAGCTGCATGGCGAACAGACCCAGCAAGATCAGGAAAAAGCGGATGTATGGGTGATATTGGAACCCACGCTGCACATCTGGCTGAATATATTAGTGGATTAAAAATTTCCAAATTATGTGCAGACCTTAGTATTGTGGTTGATGGAAGAGCTTTAGACGATGACGGCAATGTGCTTCTAAAATTTGACAATGGTGCCAATGGCGTACTGATTGCCTCCCAAATCGCAGCGGGAGAGGAAAATGCACTCAAGATCAGAATATATGGCGAAAAGGGTGGACTCGAATGGGCACAACAGGAACCGAATACCTTAATTCTGAAATGGCTAGATGCTCCGATGCAAATTTTAAGAACAGGAGGGCACAATCTTTCAAACTATGCTGCATTCAACAGCCGTACTCCTGCTGGTCATCCCGAAGGATATCTTGAAGCATTTGCTAATCTATACCGGAATTTTGCATTATGCCTTTCAGCAGAAATTGAAGGTGTAAAAGCAGCTCCCGAAGCTTACGACTATCCTTCAGTTGATGAAGGTATACGGGGAATGGCTTTTATCAATAATGTGGTGAAAAGCAGTTTGAGTAATGAAAAATGGACAAATTTTGAAGTTTAATTATAGATTATGACTACGATAAAAGGACCCGCAATATTTCTTGCACAATTTTTAGGTGATAAGGCACCATTTAACAGCCTAGAATCAATATGTAAATGGGCAAAAAGCCTCGGATTCGAAGGTGTACAAATCCCAACTTGGGATCCGCGCTGTATGGATCTCCAAAAGGCGGCAGAGAGCAAAACTTATGCCGATGAGATTAAAGGGATCGTTAATTCTTGCGGTATGGAGATCACTGAGTTATCAACCCACTTACAGGGCCAGTTGGTCGCTGTGAATCCGGCTTACGATCTTCTTTTCGATGGATTCGCTCCTGCCAGTGTGCATAATAATCCGACAGCCCGTACCGAATGGGCCATACAGCAATTAAAATACGCGGCAATTGCTTCAAAACATATGGGTATCACTGCCCACGCAACTTTTAGCGGATCATTATTGTGGCATACATGGCATCCATGGCCACAAAGGCCTGCTGGACTCGTTGATGCAGGATTTAAAGAACTGGCTAGGCGATGGCTACCAATCCTAGACCATTTTGACCAGCATGGTGTGGATGTTTGCTATGAGATTCATCCGGGCGAAGATTTATTTGATGGGGTAACCTACGAAATGTTTCTGGAAAAAGTAAACAATCATTCCAGAGCATGTATTCTATATGATCCCTCTCATTTTGTATTACAATGCCTCGATTATGTTCAATACATCGACCATTATCATGAGCGGATCAAAGCATTCCATGTGAAAGATGCTGAATTCAATTCAACAGGCAAGCAGGGCACCTTTGGGGGATACCAGAACTGGGCCGACAGAGCAGGCAGATACCGCTCTCCGGGCGATGGGCAGGTCGATTTCAAACGAATCTTCAGCAAACTTACCCAATATGATTTTAAAGGCTGGGCAGTAATGGAATGGGAATGCTGCATCAAGCACCCTGAAGATGGAGCACGCGAAGGAGCAGCATTTATAAAGGATCATATTATCAGGGTTACTGAGAGGGCATTTGATGATTTTGCAGGTACAGGAAGCAATGAGGAGTTCAACCGAAAAATTCTGGGTATTTAATTATTAATCATTAGTTTCACAATAATAAATACTCAATTAATTATGAAAAAAATACTCGTTGTTTTAGGGGTTTGCAGCATTCTTTTCGCATGTAATAGTGCAGAAAAATCAGAAAGTACCGAAGACACAACAGCCGCAATTGAACAAACTTCCCTTGACACAAGCGCCGCAATTGCTAATACAGAAAGCACAGGCTCTTCTAAAGGAGAACAGTTGATCAGTACTTCAGATTGTCTGACATGTCATAAAGTTGAAGCCAAAATCGTTGGCCCTGCTTATATTGATGTTGCCAATAAATACGAAGCAACTGATGCAAACATTGAAATGCTTGCCGGAAAAATTATTAATGGTGGTTCAGGTTCATGGGGTGAAATACCAATGGCACCACATACTGCCTTAAGTACAGCTGATGCAAAAGATATGGTTAAATACATTCTTTCTTTAAAAACTAATTAATATGAAAAAAATCAGCCTAGTTATTCTCAGTACAATTCTTCTTTCCGGCTGTGGCTCAAGCAAAAACGGTATGAATTCTAAAGGATGGCAAAAATTATTTGACGGAAAAACAACTGCCGGATGGCACAGTTATAGTAAAACAAGTGCCGGAACCGACTGGAAAATTGTTGATGGTGCAATCTACCTTGATGCCAAAAATCGACAGCCCGGACAAGGAGGAGATCTGACCACCGATGATTCATTCGATAATTTCCACCTCAAGATGGAATGGAAAATATCCAAGAATGGAAACAGTGGGATCATATTTTATGTAAATGAGGATCTGTCAAAATACAAATCTTCTTATAATACGGGACCTGAGATGCAGGTACTGGATAATGACGGCCATGCAGATGGGAAAATTTATAAACACCGCGCCGGTGATCTGTATGATCTAATTGCAAGTAGCTCTGAACCGGTTAAACCGGTTGGCGAATGGAATAAAGTGGAAATTATTGCCAACAATGGCAAACTCGACTTTTTTATGAATGGTAAAAATATTGTTTCTACAACCATGTGGGATGATGACTGGAAAAAGATGGTAGCCGCAAGTAAATTCAATACCATGCCCGGTTTCAGCATCTACAAATCCGGGAAAATCTCAATCCAGGATCATGGAGATGAGGTGTGGTATAGGAATATTGAGATTAA
>Ga0105054_10002274_pt1 | contig 30704 bp, 29 predicted proteins | sample BON02_FD_78091 | JGI IMG/M metagenome (GOLD analysis project Ga0105054, IMG submission 78091) | Freshwater microbial communities from Lake Bonney liftoff mats and glacier meltwater in Antarctica - BON-02 (megahit assembly) | ecosystem: Environmental > Aquatic > Freshwater > Ice > Glacier...
AGGTTGTCGGAAAACGGCTTTTCGCAAAAGTCGAAGGCGCCGCGCTTGACCGCATCCACCGCAGTGGGCACATCGGCGTGGCCACTGAGAAAAATCACCGGCAACACCGCCTGCCAGGGCAGCGCCAGCAGCCGCTCGAACAACGCCAGCCCGCTTTGGCCGGGCATGCGCACATCGAGCAGCACGCAGCTGGGCCGGGCGGGCTCGCGCTGCCAGCCACTGGCCTGCGCCATGAACGCCTCGGCGCTCTCGTAAGGCTCGCTGGGCAGGCGGCGGGTGCGCAGCAGCCAGGCCAGCGCACCGCGCACGACCGCGTCGTCATCGACCAGGTAAATGGTGGCATCGGGGTGCGTGGTCATTGGGCGGATGATACGGATGGCGGTTCGGCGGCCAGGGTGAAGCGAAACACGGTACCGCGCGGCTGGGCCGGCTCGAACGCCAGGCTGCCGCCATGTTGCTCGATCACGGTGCGGCACAGCGACAGGCCCAGCCCCATGCCCTCGGGTTTGGTGGTGAAGAACGTTGTGAACAGCCGCGCCTGCACCGCCTCACTCAGGCCCTCGCCGTGGTCGGTCACGGAAAACGCGGTGCCACCGCGCGGCGCGCTGGCCGACACGGTTGCTGCGCTCACCGCAATGCGCAACACGCGCAGGCCAGACGTGGCATCGGGATCACCCTCGGGCATGGCTTGCATGCCGTTGCGTGCCAGGTTGATCAGCACCTGCTCGATCAGCGTGCGGTCGCAGCGCACCGGCGTGAGGCCAGGCGCCACCTCAATCTGCACCCGGATGCCCAGCTTTTTCGCTTGCAAGCCGATCAGCGGCGCGACCGCTTCCACCAGATCGCCAGGGGGCAGCGCCTCGCGGCTGTGCTCGCGCCGGCGCACAAAGTCGGCCACGCTCTTGATGACCCGCCCAGCCCGCTCGGCCTGCTCGCCAATGCGCTCGACCGCCAGCCGCAGCTCGGCGGGAGACAGGTCTTCGGGCGGATCGTCCAGCAGGTTGAGCGCGCCCGAGGCGTAGCTGGCGATGGCAGCCAGCGGCTGGTTCAGCTCGTGGCTCAGCAGCGAGGCCATTTCGCCCACGGTGGTGAGCCGCGCGGTGGCCTGAAGCCGGTCCAGCGAGGCGCGGCTTTGGTCTTCGATGCGGCGCTGTTCGGTGATGTCGAGCACCGCGCCGAGGTGACCGGTCTGCGCACCCTGGGCATCAATCAGCGGCGCTTCAACCACCAGCACCGGAAAGCGGGTGCCGTCGCGGCGCTGGAACACCCACTCCCGGCCTTCGCGTGGCGCCGCCTGGCCAGACAGCAGCTGGTCGTGCAGTTGCCGGTATTCGTCGACCCGCTCGGGCGGCCACCAGGGCGCGGGCAGGCCCGAACCCATCAGCTCCTCGGCGCCATAACCCACCATCTGGCAAAAAGCCGGGTTTGCGTAGCTGATGCGCCCGGACATGTCGCGCGCGCGCAGCCCAGTGACCAGCGAGTTTTCCATCGCCTGGCGAAACGCCAGCGCCTCGGCCACTTCGAACTCGGCGCGCTGGCGCAGCCGCATGTCGCGCCCCAGCAGCGCCAGCACCAGCAGCAGCGCCAGCGAGAGCAGGCCCACCACCGCGGTGAGCACGTTGGGGAACAGGCCCAGCGGGCGCAGCGGCGCTTGCAGCCAGAGGGTCAGCGTGTAGCCAGGCAGATCGAGCAGCACCCGAACCGCCATCGTTTCACGACCCGTTGGCGTTTGACCCAGCGCTGCCAGCAGCTTGCCGTCGGCTTCAAGAAAAGACAGCGCGCGCCCACGCAGCAGGTCTTTGTTGGCAAATTCCGACAGCACGCCCGCCAACGAATAGGTGGCCACCAGAAAGCCGTTGCGCAGCTCGGCGCGGCCGATCGGCAGGCACATCGCGATCAGCGCGGGGCCGCGGCCCTCGTCGCCGGGCCAGATGTGGCTGCTGGAAAACGCCGGGCCCGCCAGTTGGCGTGCGTTGTCGCAGGCTTGGCGCACCTCGGGCAGCGGGCGCTCGGCGCGCGCAGAGGCGTTGTCGGGGCTGGGAAGATAGGGCGATTCGCGCTCGGCCAGCAGCCGGTAGCCGTTGCTGCGCCAGGCCAGGCGCATCAGCTCGCGGTGCGCCACCAGCAGCTCACCAGCCGGCGCCTCCCAGTCTTCGGCGCGCGGCACGCTGCTGTGCAGCGCTTGCAGGGTTTGCACGTTGCGCATCAGCTGAGCGCGGATATCGCTGGCCAGCGCGGTGGCGTCGCGCTCCAAGGCGGCGCGGTCGCGCGCCTCTTCAAATTGGCCAGCCAGAAACACCAGCACCCCAAGCAGCACCGCCACCAGCAGCAGCAGCGCCACCCAGAGGCTGCCCCGGCGCGCGCGCAGCGCGTCGGCCCGCTCGGCTGCCCAGCGCCGGGCGCGCGCCGGCCAAGCGGGTGCCGCCGCGTTCACAGCCGCCGGTGCTGCAGCGAGGGCAGTTGCTCGCGCACGCTGGCCAGCCGGGCAACGTCCAGCTCAGCCAGCACCACGCCTGGGCCTTCGGCCTGCAGCGCCATAACCTCGCCCCAGGGGTCGATCACCATGCTGTGGCCCCAGGTGCGCCGACCGTTTTCGTGCACGCCGCCCTGGGCGCTGGCGACAACATAGGCCTGGTTTTCAATCGCGCGCGCGCGCAGCAGCACCTCCCAATGCGCCCGGCCGGTGGTGTGGGTAAAGGCCGAGGGCACCAGCAGCAGATCGGCCGCAAGCGCACGGTAGAGCTCGGCAAAGCGCAGGTCGTAGCAGACGCTTTGGCCAATGCGCCAACCCTGGCCGCTGCGGTCGTGCAGCTCGAACGCGGTGGGCGTGTCACCGGCACGCAGCACCGCCGACTCGTCGTAGCGCTCGCGGCCGTTGTCGTAGCGAAACAGGTGCATCTTGTCGTAACGGCTGGCGCACTGCCCCTTGGGCGTGTAGGCCAGCGAGGCGTTGGCCACACGGCTGGGGTCGTCGGTGGCCATGGGCAGGGTGCCGCCCACGATCCACAGATTGAGGTCGCGCGCCGCGTCCGCCAGAAAGTCTTGCACCCGGCCCCGGCCAGGCGCTTCGGCCAGCACCAGCTTGTCGTTGTCGTGTTGGCCCATGAAGCAGAAGTATTCGGGCAGTACCGCCAGCTCGGCGCCGCCCTGCGCGGCCCAGTGCAGCAGGCGCAGCGCTTCGTTGAGGTTGCTGTCCAGGCTGATGCCCGAGACCATTTGGATGGCGGCGACTTTCATGGCGTGCTCCTGCGGGCTGCTGGGGGCGTGGTGGGCGTGGTGGGCGTGGTCGGGCTGCGCTCGACTTTTTCAACCTGTGGGTCGGCCCAGCCGCCGGTGATCTGAAACTGCTGGGTGGCTGCGGCTTGTAGCGGCTGGCGCAACAGGAACTGCGCGAGAAAGGTGCCCAAGCCAATCGCGGGGTTGATGACGGTGGCGATCAGCGAGGCGGTACCGGCGTTGAGCTCGGGCACCACCACCACCTTGAGGTCTTGCGTTTCCAGCGCGATGTTGGCGCTGCCTTCCATCAGCACGGCGGCGTTGACACCCTTCATTTGCAGGTTGTTGGTGGACACCACGCCACGCTCGACGCGCGCATCGCCGCGCACGAAATCGAACGAAAAACCTTGTGAAAACACATCGCGAAAATCGAGCACCAAGCGGCGTGGCAGCGCCTGCAGGCTGAGCACACCGAGCAATTTGGCAGCGCCCGGCTCCACCTTCAGGAACTGGCCGCGCTCGAAGTCGACCTTGAGCTGGCCGGAGAGGCTGGGGTAATCCAGCGCCAGCGGCGAGCCCAGCCAGGCCAGCTGGCCATGGATGAGGCCCCTGCCACCGCGCACCGTCTCGGGCCGGTCAAAGCGCGTCAGCAGGGCGCCAGCGTCGGCCACATCGAAGGTGAAGTCGAGCGTGGCCTTGCGCGGCGCGCGCGGGCCCAGGCCCTGTGGGTCGGCTGCCCAGCTGCCGGTGGCGCTGAGCTGCGCTTCGGGCAGCGTGGCCTGCAACCGGTTGAGCTGCCACATGCTGGCGTGGCCCACGCCGCCGCGGTTGACCGCCTGCACCTCCACCCGCCCCAGCCGCAGCTCGCCCAGCGCCAGGTCGTCCACCGCGATGTCCAGCGCTGGCACACTGCGCGGCTGCTGTAGCAAGCGCTCAACCTCGGTGACAACCGATGGCGGCAGCTGCAGCCGGGCCAAACGTGCATAGACACTGCCAGCACCGCCGGCGACCGGCTGGCGCCACTCGCCATAGCCGCTGAGCTCAAGCGCATCCACGTTGGCGCGCCACAACGTGTCTACCCGCGAACCACCGAGCACCACCCCGTTGAAGGTGCGGCCTGAGACGCTGAGCTGCTCGGCGCGCAGCGCCAGCGTGGTGGGCAAATAGTCGAGTTGCGGCGCGACCACGCTGGCTGGCGCTGTGGCGGCGGCGGTGACGCCGGTGGCGGACTCAAACGCCCGCTGCCAGGCACCGACGTCGATCTGGCCAAAACGGATGTTGGCCAAAACACCAGACGCCGGCAACGGCGCGGACTCGTCTGCGCTCAGCCCGACCGCGATGCTGCCGCGCAGCACGCGCGCCTCAGCCCCCGCCAGGTCGCGTTCGTAATGCAAATCCACCAGCGGCAGCGCGGTTGGGCCGACCTGCACCCGCAGCCGGTCGCTGCGCGCCAGCCCGTCGGCCTCGGTCAGCACCGCGTTCTCAAAGCGCAATGGCAGCGGCGTATCGGCGCGCTTGCCCAGCGGCGCCGGCAGCCGGACCGCCATGCCTTGCAGGCTGCTGGTGACCTGCAGCTCGGGCATGCCGCCCCGAAACGCAAGCTCGGCGCTGTAGGGCGCGCTGCCACTGGCCTGCTCAAACAGGCGCGAAACAAAGCCCAGCCCGGCCTGTGCCAGCCCGGTGGCCGTGGCGAAGCCCTGGCCCTGGAACGCGATGCGCGGCGGACCACCGCCCAGCCCCGGGCGCATGCCGCCGGAAAAACGCACCGGCCCCCCGTAGAGCTGGGCCTGCGCATCCTCAACCGCAAAGCCTTGTTCGCTGAACCGCAGGCTGCCGCTGGCGCGTCCCAACAGCGGCGAATCGGGGCCGATGCGCACATCGTTGCCCGCCAGCGTAACGCTGCCGGTCACCCGCGTGGCATCTCGGTTTCCCAGCGGCAACCGAAGGCCAAACAGCACATCCGCGTTGCCGCTGATGCGGGCACGCTCCAGCGCTTGGCCGGTGAAGAAATTCACCGGGCTGTTGCGCACAAATCCCAACACCTCATCGGCTGGGCCCTGCGCGCGTGCGCTCACCACCAGCGTGGTGGTGGCTTGCGACAGATCGCCCAGGTCGATGCTGGCTTCGCTCAGGCGCAGGTTGGGCGCGCCGCGCAGGCCGCCGGCCAGGTTGCTCAGCTTGAGCGAGCTGCGCTCCAGCACCAGCTCGCCGCGCACGCCGCGCAGGGCCGGCCAGGGGGTGTCGCTCTCGGCCTGTAGGTGGCTCGGTACATACGAAAAATCCAGGTCTTTCAGCTGCGCAGCAATGCGGAACTCACCGCTGGCGCCAGGCGCGTTGAACGGCATCTCCCACAAATCGCCGTTGACGCTGAAATCGACCCGGTCCGCCCGCCCGCCTTGCACCGCCTCGCGCACATAGCGCCGCGCCTGCGGCCCGACCGACAGCGGCAGGTAGCGGTGCACCTGCTCGGCGCGGGCGCGGGTTAGCGTGGCGCTCAGGTCAAGCACGCCGGGAAAGCGCGAGCGCGAGGCACTTTGTGTCGGGTCGCTGGTGTGCCAGCGCAGCTGGCCACTGCCTTGCAGATCGGCGTTGGCCAGGCGCAGGCCATCGAGCGCGATCTCGATGCGCTCGCCCTGAACGCGCCAGCTGGCGTCGGCCTCCAAGCGGGTCAGTGTCAGCAGCGGGTCTTCAAACACACCCGGCAACGCCAGCGTGCCGTCGGCCACGTTGAGCCGGGCGCGTCCGCCCTGTTCGGTGAGGTCGAAATCGACCGTGGCGCCGGCAATGCCGGGGCGTCCGGGAAAGAGACCGTCGGTGGCGCTGGACGTTTTTTCGTGGGGCTGGCTGGCCAGCGCCAGACCCGTCACGCGGCCCTTGGCGCGGTAGCGCCTCTGGCCCTCGCCGGGCGCGCCACCAGCAGCCGCGCCAGCGTCGCCTTGCCAGTCGATGCTGAGATCGCTCGCCTGCCCGGTCGGCTGTAGGCTGGCGAGCAGCTCGCGGGTGGTGCCAGGCAGCGGCAGGCGGGTGGCGAGCGCACTGAGCGCGCCGAGATCGAGCCGGTCGGCGGTGAAGGTCGTCTTGGCGGGCTGGTTGGGTGCGGCGGCCACCTGGGTAAGGCGCAGCTGCCCGCCAAGCCAGGCATCGCCCCCCAGGGTGCGAAATTGCAGCGCATCGGCGCCGAGCGCGAGGCTGTTGTCGCGCCACTGTGCGTCCAGCCGCCCGCTCACCGTTTCCAGTTGCAGCGGCGCCAGCTCGGGGCCCAACTGCGCAGCCACCGCCCGCAGATCGAGGTCGGCGGTGACGCCGACGATCTTGCCGCGCTCCAGCTCGGCCCAGGCGCGCAGCGCGCCGGCGCCCGACTCCACCACCACACCCCAGCGCGAGAGATCCACATGGGCGCGCAGCCGCGTCACATCGACCTCGGGCAAATCGGCATAAAACTGGCCGTCCCAGCGCAACCAGGGCTGGCCGGGCACCGCTGCCGGGCCAGCCAGGCGCAGCATCGGTTCTCGCGCATCACCGCGCAGGCTGAAGCGCTCGCCCCATTCGAGCGGCGGCGTGGCGTCCAGCCGCAGCTTGTGGCTGCGCGCGGTGTTGCGCACCACCAGATCGAGCGAGCGCAGGGCCAGCACCGGCTGCTGGCGCAGCTCGTCGGTCCAGCGGACTTCGCCGCCCTGGATCACCAGCTCAGGTTGATCGAACAGCCAGTCGGCGGCGTTGCCGTCGCCCAAGTCGTTGGCTGACAGATCGAGCCCGGCCACCTCGATGCGGCCAGCGGCGGTGCGCCGCACATCAAGCATCGGGCGCTCGATCACCAGCTGGTCCACGCTCAGACGCCACAAAGAACCCACCGACAGCGCCATGCGCACCAGCGGCAGCTGTAGCGCCACCCGGCCCTGCGGGTCGAACAAGCGCACATCGCGCAGCTCGAAGGCCGGGATGAGAGAAGGGAGATGGGCTTGCAGGCCGCTGGCGCCGACGGCGCGCGGCAGCGCCACGATTTCGCCCACGCTCACCGGTACCCCCACCGTCTGGCTGGCCCAGCGTTCCAGGTCGGGGCGCCAGGCGCCGATCCCCGGCACAATCCAAAACTGCACCGCAGCCCAGCTCAGCGCAAACAGGCTCCAGGCCGCGAGTACCAACCACAACAGGATGCGCGTCACGATCGACAGTGTCTTGAGGCCTCTCGGAAAGGGGGCGATCGGCGCGGTTCTTGTGTGCATATCAATTGCAAATTATGACGGCCACACCAGCACCAGGTTCCGCAGCCCGAGACAGCACTTTGTCAACAAACGTGAAGCACCAGGCCGCCGCCGACCACTCGCGCTTGGTACAGCGGGTGCGTCGCCGATACGCCACCGAACTGCATCTGTTGCCCCCCGGCGCGCCGCTGCACAGCACGCTGCTCACAGCGCTTGACGCGCTGCTCGTCAGCGGTTTGGCCATGCCGGCGGCGTTGCGGGTGTTGCGCCAGCTCACACTGGAGCGGCTCGCGGTGCTCGACTGCGAACAGGGCGCCAGCCTGGGCACCATCACCCGCAGCATGACCGAGCTGGCCGAGCTGGCGCTCGATGCCGCCTGCCGCCTCGCCTTCGCCCAGCTGGACACGCTGCACGGCGCCCCACAGGCGCTCGACGGCGACCCGCTCCCAGGCCATGCAACGCCGCCGGCACGGGCCCAGCTCTGGGTGATCGGCATGGGCAAGCTCGGCGCGCGCGAGCTCAATGTATCCAGCGACATCGACCTGATCTACGTCTACGACGAAGACGGCGAGACAGCAGGTAACGAACACGGCCGCAACCGCATCAGCAACCACGAGTACTTCGGCAAGGCGGTCAAACACATCTACAGCACGGTCGGTGAGGTCACCGAGCACGGCCAGGTGTTCCGGGTCGACCTGGCGCTGCGGCCCAACGGCAACTCTGGGCCGAGCGCGGTTTCTACCAGCGCGTTGGAGGCCTACTTTCTGGTGCAAGGGCGCGAGTGGGAGCGCTTTGCCTGGCTCAAAAGCCGGGTGATCGCACCGATTGCCTGTGTGCACAACGGCAGCGCCAACGCGCTGCGCTCCCTGGTGCTGCCGTTCGTGTTCCGCAAGTACTTGGACTACAGCGTGTTCGACGCGCTGCGCAGCCTGCACCGCCAGATCCGAGAACACGCGGCCAAGCGCGCCGCCGGCCATCCAGGACGTGCCAACGATGTGAAGCTCTCGCGAGGCGGTATCCGAGAGATCGAGTTCACCGTGCAGCTGCTGCAGGTTGTGCGTGGCGGCCAGTTCCCCGAGCTGCGCAGACGGCCCACCTTGGACGCACTGACGTGCTTGGCGCGCGCCCAGCTCATGCCGCAAGCCACCGCCGATGCGCTGGGCAAGGCCTATGTTTTTTTGCGTCGGGTGGAGCACCGGGTGCAGTACCTGGACGACCAGCAAACCCACACCCTGCCCACGCGCGACGACGACCTGGCGTGGCTTGCCAGCAGCATGGGTTTTGCCAGCGTGAGTGGGTTTCTGCATGCGCTCGACGCTCACCGCGAAACCGTGGCGCAGGAGTTCGACACCCTGCTCGGCGGCGCTGGCGCTGGCCAGTGCAAAGGCAAGGGCTGTGCCAACGGGCGCAGCGCGGCAGACGACCTGGCCAGCGTATTGCCACAGCTGTCGCCGGTGCTGGCCAAGCGCATCGGCCAGTGGACAGAGCAGCCGCGTTTTCTGGCTCTGCGCGAAGACGCGCGGGTGCGCCTGGTGCGGCTGATCGAGCGCACCGGCGCCTGGCTTGACGAAGGCCGAGTGAGTGAGGCCGCCTGCCTGCGCATGGCTGACTGGATCGAGCCGCTGTTTCGCCGCGAGAGCTACCTGGCCTTGCTGCAGGAGCGCCCGGCAGTGCACGAGCGGCTGCTGCGCCTGCTGGGCGCGGCGCGATGGCCAGCGCGCTACCTGCTCAAGCACCCGGGCGTGATCGACGAGCTGGCGAGCCCGCAGATGCTGAAAGAGCGCTTTGATGCCGCGCAGTTCGAAAAGGAGCTTGCGGTGCGCCTGGCCGCTGTGAAATCGACCGGCGAAGACGACGAGGAGGAGTTGCTCAACCTGCTGCGCCGCGCCCACCACGCCGAGGTGTTCCGCACCCTGGCGCGCGACCTAGAAGGCCAGCTCACAGTCGAAGAGGTGGCCGACGACCTGAGTGCGCTGGCCGATGCGGCGCTGCGGGTGGCGGCGCGCTGGTGTTGGGCGCGCATGAAGCAGCGCCACCGCGACCAGCCGCGCATCGCCATCATTGCCTACGGGAAAATGGGCGGCAAAGAGCTGGGCTACGGCAGCGATCTGGACATCGTGTTCGTCTTTGATGACAACGATGAAAACGCCAGCGAAATTTACGCCATCTTTGTGCGCAAGCTCATCACCTGGCTGACGGTGAAAACCGGTGAGGGCGACCTCTACGAGATCGACACCGCCCTGCGTCCCAACGGCAACGCCGGGTTGCTGGTCACCCGCTTTGATGCCTACGAGCGCTACCAGCTGCAACGCGGCACCAACACCGCTTGGACCTGGGAACACCAGGCGATAACACGCTCGCGCTTTGTGATGGGCATCACCGAAGAAGATGCAGAAGCCGCGCCGCAGAACATGCGCCAGCGTTTCGACGCGGTGCGCGGGGCGGTCATTACCGCCGAGCGCGATCACGCCGCGCTGGGCGCCGAGATCCGGGCCATGCGGATGAAGATTCGCCGTGCACGGCCGGTGCGCGGCGAGCTGTTCGATGTGAAGCACAGCGCTGGTGGCATGGTCGATGTGGAATTTGCGGTGCAGTACCTGGTGCTGGCGCATTCACGCAAGCACCCCGAGCTGCGGCCCAACCTGGGCAACACCAAGCTGCTGCGCATTGCCGAGGCGGTTGGTCTGCTGCCCGCTGGCATGGGCGAGGCGGCCGCGCTGGCGTACCGCGAGCTGCGCATCCTGCAACACCGTGCCCGGCTCGACGAAGAACCAACCCAGATCGATAAAACGCAGGTGCAAGAGGCGGCAGCAGCGGTGCGCTTGCTGTGGCTGCAGGTGCTCGGCAGCGAGCCCGATCGGTCGCCTGCGCCAACCGGCTCCTGAGCTGAAACCCTCGGCTCGGGACTGGCTGCTGCTGTGCGTGCTGCGCGGGGTGGCCAGCATGCTGCTGTGGTGGTCGGGCAAAGGCCCGCTGAATGCGCTGACCTGGCAGGCCATGGATTGGCACGCCCAGCCCTGGACGCTGTGGACCACCGCCTGGGTCCACATCAACACACCGCACCTGATCACCAACCAGATGGCGCTGGGCGCGATGACCGCGCTGGCCTGAATCGTGCGTCTGCCGCGCCTGTGGGCCCTGGTCTGGCTGCTGGCCTGGCCGCTGAGCACGCTCACCTTGCTCTGGTGGCCTCAGATTGGTCACGCGGTGAGGCTGTCGGGCGTGTTGTATGCCGGCGCCCTGGTGCTGGCGGTGCAGCTGCTGTTCGAGCGCCTGGCGGTGCCGAAGGCGCGGCGCTGGGGCGGCCTGCTGACGCTCGCGGTGCTGGCCCAAGCTGCTGCTGGAGCAAGGCTGGTCGAAGCCTGTGGTGTGGCGCCTAGGCAACGGGATGTCGGTGGTCCAGGCGGCGCACCTCGCGGGCAGCGCTTGGGGCCTGTTGCTGGGCTTGGTCACCGTCTGGCTGGGCGGTGGTTGGCGATTGAGGCTGCATGCCATTGGCGTCTGAGCATCACCGTTGCGCCAGTCTTGTTCGCGGTCGCCAAGGACGTGTCTTTGTCACGAGCGTCACGGCCGCGATCTGCCAGCCCCGCGGTGCCTAAGGCGCGGCCTTGCCGCTGCGGGGCGCTTGCGCGCGGCAGCGGTCGCTGCAGTACTTCACCTGCTCCCAATTGCGCGCCCAGGCTTTTCGCCAAGTCATGGCACGGCCGCAGACCTCACACGGCTTGCTCGGCAGCGCGGCCTTGTTGCCTTTGAAGTCGCTGGCGCCGCGTGCTGGATCGTTGCCGCGCGGCTTCATGGTGCTGCCGCATTCGGGGCGGCGGATTGCGCCGCGCTGGCTCGCCAGTGCGCCACGGCCAGCGCAATGTCGTCCAGCTGCGGCAGGTGGCGGTGGCCTTCCAGACTGAAGCTGCCGCGGCCGCTGGCCTTGAGCGTTGGGCAATGACCACCGCTCCACAGCGCGCGCTCGGCGGGCAACTGGGCCCGCAGCTGGAGAAGCGCGGCGCGCACCTCGCGCGGGTTGAGCACCGCGCTGAAGCCCAGCGCCACCACGTCGGCGCGGCAGGCCTGAGCCGCCGTCACAATTTCGGTCAGCGGTGTCTGCACCCCCAGCGCCAGGGTGTCGCAACCGGCCAGCGCCATCTCGCATTCGGCCATCAACAAGCCCAGCCCGTGCGGCTCGCCCGGCACGGTGGTGAGCAGCACGCGGGGCGGTTGTGGCAGCCGCTGGGTGGCGAGCTGGCTCAGCGCCTGGCGCAGCACCTGCTGCACCACCTCGGCGTAAAGATGCTCCTCAAAAATGGCCAGCTTGCCCACCAGCCATGACTGGCCCACCTGCACATTCATCGCCGCGATGCCGTCACGCACCAACCGGCCCAGGCCGTGGGCCGACAGGTACTGCTCCATGCAGCTGCGCAGGCCGCGCGCATCGTGCTGGCGCAACACCGCCATCCACCCGTCGACATCCAGCGTGGCTGGCTGTGCCGATGCACAAGCCTGGGCCGAGGGTGCGTTGGGCGTCGGATCTTGCGCCACCGGCAGCGCCAGCAGCTCGGCCAGCGGCAGTGGCACGACCTTTCCGGCGCGAAATCCTGCGTCCAGCAGACGGCGCAGGTGGCGCAGGTGCTGCACCTGCGCATCGTCGTAGCGCCGCTCGCCCAGGGCATCGCGTGTCGGATCTGGAAAGCCATAACGCCGCTCCCAGATCCGCAGTGTGTCCTTGGACAAACCGGTGTCGCGCTCCACATCGGCGATGGTGTGGCTTAAATTTGTCATTGACAATGGGTTCCATCACGGTTTTTTTCATTATGAGGCGCCTTCTATGATTCAGTCAGTACCGGTGGCAGCAGCCCCCCGCAGCGGGTGGCGACACACGCTGTCCTGTGCGTTAGCGGCGGTTTTGATGTCGTTGTGGCCCGCTGCACAGGCCCAGCCCGCCACCGGTCCGGCTGCCGCTGCCTGCCCACCGCTGCTGCAACACAACTTTCCTCGCCTGCAAGACGAAAAACCGCAGGCGCTTTGCCAATACACCGGGCGCGCAGTGCTGGTGGTCAACACCGCGAGCTATTGCGGCTTCACAGGCCAGTACGCGGGGCTGGAGGCCCTGTACCGGCGCTACCAGGCGCGGGGTTTGGTGGTGCTTGGCTTCCCGTCCAACGATTTCGGACGCCAGGAACCGGGCAGCAACCAGGCGATCGCTGATTTCTGCGAAAACACCTTTGGGGTGAAATTTCCCATGTTCAGCAAGACGGTGGTGCTGGGCTCGGGTGCGCACCCGCTGTTTCAGCAGCTCGCGCAGCGCACCGGCGAGCGCCCAGGCTGGAACTTTCACAAATACCTGATCGCCCGCGACGGGCAGGCGGTGCAGAGCTTTCCCAGTGCGATGGCGCCAGATCACCCTGCCATCGTGCGGGAGATAGAGAAAATCTTGTCGGCCAAATAGTGACTGATCAGTCACGATTAAACCGCATGGTGCAAAATCATACGAACCAATCTTAATTTTCTTGTTTGCTGAGGGCAGCCTTTGAAAGTCAATTCACGGAACCACTCCCGCGCGTTCGCCCTCTGGCATGGGAACGCTTTTTCGCTGCGAAGCCTGCAGGCTCTTGAAAGCTCAACTGCTGTCCTGGGGCGGTTTTTTTCCTCCTCCTCACCTCCTTTCTTCGCGCTGGGACACTTTGCAATTTTTTGTTTCTCAGGACAGGTCTGATGTACGCAGACCCCTCCCTGCCCGCTGTGGGCGGCACCACGCCCCGGCCCCGGGTTGCCATTGTTGGCTCTGGCATCTCTGGCCTGGCGGCTGCACACACCTTGCAAGGCCTGGCTCACATCACGTTGTTTGAGGCTGGCGACTACTTCGGCGGTCATACCCACACGGTTGACATGACACTGCCCAATGCGCAGGGCCAGGCGGTTACGTTTGGCGTGGACACCGGATTTCTGGTGCTCAACGAGCGCACCTACCCAAATCTTCTGGCCTTGTTCAAACAGCTTGGCGTGGCGGTTGCCAAGTCGGAAATGTCGTTTTCGGTCAAAGCGCCTGGCGCCGGGCGCAACGGGCGCTCGCTGGAGTGGAGCGGCTGCAACCTCTCGAGCGTGTTTGCCCAGCGCGAAAACCTCGTGAATCCGCGCTTTTGGCGGATGCTCAAAGACATCGTGCGCTTCAACCGCATCACCACCCGGCTGGCCCAGCAGGGCGAGGACCTGATGCCCAACAGTCCGCTGATGCAACCGCTGGGTGATTTCCTGCGCGAGCAGCGCTTCTCCGAAGAATTCCGCAACTGGTACTTCCTGCCCATGATGGGCTGCATCTGGAGCTGCCCGACCGATCAGATGCTGGCCTTCCCGGTCGCCACCATGGTGCGTTTTTGCCACAACCACGGCCTGATCCAGATCACCAACCGCCCACAGTGGTACACGGTGACAGGCGGCGCGCGGCACTATGTGGAGAAGATCACCGCCAACATCGCCGACAAGCGCCTGAACACGCCGGTGCTGCAGGTGCTGCGCGACGAGCAGGGCGTGAGCGTGGGGACCCGAGGCCAGGTTGAGCGTTTCGACGCCATCGTCTTCGCCTGCCACAGCGACCAGACGCTGGCCATCCTGGGCACGCAAGCAACGCCCGCCGAGCGCGCCGTGTTGGGCGCTATCCGCTACCAGCCCAATCACGCGGTGCTGCACACCGATGTCTCGGTGCTGCCGCAAAGCCGGCGCGCCTGGGCGGCCTGGAACTATGAGCGAGCACCGAGCGCCGACCGCGAACAGGCTCAGGTCTGTCTGCACTATTTGCTAAACCGCCTGCAGCCGCTGCCGGTGGCGCAGCCGGTGGTGGTGTCGCTGAATCCGCAAACGCCGATCGCCACCGAGCGCGTGATTGGCGCGTACGACTACGCGCACCCGGTGTTCGATCTTGCTGCCATTGAGGCGCAGCAGAGCCTGCCCGGTATCCAGGGCCAGCGGCACAGCTGGTTTGCTGGCGCCTGGGCGGGCTACGGTTTCCACGAAGACGGTCTGAAATCGGGCCTGCAAGCCGCGCGCGGCCTGCTGCAAGCCCGCCACCTGCTCACCGCCACCGATGCCAACACCGAGCGCTGTGTCGCGCTGCCGGGACTTGTTGCGTGAGCCAGCCCAGCGCGCCCGCGGTGGCCCAGATCGGCTTTGGTCAGGTGCGCCACAGGCGCCACCGGCCCAAACACCACGCGTTCGCTTACCCGACCTATTTTCTGTTGTTGCCGCTGCGCAGCCTGAAGACCAACGGCAACGGCGCCCTGTCGCGCAACATCCGCGCCGCGCTCGCGTTTCACGACAGCGACCACGGCGACGGCCGCGCCGACTGCCTGGCCTGGATCGACAGTCTGCTGCTGCAACACAGCATCACCGACGCCAAGGGCGAAATCTGGCTGCACACCTACCCACGCGTGCTCGGCTATAGCTTTCGGCCGGTAAGTCTCTGGTACTGCCACCGCAGCGATGGCTCGCTGCGCGCGGTGCTGGCCGAGGTGAACAACACCTTTGGCGAGCGCCACTGCTATTTGCTGGATGCGCCGCAGTACGGCGTGCCATGCACGGCGACCAAGGTGTTTCACGTTTCGCCGTTTTGCCCGGTACGCGGCCAGTACCGCTTTGTCTTCATGCGCACCGAGGGCGATGCCCAGATGCCCGCGCGCACCGTGGCCCGCATCGACTTTTTCGACGCCGCAGAGCAAGGCGTGCTGATCAACACCAGCGTCAGCGGTACGCTGGAGCCACTGACCGCGCAGACGACACGCCGCGCGCTGTGGCGCTACCCGGCGATGACGTTCGGCGTGATCGCCCGCATTCACTGGCAAGCGCTGCACCTTTGGATCAAACGCGCGCCGCTTTTCCGCCAGCCCGAGCCGCCTGCCCGTTTCGTGACGCCAGGTGATGTACCAGGCAACGCCCCTGCCTCCGACTTCCGTTCTTGATATTTCGTTGATTCAGAAGCCCTCTGCCCATGACCAGCTCCAGTTCCGCCTCCTCCGGCCACACCACCGGCTTCGCCCTGCCCCGCAACGCGCCGGCCGCTGCCCGAACCATGCTGCAAATGCTGCAGCGTCTGCGCCACGGCAGCCTCACTTTGCAACTGCCCGATGGAAGCATCCAACGTTTTGGCGACAGCCAGGGGCCATCGGCCAGCCTGAGCCTGCACAACTGGAATGTGTGTGGCGCTGCGCTCAAGTCGGGTGACATCGGCTTTGCCGAGACCTACATCGCGCGCGACTGGCACACGCCCGACCTGACTGCCCTGCTGCGCCTCTTGATCACCAACCGGCGCGACATCGAAGACATGGTCTACGGCTCCTGGCTTGGTCGCCTGGCCTATCGAGCCAAGCACCTGCTGAACCGCAACTCCAAGACCAACAGCCGCAAAAACATCCACGCCCATTACGACCTGGGCAATGCGTTCTACGGGCTCTGGCTCGACGACACGATGAACTATTCGTCGGCCTGGTTCGAGACACCCGAGCAAAGCATGGGCGACGCCCAGCGCGCCAAGGTGCGCCGCGCGCTGGCGATGGCAGGCGTAAAGCCTGGAGACCGGGTGCTGGAGATCGGCTGCGGCTGGGGCGCGCTGGCCGAAATGGCGACCACCGAGTTCCAGGCATCGGTGACGGGTGTGACGCTCTCTACCGAGCAGTTGGCGTATGCGAACAAGCGAATGGAGAAACTGGGCGTCGATAAGCAGGCGGATTTGCGCTTGCAAGATTACCGCGACATCAGCGATGGGCCTTTTGATGCGATCTGCTCGATCGAAATGATCGAGGCGGTGGGCCGCGAATACTGGCCGACCTACTTTGCCTCGGTGGCCAAGCTGCTCAAGCCGGGCGGCCAGGCTTGCATCCAGAGCATCGTGATCGACGACGCTTTGTTCGAGCGCTACATCCGCAGCACCGATTTCATCCAGCAATACGTTTTCCCCGGCGGCTGTCTGCCCAGCCCGGCACGCTTTCGCGCCGAGGCCGAGCGTGCGGGCTTGCAGGTGGTGGACCAGTTCGCCTTCGGTGCCGACTACGCGCGCACACTGCAGCTCTGGCGCGACGCCTTCATGCACCAACGCGAACGTGTGCTGCAACAGGACTTTGACGAACGCTTCCTGCACATCTGGGAGTTCTACCTCGCTTATTGCGAAGCGGCGTTTGCCGAGCGCAACATCGACGTGATGCAGTTCACATTGCGCAAGCCCGCCTGCTGACACACCGAAGGAACACCATGATCCGCCCCCTGCTCGCCACCGCTGCGCTCACGCTGCTTGCTGCTGTCACATCCGTCCACGCCAGCGCAGCAGACAGCGCCCTGGCCAGCGCCGTGCAAGACAAACAGGTGGTGGGCAGCGCACGGCTGCGGGTCTGGGGTTTCGAGGTGTACGACGTGCGTCTAAAAGCCGGGCCCGGCTTTGACACCGCCCGATTCGCCGATGGACCACTGGCGCTGGAATTTGACTACTTGCGCAACCTCAAGGGACCCGACATCGCCGAGCGCTCGCTCGATGAAATGCGCAATCTGGAGACCATTGCCCCCGTGCAGGCCGAGCTCTGGCTGGCTGCGATGCGCAGCCTGTTTCCCGATGTGAAGAAGGGCGACCGCCTCGCCGGCATCCACCAGCCCGGTCGCGGCGCGGCGTTCTACCTCAACGATCGGCTGCTCGGCGAGGTGGTCGACGAGCGCTTCTCGCGCCTGTTTTTCGGCATTTGGCTCTCGCCCAAGACCTCGCAACCAGCGATGCGCGAAACCTTGCTGCAAGGCCTGTTACCGGTGGCGCGTAGCCGATGAGCCAACAGCCCACGCTCGCCGACCCAGCGGCTGCCTTTGTCGGTCCTGGTGCGTGGCGGCGCGGGCTGGGTTATGGATTGCTCGGGCTGCCGCTGGCATTTGTGGCGCTGCCGTTGTATGTGATTTTGCCCAACCACTACGCGCGCGATTTTGGCGCGCCGCTGGCCGCACTGGGCGCGGTGCTGCTGGGTGCGCGCTTGGTCGATGCGGTACTGGACCCGATCATCGGCCGCTGGGTAGACCGTCTTTTTGTGCGCTCCATCGCCGCTGTGTTGTTGGCCGCTGCCATCGCCTGCGTGGTGCTGGCGTTGGGTTTGTGGGGGCTGCTGTTTCCGCCCGCAGCGGTGCAGGCCGCCGGTATGGCAGCGCTGCTGGGCTGGGCCGGCGTGGTGATGGCCATTGCCTACACCGCGTACAGTGTGGTCAGCGTGGCGCACCAGGCCTGGGGCGCGCGGCTCGGCGGCAACGAGGCGCAGCGCAGCCGCGTGGTGGCTTGGCGCGAGGCGCTGGCCTTGGTGGGTGTGCTGACCGCTGCTGTGCTGCCCGGTACGCTGGGGCTGGGTGTGACTGTGTCCACCTTCGCGGTGCTGCTGGCGCTGGGCTGGTGGGCCTGGAGCCGCTCGTTGCGGCCGCAACCCTCGGCACTGGCGCCCACGGCGAGCGCCCAGCCCGCGCTGTCACCGCTACGCCAACCCGCGTTCCAGCGCCTGCTCGCGGTGTTTGTGATCAACGGCACCGCCAGTGCCATCCCCGCCACACTGGTGCTGTTTTTCGTGCAGGACAGGTTGCAGGCGACACCCGCCCAAGAGCCGGCGTTCTTGGGCTTGTTTTTTCTGTGTGCTGCGCTGTCAATCCCCATGTGGGTGCGTCTGGTGGGCCGATTTGGCCTGGCGCGTACCTGGCTGGCTGGCATGGCCCTGGCGGTGTCGTCGTTCATCTGGACGGCGACGCTGGGCGAGGGCGACATCGTGCGGTTTTTGATCGTCTGCGCGCTCTCAGGCATGGCGGTGGGCACCGATCTGGCGCTGCCCGGCGCGATGCTGGCTGGCTTGATCGGCAAGCTGGGCGAGCGCGGCCAGCGCGAGGGCGCCTATTTTGGTTGGTGGAGTTTTGCCGCCAAGCTTAATTTGGCGCTGGCTGCCGGTCTTGCGCTGCCGCTGCTGGGCTGGTTTGGCTACTCCCCTGGCGCGCGCGACCCGCAGGCGCTGTGGGCCCTCACCGTGGCTTACTGCCTGCTGCCGTGCGCGCTGAAGCTGCTGGCCGGTGGCGCCCTCTACACCCTGGTCATCCGCCCCGAGCGCGCCAACGCGTCTGTGGCCTCCAACTCTGCTTTGAAAGCCAAAAAATGATGCAAAGACGACTTGCGCTCGGTGCCGGTCTGGTTGGAGCCGCCGTGCTCGCGGGCTGCGCCGGCCCCCAGGTCACCGACCACGCCAAAGAGACACCGTTGCTCGATCTGCGCCAGTATTTCAACGGCACGCTGGACGCCTACGGCGTGTTTCTCAACCGCTCGGGCAAGGTGGTACGCCGCTTCACCGTGGTGATGAACTGCAGCTGGAACGGCGCCGATGGCGTGCTTGACGAAGACTTCATCTATTCCGATGGCGAGAAGCAAAAACGCGTCTGGCGCATGAAGTATCTGGGCGAGGGCCGCTACAGCGGCACCGCTGGCGACGTGATCGGTACCGCCTTGGGCCAGACCTCAGGCAACGCGTTTCGCTGGGGCTACACGCTCTCGTTGCCGGTGGGCGACAAGGTCTACGAGGTGCAATTCGACGACTGGATGTACCTGATGGACGATCGCGTCATGCTCAACAAAGCGGTGATGAGCAAGTTCGGCATCACCCTTGGCGAGGTGCAACTGACCTTCGTCAAGCGTGGTGCATGAGGGGCACGCCATGAGCACACCGCGCCAATTGGCTGCCGGGCCTGCGGCCCGTCCCGCCATGGCGGCTACGCCCGCAAACGCCAGCGCAGTGAAGCGCGGGTTCTGGTCCAGCCTCAACCCTCGCATCCCCGAGTGGCATGGCCTGCGCGTGTGGGTGGTCGGCGCCTCCAGCGGCATCGGCGAAGCCACCGCAGCGGCACTGCATGCGCGGGGTGCGCAGGTGCTGGTGTCGGCACGCAGCGCCGACCCGCTTAACGCATTTGTGGCAGCCCACAGCAGCGGCGCCGGCGCGCAGGCCTGGCCGCTGGACGTAACCGACGCCACCGCCGTGAAAGCCACCGCCCAGGCCATCCTGGCGCAAGGCCCGCTCGATCTGGTGCTGTACTGCGCTGGCCACTACCGCGAAATGCGCGCCACCGAGATCGACATGGCCGACCTCAAAAAGCACCTGGCCATCAACTACACCGGCGTGTTGCATGTAATCGAAGCGATGCTGCCCGCCATGACCGCGCGCGGCGCCGGCCACCTGAGCCTGGTCAGCAGCGTGGCCGGTTTTCGCGGCCTGCCCAAAAGCCTGGCTTACGGCCCGACCAAAGCAGCACTCACAAATCTGGCGGAAAACCTCTACCTCGATCTGGAGCCGCTGGGCCTGGGCGTGAGTGTGGTGCACCCCGGTTTTGTGCAAACGCTGCTGACGGCGCAAAACGACTTCACCATGCCGGCCCTCATCACACCTCAGCAAGCAGCGCAGGCCATGATCGCGGGCTGGGCCAAGGGCAACTTTGATATCCATTTCCCCAAGCGCTTCACCCGCGTGATGAAGTTCTTGCGCCTGCTGCCCTACCGCGCCTATTTCCCAGCGGTACGGCGCGCCACCGGGCTGTGAGTGCGATGAGCACAACGAGCACGACATGCCAGGACACCGCCACTGCGCGCGCGGCAGTGGACCGCGTGTGCGAGCTGTTCGAGCACCTGAGCCGCGAGCGCCTGCCCGAGCTGGCACCGCTCTACACCGATGGCGCGCGCTTCAAAGACCCGTTCAACGAGGTGTTTGGCAGCGCCGCCATCACCCGCATCTTCGAGCACATGTTCGAGAGCCTGCACGGGCCGCGTTTTGTGGTCTTGCAGCGCATCGTCGACGGCGCGCAGGTGTTCCTGGTGTGGGAAATGCACTTTCGCTTCAAGCGCTTTGACACCGTGACGCCGCAGGTGATTCGCGGCGGCTCGCACCTCAGGCTGGCCAGCGACGGCCGGGTGGAAGACCACCGCGATTACTGGGACGCAGCCGAGGAGCTGTACCAAAAATTGCCGGTGCTGGGCGGGTTGATGCGCTGGTTGAAAAAGCGCGCGGTCACCTGACCGCTCCCGCCGCGCCGGCTTTGCCGTCACCTCCCTGGGGGGACGGCAGTGGCCGGCTGGCAAAGCCAGATCGGCGCTGCCCTCGGTTACATTGCGCGCTGCAAGAGCTGTCTCAGCCTGTGTCAGTTTCATGCCGGGCCTTTGCCATGGGGCCCATCAATTTGGCTTGGTGTCTTGAAACGACGTCCGCAAATTCAGCTTGTCGCTCAGCTTCACCAGATTCGGGTGCGCCGCTCGCCAACCGATCTGCGGGAACCGGAAGTCAACATAGCCCAGTGCACAACCCACCGCCACGTCAGACAGGGTGAAGTGCACACCGGAGCAAAACGGTTTCTCGCCCAAGCCGCGCGCCATGGCGATCAAGGCGGCTTGGATCTTGCCGAACTGGCGCTCGATCCAGGCCTGGCTGCGTTCTGCATCGTTGCGACCGGGCCAGGTGGCTTCCAGGCGTGCCAGGATGGCGGCATCCAGCAGACCGTCGGCCAGCGCTTCCCAGGTCTTGACCTCGGCACGCTCGCGGCCTGACGCCGGGATCAGCTTGCCCACCGGCGACAGCGTGTCCAGATACTCGGCGATCACGCGCGAGTCAAACATCGACTCGGCGCCTTCCATCACCAGGCACGGCACCTTGCCCAGCGGGTTCGAGGCGGTGATTTGCGTTGTAGCGGCCCACACGTCTTCGGTGACAAACTGGAAATCCAGTCTTTTTTCTGCCAGCACAATGCGCACCTTGCGCACGTAAGGGCTGGTGATGGAGCCAATGAGTTTCATGGACAGAGGCTTGAATGACAGGTTTCCCTCGGGCTGGCCATTCTAGCCAGCGCCGGCCCACGGGGCAGGCCCGCCAAAGTCGGCTTCTACAATCGCGCCATGCGCCCCACCCCCCCCTCAGCCGCCTCTGCCTCGCCCTCTGCCCACCACGCCACCCCGTCGCCAGTGGCAGCCCTGTCACCGCTGGATGGCCGATACGCCGCCCGCCTGGTGCAACTGCGGCCTTACATGAGCGAACAGGGCTACATGCACCGCCGCGTGCAGGTGGAAGTGGCCTGGTTCATTGCCTTGTCAGACGCTGGTTTTGCCGAATTCAAACCGCTATCGCCCGGCGCCCGCAGCTACCTGATGGGCCTGGTGAAGCACTTTAGCGAGGCCGACGCCAACGCGATCAAGGAGATCGAGAAGGTCACCAACCACGACGTGAAAGCAGTCGAGTACTGGATCAAGTCGAAATTCGAGGCCCGCCCTGAGCTGGAGCGGGCGGCCGAGTTCGTGCATTTCGCCTGCACCAGCGAGGACATCAACAACACCAGCCACGCGCTGCAGCTCAAGGGCGCACGCGAGGTGGTGCTGCTGCCCGGGCTGGACGCGGTGATCAACAAACTGCGTGAAATGGCCCACGCCTTCGCCGCTGTGCCCATGCTGAGCCGAACCCATGGCCAGACCGCCAGCCCCACTACCGTGGGCAAAGAAATGGCCAACGTGGTGGTGCGCTTGACCGCTGCTCGCGAAAGAATCGCCAGCGTGAAACTCTTGGGCAAGATGAATGGCGCTGTGGGCAACTACAACGCCCACCTGAGCGCCTGGCCCGATGCCGACTGGGAAGCCTTCAGCCAGCGCGTGGTCGAGTCGCCCGAGCCGCTCGGCCTGGGCCTCACCTTTCAGCCCTACAGCATCCAGATCGAGCCCCACGACTACATGGCCGAGCTGTTTGATGCGGTGGCCCGTGCCAACACCATCCTGATCGACCTCTCGCGCGACATCTGGGGCTATGTGAGCCTGGGCTATTTCAAGCAGCGCCTGAAGGCTGGCGAGATCGGTTCTTCGACCATGCCGCACAAGGTCAACCCGATCGACTTCGAAAACGCCGAGGGCAACCTCGGCCTGGCCAATGCGCTGCTCAAACACATGAGCGAAAAACTGCCCATCAGCCGCTGGCAGCGCGACCTGACCGACTCCACCGTGCTGCGCAACATGGGCGTGGCGCTGGGCTACGCGGTGCTGGCCTACCACGCGCTGGGTGTCGGCCTCAAGAAGCTCGAACTCAACGAAGCCGCGCTGGCGAAAGACCTCGACGGCGCCTGGGAAGTGCTGGCCGAGCCAATACAGACCGTCATGCGACGCTACGCTGTGGCCGGTGCCTACGAAAAGCTGAAGGAAGTCACCCGGGGCCAAACCGTAACGGCTGAAGCGCTGCACGGTCTGATCCGCAGCCTGGAGATTCCCCAGGCCGAGAAGGATCGATTGCTGGCCATGACCCCAGGCAGTTACATCGGCAAGGCGGCCGAATTGGCGCGGCGGGTGTAAGCCCTCGGAGCAGCGGCAAAGACCGCGCTTTTCAGCGTTTCACGTTGGCGCTGCCGGGCCGATAATCCCGCACGGATGCATTTGACACCGTTGCTTTATTGACACAGACCCATGTCCCAAACACCATCTGCACCGCTGGCGAATCAGTCTGACACCCCTTACACCCTGAGCGACTGGGTACGGGCCGGCGACTTGCCAGCCTCGCTGCGCGAGCAGCTGCTGGAGCGGATCGACACCTTGCCCAGACCGCCCAGCGCGGTGCAGCAGTTGCTGTCGCAGGAATTCATCGACAACGCATCCTCGCCCGAGCTGGCCAAGGTGGTGATGAGCGAGCCCGCCGTGGCGGGCAAGGTGATCGCCACGGTGAACTCGCCGCTGTACAAACTGCGAAACCCGGTGTCCAGCATTGGGCAGGCCATCACCTTCCTGGGCATGAACCAGGTGCGCGGCATTTGCATTCAGCGCCTGCTGACCGGCTGCTTCACCAGCGACGACAGCCGAGTTGGCAGTGCGTTGGACTCGGTCTGGCACGCCAACGGCGCAGCCACCTTGCTGCAGCCCAAGCTGGCTCAAGTTTTCCGCGTGCCCGACGCGGCAGCCCTTACCTCGCAGGTGATCCTCAGCTTCATCGGCCAGCTGGGTGTTGCCGCTTTGCTCCCGGTGGCGTCTTTGGAAGCTTGGGGCCGCAGCGATCTCATGCAGCGCTGCCGGATGGAGGAGCAGTTAATTGGCATCAACGCCACTGAAATCGGCGAACTGGTGCTGCGCAAATGGGGCATTCCAGAGGCAATGGTGATCGCGGTGCGCGATATGGGCCGCATACTGGTGACCCCATTGAGCGAGCCGTCACCAGGGGCCAGCCATGCCAATTCGGTTGGTTTTTTGTGTGTCTGGATGGCAGAACAGCTCACCCGCGGGTTGGGGTCTGCCAAGGCTTTGCCCTGGAAGCCGCTGGACACACCGGCGCCCGAATTGCAAGCCTGGTTGACCTACCTTGAGTTGCCTCGCATGCAAGAAGGAGCCGCTGTGCTGGGTGACGACAGCATGCAGGATCTTTATCAGCAGATCCGCTCCGGCCAAAACTCCTGACAATCCCTGCGATCCTGCGGGCTGTTTTCAGCGCAAGGATCGGCGGGCTGCGGCATGTAACCACCCCACATTGCCACGCCACACCGCATCAGCGTTTCACCGTCTCCAGTGCCCGCTCGGCGTAGCGGTTGAAACGCCAGGAAGTGCCTTCCCCTGTGATTCGGTGCCAGACGCTGCGCTTCTCGCCTGGTGACATCTCGGTCCAGCGCTGCACCTCGTCGAAACTGCGACCACAGCCCTTGCACTGGTCGTCGCCCTGGCTGGTCGAACAGATCGCGATGCAAGGGGTGTCGGGCATGGTGTCAAACCAGACCAGCCAGGCGTCGTGGGCGGGGGCGGGCAGGCGTTGTTCGTCAGCGGCGTCCTGGCCATGGAACACCATGAGCGCATACACCTCGGCCAGCGCCCGGAGCGGGGCGGCGAGCAGCACACCGTCGGGCGATGGTGTACGCGCACGCCAGTAATTGATGGCGGCTTCGATGTCGGTGATGGGGATGCCAAGCATAAGCGCTTGATGATAGCGGGCAGCTTGCGCGCGTGCGCAGAGACAAAAGATGGCCCCGCATCTGACAGCAATCCAACGCGCCGCGCCGCGCCGCGCCGATACAGTTTCCGGTTGCGTCAACTGGGCGCAACCGCCCCATCGGTGCGAACCATGGAATTCCTCTCTTCACCCGCGTTCCAGGTTGCGCTGGCCTGCGCCGTAAGCTGCCGCCAGCACAGCGCACCGAGCGCATCGTCTGAAGCACGGCGATCTCCATTGTGTGGCAAGCGGTGCTGATTCTGTTTGCGATGACGCTGCTCAACCTGCCCTTTTTGAAGCTGGTTGGCGCGCTGCTGCTGCTGCTGGTGTGGAGCGAGGTGAAACTGCTCGCGCCCGATGACAACGACCATGGCAACGCTCAGGACAGCGACCGGCTGCTGGCTGACAACAAAACCTCCCTCGTGGCCGATCTGGTGATGAGCGTGGACAACCTGATCGCGATTGCCGGCGCGGCGCAAAACGCGGGCGAGCATTCCGCGCTGCGGGTGGTGCTGGGCCTGCTGATCTCAGTTGCCATCATCGTGGCCGCCGGCCAGCTGGTGATCAAGCGCATGGCGCGCTTCCTTTTCTTGATCATGCTGGGCCGCATGTTGTTGGGCTGGATCGCTGGCGGCACGCTGATGACCGACCCGGTGCTGGCGGACCCTGGTCGCTGGACCTGGATGCTGAAGATCCCGCAGTCCGACCTACTGAAACACGCCGCTGCGGTGGCGCGCGCGCTGCTTGCGCTGGCGCTGAGCAAGGCGCTGGCCGCTCGCAAGCCGCCCTTGAAAGCCGCCTGAGACCCCGCGCGACCGGCAGCTGACGCACCCATTGGGCGCTACCGCCGGTGCTAAGCTGATTGCATGACACTCGTTCTCAGATGGTTGCTTGCGGCCTGTGCGCTGCTGCTGGTGGCATACCTCTACCCCGGCGTGCAAATCCAAGGCTTCGGCTCGGCCCTGATCGCAGCCGCCGTGATCGGCCTGTTCAACACCTTGCTGCTGCCGGTGCTGGTGGTCCTGACACTGCCGGTGACGGTGGTCACCCTGGGCCTGTTCTTGTTTGTCATCAACGCCCTCATGTTCTGGGCTGCCTCCGGCGTGCTCGCGGGCTTTTTTGTCGCCGGCTTCTGGGCTGCGATGCTGGGCTCATTGATCTACTCGGCGCTCATGCTGGTGGTGGACGCGGCGCTCAGGTCGATGCGGCCGCGCTGAGCGCCCGGGTTGCTGCCTGCGCCGGGCTGGCGCACTGCCTAGAAAAACCCGTCTGGGCTAAGTTGGCCAGCTCGGCTGTTTCATGGCCGCATCCGCCGCCTCACCTCTCGCTCTCCCACAACTTCAGCTGCGCCTGCACCTCGCGGCGCCGGCTGTCCACAATCGCAAGCTCGATCGGATCGGCCACACGCAGCGCTTCGGGCAGCGCCTGCGCCGCCTTGAAGCGCTCCAGCGCGCCGGCGTAATCGAACTGCACCGCCCGCGACTCGGCTTCTGCCCGCACCGCGCGCAGCGTCTGGCCCTGCGCCTGCCAAGCGCGTGACAGCAGCTGCCAGGCCAGCGCATCGCGCGGGTGCCTCACCACCCATTCCAGCAGGCGGGCGCTGGCTTGTGCGGCGCTGTTGCTGGCAAGCGCCGCCTGGGCGCCTAGCAGCAAGCCAGCGCGCGAGCCGCTGACCAGCAGCTGGTCGCGCAGTGCGATCCATTGCGTGATTTCGTTGTCGCTGAGTGGCGCGCCGGGGGCTGTCAACAGCTCCAGCAGCAGCTGGTCGACCGCCGATTGCTCCGGCGCAGCTACCTCGCCGCGCAGGCGTTGCGCCAGCGCCAGCGCCTCGCTGCGCTGCCCCAGCCTGAGACCAGACAGGGCGCCGGCGTAGCGCTCGCCCGGCGTGGCGTTGGCGCCTTGCCCTTGCTGCTGCCAAGCGCGCCAGCGCTCGGCGCTGTCGTCGCCCAGCACATGAGCACGCGATGCCATCAGCTGGTGCAGCGCGACACTGGGCAGGCCTGTGACGACAGATTTTGCGTGATCGTTGTGTGGGATGGGCGATGAAGTTGCGGTGCTCCCCAGCGGCAGCCGGGCGCGCATGTCGGCGATGCGCTCGCCTGTCAGCGGGTGGCTGCGCAGGTAGGGAAACGCGCCGTCGTCGTTGAGGCGACTGGCCTGTTGCAGCTTGTCGAACATGGTCACGAAACCGTAGCCGTTAAAACCCGCGCTGGCCATCACACCAAAACCCACGCGGTCGGCCTCACGTTCCATGTCGCGCGAAAAGTTGAGCTGGCTTTGAGCCGCCAGCGCCTGGCTGCCGACCAGGGCAGCTCCGGCCACATTTGCGTTGCTGCCTGCGGCCAGCGCGCCCAGCATCATCGCGCCCAGCATCCAGGGCGCCAGCCGCTCCTGGTTCGCCACCATGCTTGCGATGTGCCGCTGCGACACATGGCTGAGCTCATGCGCCAGCACAGACGCCAGTTCCTCGGGCCGCTCGGTGATTGCCAGCAGCCCGAGATTCACACCCAAATAACCCCCGGGCAGCGCAAATGCGTTGACCGTCTTGGCGCGGTCGATCATCAGCTCCCAGGCCAGTCGCTCGCTCAGCTCCGGCGCCACGTCACCGCGCGCACGGGCCGCCGCCATCAGCGGCTGCCAAATTGACTGTAAGTAGTCCATCAGCACCGGGTCGTCCAGGTAATCTGGGTCGCGGTAAATCTGCGCCGCAATCTGGTCGCCAAGACGGCGTTCGTCGGCCACCGACATCCCAGGGCCATCGCCAAGGCTCGGCAGGCCTGGTGCAGCCAGCGAGCGTGTTGGCGTGGTTTGCGCAAGCAGCGGCGATGCGGGCGCGCTCGCCAGCAGCACCGCCGCCAGCAGCGAGACCGCTGCGCGCTGGCTGCGCGAGCGGGAAGAACGGCCAGAGGCTGAATGAAAACGCATCGCCGTATGATGCCGCGAACAGCGCCAAGGTTTCCGCTCTTGGCAAGTAAAACGCCCACCGCGTCGCCATGACAATCGATACCAACACCCAATCACCAAACAACCCGCTTACTCACTTCGACCGCGACGGCCAGGCCCACATGGTTGACGTTTCCGCCAAGGCCAGCTCCCACCGCGTGGCCGTGGCCGAAGGCCGCATCACCATGCTCCCCGCCACACTGGCGCTGATCCAAAGCGGCAGCGCAAAAAAAGGCGACGTGCTCGGCATCGCCCGCATCGCCGGCATCCAGGGCGCCAAAAAAACCAGCGACTTGATCCCCCTGTGCCACCCGCTTGCGCTCACCCGCGTGGTGGTCGAGTTTGAGGTGGAGGACCAGGCCAGTACCGTGCTGTGCCGCGCCACCGCCGAATGCACCGGCCTGACCGGCGTGGAGATGGAAGCCCTAAGCGCTGTCACGGTCGCCCTGCTCACCATCTATGACATGTGCAAGGCGGTGGACCGGGGCATGGTGATCCATGCGGTGCGGCTCATGGAGAAAAGCGGCGGGAAGAGTGGGCGGTTTGTGGCGCAGACAGATACGAGCCCTGGACAGTGAAGCTCGCATTGCCTGGGGTTGGCTGCAACCTGTTCCTAGAGCGGTCCAAGAACCTCCAAAACGACGCCAACCCACACAGTTGGCCAGGGGCGTATGACCTTGCCCCTGGAATCCGCACCCCATAACCGAGTCACGCATTGGCTTGCCTGGGTTGATTGGTCAGCCAATTTTGCTCGAACTTCATCGGGCTGACATAAGCAAGCGTCGAATGCAGCCAAGCCTTGTTGTACCAGAGCAGCCAACCGATGACTTCGTCCTTGGCCTGGCGTCTGGTCGCGAAGACCTGTCCACGCAGCCGCTCGACCTTCAGCGATCCAAACACCGTCTCGCTGCAGGCGTTCTGCCAGCAGTCACCACGCCGACTTATCGAGGCGGTGATGCCGGGGTCTTTCAGCACCCCCCGCAAGTCCTGACTCGCATACCGGCGGCCCTGATCGCTGTGGAACATCACATCAGCGCGCTGACCTTGCTCGGGTGGCGCTTGAACCAGGCCATTCGCAGGCCATCAATTGCGATGTCGCGTGTCATGTCTCGACGCAAGCTCCAGCCCACCACCTGGCGGCTGTACAGGCTGATGACCACGATGAATAACAACCAACCCTCGCTGGTGCGGATGTAGCTGATGTCACCCACCCAGAACTTGTTTGGCTTTGTCACCGTGCACCGGCGCTCCAGCCAAGCTCGGTGCAATCGGCAGATCGTGGTCGCTGTCCGTGGTGATCCTGAATCGGCGCTTGCCCTTGGCCCGGATACCGTGCTGCTGCATGCGCTTTCGCACCCGCTCTTTGCCCACACGAATGCCCCGTGCCAGCAGTTCTTTCCAGATACGTGGCCAGCCGTAGGCGCTGTGCGTCTCGGCGTGGAGGATCTTGATGTGCACCAGCAGCGCGTCATCGCTCAATTGGCGCCGCTGGGCAGCACTGGTACGGCGTACTAAGTGCTCGTGATAGCCGGTCATGATGGACGCTGGCCGATGGCCGCTGGCCTGCAGCACCCGGCACTGCACAGAGATCGGCCACACCCGGCGGTGGCGGTTGATGAAGGCCCACCTCACTTGCGCGCACTCGCAAAGTACGCCGTCGCCCATCTCAGAATGCCAAGATGTCACGCTCCAGCCCAAGCTCGCAGACTTTGAGGACGCAAGAGGTGTTGTGTTGTGCCAGAAACCCAGTTGCGCAACAAACGAACCAGCCACCACATTGAGCGGTGTTGGCATCACCCGCCAAAGCCAACTCCAACGCCCACAAAATTGCCGATTATCTGCAACCACTTTCTCGTCACTTTTTTGCTCCCATGCGTGCACGGCATTGGTATGCGCAGATCAGCACGGCTACATTACCAGTATGTATACAAAACCGAAACCAAGCCCACCCCAGATTCGCCGCTTGGGTGTGCTGGGCGGCATGGGGCCACTGGCAACCGTCGATTTTCTGCACAAAGTGGTTGCCTGCACTGCGGCTGTCAGGGATCAGGATCATGTACCGATGGTGGTTGAGTTCTGCCCTCAGATTCCCGACCGGGTCAAGGCCTTGCTTGAGCAAGGCCGCTCGCCTTTGGGCGATTTGATTGCTGCGGCGCAAGCGCTCGAGCGCAGCGGCGCTGATGGCCTGGTGATGCCCTGCAACACAGCTCACGCTTGGTACGACTCGATTGTTGAGGCCATCAACATTCCCATGCTTCACATCGTGGACGTGGTCCTGAGTGAAGCCCAAGAAACAAGGGCTTGCGATGCCATTGGCTTGCTCGCCACGAGTGGGACGCTGAAGTGTGGCATTTACCAAACCCGAGACCAAGGCTTGACCTGGATCACATCGACCGAGCAAGAGCAGGAGCGCTGGGTGACACCCGGTATCGCCGCTATCAAATCTCGACGACTGAGCGAGGGTGCCGCGAGTCTTCGCTTGGCAGCGCAAGCGCTGACGAACCGCGGAGCCAAAGTTATTGTTCTGGGTTGCACAGAAATACCGTTGGGGTTGTTACAACGCGATTTTAATGTCCCCCTTATCGATTCTTCGCTGGCGCTGGCCCGCGCCAGCGTGGCTTGGGCAGGTCGGCCCCTCTGCTTCGAAGAGTCAACGCCGCTGACGCAAGCGCTCGGCCAATACAAGACGCCCAGCATGGACACCAAATAGTTGGAGAATTTTGTGGCGCTGACAGCGGCCCGCAACTTCTCGCGAGCAGCCCTGATGCACAGCACCACACATCCCGCTTTTTTGCGCCGGATCCAGGCGCTTGAGGTATGGATTGGCGTTGACCTGATAGTGCGAACCAACTACCCACCCAGCCTGACCCCAGAAGAGGAGTCGTTTTACGAAGAGGCCAAAGAGTTGATGGACCGCACAGAGTCGGTGCGTGCGATCGCGCTGGGCAAATCGGTAGGTGCGCTTGAGACCGTGCGAATCACCTTGCCACATTCGCTGTCTCTGAGTTTTTCCCGATTTGGCTGACGTCGCCAAAGCCAGAGTTGCCTATTGCGACCACCCAGCTGCGAGTCGGCAATGCCCCGGATGTGGTGTTGTGCCCGGTTGAGAACCGCTGTGACATTGTGAGTCGTCACCGCCACCCTCAGCAGTCGATACAAGTGGATCTGGAGCACGACGATCCGGCGACACTGGGCGTCAAAGGCTTGGCTTCTTTTGCCACCACCAACGCCAATGGGGCCGGCCCTTTTTTTCGCGGCCGGGCAAGAGCGAACAGCCGGTGCTGTTCCTAAATAACTCCCCCAGCGCCCACCTCGGATGGATAACCGGTATCGAGAGCACACAAGGGCGCACAAGGCCCCACCTGGGACAGATGTGCGAAGCCGATATGGCCGG
>Ga0105054_10002280_pt1 | contig 30633 bp, 19 predicted proteins | sample BON02_FD_78091 | JGI IMG/M metagenome (GOLD analysis project Ga0105054, IMG submission 78091) | Freshwater microbial communities from Lake Bonney liftoff mats and glacier meltwater in Antarctica - BON-02 (megahit assembly) | ecosystem: Environmental > Aquatic > Freshwater > Ice > Glacier...
ACCGATTAAAGCTCTTCTACAAAGGTTTTGGTGCGCTGCACCGATTAAAGCTCTTTTACAAAGGTTTCGGTGCGCTGCACCGATTAAAGCTCTTCTACAACGGTTTTGGTGCGCGGCACCGATTAAAGCTATTGCATGCCGCCAGAGGCAGCTTTTTGTGCGATGTTTGGGTCAATGGCTGTTGCCCGTTCATGCAATTCTACTGCTTTTGCCTGATTGCCCATATTTGAATAAGCCAAACCCAATTCCCAAAGTGACACAGCATCCTTCGGCGCAACTTCCTCGGCTTTGACGAACCATTCGGTGGCTTCAGGTATTTTTCCCTGTACAAAATTGCCCACACCCAGGAGCCGCGCTGTTTCGGGATCTTTCGAGTTGATTTGCCAGGACTCGTCCAGGCATTTGAAAGCGTTCACCAGGTCGTTTTTTTGTTGACCATAAAATTTGCCCCCCTCGCGAAGCGACAGCGCCAGCATGGTTTTGCGCTGCGGATCGGTGGGTGCGAGTTCTAGTGCCTTGCGGTAATCAGCAATGGATTCCGGGAATTGCCCTAACTCAAAATAGGTACCTGCCCTGTTGATGATGGCGGCTTTGAAGTCGGGGTAAAACGTGAGTGCCTTGTTGACTCGGGCAATCGCGTCCTGGCCCATGGCACGTTTTTTCTCCGCGTTTTTCTCTGTTTTTAACTGTTTGAGCAGCAATTGCCCGCAAGCGTTTTGCAGCTTGGCGCTGTTTTCAGACACGGCAACATCGGTCATAAAAAGTCGGTCGTTGCTTTCCCAAACGGGGTTGCGCAGTATGGTTTTTATGGAAAACAACAGCACCGAAATACCGAAAAGTCCCATGGCCAGACTCCTGTTGTTTTCCATCAAGCGGCTCAAAAATAACGCGGCCACCAAGCAAAACCCCACCGAAGGCAGGAACAAAAAGCGCTCGCTCATATTGGTACCAACGGGCAATAATAGGTTCGAAACAATACCCAGCGGCAGCAAAAACAGCAGCAGTCCGAAGGCCACGGCATCGCGGCGCTTGAACCCGCGAATGGCCCAATAGCCCATAAAACTGTAGGCAACCAGGCTCAACAACACCAGCGGATTGCCAAATGTCATGATACCTATATGCCGTGGGTAGTAGTCGTGCGTGAGCGGGTGCGGCACGACGAGCAGTTGCAGGTATTTCCACAGCGTGTAAAAAATCGTGGCCAGCCGTTCTGCCGGTGCGAATTTGACCCACTGTCCGCCTTCAAATTTCAGGAATGGGTTGTTCATCAGTTCCATGGGTTCGCTCCCGCCGAGTACCGACGACCAGGGCAAAATGGCGCCGCGAATGATGATAAAAGCCACAAAAGCAGTAAAAATGGGAATACTTGTTTTCCAAATGGAGGTATTGCCCGTGCCTGGGCTCCTGAAAAACCACAAGGCCAGCGGAATCAACACCGCAAAAGCCACCGCATTTTCCTTGGAAAGGCAGGCTAGAAAAAAGACAACACCAGCAGCAATGGCCCATTTCCGATTCCCGGTGTCCCAGGCTTTCAAAGCATAATACAAAGCCGCGAGGCATCCAATCAGGGTCAATATTTCATCGCAACTTTTAATATTGGCCACCACCTCTGTGTGAATGGGGTGCACGGCAAAAAGCACGGTAGCCAGCCAGGCCACCAGGTATCCTCCGGATTGCTCAGCAGGTTTTAGCAACAACAATAAGGTGCGGTACAGCAGCAGGCAGCCAAATGCAAAAAGCAGCACCGTCGCCAGGTGAAAAAGGAATGGACTGGCCCCACCAATCTGATACAAAACAGCAAACAACACCAGCGACATGGGTCGATAGCGGCCGCCTGTAACCAGCATTTCATTGCCCTCCGACTTGAAAAAGCCAAAAAACGTGTCGTGCGAAAGGATGCCACCAATGCCTTTTACGCCCTGGGTGGTGTACATGTTATCGGTGATTACAATGCCGTCGTCGTACACAAAACCGTGTTTCAGGGTATTGGCGTAGAGCAGGAAAGCGAGGCCGAAGATGAGCCAGCTTTGGAGCTTGACATTTTGGAGGAACTCCGGAAAACTTGTACCAGAACCCTTGTGTTGCGCTGGTTTAGTAGAAGGTTTTTGTTGCTGTTTTTTTGCCATGTCAAGAGCGAGGCTGTTTAAAACACAATTTTTTTAAAACACATAGACACATAGGAACATAGAAAACATAATATTATACCCAATTTTGTCTCGCACAAGGCCCACAACGAAAAAGGCTTCGCTCTTGGCACTTTCAAATAATTTTGACCAAGAGCGAAGCCTTTTTCGTTGTGGCCTTGTGGCGTGGTGTGAGAATATTTTTTTATGTCGTGTACGCGTAAGAAACTATGTTTTCTTTGTTCCTATGCGTATATGTGTTGAAAAAATATGTGTTTAAGATCAGGTAAAAAATCTCTACCGTGTTTTCACCTGCGAAAGAACGGAAAAATTCTGTGTTCACGCACCGCTCATCCGCAACTCGGGCCCTGATTTCCGAAAAGCCTTGTACGCACCTTTGCCAAATTTGGATCCATTGAATACCGTAGTTGGTGCCAATCTCATTTGTTCCTCCTTAGACAATTGAATGAAAGCAGCACATTTTTCAGAGCAGCATTCCTGATATTTTTCGGCGCATTCCGGGCATTGGATGAACAGGATATGGCAATGTTCGTTGGCGCAGTTGCGGTGTGCATCGGCAGGGGTACCGCATTGGTGGCAATGGGCGATAATGTCGGGGCTGATGCGCTCGCCGAGGCGCTCGTCGAACACAAAATTTTTGCCGACGAACTTGTTTTTCAAGCCCTTTGATTTCACCTGCCGGTCGTATTCAATGATGCCGCCTTCCAATTGAAACACGTTGTCGAAACCCCGGTAGCGGAGGTAGGCGCTGGCTTTTTCACAGCGGATACCGCCCGTGCAGTACATCAGGATGTTTTTTCCTTTTTTATCAGCCAACATATCCGCTACCAGGGGAAGCTCTTCTCTAAAAGTAGCGACATCGGGCGTAATGGCGTTTTCAAAATGCCCGACTTCGCTTTCGTAGTGGTTGCGCATGTCCACCACAATGGTATCAGGATCATCGGCGAGGTTATTCCAGGATTCGGCGTTGAGGTGTGTGCCTGTTTGGACGGGATTAAAAGCCGGGTCGTTGATGCCATCGGCCACGATTTTTTCCCGCACTTTGATGATGAGGGCAAAAAAGGACTTGCCATCGTCTTCCACGGCGATGTTGAGGCGCAGGTTTTGGAACATCGGGTAAGTGTCCATGGCCTTTTTGAAATCGTCGAAATTAGCCTCTGGCACGGAGAGTTGTGCGTTCACCCCTTCTTGGGCGACATAGATGCGGCCAAATACCCCAAGTTCGTGGTAGAGCCGGAACAGTTCATCGCGAAAAGCCTTTGGATCCGCAATTTGCGCATATTTGTAGTACGACAAAGTCATCCGTTTTTCGGTGCTTTGGCGCATCCGCTCTTTCAATTCCCTGCGGTTGACGCGGTTGAATAAATTCCTGAGTGGTTTTTTCTGTGCAGTGTTTTCCATAAACTAATCGGTAATAACTTCCTCCATCACGACCTCGAACCCAGACAGTACTTCGCCGCCGTTGAGCTTTTCTGAAAACGGGACAACTTCCACGCTCCCATCGGGATGGTACACCATTGTATGTTGTTTGGAAGGATCGACAAGCCACGCCAACTGGCATCCATTGGCGATGTATTCATTCATTTTTTCGCGGAGGGTGGCAAGCACATCTGAATCTGAACGAAGTTCTAGGGCAAAATCCGGGCAGATGGGCGCGAATTTATCTTGTTGTACTTTTGACAATGAATTCCAACGCTCCCATTTTACCCAAGAAACATCGGGGGACCGGACTGCATTATTAGGAAGGGTAAAGCCTGTTGAGGAGTCAAAAAGCCTGCCGAGCTTGAATTTTTTGTTCCAAATAATTAGCTCGCCGAAAATCTCAGCATTTCTGCCGCCAGTAGAAGTAGTTGTTGGGGCTATAACAATTATTTTTCCAGAAGCCTGGCGTTCTATTCTAAGCTCATTATTGAGCATGCAAAACTCATAGAATTGTGCATCATCGAACCCTTCGCCGGGCAAGTGAATCAGGGTTGTGCCAACGGTGGCCTTTTCTAACGTTTGTGCTGCGCTCATGTTGCGGGTATTTTTTTATGCAAATATAGACTTTAGAAGGCTGATTCCTATGTTTTCTATGTTCCTATGTGTTAAAAAACCTGGTCCAATTTAAAACACCGCCGCAAAATTAACGTGAAAACTGACAATAAATCACCTTTAAACCCGATTTTTGCCGCCAGACAAACCACAATTCTTTTACCTTGAAGTACAAAGCCTCCATTCACGCCGTCGGTGTAGAGATTCCAGTAGACATCAGTATTGAGCGTCGGCGCGACACCCGATTTGGTCTTACGGGCAAACGCGCCACTCTGCGGATGCCTTTGGGCACAAAGCCCGAAGATGTGCGCGTTCAGTTGAAAAAGTTGGAAGATTGGGTCGGGGGCGTGCTGCTGAAAAAACCGCTCATGCGCCAGCCTTTTGAGCAAAAAGCTTACAAAACGGGCGATATATTGCTTGTCGGCACGCGGCGCTACCTGCTCGAAGTGCAGATGGAAGACCGCGCTACCCACGGCGCCCGGCTTATTGGCGATACCATTCACCTGCAACTTTCGGCAAAATCTACGCCCTTACACCTGCAAAAAAGCATCAAGACCCTGCTGTCAAGGGTAGTTGCGGGCGATTTCCACCCTGAAATCCGCCGGCGGGTGCTGGATTGGAACGACCGTACTTTCCGCCAGCACGTGAAAAGTGTCAACCTGAAGTATAACCACAGCAACTGGGGCAGTTGTTCGTCCGACAGCAATGTCAACCTTTCCACCCGCTTGTTGTTTGCTCCGGAAGAAGTACAGGATTACGTCATCATCCACGAACTGGCCCACTTGGTTGAGCTCAATCATTCCGACCGCTTTTGGTCGCTGGTGGAAAGACACATGCCAGACTATCCAGAAAAGGAACGCTGGTTGAAGGAAAATAGAGCGGTTTGCGACTTCTAATATAGTTGTTCGTTGATAGTTGTTTGTTGTTCGTTCTCATTCACTCAATGCTGGCTAAGCATATTTTAGTAGGGTAGCAACCAAGATTCTTTCAAAATTCAACGAAACGCCTAAGCGCTCGGAAACGAACAACGAACAACTATCAACGAACAACGAACAACGAAGTTCAACTATCAACTATGAAACCCGACATCTCCACCCCCGCCGACATCCGCGCCCTAATTGATACTTTTTATGAAAAGGTACAAGCAGATGATGTTATAGGCTATATTTTCAATGACATTGCGCAGGTGGATTGGCCCCATCATTTGCCAATCATGTATAAGTTTTGGGAATTTTTGTTGCTCGGCACCCCGGATGCTTATCGGGGAAATCCCATACAGAAGCACTTCGACCTGCACGCCAAACACCCTTTGAAAATTGAGCATTTTGACCGTTGGGTGAAGCTGTTTCAGGGAACGGTGGACGAACTGTTTGAAGGCGCGGGCGCTGACAATGCCAAGTCCAGGGCATTTGCCATTGCAGAGACCTGGAAGCCAAAATTTGATGGGCCTTTTGCGGCCAAATGAGGCTTAGCTTTCGTTTTCCTTATCCTCCAAATCCCGCAGCAACACATTGAGTGCGCCAGCAGAGAGGATTGTTTCTAACAGGGTTATTACCAAAGAGGCCATCATCAACAACAAACTGAAGGCAAATAGTATCTTACTACAAACCTGCCATCCTTCGTAAATAAAAAACATGGTGATCACACAGACCAGGATGCTTGCAACCGCAAAAACCTGCATCCAACGAATGAGCCACAAGCGCCGGCGCAGGGTGTGAATCTGCTTGAGGATGTCCCGGTTTTTCTTTTGCTCGTAGTCTGAAATGAGCTTCCGAATAAGGTTGGCGATGGCTAAAAACTTATTGGTATAGGCAATAAGCAACAGCGATACAGCTGGGAAAAGCAAGGCAGGGGTTTGAATACTTAGTTCCATTTATTCAGGATAATGGCTTAGAGAACGACGGTTCAACAAATCAATACTTCGTTTTGTTTGAAAAATGCCAACTCAGGCATAAAATTTACCTGCTGGGATAGAATAATTTCAGCTTTTGTTTTCAAACGACAGTTTTCCAACGTGCAAAGCCTTTTCTTGTGCGACATTTTTAATCTAAGGTTGAAACAAATAATGTTTTAACGCCGATTGCTGAGATACAATTAACAAAATCAAAAATTGCTGATGACTGCAACTCGACACTCCCGCTTGCTTCAATTTACTGGTCTTTTATTCAGTGCCTTAGTGTGGCTTGCCAACAATGGCAACCCGCCAACTGGCAGAACAGGTGCCCCTTTTGATGGCTCTTGTGGCGTTGGTTCTGGCTGCCATACAGGGAGCAATCCCGGAGGCTTTGATGGTGATGTGATCATGTCTGGCCTCCCCGGCACCATTAATCCCAATACAACTTACCCGATTACCCTTACCATGAATATTACTGCCGGATCACCGACCAAAGGCGGATTTCAACTGGTTGTAGTAGATGGCAACAATGTGAATGCTGGCGACCTCAGTATTGCAAATGCGCAAACAGGCACTGAATTCTTCGCCACCCGAGAGTACATTGAACACCGCAATGGAAAAACTTTTTCTGGCGGAACTATAAGCTGGGATTTCAACTGGAAATCGCCCGTCAGCGGTGTCAATGGCAATACCTTGAAATTTTATTTCATCGGAAACTTTACAAACGGGAACGGCAATTCAGGCGGTGATTTCCCAAAATCATTCTTGGAAACCTTTCCTTTCAATGGGCCTCCACCCGTTTCTGCCTTTATTTCTAGCAGTACAAATGTGTTGTGTTTTGGCGGGAATACGGGTAGTGCCACCGTAGAAGCGGGGGGTGGTGCGCCTCCATACACCTATTTGTGGAGCAATGGACAAAACACGGCTACTGCCATCAACCTTATTGCCAATACCTACACCGTTACGGTTACTGGCTCTAGCGGTAGCGGAACTGCCTCGGCCTCGGTGACGATTACACAACCGCCTGTGCTCAATATTTCAGCATCTGTCGCTGATATCCTCACCTGTGCTCAAACCAGCGTGACGGCCATAGCTAGTGTATCTGGTGGAACCCCTGGGTATGATGTTTTCTGGTCGGATGGCCAATCAGGTACTTCAGCAACATTCTCTTCGCCCGGTACTTACACGGCCACAGCAACCGATGCCAATGGCTGTACCAAAGTAGGCTCTGTCACCGTAAACCAGAATGTTACCCCACCAATCGCCACTGTTGCTCCGGGCGGAACGCTTGATTGCATGGTCACCCAAACCAGTTTAAGTGGTGTTGGCTCCTCTCAGGGGGGGAATATTGCATACAATTGGACTACTGTGGGTGGTAATATTGTTTCTGGAGGCAACACCCTTGCGCCAGTTGTAAACGCTTGCGGAACCTATACGCTTACTGTCACAAACACCACCAACGGTTGTACCGCTACGGCATCCACCACGGTTACCTGCCAAATTGATCCTCCTGATATCGCAGCGAGCAATACTGGACCTTTGACCTGTACAGTGCTATCTGTTACCTTAAACGGAAACTCCAATACCAGTGGCGTGACGTTTGCGTGGACGGGTCCCAATGGCTTCTCCGCTGTAGATCAAAACACGACGACCGACACTGTTGGCACATACACCCTTGTCGTCAATAACCCGGCAAATGGCTGTTCAAGCTCGGCTACCACCGTTGTAAGCCAAAACATTGCACCACCTACCGACACCGTAAATGTGTCTGGCATGATCACCTGCGCCACCGATTCGGTTTATATTTTTATGAACACCAACATCCAAAATGCTACCTTCCTTTGGACAGGCCCTAACGGTTTTATGTCTACCCAAAAGAAAGACACCATTGGTGTGCCTGGCCAGTATATTGGTGTTGTCACCAACCCGGCCAATGGATGCAAAACGCGCGATACGATAGCGGTGGTGCAAAACATTGATCCCCCAGGTGCCACAGCGATGGCCAATGGTTCCATTACCTGTTTAACCACCAACGTGCCATTGACAGGTGGCCCTTCAGGCGCAAATTCTTACGCTTGGACAGGCCCCAACAATTACACTTCAACCCAGCAAAATCCGATTGTTGACATAGCGGGAATGTACACACTTGTGGTAACTGCCGACACAACAGGGTGTACCTCCTCCGCGACGGTGATGGTACAGCAAAACACTACGCCGCCCGTTGCGACCATAGCCGTACCTGATAACTTAAATTGCAACAGTACAACCGTTCAATTGAACGCCACGGGTTCTTCACAAGGACCAAGCTTTAGCTATTTGTGGACAACAACAAATGGCATTATTGTCTCCGGTGAAACGACCCTGACCCCGGTTGTGAGCGCGGCAGGCACTTACAATCTTTTGGTTACCAATACCAACAATGGTTGTACCAGCACGGCAGGCACATCTGTGTTCCAAAGTACTCCGGTACTCGCCACCATCACTTCCAGTACCAATGTCGCCTGCAACGGTGCTGCCAATGGCGCAGCATCTGCCATGGGTAGCGGCGGAAACGGAACCTTTACCTACCTCTGGTCTAATGGCGCTACTACAGCATCCATCACAGGGCTCAGTGCAGGCACCTACAATGTCACCGTAAAAGACGGGGAAAACTGCACGGCTACAACAATGGTATCCATCACGCAGCCAAGCCCGTTGGTAGCAAACGCCTCCGCCACTGGCGAAACATTCCTGGGTGCTAACAATGGCATGGCCATAGCAGCTCCATCAGGCGGCACTCCAGGCTATTCCTTCAGCTGGAGCAATGGCGGCACCACGGCTACCATTACTAACTTGGCACCGGGTACCTACACTGTTTCGGTTACGGATGCCAATGGTTGTACGGCAGTAAAATCAGTTACGGTGAACGCATTTGGCTGCAACCTTTCTGGAGACATCAGCGCTGTGAACGCTACTTGCAATGGCGCCAATGACGGTACTGCAGCAGTGACCCTTAATGGCCAGACGGACCCTGTTTCTTTTGAATGGTCAAATGGCAACACGACACAAATGGTTACAGGATTGGCGCCAGGGTCGTACACGGTTTCCGTAGTAGATGGAAACAACTGTCCCGTTGTGTTTACCACCAGTATTTCCCAACCAACAGCCCTTGCTGCGAACGCCTCTGCTACGGGCGAAACTGCTACGGGTGCCAATAATGGTACCGCCACCGCTTCTCCAACGGGTGGTACAGGCACCTATGGTTTTGAATGGAGCAATGGAGCCCTTACGGCGGCAATTACCAGCCTTGCTCCTGGGGCATACACTGTTTCTGTCACCGATGCCAACAATTGTACCGCCGTTCAAACGGTCAGCGTTGCGGCGTTCAACTGCGCAATTACGGCCTTTGTTACCAGTGCAAATGCTGCATGTTTTGGCCAAAACGATGGACAGGCAACCGCCGTATTGGGTGGCGGCCAATTGCCCTATTCCTATCTATGGAGCAGTGGCGCAACGACGGCCACAGCCAACAACCTTCTTGCTGGCACCTATACGGTGACGGGCACCGATGCTGCGGGTTGTTCCACGACCGAAAGCATCACGATTTCAGAACCAACTTTATTAACGGCCCAAGCCACGAATATTCAAAATGTAGTATGCCCGTCGGCCAACACAGGCTCCGCCTCCATAGTAGCATTGGGTGGCACGGCTCCGTACATGATTAATGGAAACCTGACCAATCTCGGTGTAGGGCCCCATACTGCAACGGTTGTTGATGCCAACGGCTGTAGCACCATTGTCTCTTTTAATATTGTGGCAACAGACAATCAAGCTCCGGTTGTTTCCTGCCCCGCCACCATTTTTATATGTGGTGCCAATATTGTGAGCTGGCCTGGGGGCGTTACGGTCACGGACAATTGCGGATCATTGCCAGGCCAACCTGTGCTTATCAGTGGCCAGCCTAGTGGTTCTGCATTCAACGATGGCACAACAGTACAGGTTTACCGCGCTACAGACGCATCGGGCAATACCGCAACCTGCTCTTTTGCGGTGGTGGTATACCCCGTTGCGGATATTCTTTTTAATGGCTCTACTGATGACCAAAATGGGCAAGGAGTAGGCACTATTTCAGTTACGCCTGTCGGCGGCGCGGGCAATTTCTTTTTTATTTGGAACAAAAACGGCCAGTTTTTCTCCAACAATGAAGATCTTACAGGCCTTACTGCCGGTTCCTACACCCTTACGCTCACCGATGGAAATGGCTGCACCAGCGCACTTGCTCCCGTTATAATCAACAACACCGTGGGTACTTTTAACCTCGGCGAAACAGGGTATATTCGTTTGTCGCCAAACCCGACGTCTGCTACCTTTCAATTGGAAATCATTGGATTAGAAGTAGTTGCAGCCACCATCATCGATATCAGGGGCAGGGTAATGTACCAAATGCAAGCGCTTGAATGGAAAGGCGAGGTTGATGTAAGTCAATTGTCTTCAGGGGTTTATTTTTTACGCCTGGCAACCAATAGCGGGAAACTCGTTACCTTGAAATTTGTAAAGACGGAATAAGATAGCCTAAACGGCCACTTGGGAAATAAATGAACCGAGTGGCCGTTTTTTTGTAGTAATGGAAAGCTTGCCTCGAAAAAGAATATTCCAAAAATTGGCCGTAAAGTTCAAAATTAAACGCTGCCAATCCGAATATTAAAACAAAAAGCCCGCACCTTTGCAGAACTTTTATCAGTCAGTTTAAACCAAAAATTATTCCAATTCATGGAAGAGAAAAAACGTCGTCCGCGGCTCAAAACGGACACGGACGCACCGCTGGAAGAGCGCAACGAGTCCACCCAATCCAAAGAATCTTCTGAAAACCAATCCAGTCCAATTGAACGCAAGCCTTGGGAAGACCGCAGTCAAAGTGGGGAACGCAAGCCTTTGGAAGACCGCAGTGGTGGTCAAGGTGGCGAACGCAAACCCTGGCAAGATCGCAGCCAAGGAGGAGAGCGCAAACCTTGGGAAGACCGCAGTGGTGGTCAAGGAGGCGAGCGCCGACCATACCAGGACCGCAGTCAAAGTGGGGAACGCAAACCTTGGGAAGACCGCAGTGGTGGTCAAGGAGGCGAGCGCAAGCCCTGGCAAGATCGCAGCCAAGTTGGTGAGCGCAAACCCTGGGAAGACCGCAGTGGTGGTCAAGGTGGCGAACGCCGACCATATCAGGATCGCGGCCAAGGTGGTGAGCGCAAGCCCTGGGAAGACCGCAGTGGTGGTCAAGGAGGCGAACGCCGACCATATCAGGATCGCAGCCAAGGTGGCGAGCGCAAGCCCTGGGAAGACCGCAGTGGTGGTCAAGGAGGCGAACGCCGACCATATCAGGATCGCAGCCAAGGTGGCGAGCGCAAGCCCTGGGAAGACCGCAGTGGTGGCCAAGGTGGCGAGCGCCGACCATATCAGGATCGCAGCCAAGGTGGCGAGCGCAAGCCCTGGCAAAAAAGTGGCGGCTTTGGCAATAAGTCTTTCGGCAAAAAACCTTTCCGCAAAAAAGATGATTTCCACGTAGAGCGCAAACCAAAGCCCGGGCTACCCAGCGGTGAAGGAATGCCCCTCAACAAATATTTGGCGCACTGTGGCATTGCCTCCCGCCGCAAATCCGTCGATTACATCAATGACGAGAAAGTGCTCGTAAATGGCGTGGTTCAAACAGAACCATTTTACAGGATTCAGCCAGGAGATATTGTTATCTGTGACGGACAAACAATGTCTATTCAGGAGCGGCAAGTATATGTGTTGCTGAACAAGCCAAAAAACGTGATTACAACCACGGAAGATGATCATGGACGTGCCACGGTGTTGGACATGGTTGACGGCAGCTTTCCAGAACGACTTTTTCCTGTAGGTAGGCTCGACCGCGACACCACGGGCCTCATCGTCATCACCAATGATGGCGACCTGGCACAAAGACTCACGCATCCCAGCTATGCGGTACACAAACAGTATCGCGTAGGACTGCGCAGCTCGCTCAAACAGTCAGACCTGGAGCATATTGAGCGCGGGGTTGAACTTGAAGACGGGCTCATGGAGATCAACTGGATTCGATTCTCTGAAGATCACCCCAACCGCGACATCGTAGAGCTGGAAATTACTTCCGGCCGCAACCGCATCGTGCGCCGACTTTTTGAACACCTTGGCTATGAAGTATTCAAACTTGACCGCTTTTATTTCGCCGGGCTAACCAAAAAAGACCTGCCACGGGGCAGTTTCCGCGAGCTCACGCAACGGGAGGTAATCATGTTGAAACATTTCACAGGACATCCTTCAACTGGGAAAAAACGGAAAAAGGATGAAGAAGGAGATGTAGACGATATGGAGGATGATATTGACCTTCCAATGGATGATGATATTAATTTTCCAGAAGATACAGCAGACGACAGCGCTGAAAAGGAATAAATTCAACCTTTGAACTTGAAAGTATAGCCATGAGTCATCCCTTATTTTTTTTCTAAAGAATAAGGGATGACAAAATGGAGTGTATTTGCTTTGACACCTAGTTTTGAATTAAACGAAAAGCCAACAAACGAATTCGGCAATCAGTCTTTTCCTTTAAAAACAAACACCAAGCAGGAAATAATTTCAACCTTCACCAATCGAAGAAATTAGCCGCAATACCGCACAAATCGCGCATAAACTTCGTAAATCGGCAATCATTACCCGTAAATCAAAAAAAGCCAGCGAGATACCAAAAAAGCCAGCGCTGTTACGATGCCTTCTGCTCTTTACCCTTTCCCTTCGCCTCATTCCACAACTTATCCATTTCTTGCAGCGTCATGTCTTGCAGCGGCTTGGGCGCTTTTTCCTCAATATATTCAAATCGCTTTTTGAATTTCCGGTTCACCTTTTCCAGCGCTGTCTCCGGATCGACGCCAATAAACCGGGCATAGTTTATGAGCGAAAACAGCACATCGCCAAACTCTTCTTCTATTTCATGTTGGGGCGCATTGGACTGAATGTTCTCGTGTAATTCCCCAATTTCCTCTTCCACCTTAGCCCATACCTGCGCGGTGTTTTCCCATTCAAAACCAACTTGTTTTGTTTTTTCCTGCATCCGATAGGCTTTGACCATGGCGGGCAAGCCACTGGGAACCCCTTCCAGCAAGGATTTTTTCCCTTCTTTAAGCTTTAACTGCTCCCAATTTCGTTTCACATCCGCTTCGTCCTTCACGGTCACGTCGCCGTATATATGGGGATGCCGGTGAACCAGTTTGTCGCAAATAGCATGAAGCGCGTCGGCAATATCAAAGTGGCCTGTTTCGGAACCGATTTTGGCATAAAAAACCATGTGCAACATTAAGTCGCCAATTTCCTCTTTTACGCCCTTCAGATCATTTGAAATAATGGCATCAGCCAATTCGTAGGTTTCCTCAATGGTCAGGTTGCGCAGCGATTCTATGGTTTGTTTCTTATCCCAAGGGCATTCGGCCCGCAATTCATCCATTATCGTGAGGAGTCGGCCAAAGGCTTCAAGTTTTTGCTGGTAGGTATTCATGATGTAACATGGTTAAAAATGTGGGGCGAAGGTATCGCAAAAGAACGAACCCGGCTGGCGCGCAAACGCCAATCGGGTTCGAAAAAATGGAACAGGTATGCTAGACAAGAGAAATGTGAACAATTAAAAGGAGGATTCTTAAGTGAAAACCTTCCAAGGCGCTGACTGGTAAATTATGCACATAACCCAAGCAAACAACCTGTTCTGGGGGGAGGGTACACCTTAGCATGTGTACACGTCATAGTGTTAGTCTGGTTTTGGGCGTAAACTACAGGCGGTTGCCCGCAATTCCTTTTTTTAGCGCCAAACTAATGGCCTCTCCTTTTGAGTTTACATGCAGCTTGCGGTAGATGCCCTGGATATGGTTTTTTACCGTGTCGGTGCTGATAAAGTGCTTTGCAGCGATCATTTTGTAGGACAGGCCATCTACCAAAGCCTCTAGTATTTCTTGTTCACGTGGTGTCAGCCCAGCCGCAAGACTTTCCTCGCTGTCCATTGCTCTTGACAGCCCTACATGCGTAACAGCATTTTGGCCAATATTGGAAGAATGAAAGAACTGGAGCACCTTTCTGGCTATTGCCGGGCTCATGGGAGAACCTCCCTGGTTAACCAATCGAACGCCATCTACCAGTTCGTCCGGGCCTGATTTTTTGAGCATATATCCCGTTGCGCCGTTGCGCAATGCTTGAAATATCCGATCTTCTTCTTCACTCACCGTCAACATCACCACCTGGATACGGGGCGATATTGCCTTTACCACGGCGGTTGCCTCAATGCCATTCATTCCAGGCATATCGATGTCCATCAAAACAACTTCTGGCTCCAAGCTCGTGATGACATTGTGAATGTCAGAACAATCTGCAAAAGCTCCGGCTACTTCCAAATCAGGCGTGAATCGAAAAAGATGCAATAAGCTCTCCCGAAAATCGTGGTTATCATCAAAAATTACCAAACGCAAAGGGATCATCAAGTCACGCACGCTAAATTATTAAATGAATCATTATGTAATGCTCAAAGGTAGGAAATACCTGTCAATCGTTTTTATAGGAACTTATTACTAATAAGTGCTACAAAAGGGCTGATTAATGACAGATAAACGCCAATTGAAAAAAATAAGGAATGACTCATGTTAGCCAAACAAGGCTAAATTCGAAAATTCATTACTTTTGCAACGAAATTCTCAGAACCAAACCGAATGATGTTTTGTTTGTCATACACAAACTGCCCATCATCCAAATATTAGCCCAGAAAGACCAACTGATTTTACACTTTCTCACCTTCACATTTTTTATAGCATGTCCGTCGCAACAGAAATTCGTCCCAAATACAAAGTTCACGATATTAGCCTTGCCGAATGGGGCCGCAAGGAAATCCAACTCGCCGAAGCTGAAATGCCGGGACTTATGTCCTTGCGCGAAGAATTTGGCGCCAGCAAGCCACTGAAAGGCGCCCGCATTGCCGGCTGCCTGCACATGACCATTCAAACCGCCGTTTTGATCGAAACACTGATTGAATTGGGGGCTGAAGTGTCCTGGTCGTCCTGCAATATTTTCTCTACTCAAGACCACGCGGCGGCTGCCATTGCGGCTGTAGGTATTCCTGTTTATGCCTGGAAGGGCATGAACGCCGAGGAATTCGACTGGTGCATCGAGCAAACCATTTTTGCATTTAAAGATGAGCAGCCCCTCAACATGATCCTCGACGATGGCGGTGACCTCACCAACATGGTGCTGGATCATTTCCCAGAGCTTGTATCTGGTATCCGTGGCATCTCTGAAGAAACCACTACGGGTGTGCACCGCCTGTACGAGCGCGTCACCAAAGGCACCCTGCCGATGCCGGCGATCAACATCAACGACTCGGTGACCAAATCGAAATTTGACAACAAGTACGGCTGCAAAGAAAGCCTGGTGGATGCCATCCGCCGCGCTACCGACATTATGATGGCGGGTAAAGTAGCCGTTGTTGCTGGCTACGGCGACGTAGGTAAAGGCTCCGCTGCTTCCCTCAGTGGTGCAGGAGCTCGTGTAATTGTTACCGAAATTGACCCGATCTGTGCCCTGCAAGCTGCCATGGACGGCTACGAAGTGAAACGCCTTGAAAACGCCATCCCACGCGCCAACATCGTGGTAACCGCTACCGGCAACTGCGACATCATTATGGAAAAACATTTCCGCATGATGACCGACAAAACCATCGTTTGCAACATCGGCCACTTCGACAATGAGATCGACATGGCTTGGCTGAATGGTGAATACGGCCATACCAAATCTACCGTAAAGCCTCAGGTAGACATGTACACCATTGATGGCAAAGACGTTATCATACTCGCGGAAGGCCGTTTGGTCAACCTCGGCTGCGGCACTGGTCACCCATCCTTCGTGATGTCCAACTCCTTCACCAACCAGGTGTTGGCCCAGCTCGAACTGTGGCAGAACAGCAAAAACTACAACAACGAAGTGTACATGCTGCCCAAGCACCTTGATGAGAAGGTTGCACGCCTCCACCTCGCTAAAATTGGCGTTGAACTGGAAGTATTGGAGCAATACCAGGCCGACTACATCGGCGTGAAAGTGGAAGGGCCGTACAAGCCAGAGTACTACCGGTATTGATTTAGAGATGAGTGATGAGTTATGAGTTATGAGTGATGAGTTATGCACAGCATTTGTTTTTAAATGGGAATTCGTTTTTCAGCACTAAAATAAGCTGAAAAATCGACCCTGGGTGCTGAAACACAATGCTGAGTAGAAGCACAATTGATGTGCAACCAATCACGAATCACCATTCTCGGCCCACTAAAAAAAGCGTCATATCGGAATTCCGGTGTGACGCTTTTTTTGCATTTTTCGCTGCCGCTTTTTTGCTGGAAATAAATATGGCTGCCAGTGTCTAAAAAAAGCCGCTGACGGTTGTGCGCATTCAGTCGCGCTTGGTTTTCCGGCACCGATCACTGCAATACTTCACTTCTGCCCAGACTTTCTCCCACTTCTTTCGCCAAGTAAACGGCAAGCCGCACCCCAAACATATTTTCTGGGGCAAATCTGATTTTTTTACCGCTTTCATACTCACATCATCCTGACCGACGACATGCCGCCGTCTACGTGCAGTATCTGTCCGGTCATCCACGCAGCATCATCGCTGAGCAAAAAACGAATGGCCGAAGCAATGTCGTCCGGTTGCCCAACCCGGCGCAAAGGGTGGCGTTTGCCACTGGCTTCCAGCTTTTCAGGGGTGTTGATGAGCCGATCAGAAAGGGGAGAAGCCGTTAGGGAGGGGGCTACGGCGTTTACCCGAATGCTCGGCGCTAATTCAGCTGCCAGTGCCAGTGTTAAGCCTTCCACGGCCCCTTTGGCCATGCTGATGGAGCTGTGAAAGTTCATGCCTTGGGCAACTGCTACAGTGCTCATAAATACGATTGACGCCGTTTCCGCAGCGTTTTTCAGGTTGGGCAAATACCGCTGCACCACGCTGACAGCACCCAGCGCATTGATTTTGTACTCGTTCAAAAAAGCTTCTTCCGACAAGCGGTGAAAGGGCTTCAAGTCGATGGTGCCGGGGAAATACACCAATCCATCGAGGGGCTGCTCTATTTCGGGTAAATGGTCTTTGCTGTATTCGGAAACCGGATAGGCTTCGGCATAGCCGAGCGCGGCGATGTCTTTGGTACTCAGCCCAATCACGCGATGGCCTGCTGTTTTCAATTGCGCGTGTACAGCCTGTGCAATGGCGCTCGAAGCGCCCGCGAAGAGATATGTTTTTTGCATTTATCGTTTTGAAATTTTATTGCGGGAAATAGTGCGTTGCCGCGTACACCTGAACCTGGAAACGGATGCTTCACGCATGGCAGCATGCTTGGTCGAACGGCCATGCATGCGCTGCCGCCACATTTCGAAGCTGCTGCGCTTCATCTGGCTGCGCATGAGTGCAATGACGGCTTTTTCGTTCAGTCCGAATTGCAGTTCAATGGCCTCAAAGGGCGTGCGGTCTTCCCAAGCCATTTGGATGATGCGGTCGATGTTGTCGGGTGAAAGTTGGGTTGGCATACTAACATACAATGGTGTACTTGCCAAACAAAGAATTGTACCAGTAGTTTATTCAACAGGCTCTTTTTTGGCTCCGCATTCGGTAGAACGATGGGGAAACAGCAACTTTTCGAGCAACAATTACATTGGAGGCTTATTTAGATTTGAAGCTTAATATTATTTGTTATCTGGTTCTAAAAACATCCATAAATTATGAAAATAGCCGTCATAGGCACCGGGAATGTCGGCGGTGCATTGGCCGCAAAATGGGCCAATAAAGGCCATGCGATAAACCTGGGCGTTCGGGATACCCAAAATTTCAAAGGCATTGAACTGCTAAACAACCCGAATACCAAGGTGCATGACATACAAGATGCGGGCTTTGCCAACTGCTATTCCGTTGGCGGCAACGACCGTTTTGAACTCATGGAACAGTTTGCCTGGTTCTGGATCAACCTTGCCATGGTGCAGGGGCAGGGCCGAGACATTGGGTTTAAATTGTTGAAACGGTAATCACCGGAACACCAACACCCCACTCCCGACCAGCATACCGCGCGCGTCCGCAACCCGCCAGCCGTACGCGCCTGCCGGAAGTTTATTCCGCGGCACCACCATTTGGTTCCCACTAACAGCGGTTTCAAAAACGAGCTTCCCCATCGGGCTGAACAACTGCAATTGATGGCCCTTGAAATCCCCTTTTGCCAATTGAAAGGTCGCGTGTGTGCTGGCCGGATTGGGCGATACCTGCACTGCGTTTTGGCCTTTTGATTTCGGCAATTCCAGCGTGCTGCTTATTAAATTCAAGCCCACCGTATGTCGAGTTTCATTGGTGATAACGGGTGCGTTAAAGTCGAAGAAAATGGCGGCGGTATTCAAAATCTGGGCTTCCAGCGGCACATTGGGCTGCTGCGCAACGGAGAAGGTGACAAAGCCCTGAGAGCCTGCAAGGTTGGTGGTGCTATCGGGAAGCAGGATATTGGAAAAGGTAAAGCTGATTTCCCCGCTGCCCTGCAATTGCCAGGTGTATGGATGCGATGCCGCGCCCGGCACCACGCTTGCCGGATCGAGCCAGGCCGACAGCGAATCGCGAATGACGACCGTAAACGCCGTGTCCGTTCCCGTGTTTTGGAAGCGTATCATGTACTCCAAGGCTTGTCCGGGGCGGATACGATTGTCCGCCCCGAAGCCAAGCGGGTAGCCGTGTTTATCATTGGGATCGAAGGAGCCGGTATTTTCGCGGCACACCCTATGCCAGGAAGGTGTGATGCCATTTACACTGAATTGATTGATAAAACCCAGGGATTCGAAGCCGCCGCAGCCTTCTTCAAAAGCGATGGCGCGGGTGGAAAAGGGGTGCCCTGGTTCCTGCTCCGATTCGATGCGATAGGTATGGCCATTGGCAGTCACGGGAATCGAAATCGACTGGTCGGGCGCATATTGCTGCTGCCCCTGGAACATGACCACATCGTCTTCAATGATGATATAATCAAGCACTTGCGAGGACCCTGTGCCGGCATTGTGCAGTTCAAATTGCACTATGGAATCCTGGCAGTTGACGCTGGCATTGATATTGGCACCCGACCAGCTTGGCAACGGGATACAGAGGGTGTCAGGGTAGCCGTGGGCGGTGATGCAGTGGGTTTGGCCGAGTATGGTGGAGTCGCAATTGACATAAGTGGTGAAGGAAAACTGGCCGCAATCTCCGCTGGGGAGGTTGCCGATGAAAAAGCGTATTTGGTTATTTCCCAGGTCGTTGTGGGGTTGGTTAGAGCTTATGAAGTTGAGAAATGGGTCGAGGAAAATATCTATGTATGCGCTATCGGCGGTAATGGAACCTTGGTTGCAGTACTGCACGGATACTGGATTGTTGAAGCAGCGGCGCAGGGTTGGTATTGCAACGTTGACGGTTATGAGCGGGCAATAAGAAAGGGCAATTGCAGAAAAATTAAGGGTATCGGTGGAATAATAAGCCGGAATATCAACAACTTGGGTGCTGTCGCAATATCCCCACCAAATATCGTGCAAGTTGCGTATGGCTAAATTATAAGAACCTGTATCGACAAAAAAACGATACCAGCCCAATTGATCGGTTTTTGTAAAATAAGTGAATCCATCACCCTGCGCCGAAATGGTGCGGTTTTGAAGCGGTACCTGACCATCATCAGTTAAACAATCATCATCTGCATCAACTTGAACAACCCCTTCAATGGTTGAGCCGAAAGAGACAGGATTTATTGACCTGTATAAGTCAAAATTCAGCGTACCAGCATAAAGGTGCTGACTGGGGGATATGGCCAAGCTGCTGAGACGGGCATAATTTTGTGCAACATAAGCACTATCTGCCGGGTTAGGCAGGTTTTGCCATGTTAGGCCAGCATTAGTGGAAAGTGTAATGTCCAATCCTGCTCCTATGAATAAATGCCCATTGCTTGCAATTTCAAATATTGGGTACCACCATAATAGGTTAAGGTCTAATTCTTGGGGTAATTCTACCCAACTGTCGCCTGCATCTTTTGATCGCCAAAGGAACAACTCAGAATTACTCGTTGCTACCACGAGATAAACAGTGCCATTGGGTGCTACCTTGGTTGCCAACACACCTGGAACGCTAAGAATAGGTGAAGCAGCCCAGGTGTTGCCGTTGTCGTTGGACACCAAAATTTCTTTATAGTCATTACAAGCAATGAGCCTGCCAGAGGGGTGGAAGCCGATCCCTGCAACGAAATTAAGGCTGTCGGACAATAATTCCCAAGTGTGTCCAAAGTTGGTAGAGCGTTCAAGCCCTTGTAGTGTGTTGATAAAAATATGGCCGTTTTGCGGGTTCACAGCCAAGTTTGCCCCATAGTTAGGAACCAGGCCGCTGGGTGGCGTTATTTCCATGAAATCATTCCCGTCTGCCGACCAATACAGCTGTTGGAGCTGCTTTAGGGCTACCACTCCGCCATTTGCAGTCACCTCGAACATTGCATAACTGTTTGCTAAAATGTTATTAATGTCGAACAAATTCCAATTTTCCCCCGCATCCGTTGTTTTCCACAGCCCAACCTCAGTATATGCATAATAAACACTATCAGAGACAAAAACAAGCCTGTTCACCGGGTTGGCGCGCATGCCCATGCCTGCAAATTGCCAATTAGTACCCCCATCGGTGGATCTCAGGATGCATTTTTGGTGCTTCGTGAATATTGTGCCATCTGCCAAAGGCGCAATGGGGATGTAATTTCCAGCTCTACCATCAAACGGTTCCCAGCTGATCCCCCCGTCATCTGAAGCGTAACTACCCTCAACTAGAATCCTGCCAGAAGGCAATTTCATATAAGATGCAGAATAAAGCCCTGTCAACCCGGTAGGTTGGAAAGAAGCTCCAGCGTCATCAGAACGGTATAAGGTATCCGTTTTAATACAGAGAATCAAGCTGGGGGAGGCAAAAAAGTAATAGCTAAAATCGGGCGAAACATCCTGAGGTGCCCAAGTTATGCCTTCATCAAATGAGCGATAAAAAGTAACTGTGGTGTCGCCGTTTGGAAGGGTTCTATAGCAGGAAGATAACAACCCTCCAAATGGCGTATTTTCTACTGTCGGGCTACTTATGATACCAGAAGGGAAATTCAGCACAGTCGTCCAACTTTGCCCGCCATTTATGGAGCGTGTAATGGAGGAGGTTTCCTTTCTTAGCATGACACCACTCGCCAACTCAACAGAAAAGCTGTATGAGCCTGTCCATGTTTGACCATCATTGGTGGTTTTGTAGGTAGAGTATCCTGGCACCCTGACATAAATGGTGCCTGCTTCGCTTACAGAAACGTATTTTAAAGGCTTGGTTGGAAAAAACTGCTGTAGAAAAGTCAATTGTTGCCAGGTCTGCCCATTGTCCGTGGAACGGTAGGTTTTCTTCCAGTTTATATGATGAACGGCATACAGCGTGTCACCAGGAGCCTTTACCAGGGAAAATTCGCCACCGTAAGGTCCTTTTGTTTCCTCCCAGTACGAGCTCTGTGCAAAAACAGTCATCAACGTATTGATGCAAATGAAAATCAGCAATAATGTCCTTTTCATAATATGCGGGTTTTAGCTCCAATTTTTAAGCTGCATCAAAAGTCATCAAGTAATACCCGGTATTCAAATACAAATTTTGGCCAAAATCAAAAAAATAATTTACTAAATAGCTGTTATTCAGTTATTAATACTAATATTTGTCCGTGTAATTCTTGTAAAATATTCAACGAATTGTCTGTTAGCTTTCAATTATTTGCCTGTGGCATAAAAACAACACCACAGAATTATTTTGAAAATTGCACCTGAATTGAAAATTCCAAGCCATGACCACCACCCTCCTCATCCGCACCTTCCGCCAACTCTCCCCCAAAGACCTCCGCGCCCTGCGCCAATGGGTGCGCTGCGGCGTATTCAACCGCCGCGACGACGTAGCCCTGCTCTGTGAATACCTCGTCGACAACATTACAAAAGTAAGCGCCAAAAGCCTTTCCGCCGAAGCGCTCTGGGCTGCCGCCTGCCCCGACAAAGCCATGGATGTCAAACAATTGCGGCACATCATGTCCTTCCTCCTGGCCACCGTGCGGCAATACCTCGCCTGGTCGGAATGGCAATCCGACGATGCCGATGTGCAGCGCTACCTCCTGCGGGTACTTCGGGAGCGCGGCCTCGATCAGCTATTCGAAAAAGCCTGGGAGCAAGGCAGCGAACGCATCGAACAACAGCCCGTCCGCGATGCGCAATACCATTTCAGCCGCTACCTCCTGCAACAGGAACAGGTGGAACACGTATCCCGCAACGACCGCAGTGCCCGCCTCAACCTGCAGCCCCTGCCCGATGAACTGACCACTTTCTATGTTTCCGAAATGCTGCGCTACGCCTGCCTTGCCCACACGCACCAGGCCATGACGGGACAAGAATACCGCCTGGAATTGCTGGAATTGATCCTAAAAGTGGCTGGAAGGAAGGAAATGCTGCAGATTCCAGCCGTGGCGGTGTACTACCACGCCTATCAAATGTTGAAAAGCCCCGCCGATGAGGAGCCGTTCGAGCAGTTGAAACGGGCACTGGAAAAACACGAGCAACGCTTTTCACCCAGCGAAATGCGCGGCCTCTACCTCATGGCCATCAACTATTGCATCCGCCACATGAATTCTGGTCGGAAATCCTACGTCCGCCAGGCATTCGACCTCTACAAAACGGCCCTTAATCGCGGTTTTTTGATAGAAAACGGCCTGCTTTCAGGATTCACCTACAAAAACATACTGCGTGTGGCCGTCGGTGCGGGGGATCATGCCTGGGCCGAGCAATTCCTGGAAGCACATCGCAATGCCTTGCACGCCCGCGAGCGCGACAACCTCTACCGTTACAACCTTGCCTACCTGCGTTTCCGCCAGGGCGATTTCGCCGCCGCCATGCCCCTCCTGCAGCAAGTCGATTTGGACGATTCCCTCAACAACCTCGATGCCCGCCGTATGCTCCTCCAAACCTATTTCGAACTCGGCGAATGGGATGCCCTCGAATCCCTGCTCCAAAGTTTCGGCGCCTACCTCCGCCGTCAAAAAAGCCTTGGCTACCACCAAAACACCAACGAAAACTTGATCTTGTACACCAAAAAACTGCTCGAAACCGACCGAACCGACCGCATGGCCATGATGGCGCTGCACAACGAAGTGGAGCGGCGCACGGATGTTGCGGAAAAGGATTGGCTACTTCAACGGTTGACGATTTGAGTGATGAGTTATAAGTGATGAGTGATGAGTTATAAGTGATGAGTGATGAGTGATGAGTAGCACAGCTTTTGTGCGATTAACTTGGCATGGAGTTTCAGCTGCTTAGTCAATAGACGGTTTTACCCGCCGTAGCCTTGGCGTAGGAGGGTTGCACAGCATCCGATCTATGGCTTGGGATTGAGTTCCAGCACTTTAAATTAGAGGAAATAAATGCACGCTTTTGACGTATTAATGTAGATTTGCCCAATAAAACATCACGCAACACCTGACAAAACCGCTGAAACTTCATGCCAAGTTAATCGCACAAAAGTTGTGCTGCTCATCACTCATCACTCATCACTCATCACTCATCAATCATCACCGTCTACCGTACCATGAATCTTTTAGAACTCAAACGCCAATTAGAAGAAATGCTGCTCGACCAAGGGCTGCTTGTGAAGGCATTGCAGCAATTGCGCGAATTGCTGCCTGAGCATTCTGAAAAACGTGTTACCGTGCTTACCCTGCTCGGTCGCCTGAACGATGCAAATAAAAAATCCTTGCGTGGCACCATTGACGACAAAGCCTTGCAAACGGAATACAACGCGATTCGATCCGATTTATCCGACCTTGTTCAGGGATTGGAGGAGACCGATTTTGATGCGAATGCTGGGAAAGTGAGCGCCGACGATGCCAAAGCTATGGCGGCCAGACAAGGTAGCGTCCTTTACCGCATCCCCGATACCATGCCTTTGCGCGAAGAGACAGAGTGCATCGTCCGCATCGCCATTGACGAAGATGCTATTGTAGAGGAAATTACGCTCGACGATCAGGTGGTGCTGAAGGATCTATCCCGTATTTCTGACTTGATGCAAGTGGAACTCGGCGACCCGGCAAAACAGCCTGTTTTTGCTATCAGGAGCACCAGCCCTGCCCAGCAGCTCATCACAGAAGAAGGCTATACCCAGTGGTTTTTTTACGTAGAACCCCTGCGTGATGGTGTCCACCCATTGGAAGTAAAGGTATCTGTATTGGAATTGGCGTTCAATCAGGTGCACCGAAAAGAACTCGTTTTTAGGGAAACCATACAGATACTCACTGAGACTGGCGCTGCTGATGACAGCGAAAAATGGGCAAAACCCTCCAAGTCCACTTCGAAGTTTAAAAGTGCAGGCCAGGCACTTTCTTTTGCAGGTGCAGACCCGGGCATTTCAGCGGCGGAACTGCCTAGAAGCAAGGGGGCTGAAGCTGCTGTTAATGAGCCCAGCACTGAATATAAACAGAAAGCTCCAGCTCCAGCACCCTCTCAACCTACCACCGCAACCGCGCCGCCAGCACCTGCTTCCCGAAACAACACCCAACGCACTGTCGCGCTGTCCCTCGCCCTGCTTTTGCTCGGCAGTTCCGCGACTTGGGCACTTACCCCCGCCGAAACCCGCGACTGGTGGGTGGCCAGTATCGTGGAAGATGATGCCAAAGCTTATGCCACGTATATCGAAAAATACCCTGAGAGCCCGCACTTGGAGAAGGCACTTTTCTTCAAGGCAGAACGTAGCACGCAATTAGCCGACCTCCGGGTTTATCAGGAAAAATTTCCAAAAGGGCAGTATCAGGAAAAGGTAGCTGCTCGGGTTGTAGCTTTGGAAACAAAGGCATTGGAAAGGGTTGTCGAGCAGCCTACGCTAAATAACATCCGCCAATTTGCCGCTCAATTCCCGGAAACCGAGCGGCTTTCTTTGGTGAAACAAGCCGCAGAAGCCCGCACTGAAAACCACGATGAATTGGTATCAGCGGTCGAAGATGCATACGTCGTTTCCGCAAAAGCAAAACCTACCGCTAAAATTGTACGCGCCTACCTGCGCGACTTCCCCCAGCAGGATAGCCTCGATGCCGTGTCCGCTGCAGCGGCGAGCAAACCTGAGGTTATGGCTAAAGTGCAGCCGGAACTGGAAGAGGCTTATTTGAAAAAAATGGAGCAAAATCTTACCTCCGCAAAAGCAGAGAAGTTTTTGGATCAATTTCCAGAGCCTATCAGGAAAGAGAGATTTGATCAGGTGGTGGCCCGGAAGCCAGCAGTCAGGCAGAGGGCTGCAACGAAAATGAAGCAGATTCAGGATTTGAAGGATTTGAAAGCAAACCAATAGTTTTGTAGCTACCTAAGCACCCAACCCAAGCGCGACTTCCCGAAAGGTTCAAACTTTCGGGAAGTTCGAGCAGCGAACGAAAGCCAAGCTGCAAAACGACCCACCGCTTAATTTTTAAAGAAGCATTAAATCAACCTACTAGCACTTGGTGTACCTGGAAAAGAATACCCATTCCCTCCAATTTCCCCGTATCTTTGCGAACTTTTCCCCTAAAAAAAGGGTTTATCGCAAAGAATAAGGGCTGAAATCAGTTTTTCTCGCATACACAAAATCAATGTTTCCAAAATACAATGTCATCGTCGTTGGTGCAGGCCATGCAGGTTGTGAAGCCGCCGTGGGCGCGGCCAACCTCGGCGCGAAAGTGCTGCTGGCCACCATGAACATGCAAACCATCGCCCAGATGAGCTGCAACCCTGCCATGGGCGGCGTGGCAAAAGGCCAGATTGTGCGTGAAATCGACGCGCTCGGCGGCTACTCCGGCATTGTGACCGACCACAGTGCCGTGCAATTCCGCATGCTCAACCGCTCCAAAGGCCCCGCTATGTGGAGCCCACGTGCCCAAAGCGACCGCATGGCTTTTGCAGCAAAATGGCGCTCCATGCTCGAAGCACATGCCAACATCGACTTCTGGCAGGAAATGGTGCGCGGACTCATCGTAAAAGACGGCCGCGTGCGCGGCGTAGTCACAGGTATGGGCATCGAAATAGAAGCCGATACGGTGGTGCTCACCAACGGCACCTTCCTCAACGGGCTTATCCACATCGGAGAAAAGCAATTCGGCGGTGGTCGCGCGGGCGAAAGCGCCTCGAAAGGCATCACGGAACAACTCGTAGAGCTGGGCTTTGAAGCAGGCCGCATGAAAACCGGGACACCGCCCCGCCTCGACGGCCGGAGCCTCGATTATTCTAAAATGGAAGAGCAGCCGGGCGACGAACCGCCGGGCAGGTTCTCTTACACCGATACACCACCACTGACCAACCAACTCTGCTGCTGGAGTACCTATACCAACCAAAAAGTACACGATACCCTGCGCACGGGTTTCGATAAATCCCCCATGTTCAATGGCCGCATCCAGGGCATCGGGCCGCGCTATTGCCCCAGCATTGAAGACAAGATCGACCGATTCGCCGACAAAGACCGCCACCAGCTTTTTGTGGAGCCGGAAGGTCGCGATACGGTGGAAATTTACATCAATGGCTTTTCCTCCTCTCTTCCGGAAGACGTTCAGTATAAAGCACTTAGGCTGATTCCTGGATTGGAAAACGCCAAAATGTTCCGCCCAGGCTACGCCATTGAATACGATTATTTTCCGCCGACCCAGTTGCAAACGACGCTGGAAACCAACCTCATAAAGGGCCTCTATTTCGCCGGACAAATCAACGGCACTACAGGCTACGAGGAAGCTGCTTGCCAAGGCTTGATGGCGGGCATGAACGCTGCGTTGGCCGCCAAAGGCGAAGCGCCGCTGGTGCTCAAACGCTCCGAAGCCTACATCGGTGTTTTGATCGACGACCTCATCAACAAAGGCACCGAGGAACCGTACCGCATGTTTACCAGCCGCGCCGAATACCGCATTTTGCTGCGTCAGGACAACGCCGACTTGCGCCTCACGCCCATTGCAAACCACTTGGGCGTACAGGGCACCGATTTGCGCATGGATCGCGTTCGGGCAAAAAACCAGGCACTCGCCGAAATCGAAGCGTTTTTCCGGAATACCAGCGTGCTGCCCGAAGAAATTAACCAATACCTGCAGCAGGTAGAATCCGCGCCGATCAGTCAAAAACTGAAACTGCACAACATCCTGCTCCGCCCGCAAGCCGACATTGCAGGCATGGCAGCCGGGATACCTGGGCTAAGCGAGTTCTTGGCCAATTACGATCAGGAAGTCCTTGAAATCGTCGAAATCGGGATCAAATATGAGGGTTACATCAAAAAAGAGGAGGAAATGGTGTCGAAACACAGCCGCCTGGAAGAAATGGCACTTCATGAAAATTTCGATTACCGCAGCATCAAGGGCTTGAGTATTGAAGCCCGTGACAAGTTGTCGAATATGAAACCGCGCACCATTGGCCAGGCCAGCCGTATATCGGGGGTTAACCCGGCGGATGTGAGTGTGTTGTTGGTGCACCTAGGAAGGTAGTGATGAGAGATGAGTGATGAGTGATGAGACTGGCTTTTGATGGGCATCTATTTTTTTACCACAGAGTTTCATTGAGGAAAAATATCTGATAAACGCTGTCGGCAAATAAATGAAACCTCTGCGAATACCTCTGTGAAACGCTGTGCGACTCTGTGGTGAAATTTCTGCTCAAGCGAAGTACAAAAATGGCACAAAAAATAGAAGTCATCTGCCCTTTTGTCCAGGATGCTCCCGTTTTTCTGCCAAAAAAAATCTATTTTCAGGCTGGCAGACAATTTGCCTCCTACCGAGAGTGTCCTGTGCTGGCATTTTTGCTGCCAGTTTGACACAATTCAATTTTTACCCGCAGATTTCCAGCCAAATTCTGGATTTTTGCGTTTAAGTCCCAGGACTTAATATTGCTGGGAGTTTTTTCCCTTCACCCTCCGAATCGTATGAATATGTTTGATAATTGGTTGATGACGCAGCAGTCGGATGATGAGCCCGACTTTGTACCCCTTTTCTCGCTGGAAGAAGACGACGAAAAGGCCGGTGAGATATTTCCGGACAGCATTCCGATTTTGCCACTGAAGAATACCGTGCTGTTTCCGGGAATCGTGACGCCTATTACGGTCGGTCGCGACAAAAGCATTCGCGCCGTCCAAAAAGCGTATGAAGACAACCGCTACATCGGTGTGTTGTCGCAGAAAGATATGAAGATCGAAGCGCCGAGCCCCCGCGACTTGTATCGCATTGGCACGGTAGCGCGTATTTTGAAATTGCTAAAAATGCCGGATGGTTCTACCACCGCCATTTTGCAAGGCCGCAAACGCTTCCGCCTCGATGAAATACTGAGCGACGATCCTTACATGATCGGCCAGGTCACCATGTTGGAATATGAGCCCGCCAAGAACAAATTAGAGTTTAAGGCCCTCATCAGCAGCGTGCGCGATTCCGCCAAGCAGATCATTGAGCTTTCCCCACAGATACCTTCTGAGGCCGTTGTGATGTTGAAAAACATCAACAACGACAATTTCCTGCTCAATTTCATCGCTTCCAACCTCGGTATCCAAATCGGCCACAAGCAGGATATTTTGGAAATCAACAACCTGAAAGACAAAGCCAGCGTCATACTCCACCACATGGATTCGGAGTTGCAATTGCTGGAACTGAAGGACCAGATTGATTCGAAAGTCCGGGTAGACATCGAAAAACAGCAGCGCGATTATTTCCTCAGCCAGCAACTGAAAACCATTCAGGAGGAGCTGGGACAAAACCCGCAGGAAGAAGAAATCAACGACCTGCTGCGCAAAGCCTTGCGCAAAAAATGGCCTAAAAACGTGGAGGAAACCTTTGCGCGGGAAATCAACAAACTGCGCCGGGTAAACCCACAGGTGGCCGAATACGCCATCGGGCTGAACTATTTGGAAACCCTGCTCGACCTGCCTTGGCTGGATTTCACGAAAGACAATTTTGACCTGAAAAAGGTGAAACAAGTGCTGGATCGCGACCACTATGGCCTTAGCAAAGTAAAAGAGCGTATCCTGGAGCACCTGGCAGTACTGAAGCTCAAGGGCGACATGAAAGCGCCCATTCTCTGCCTCGTCGGCCCTCCCGGTGTGGGTAAAACATCCCTGGGCAACAGCATCGCCCGAGCACTCAAGCGCAAATACGTGCGCATGAGCCTGGGCGGCCTGCACGACGAAGCCGAAATCCGCGGTCACCGCAAAACCTACATCGGCGCCATGCCTGGCCGTATCGTTCAATCGCTCAAAAAAGCCAAAGCAGGCAACCCGGTGTTTATCCTGGATGAAATCGACAAAGTCGGCAAGGATTTCCGCGGCGACCCATCTTCTGCTTTGTTGGAAGTGCTAGACCCAGAGCAAAATGTAGCTTTTCACGACAACTACCTCGAAATAGAGTACGACCTGTCGAAAGTCCTCTTTATCGCTACGGCCAACTCGCTGAGCACCATTCAGCCCGCCCTGCTGGACCGTATGGAGATGATCGAAATTGCGGGTTATTCGCTCGAAGAAAAAGTAGAAATAGCCAAGCGCCACCTGGTGCCGCAGCAGCGTAAAGAACACGGACTAAAACCCAACCACATCAAAATAAGCGACAAGGCTTTGGTGAAAATGATCCAGAGCTACACCGCCGAAAGTGGGGTGCGCAACCTGGCAAGGGAAGTAGGTTCCGTGATGCGCTATGCCGCCAAACGGGTAGCCATGGACGAACCTTATGAAATGAGCGTGCGCCCCGAACACCTGCACACCATCCTCGGACCAACCAAGTACGACGCAGAAGTGTACCAAGAGCAGCAAGCCCCTGGTGTGGCCATTGGCCTTGCCTGGACTTCCGTGGGCGGTGAAATTCTGTTCATAGAAGTGAGCCTAAACAAAGGCAACGGCAAGTTACAGCTCACGGGCAACCTCGGCGAGGTAATGAAGGAAAGCGCCAGCACGGCACTCAGCTACATCAAGGCCCATGCCGACGATTTCGGTATTGAGCACGAGATGTTTGAAAAAATGGACATCCACATCCATATTCCCGAAGGTGCCATTCCGAAAGACGGCCCATCTGCTGGTATCACCATGCTTACAGCCATTACCTCAGCGTTGACCAGCCGCCCGTTGAAGCCCTTCCTGGCCATGACCGGAGAAATCACCCTGCGCGGCAAAGTATTGCCTGTCGGCGGCATCAAGGAGAAAATACTGGCAGCGAAACGCGCCGGCATCAAAGACGTGATCCTGTGTCATGATAACCAGAAACACGTCGAGGAAATCGAAGAAGAGTACATCAAGGGCCTGAGGTTCCATTATGTGAAAAAAATGGATGAGGTATTGGCGCTGGCGATAGGGTTGAAAACCAAGTCGAGCCAAAACGTAACGGCGAAGAAAACGCCGCCGGCCAAAAAGGTACTGGTGGCAAAGAAGCCGCCTGTTGGGAAGATTGCGCCGATGGTATCCGCTTGATATTATGAAATAAAGAAGTGTATTTTACAAAACGCCTGGTTCAAAAGACCGGGCGTTTTGTATTGGTAGTACCGCATACGGAT
>Ga0105054_10002285_pt1 | contig 30588 bp, 18 predicted proteins | sample BON02_FD_78091 | JGI IMG/M metagenome (GOLD analysis project Ga0105054, IMG submission 78091) | Freshwater microbial communities from Lake Bonney liftoff mats and glacier meltwater in Antarctica - BON-02 (megahit assembly) | ecosystem: Environmental > Aquatic > Freshwater > Ice > Glacier...
ATCTCCTACATTGGTTGGTGAGACATTTGCTCCTTCAATCAATCCAACTAGTTCACCTGTAACAAATGGCCCAACTTATTCGCCAGTGACGAGATCTCCTACATTGATTGGCGAGACATTTGCTCCATCAATCAATCCAACTGGTTTACCTGGAACCAATAGTCCAACTGATTCACCAACAACAAGATCTCCTACATTGGTTGGAGAGACATTCGCTCCGTCAATCAATCCAACTGGTTCACCTGCAACAAATGGCCCAACTGATTCGCCAGTGACTAGATCTCCTACATTAATTGGTGCGACATTCGCTCCTTCAATCAATCCAACTGGTTCACCTGTAACAAATAGTCCAACTGATTCACCAGTGACAAGATCTCCTACACTGGTTGGAGAGACATTTGCTCCATCAATCAATCCAACTGATTTACCTGGAACTAATATTCCAACTGATTCACCAGTAACAAGATCTCCTACATTGGTTGGTGAGACATTTGCTCCATCAATCAATCCAACTGGTTCGCCTGGCACACATACCCCTACTAATGTTGGTGGCTCATTTTCTCCTAGTATAATGCCTACAAGATCGCCATCGCTTCGGTCTTTAGAGCCTACTCCGTCGTCATCAGAATGGTCTACTGTTGATCTGGAGAACATCGATATAGCATGTCGTATTTGTGAAAAGGCTCAAGTAGCCCCAAATGGAAATGATTGGAGGTCCACTTCCTATTTTCAATGTCCATGTAATGAGCTTAATCATGATTCAGCTAGCGCGACTTTTATCTACAAATGGAACGAATGGCAGCCGTTGAATTGCATTTATGAGTTTGATTTTGAATGCGAGGTTGAAAACGATGGTGAAATCGGGAACTTCGACCCAGATGTTATTGTTCATTTTGAGATCAACGTAACTGATGGTCAAAACATCACAGTAAAAGACGTCGTCGATGATATTAAAAACTCTTTGGAGAACACCACGGATAACTTGGATAGTTTCAATTTCGATGTTTCGATTTTGACATGGGAATTTTTTTCACTTCCCTTCGTCGAGGGTGATACAACCAACGCTGCTTGTTTAGTGAGGTGCAACCAACTGTGTACCCGAGATTGTCGAATTACCTTGGTTAACCAGACAGCCAACTGCAGCTTATTTGAATCATTTGTGAATCGGACAGTGGATCCTCAATGGGGTATCTCTCCTGCAGTCGATTTAAGTTTCTTTGTGTCTCAGGTTGGAAACCATTTAGAAATGAATCCTTCAGAATCTTGTTCCTCTGAAGTCAAAAGCGAGACAACAATTGAAGTGGATATCACTCCTTCCGCCAACAGCACCGACGATGATATCAATGGTATCAACGATCATTTGGGGACCAATAATACCAATACATCTTTGGGTGAGACAAATATTGACAAGTGCGGAAGAAACTCATGCTCCAATCGAGGTACTTGTAAAGATGGTTCATGTGAATGCCAGTTTGGTTCAAATGGCTATCAGTGCCAGAATATAGTTCATACATGCCACACTGGCAACTGGATCAAAGCATTCGAACAACGAAGCTGTAATGAAGTGCTTTTGGATGTTGGCAACGTGACATTTCAAAATCTATTCTCCTCGAGTGGACTTATTCGGTATGAAAGGTATGGTGCGCCTTATGCATACTACTATCGCGAAAACAACCGAGACGATTTCAATGCGTATAAAAGCATGCTTTCGGATTGGTCCAACGGAAATAACGAAACTCTTGGTGAGGAATTTGAAATATATTCTTCAGAATTGGATTTAGATCTTCGCAAGGATTCGTGGGCATTTTGCATGTACGCTGAACCAGAATCAGGAATTGGATTTCCGTTTAATTGCGGTCCCCATGGACCTCGAGTGTTTTCTTGGTGCAGTGGATTTTGTCAAACCCAGTACGGTTCTTTCAAAATAAGCGCGACTCAAAGATTTGCTCTCTATATTTGCGACAACGAAAACTCCGTTTCAAATGAAGCCAGTAATAATGAAACTGGAAATTTCGATTCTATAGCAGGGACGTTATCTGGGACTGTAGAAAGCAACTATGGTAACGGAGTATCTTCAATAGTGAGGTTGTATCGAAGAGTTCTGCTGGAAGTTGTAAACGACACGAGCTTCGTGGCCGAGGTTCAAACAGTATTATTGGATACTTTTATTGCAGTGGTTTCTAATTCGTCAGTCAACAACTTGCCTGTAGACTCAGATAGTTGTGGGAGTTCTACAAATGGGGAAACATCTCAGAGATCAGAGTTTACATTCGTCGATATTCCTGAAGGTATCTACTCACTGGTGGTGTTTCCTGAGAATGCCCAGTTGTATTCGCCCATGGTGATGAACAATGTCTATTTTAACGCTACTGGCATTGCGCTTTACGTTGACAGTGTCCCGGATAAAGATGAGATTCAAATAAAGCTCGTGCATGATGGGAGTTCAAAGTTAGAATTGCGGATGAACTTTCAGGTCGACTCGAATTCAAGTGAAGAATGTGTGATTGGAATATCATCGCTTAGTGATGGTGTCTGCTCTTGTGGAGATGCGCAGGTTCGGTTGTTATCAGCTGACGTAGAGACTGCAACTCAGATAATAGCTATTAGCAATATGTACAACACAGTATATAATGTGTTCTTATCCCATACCCCACAGTCTTCTGTCTTCAGTTATCCTCGATATCATTCCAGTGGAAGATGCGGTGCGTATTTTCCTTTGGAAGATGGTTCAAAATCCGAATGTCCCACACAAGAAATCCTTTGGGATGATGGAACATTCAATCGACGACCATGCTGCAGTCAGGATGGATATTGCGGCTCCACGGAAAGACATTGCGAGTGCGCTAATTGTCTTGATTTTCGTGTATTTGAATCTTCAGAATGGAAGGATCAATATCGAAGGGATGGATTATGTAGAGATCCTTTGAATCCAGCTTCTAATGGGGAGATACCTTATTGCCCTGTACGTGCCGTTACGTGGTGGGATGACTCCAATGAGATCAAGCCGTGTTGTAGCGCCAGTTTCCAATGCAGTAGCAGCATTTCAGACTGTACCTGTGCTACTTGTGTTGACTTCCGTACAGTGAACTTGCAGAATAATGCTACTAGAGGTCCTACATTGGAGGAGTCAAACGCAGTTGTTAGTGTTTACTCTCGCGACGGTCTTTTGACCGTAGTGACAATGCCGCCTCCTCAACCTGCAAACTATGACGGATTTCAGGAGTTAGCTTCTAGCAATTTTGTGCGTCTGTTTTGCATCGACGGTCAAGATAAAATTATTCATGAATACCCGGCGCCGCGGTACTTTCGTTTTGAAGGAAAGATGTTGGCGTTGAACGATTGCGGTCCTGCGCCATCATGTGGATACGTATCAGTGAATGGCATGCAATATAATCCAAATCTAAATGGTCTCTACGCCAAACAATTACCTCCTTTATTACGCTACAACTCATATCCTGGCTATGACATATCTCCTGTTTGCTCCATAGGTAGGATTATGGGACATGTGGAGCAGTGCATGGATACTTGTTATAGCAATATCACATGTGATGGATTTGTATTTAGCGAAGGCTCATGTAGGCTGTTTAAAAAAAACTGCGGTGGCGGAAGATTTTCCAGTCGTAACACCAGCTATATTGTTTACGAGAAACGCAGTAGCGATCAGCAAATGTCAGGTTGGTATGAAAAGATCGAAACAAAATTGAATGCCAGCAAAATATACTTGTATAGGGGAGTATCTGATCCGTTGCTAGGAGGTGCGTTCACTTGGTATTTTGACAATAATTTAAACTCGAATGATGGGTTTATGAGCAAAGGAGTCGATGTCAGTGGATTACCAGGACCTGACGGTGTCGTGCAATGGCTTACAGAAGTCACTTACTGGTCGTACAAATTGTTCTTAGTGGAGGCTCCTTTGCAAGCCTCTGCTTCTTCAGTGGAAGGGAACTGCGATATGCAACTACCAAGTATTGCCAAAGACTTGCTAACTATGACGTGTAATTGCGATGCATCTATACAAATCACGAATTACTCTGATCCTACCTCGCTTCGAGCCTGTGTTGACATCATCAGCGTATGTCCTACCTTTGAGCTGAAGATTCAAGGAATGTGTTTCGCGCGAACTCGATGGAGCACTAGACCGGTTCAATGTGAAGCCAAGCATTACTCGCAGCAATGGTCTATTAGTAAGGCAGGTGTTTTATTTGGTAGAGGCGTGACGTCCAACATAGTAGAGTATCAAAACCACGTGTACACCGTTGGTGTCGGATTCACTGGGGTCTTAAAAGTTGGTGGAGATGATGTTGCAGGTTTCAATGGAGATAAAAACAATGCACTTTGGACATCAATGGATGACATTCCAGCCTGCATATCGAAATCAATATCATTGGGACAGAACATTAGTTTGACTACGGATACTTTGAACTGTGCAAGTATCCACTTATAACAAAAAGAAAGTAGAAATTGAAGTAGATAAATAGATTTTAAACAAACTCTTCTGAAAAGTATCCAAGGTTTTGAATCCTATTTCGGAATTATAATAATATGGATTTTGAATCGAGCGTATTCATTGTTCAATTCTTCCAAGAGCCCTAACACAAGATAAAGTAACAGACAAAGAGTCCATCTCAAACAGCGCGGATTCAATCAATAAAGGAGATTGCATTAACTTGGTATCGAAGCGATGACACAACGAGGTATTCCCCTCTGCGCGAAGCTCAAAACTGGATTTAATGCCATAGTTTGCAACAATTCGATTAGATTTGAAAATCAAGATAGGCTCACCCATGTTTGAATTCGGGAAAACGTATAGGCCTGACTTGGTCACCGCGATCCATATTCTCACTCGCGAGTCTTTGGTACCTTCCCATTCGCATGACTTCAATACTTGATTACCATGAAGCTGCTCTTCAGACTTTTTTCGTTTGAAGCATGATAAACCTCTGGCGACCCATGAAGCCTTAATTGGTATAACATTGATTTCATCGGTTTTTTGTATTCGCCATTTTGAAATATCCTCTGAATCCAGAGACAACCAAGACCATCCACAGGCCACAGAGGCAGTGTCTACCTCGCAAAGCAGCTCAGGGCGGTCAACACTGCGATGCTGTTTAAAAGGACCAACGTCCATTAAGCCTCTGTACTGTATTTGCTCTGAGCTATCTACTATACCACTCCAATAATGCTGGAATAGCAGTTGAGAAGTTTTGTTCGATGCGAATCCAACAACCTTTAAAAGAATAGAACCACTTTCCGACACCAAGTCTTGAGATTTCCATTCAAGCAGCATTTGAAAGGTCAAGTTTGCGCACGACAAAAATAAACCTCCTCCTTCGATACTCACTGTGAATGATATGTAGGTGCGCCTTACTTGATCAGCTAATTCTTTACATATGCCTGAAATACGAATATTTCTCAGCATCAATAGGTTTTTATTGCTACGGATACCGCGGTGAAGTTGAAACCCACGAAAAAGGCATTGAATTACAGTTGCAGCAGCATTTCTGTTTCGACTGAAGTTTGGTTCTAGCTCCTGAAGACATTCAATTTTACCTGATAAATTAAGATACTTGGTGCACTCAACAACTGTTTTGTCTCCTTCAATTATACTCGATAATTGAATAGACATGGCACACTCTGTAGTATCTGTTATACCCTCCTCAACTTTGCTAAATGAATTACTATACTTGGTGCATTCATCAATTGCTTTATTTCCTTCAACTATGCTCGATGAATCTATAATCTTGGTACACTCTTCATCTGTTGTAGCTCCTTCAACTATGCTTGATGAATTAATATACTTGGTGCACTCAACAACTGTTTTGGATCCTTCAACTATACTCGATGAATGGATAGACTTTGCAGACGCTTCATCTGTTATAGCTCCTTCAGCAATATTTAAGGATTTGATACGATGGACATACTCTTCATCTATTGTATCGATTTCCATTTCTGCAAGTGATATCATTTCTATTTGGCCTTCTATTTCTTCAACTGATGAATGTTCCTCTACATATTCATCTCGGGAAGGGCAGTATAATATTTGGTCACTTATGGCATTTCTGTATTCGTCTTCAAGGATGCTATCACTCCAAGAAAGATGGCAATCTATATTGTGAGATAGTTTACTACTTATTTCTTGAACTTGAGCTAAATGGTTCACTGGAGAAGCGACTTGGTTATTTGGAGGGTCTGTTCCCAATAGCGTTTCGTCATAATCAATCTTTGTTTCAAACGTCAATACTTTCTTTTCCTGGTGCATTTTGGAAAAACGAGATTTCAAAGTTCGTTTTGGCCAATCTCTTGGTTTGGCTTTCGACAGGCTCGCTCGCTTTTTCTTATTGCACTTTGGTGGTTTTGAACGATTGCTGTTTTGTTCAAACATTCTTCCAGCTTTCCTATTTTTTGGCTTAGGGATGGCATCTTGTTTCCATTCTCGTTCCTTTACTACGTCTTGTTCAATGACTTTCTGGTATTCCGCGTCTAAGAATTCCTCCGAGTACACTCTCATCACTTTCAAAAAGAACGTTTCGAAAAAGAGCCGTTGAATTACAGAAGAACCATTTGAACTAGCTAACATACCGGAGAAACATTCTTGATTGGGACCCGAATTAAATACATCCTTGATTTTAATTAACAGCATTCGAGATTTGAAACCGCATTGAACACGAGATGAAAACATGGGAGAACATGACTACAGTGGAACGATTTGCTGAAAGGACGAGACGCAAGAAAGAACGGCTTCAACAACGCAGTTCTAAGAAAGCCAATATGGTAGAGGAGACCAAAGAAACTGTGGAAGAGCAAGATTCAGTAGGATCACATGCCAAGTCAATTGAGTCAGAAGAAAGTGAAGAGGATGAAAGTGAAGAAAACGGCTCGAGTTCAAGTGACGAAGTGAGCGATACTAATAGTGGTAGCAGCGAGGCAAGTGACTCCGATGAAAGCGACAGTGAAGAAAGTAGTGAAGCATCTCATATAGAAGAAGATTCAGAAAATGGCGAAGTAGCGTATAGTGAGGACGAATCCCATTTAGATGCGACGACAACGAATGGGGATGTTGAAAGCATAGAAGAAGACTCTGGCTTTGAAGAATCTGCATTGAATATAAATGCTCAAATGGATGAAAGCCTCGCAATTGAATCAATCATTGACGAAGAGCAACAAGAAGAGGATGAAATTGATTTGAGTTGTGAAACCATTGAAAACGCCGTTGACCATTCAATAGATGAACGATCAGGGCTAATCAAGGATGAGAATGAATTCGAAAATGAATCATCATCATCAGAAAAAAGCGGCAGTTCAGAAGAGGAAGATGAAAGTGCAGAGGCTAGTGCCAGTGATGATTCAGCACTGCTTGCCAACGCCATACTCGAGCACGCTGTCTATTTAGGTATGGACCCAGAAACAGATAAAGCCTATTTTTGGATTGCAGAGAAGGCATTGACGGCAGATTTACCGGCTGATTGGGAGCAAGCCATAAGTGAGGACGGTGCTCCTTACCACTTCAATACTATTACTAATGAAACGACATGGTCTCATCCGAGAGACAAAGAATTCCGTGATCTATTTCAGACAACCAAGAAGAAGGACATTCAACAAAGTATGAGCGTTGCTCCTCATGTTCCTATAAAACCGCGTGTACTGCAACATCAAGTTGAAATTGAAAGTCTTGACGGAAATTCAGATGTCGAGTCCCGAGCAAATGATATGCATGAAATGGATCTAGAGGGGCAAGAAGATGATATTCCGCAGGTTTTAAAGCAGCAGCCAATTGTAGTTGAATCCAATCAAGAAACCTTTTCATTAGATGATGAACCAAATCTACTTGAGATGCCAAACCAGGTTGATGACTTGGGCCTCATTTATTCAAAACAAATATCACGCAGTCCCAAAAAATTCGGAACCGACATTTCAAGCTACAAAATTTTGACTCTCAAAAATCAAATTGAAGAGCTTAAGAATGTGATCGTTAAACTCGGCAGTGATTCTGAGATCCGGAGAAACGAAGTCGACAAACTTCGAGAAAACAACCAACTATTGAAAGATCAACTTGATATAGCCAAGAGTTCAGATCGAGAGCAAGATGACACAGTCAATGCTCTTTCAGTTGCACAATCACAGGCGGCTTTGCTTGAAGAAAAATTTGAAGAATCCACACGCCATTTAGAAGCCGCTAAAAACGAGATTATTGAGCTTAAAATTCAGATAAAGGAAAATCAACGACACTCGAAGGAAAGCACATCAACTACTATTGTAGCAGTTACCAACGCTAATACACAGCTAAGCAAAGTGTTGGAACAACTTCATGTTGCTAGGATGGAGCATGCTGCAGAAAAAACATCTTGGCTTGAACAGAAAGACGAATTTCGCGAAAAACTAGCAACTATGGATGACATCGTAGAACAACTAAAACAATCAAAAAGCCAAGTAGCTCAAAGTAAAGCAACCAATGAAAACATTTCCAAGAAACTAGCGTTTCTCCAAGAGCAGCACGAAAATCTAAATGCTTCACTATTGGAAAACAAGCAGGATGAAAAACTGATCCACGAGACAACTTGGGACCAGGAAAAGGCCTCAAGGATAAAATCGTTGCATAATGAATTCGAAGATAGATTTAAACTGCTACTAAGGGAAAAGCAGGATATGATAAATAACACACATGAGCAACGAAATCAATTGAAAGAGCGAATAAGTTCTTTAGAACGAGAAAATACCAATTTGAAGGTAGAATTGACGGTTGTTCGCTCAGAGAACGGGTCGAGTGTCGAAAGACTCAGAGACGAAATATCCCAATTAAAGAATGAGCTTTATTCTCTGGACAATCTATCGACAGGTTGGAAAAATACCAATGCCACTGAGAAGTGCAAAAATGAGAATTTAGAAAAGTTGCTACAAGATTCTACCGCACATACGAAATCACTGGCTTCTGAGATACAGTCCCTTGTGACAGCCTCACATCAGCAGCAGATGGAGATTGAAAGATTACAGCAACAATTACTTTTGAAAAAGGTCACCGAAAAAGAAGAATCAAATGGGCAGCATCTATTTTCGAAAATGGCCAATTTGGAGGGCGAACTTCTTCGCGTGAAAAGTGAAATTCGGATCCAAGCAGATTCCCACGAAGAAGAAATGAAAGCAGCCGTTGTACAGGCGGTTCAGCGCACAACTAGTAAATGGAAAGAGAATACACAAACTCAATTATACCAATTGCAGAGCGATTTGGCTCTCCAAAATAGCACTCGTAATCTGTCTTTAGAGAGGTCCCGTTCAGAAATACGCGAGATGGAACTTCGCATGGAATTCGCACAGCAACACGCTGAATCAAAACGCAGTGAGTTATGTGCCGAGATACATCGACTATCAAATATCAATGAAAAGCTTTTGATGCTTCAAGAGAGATATCATCGAAGTGATACTAATAGGATTACTAGTGTACCAGAGTACTTGGGTTCTCAGTTAATGGTACTGAGAGAACATTGTAAGCAAGTGATCGATATGCCGCCATTGCAGTTCAACCCTGTCAGTAGGTTCCAAGATAACATGTATATTCCGGTGGCAAGGTGTAAGAGTAGTGAAACATCTTATCTAGAAGACTCCATAGGAAATCTCACCACCACCCATTCCTATTCCACTGACTCCTGGTCTAAAAAATACGGCAAAGCCATGGGTATATAAAAACAAAATCATTTAAATCTCTTCAAATTTTTCAATTCCAAGAAGTTTAAAAGTATCACGAAGCGCGATTTTCACTCCTGCCAATAGCACAAGCCAATTTTCTCCGTGTTCCGGGTCTAGTTGTTTAGTTCCTTCAGGCCCATTTATCACCAATTGATGTGACGTGTAGAATTTCGCAAAAGCTGCGGAAAGTTCAAACGCATAAGAACACAAATGATGTGGTCGTAACTCCTCCACAGAGTTCATCAATGAATCCGAGAAGGCGAGGATCTTAATAGCCAAGTCCCATTCAGCCGGTCTATCTCTTGACACTTTAAAACTACTGAGCTTCTCTTTAACAAGGTCGTCGGCGCTCGAAATTCCACATTTAGATTCGACATTCCTGATGATCCCGCATATACGAGCATAGGAATAGATCAAATACACCGCAGTTTCTCCATCACTTTGTAGCATTTGATCATAGTCAAAAACATAATCCCTTTCTCGTGTGTTTTTCAGATCAGCAAATTTCACTGCAGAGTAACCGATCCCACTAGCTGTTTCTTCCAGCATACAATCTGACACCTTGGTGCGTCCCTGTTCTTTTCGTGTGGTTAGGTCGTTCAGCATTCTTGACTTGGCTTCATCTAAAAGATCTACCAGCCTGACTACTGATCCATCACGAGTCTTAAATCTCTTCCGGTCCTTGCCTTGGACGACACCAAACCCTACGTGATCAAGACGAACGTTATCAATCCAACCTGCTTTCCCTCCAGCTTCGAAACATGCTTTAAAATGATTCTCTTGCCCGGAATCCGTGATGTAAATAATCCAATCTTGGCCCAATTCCTGAGTACGGTATCTCAAGGCCGCCATATCCGTTGAATCGTAACCATATCCTCCATCCCGTTTGACAAGGAAGAGAGGCACTTGATAGGCTTCTGTGAAGATAACTTTTGCGCCATCACTCATTTCAATCAACCCTATCTTTTCCAGTTCTGCGACAGTCGATGGAATTCTGCTATTATAAAAAGACTCGCCACATATACCATCAGGGAATGTAACTCCCAATCGTTTATACACTGCGTTACACATCTCGAAAGAAATATCGATAAACTGTTTCCATGATGCAAGGGCCGCAGGATCCCCACTTTGAAGCTTCACCACCTCCTGACGAGATTCTTGTTTGAATTCTTCGCTGGCATCAAATGCTTGTTTAGCTTGTTTGTAGAATGACTATAATAACCAAGGTTAATAAACATACAATGTAAAGCAATAAAGGTTTGTGCACTCTATAGACTATTCCACCCATGGGATGTGAACAGAGAATAGTGAGTTAGAATGCACGACATTGAATGTTGCAACGAATAAAAAAGTTGGTGAACTATGTGAACAGTATTACAACAGAGTGTATCGTGCGTGATATGCGTTTTTTCACTTACATTAAGATCTCCAATTGTAGGAGGATTCTTTAGGTGATCAGGATGGTTCTGTCTCATGTACACTAACAGCATGCCGAACTGCGTTCCCCAGTCTCCTACGTGATTAATTCTGCCAACATCGTGCCCCAGAAATGTCAACGACCTACAGATAACTTCCCCGATGATCGTAGAACGAAGATGGCCCACGTGCATTTCTTTGGCTACATTTGGGGACGAAAAGTCCACTCCTACTTTAAGAGGAATCGTAGAATATGGCTTCAGTTCCCCGTCGGCAATCACACGAGCCACTTTTTGAGCTACAAAATCCTGATTCAGATACAAATTTAAGAAACCTGCCCCAGCAACTTCAGTTTTCTCGATAATACTAGGGAATACATCCGATTGAGAACGAACCTCTTTTTCCAAAAACAGAGCCAAGTCGCGAGGGGACTTGAACGAGTCTTTCAGCTTTTTGAAACTTGAAATCCCGTTGTTCAGTTGATAGTCAGGATTCAAACCCTGGTTTTTTACATTGGCCTTCTGGGCAGATGCTCGGTCGCGACCAGACAGAGCGATGCTACCAACTTCATTCAAAATTCGTAATAGAGTAGACTTCTGATCTCTCGCACAAGCGATGTTAGAAAACAGTAACTGCATATCAATCTCTGTTCTTTTCCATGCAGCATGAAATTCCTTGTGGTTTTGAAGAATGCTGTCTAACCAAGTCCCCATTTCTTTCGTCAACGTACTACCACTGTTTCTTGCAAAAAGCAACGAGCAACCGATACAAACATCAGCGACACTTAAGGAGTCATTGACCAAATACTTGTGAGAAGGATCGATGCATTTAAACGCATCAATATCCCCTTTTGAGTCCATCTCCAACCAACGGCTCACCTTCAATGTATCCGCAACTTTGTCGCTCATCAACAACTGGCAAATGGCGTGTTCACCAAAGACAGAGAAGCCGTCGTCTCTGATCAAGGTTATACTTTCATTTTTCTTGCTATAAGATCGTTCTGGAATGAGTTTCACGCCTCTTAGCGAAGCAGCCACGCGACATTTAAAGACAGAAAGACGACTGCCGAGAATCAGACGCATAATGAATATCTACCAAGCCACCAATTGTTTTGAAGATAGAACTGCGTTTCCATAAGACTCCGTTTAGACAATACTATAATATATTTTCAAAAAGGAATTGGTGGTGGACGTTTGTTTGCGGACTTTGCTCACAAAAAAGGATCACTGATATGTAAAACAATAACGAGTTCAGTGGCAATTAATAATGCTTTGTACCAATTTGAGGGACTGATTCAAATTTGAAGTCTTGGGATAGGTTTTACTTTTTATTTTAAATTTGTAGCTGCAAGGATGCATTTCGAACACGCGGTACATGCACTATTATCATTTTTAGTAAGAAACTCTCTATAGTACTAGAGATTGTATCAACTACCTCTTGAAGACAAAAACACGAGGTTTTGATACAAACATGACATCGATAGCTGAGACAATACAACCATTCGCATGTAAGTATCCTATATGATATCAACGGACTCATTGCTGATGCGCAATCATAGGTGGAGGTTTAGCTGCTTGTCTTGCCTCTACTGTTATTCATCCTATTGACTTGACAAAAGTGCGTCTGCAACTAGCTGGAGAGACCAAAGGAGCTAAACCATCCGCTATATCTGTTATTCGCGGTGTCATTGCTAAGGAAGGAGTTACCGGACTTTACTCGGGACTCTCTGCTTGTAAGTTTAACATAGAATGTTGTGTGAATTCATCGAGACTGACTGACCCGATGTAGCGTTGACTCGACAGGCAACATACGGGACAGCAAGAATAGGACTCCACAGGAGCATCTCGGACTACATGGTGCAATTGAACAAAGGTGCAGAAATTCCATTTTGGCAAAAGGCATGCAGTGGACTTTTATCTGGAGCTATCGCTGTTTGCATCGGTACTCCATTCGATGTAGCTCTCGTAAGAATGCAGGCCGATGGATCTAAACCGTTAGAAATGCGACGTAACTATACAAGTGTCGTTGACGCGTTACAGCGCATCGCAGCAAAAGAAGGGTTGGCAGGATTGTGGACTGGGCTGGCACCTAATATTCTCCGGGGTATGAGTATGAACGTGGGTATGCTGGCATGCTACGACGAAGCAAAAGAAATGGTTATTAAAATAACAAAGCAACCAGATGCATTGTCCACGAAACTAGCATCTAGTGCTATTGCAGGATTCTGCTGTGCGTTCCTGTCACTCCCGTTCGATATGATGAAGTCTCGATTGCAAAACATGAGTCCAAATGCCAATGGACAATTTCCATACAAAGGTGTTGGTGATTGTGGATTAAAAATCATTCGTAACGAAGGTTTCTTCGCATTATGGACAGGGTTTGGGGCGTACTATGGAAGATGCGCTCCACATGCCATGATTATTTTGTTGTCAGCGGAAGCCATCACATCAGCCTATCGAAATGCATTTGGGCTGGGACCATCTACCGGAGGAGCTGGGGCTGCTGTTAGATTCACAAGTACCGGTACTGTTAACGACTATTCCGATGGAGACGAAGAAGAATATGACGTCGATGAATAAATGTAACTAAGTCTTTTCTAAATGACATTCGATTTAAATTTAAATATCGTACCAGGTACCATGGTACCCGGTAATAAAAAAATAATACAATTAGGTAAATCGGATGTTCCGGGAGTTAAACGCAGCAAGTAGCGCAAGAAAATCTTCAATGTCTAATTTGGAAGAACGACCATCAGAAAATCCGGTTTCATTAAGAGCGTCTTCAACCATGATCTTCATGTATTCAGTTACATTTTGATCTTGTGGAATTGCAATTTCCTTCAGGGCGCAATATGTTTTATAATTCTCAGACAGCAAACCAAGAACAGATTTAGCAGTCAAGATCGCGCGCAGGGTTTTATTCTTCCTGTTAAAACACAATCGAACCAAACCATCCCATTCAGGGAAATTAATAGCTGGTGGAGGATTCAACGGCTCTATTCGTACAACTCTAGAATCTACCTTTGGAGGCGGCCTGAAGTTATTTCTATCGACCTTCATTAGTTGGGTTACTTTTGCTAGTAACTGCGTGTTGACTGATATCCGGGAGTACAATTTGTCGCCTGGTCTAGCAGTCAGTCTCTGCGCAAATTCCTCTTGGAACATAATAACTGCACATCGAAACAATGGTCTATGTGCAAGCAACTTGAACACTAATGGAGAGGATATCTGATAAGGAATATTTGCAACCATCACATCAAAATATGGTAAATCAACTTTAAGGACATCAGCGTGAATTACTTGTAGTTTAGTTTCTTGTTCGGTGCCTTGAACACGTTTCTGGACTTCCACAACCATTCTAGGGTCAAGCTCCACTGCGATGACTTTCTTACATAAATCAAGCATTTTAATCGTCATGTTCCCTGTTCCTGGTCCCACCTCAAGTACTGTTTCGTGCTGCTTCAAGTGCGCTTTGCCTACGATGCCATTAACTACAAGTGGGTTTTTAAGGAAATGTTGACCCAGCCCACCGCCACGACCAGAAGGAAGAGGACCAGCATGACGGGTGCTAGGGCGTTGTCTCTTGGAAGACGAAGATGAAATTACTTTTGGCATGTTTGTGCAAAACGAATTGGAGTGTAGTAACTGAATAGGGAACTTTCGTCTTGTTATTATCATCGATTGAATGGTCGCACATAAAAAAATAAAAAAAAATGGTACAAAAAAGTTACTTATTGAATTCCCAATTCGAGAATTCGAAAGACTTCTCCCTACTGGAGCACGCTTATACCATCGATGGCCAATGATTCGTTGGTGTCCAGACTGGTCTTGATCCGTCATGGCGATAGAAGCGATTACGCTGATCCTCATTGGAAGCAAACTGCACTGGAAATAGGAGCCAACGTTCGTGACCCGCCGTTGAGTGCATTGGGTTTATTACAGGCACGCGAGACAGCAGCTGAAGTAAAGCGACTTGCTGCTGACTGGGACGAAGGGGTTCATGAAGTACTTGCATCTCCTTATCTACGTGTCGTTCAGACTGCGCAGCCAACCGCCCATGCATTGAACCTTCCCATTCACGTAGAGGATGGACTCGCAGAAACGAGTCACGTGATTGACACCATACCTAGCCCGGCAAATCGATGGGCGGTTTTCCCTGAAATACAAGTAGGTTATGAAACTAGGCATATCGTTACTGCTGATGTGTTCCCAAGTGAATCGTCGCCTAAAACAACAACGATGGAATCGTATCCTTTGGGGTACTTTCGAAGGATGCATCAAGTGGCAAATACGTTTGAAAATAAGTTAGAAGGCAAGAATGTCGTTTGTTTTGCTCACGCTGCCAGTACGGCATTGATTGCCTCCTTAGCCAAAGTTGATTTGTTTAGTCTGAAATTCGCACCTTGTGGGATTTATGTTCTTGAAAAGAGAAACGGGGAATGGAAAATGTTACAAACTGGTGATAATAACTCTCCCTATGTATCAGAAAATAACCCAGGAACATATCCATGGGGCTTTGTAAGAGAAAAAGCCGGACAATTGTGGGAAAAAAGTCTTGAAGAATTGACCATGTAATAATGAAACAAGTATATTTTTGTTTTGTGGCAATAATTGATAATATCTAACGTTTGCAAGGTGATAAGGCGGTTTCAAGAACATCCAGCGCTTTCTTTTGAATTGCTTGCGTTTCTTGCAATCGGCTTATAATATCTACTTCCATTTTTTGTAGTTTTTGAGCTTGGGATTCGAACGATTTTGCTACACTCATCTCCTCCGACACCTTGGACCTGTAATTTTCGATAACTGCCAATCGTTGTTCCTCTTTATGCTGTTGTAATTTACGCAATCCGATTTCTCTCTCGGCTCGAACTCTTTCCATTTTTTTCTTCGCGTCATCCCGCGCCTCTCTTTTATGCATTGAAACAGAAATCTCGTTTTTTTGTTTCTGTGATCTGCAAGTTTTGGCCTCCTGTTTTTTCTGCTCCAAATGTTCCTCTTGCTTCTTTCTTCTTGCGGCCTTTTGAACTTCCTTGTCAAGAAAACGATTCTTTATTTCTTCCGGTCTGATGGAGGGTGCTTGTTGAGCCAGCATTGATCTTTTGACTTTTAAATTGTCCTCCCTCAGTCTTACTATCTCTTCAGCACGTTTCTTCGTTTGTTGGATTCGCTTCAAAGACCGATCCTCCTCCATCTTCAGCAAGTGAATCCTGTTCTTCAATGCCTGAACCTCATCTTCTGCACGTTTACGCTCTCTTCGTGCTTCTAAAAGTGACGCTTGCTCCTCCGTGTTTTTCATCACGGTGGTTGCTGAATAATCAGTACCAACTAAAAAGTGATTTTGGAAAAACGGATAAATAGTGGCGGTACGGTCCCCAATTATTTTCGACATCCCACTTGTGATGCTTGGCTCTATTTTCTAAAAATCGAATTTTGTTGTTTTAAAAAGTTATTTATTAATTTAACTGCCACAAGATGCAAATAGTGTTTAAAAAAATATTTATTTATTATTCTGGCACCAGGTGTATGCGTTTTGAAACATCCTTGTCCAAGGCGACACGTCCCCCTTCCATTCAACAGGAGCCCAAGGAAATTGCCACATGTTAACACAACGCTCTGGATGAGGCATCATAGCCAAATGCCTTCCATCGTCAGAACAGAGAGCAGTGATTCCATCAACAGATCCGTTGGGGTTGAAAGGATACTTTGTTGTTGCATTTGCATCGTCATCAACGAAGCGCATTGGTGCTAGACCTCTTTCAATCACCATTTTGTAAATGGCAGGATCTGGGAAATGAACTTTACCCTCTCCATGAGCCACCCATACTCCCAATGTGGATCCTTCCATGCCGTCCAACATCATTGCCTTATTATCAAGGGCAATTTGCACCGTCGAGAAACGAGATTCAAAACGACCTGATTCATTGCGGATAAATCTGGGTTGTTTTTCCCAACTTACGTCGTGACTGTCAGCATCGAATATTTCAGATGAACCAGGAATCCATCCAAGCAATGCCATCAACTGACACCCATTACAAACCCCTAGACTGAAGGTATCCTTGCGATTGTAGAAAGCCTGAAACTCACTCCACACCTTTTGATTGAAACGAATCACTCCAGCCCATCCTTTACCTGAGTCCAGGACATCTGCGTAACTGAATCCACCAACAAACACCATCCCTTGAAACGTATCGAGAGATATCTTGCCTTGAATAAGATCCGTTACTGTGACATCCCACGAATCGAACCCAGCTGCCACAAATGCAGATGCCATTTCCCTGTCACCGTTAGATCCTTCTTCTCGCAGGATGACCACTTTAGGTTTAGACTCGTCAACAGTCGAACGAGCTTCCGGGGTAAAAGTTAACTTGTAAGGGGGATCACGTCTAGACGACATACCGTCTCGTTCTTGCTCAACACATTTAGGGTTTGCTTGAAGCAGGTCTAATTCAAAACTGGTCGCTTCCCAAAGGTCTCTCAGTTTAGCAACAGTTTCATCAACTACTATTTCATGATTGACAGCCAGTATGATTCTTTCACCGCAAGTTACGGACCCCAAACGCTCCACTGGCACGCCGCATTCGTTGAAGGCAGATTCAAGAACTGATTGAGATTCCTCCTTCACTTGAAGCACCAGTCCCACTTCTTCAGAGAATAGTAATCCAATGGTAGTGAAACTAGATGGTTGTTTTACATCCAGTTCAACACCTATATTTCCAGCAAAGGCCATTTCAAACACTGCAGTGATCAACCCACCATCAGAAACGTCATGACCCGCAAGAATAACTCTATCTTCAACAAGTTGCTGGGTCACATTGAATGCCTTCACCAGCAATTCTGGGAAATCAACGTCAGGAGAAACGTCACCGAGTTGACCGAATACTTGAGCCAATGCAGATCCGCCTAACCGATCTCCAGAAGGACTTCCAATCTTGATTTGGTACAAAACAGAACCAGGGATAGGTTTTAAATCAGGAGTAACAGTCTTCGTGATGTCGGTACACATTGCATACACACTAATTGCTAATTGTCCTGGACATTTAACAACTTCACCTCCTGCTTTAGCAGCCATCGAAAGGGAATCTTTTCCACCATCCACAGCAATACCGACTTGCGACATTACCGTACACATAGCCTCACATGCATCATACATGCTAGCTCCTTCGCCTTCTAACTTTGAAGCCCACATCCAGTTGCCTGAACATTTGACGTCCGACAATGCTGTGATTTTAGCAAAGACTAAATTGGTCAAGGATTCAGCAACGGAGAGTCGGGCCATTCGCTTTGGGCACAAAAGACCTTTAATAGGCTGCTCTCCGATGGCAGTTGCAACTCCAGTCAGTGCAAAATGACTCTGAGCAATAACTCCGACATCTGCTAACGGGGTGTGCAACGGACCCACACATTGCTGCTGTGCGATTAATCCAGTAACTGAACGATCCACCTTAGTGGTCAAAAAACGCTTCGACCCAACACTCAACAATCTGAAAACACGGTCTAAGCATTCGTTGACTGTAACACCTTGTGGTAGCTCCAAAGGTTGAAGTACTGGCGTAATGTGGTCTGAGCTGAAAGTCTTCTGCGGCATTTTACCCAAGACATCATCTAAATGCACATTCACAGGGGTGGTTCCGTCTCTTTCATCGTGCACAGTCACCCATCCGGTACCAGTGACTTCTCCAATAAACCCAAAAGGCACTTTCTCTCGCTCACATATAGCCTGGAATAGATCTCGATGCTCTGGGCTGATCAGTAATCCACAATTCTCTTGGTACTCAGCTCCCCATAATTCCAATGCACTCATAGTTTCGTCTCCACAAGGGAGTCTTCGAAGATAAAGTTCGGCTCCAGCAGGTTCACAAATCTCTTTGAGTACATTTCCACTGCCACCAGCACCTTGATCGTGAATACTTATTATAGGATTCATCTCACCTAATTCGATGCAAGCACGAATCACGCGGTTCATCTTATTTTCCATTTCAGCATCACCTCGTTGCACTGCGTTGAAATCAAGTCCAGCATTTTTGTCGTCAGTAACACGACTAGAAGCAGCACCTCCACCCATTCCAATACGATATGCAGGGCCTCCTAGCTTGGTCACGATCATTCCCTTTGAAGGGGTTCCTTTCTTGACATGCTTTCCATCCAATAATCCCACTCCGGAACTCATCATGATAGGTTTGACCCACTCGCGTCGTTCGCCATTCGCTAAACGCATCCCAAATGAACGAGTGTACCCTGTAATAACAGGCTCTCCATATTCATTACCGTAATCTGAAGCACCATTACTAGCTTCGATTTCAATCTGCAGCGGCGACGCCATATTTGCAGGGTATTCAAACGACGTATCTTCCCAAGGTAAACGATATCCTGGAATTTGAAGATTACCAACACAATAAGAAGAAGTTCCAGCAACAACATGAGCACCTTGTCCTGTAGCATGGACATCCCGGATTCTGCCACCAGTACCAGTAGCAGCTCCAGGATACGGAGCAATACCACATGGGAAGTTATGCGTTTCAGCAGTGAGGATTCCATGCATCTCGACTTCTTTAAACTGAAACGACGCAGGTCCATCTTCACTGCCTTTCCCTCGAGCTGGAAAGCATGCTTTCACAGGAAAGCCTCGGATCGCAGAAGAATTATCGTGGAATGCGATAATAGAGTTCCCACTGGTGTTGTTCGCATTGGTGCCTTTGACCATCTGAAACAATGTTTGTGGCTTCTTCACTCCATCAATGACCATAGCCCCTCCAAAAAACCAATGACGAGAATGCTCAGAATTACTTTGAGCCAGATCAAAGCACTCCACATCGCTAGGATCTCTTCGAAGCTTGTCCTTGAACAGCGCCGTGTACATATCGACATCCCAATCATCAAACCCTAAGCCCAGACGCTCACTAATATCTCTCAATGCTTGTTTTCCTTCGCTCAGTACAGGAACCCATTCCGTAAACGCCATTTCATCGTCACTCTTAAACGTTTTCAACGATTCAGTGAGAATGCATTCGGTCATTCTATCGTGGACAGCAGCTGCAAGTTCGTCAAGATCAGCTTGAGAAAATTCAGTCGAAGCTTTGAAGAGATATCTTCTTGACCTTTCAATTCTTCGGATAGAATTGATTCCGCAGGCTTTAACAACCGAAACCGCATTGGAACTCCATGCGGTAGTGAAGCAAAGGCGAGGAGCGACTTCAACAACTTTATCACCTTTCAAAAAACTGTCGCTTCCAAATCGATCTTGCTGAAATGTTTCCGAAAGAAGCCAGTGAAGAACCTTCCTTTCGTCGTCAGTCAAAGGACAGCCAGCTTTCACTTCAACATTGTATCGGTATTCAGTATCAACTGCGGTGATTGAGGGCAAACTCTGATCAGCTTGTAACTTGCGAAGCAATGCAGCTTCCTGAGGTGCATCCAGGGCTGGCGTCCTGAACAAGTGCTCTACCACCCAATCGTCAGTCATATTTTCTCTCAAAAAGTATACGAGCCATTCAAAAAAAACGTGCGTCGATCCCAATTTATTTTTTTAGGATTTACCACTGTTTACAAAATGAAGGTTAATAAAACAAAATGTTGTTACAAGTCTCGGTCGTGATCTTCTCGCCTGAGTTTAATATCTCGATCAGAAATCTTCTGTATTAATCTACTAGCACGATATCCACATTGTAGAAGGACTTGAACAGATTGGGCAAGTTTTTCCAAATTTAGCAAATGCGAATTATCCAGGAGGAAATCTTCCGTTGCTTTGCAGAGATCAGGAGTAGGGAAATGCTGCAATTGGCGCATTGAGTTGATGGTATTTACAACAGCAAACGGAGCGAAAAGTGCAAGGTTAGGAATCATTACACTTTCAACGGCTGCCAGCAAGTTGTCTTCTGGACGGACTTTAAAGATAGTCAATGCCCACAATGTACTTGACAAGCAATGAGGTGTGCACTCGTGAATGTTCTCCTTTATTCGCGACTGAGACCCTTTCAAGAACTCCTCCGAGGGTATCCAATTTAGCCTAGCAAACGCGCGCAGTGTCACCGACAGTTCTCTAGGGATTGTAATCAAAATGTTATCCATCGTTCGTTTCTCAACGGCTTTTAACAATCCAGGAACTGTACCTTGCCGCATCTCTGCTATAGCTGAAATGGAGTTGCTTAAATGTGGTGGATTGAAGTCATCAACAGAGGTAATCAGTTTGTGCTGAATTTCTCTAAATAATTGCGAAGACATGCCTTGCTTCATTCCGGCGAACGACACTAGGATACCCGTCACTTGGGCGACACTCAGATCGCCAGTATGGGCCAACAACTGGGATCCAAGAATTCGAACCGCGTTCGGATCTGGAGAATTTACCCGGTGGCGTTTTGAAGTGGTAATTGAATATTTACGAAGCACGCTACAAGCCTCTAACCTATTCATATTAGAGTATCGTCCAATGAGAACATTCAAGTCTTTTACGGTTGCAGCTTTTCGTAGGGCATCCACCACTGGCAAATTACTATCTATCAACGTAGAGGAAGCCAATAATGCAGGTTTGGTTCCAAGCGAAACAGCGAAAGGTCTTACATGGTAATACCGGGCTATCATACGTCGACCCAACATCTGTAGAATTGATAGGCCAAGACCAATATGTAGACCATATCTCCTCACCATTCAAATAATAATGGGAAAGGCCAAACGAGCAAAGCAAAGTCCGAAGGCAAGGTTCACGCCTTTTTCAAAAGTATCTGATGATTCGAAGATGAAGGAAGATGATGAGCCAGTTTTGGTTGAGAATAGGAGTGCAATGGAAAAGCGGCACCATTTCGAAATCAAACAATTCCGTAAAGAAGAAGCCGAGCTGCGAAGGCTACGAACAAGAATAAAGAAAAAGGATCCTGCTAGTGCAGCCGAAAGAAAACGAAAGCTTCAGGAAATTAAAGATAAGAATGAGGAGTTAAAGAAGCGACATGAGGATGAAACGGCTAATTTGATTGAAAACAGTAAAAGCGAGGACGAAGATGTTTGATTCATGAAAGTGTATATTTGAATAGAACTCGATTGTATTATTGAAACATCCCATAAACAGTATTCAGTTTCAATTTTGAAAAACATTGCAATCGAAAGGTTGGTTTGAAGTTGAATTCAACAAACGAGCCCCCCTTAAGTATCCACAACTTAGTAAGGTTCTAGTAAAAACATCTAATAGGATGCATGATAAATTAGAATTTCAACGAAGATCAATTTCAGATTGACAAACAAGTAGGATGAGGTTGGTTTTGTCACTTTTAACAATTGCTCTGGTCTCTGGGGAGAAGCGCAAGAATTTTCTTCTGATCACGACTGATCAAGAGCGCACTCCGCCATCGTACGAAGATCCGCGCCTGAAGTTGTACCGGGAAACAGAATTCACCGGCCGGAACAACATCGCAAAACATGGTAAGACTTTCAAGAACCATTATATCGCTGCTACTGCATGTGTAGCTTCAAGAGCATGTCTTTACACTGGTCAACACCTTGACTTGCATGGCGTTGATTCGACTGATGGGCTGGCTAAGAAACCAGGTGATGGAGGTCTCCATTGGCTCGACACGGAATTTGTTCCAACTATGGGAGACTACTTCAAAGCTAATGGATATGATACCCCGTATTTTGGCAAATGGCATATTTCTCACGAGGATATACCCGACGATAACGGTATTATTCAATCTGTTAGAAACGTCGACGGGTCAATAAACCAAGATATGAAAGAAAGATATAGGAAGGAGAATATGTTGGGAAAGTACGGATTTAGTGATTGGGTTGGGCCTGAACCTCATGGAGCTGCCTATGAGATGTCTGGAACCGTCCGTGATATTGAATATGTGTATCAGGTGAATGATTGGATAAACGCACGCAATGCGTCTGACAATGAAAGACCATTTGTTCTCTCTGTGAATTTAGTGAATCCTCATGACATATGTTTGTTTCAAGGTGCAGTTTGGGCACTGTTTGATCTTCCTATCACCGATGGCAAGTGCCCAGGAGGATTGGCACTCCCGCCTACTGCTACTCTGGACCTTTCTAAGAAACCAAAAATATACCAGCAATATGTTGGTGTGGTGAACAAGTATTTCTCGAAACACAGAAGAAAGATATGGACTATAGAACAAGAGCTTTGTTTCTACTATTACCTGTTAAAGGTAGTGGACGACCATATCGCCTCGATATACGAAACCTTACAACAGTCTCGTTTTTTTGAAGATACCGTTGTTATATTGACGAGTGATCATGGGGAGCTTTTATATGCCCACGGACAAGGTATTGAGAAATGGCACAACGCCTATGAAGAAACTGTTCGAGTTCCTTTCGTTGTATCCAATCCCAAATTATTTCCAGATGGCAAGTCCTTGGTGGATGATAAAGCCCTCACAAATCACTTGGATATTTTGCCTACCATGCTATCACTTGCGGGGATTGATCAAGAAAAAACAAATAAGTTGCTTTTGAAAACGCATTCTCAGGCACGTACTCTACCAGGCAAAGATTTAACGCCGGTTGTTCTCACAGGAAACGCAGACGGCTTTGACACCGTTTTTTTCTACACTCGAGATTCTGCGTTCTACGGTGCGAGTGCACTATCACCTCTAGGGTTTCTTCTAGGAAGAGCAGCCAAGTATTTGCTGTCAGGATACCATGTGGATGCTCCTTGGGGAACCAATTCAGTCCATATGGTTGTAACAAGACTTGAGGATGGAAAAAGGTATAAGTTGATTGAATTCTTTGACGACCCCAAAAAATGGAACTCCCCAAATATCAATCATACGTATCAGATTATTGAGGAGGGTGGTGTTCTCGCTGGAATGGGAGAACTTGGAGACGTCTTGACACGAACCGCAACGCTTCCAAGTGAATTTGAATTATTCTGTCTTGACGAAGATCCTTCTGAGGCTACCAACTTGCAAGCAGACAAACCTGAATTGTTGAAGAAAATGCAGGTGAAACTGGAGCAAGTACGGGCGAGAATTTTGCTGCAACCAAGTTTACCGTTTCCTTCCTCCCCTGATCGGCCTCACTTTAAGCCTGGTCATTCGTCGTTCCCTCTTGTAAAGAAATATGTTAGGAGGGTTGGATCATCGTTTGCTGTGATTGTTATATGTACTTTATTGTACAAACAGTTTATCAAATAATTTGTTTTATAATACCATGGTAACTTGTTTCATTTTGAATGCTGAAAATATATGTAAGGTATCGTAGAAAACATTTGGTATTGCTTTTTAACAGTAGACTTTCACGTGGAGCTTAAAAAAACGAAAGGAGGGTGTGCACCCGAAGTTGAATTGTATAAAGCGATGGATGATGAGATGAAGAGGGAAGAGATGGAGAGGAAGAAACATCAAGCGTGGCTGGCTGGTTTGAGCAGCGAGGATAGAGAAGCATATATGGAGCAACAAAAGAGTGCATCCCGTCATGCTGAACAAAAAGACTCAATGCTCAAATCCCAGCTAGGAGTGTATGGTAAAAAGAAAGGTATCGTAGGTCGCCGTGGTAAGTCTAAAAAGGAGCCTCAACCAGAAACAGAACCAGTAGTGGATGCTGAAGCTGAGAAAAGAAGGCGTTCAAGAGCCAAAAAGATTGAAGCTCTTCGTGAGGAGGAGGAAAGAAAGGACAGAGAAAAGGAGCTGGAAAAAGAGTCATTAATGAGCAAATTAGATTCCCGAAAAAGTGCAAGAAATTCCACCAGGCATTCTTCAAAGAGGAGAAGCACTAGATTTGCATCGGTAGTGGAAGTATTCAATAAGCCAATGTCACTCTCTGTTTGGATTTTTGCTGTTTTCTCGTTGGTTAGCTTGGATCGTTTGATCAAGTATATTTCAATGCATGCTAATCCTGTATATGTGAGCAAGGGACTCGGAGCAGTTTTGATTCTAGCTTCGTTTGGAGTCAAGGTGCCTCAAATAATGTCCATTTTAGAGGCGAAGAACGTCAATGGTTTGTCATTAGCCAAGTTCTATACAGGAGTTTTGTCAGCAACACTTGTGGTTGCGTATCACGTTGCCAATCGCAATCCTTTCACAGCATGGGGTGATAGTCTTTCTGTTTTAATTCAGGATGCCATTATTGTGGTGCTCATTTGGCAGTTCGGTAAGACGAATATCGCCATTCAGGCAGGCGCTTCTGGTGCATTCGTAGCAATTGTAGCGGGTTTGGCCATGTTTTGTAAGAAGCAGCGTCCACAGGATTTGTGGTATTTGCCATTGCTGTCAACGGTGATTGCTCACTCTGGTACCATTCCCCAGATTATTGAAATCTCCAAGAATAAACATACTGGAGCGCTATCGTTCGTTACACAGCTGATGCTGACTCTTGGTTCGCTTGCTAGGGTGTTTACTACCTTATCAGAAATACCAGATCCAGTGGTGCTCCTCAGTTTCGTATCGAGTGTTCTTGTGCAAGGGTTTTTACTGGTGCAAATCATCATGTACTGGTCCAACACAAACCAGATTTTGGCAAAACCGAAGAGAAAAAGCAGAGTAGAATAAATTTAAAAATGAATGTTAAAGGAAACTTTTGGAGTTGCTAGAACAATCCTGCTTTCTTTCTCAATTCCTTTTGTTTCCATCCTGCTGCATCACGGAACACATGTCGTCGAATTCCGAAAGCATCTTTATATTCTTTTCTTTCTAAATATATTTCCATCTTAGAACGATCCATGCCATCTGTAAATGAACCTTTTGCAACCATTTCTTGCAACACCGACAGCGAGTATTTTTTAGGTTTCTTCGGCGACTCGCTATCGCTATTCCTAGCAGGAGATGCGGATCTCTCTGAAGCTCTGCTGACTACGCTTGATCTTCTTATTTCATCTTTGTCAGATTTACCAAGTTTCGAGACCGAGTGAGATACTCGTTTTTGCTTTGACACGCTTTCCCTGTGTAAATCTCTAGCAACGGATGTTCGTGATGATTTTCTATTTTTATCTTTGTTCTCCACTTCATTAATCGTTTCGACTTCTTCTTCGTCTTCTTCGACTTCTTCTGATTCTTCATTTTGTATATCGTACTTTGAACCACCTCGAGCCATACCAGGTAATGCTATTCCAGTTATTCTCGCTAAAAACGAATATCCTCCACCTGTTTCAGCTTCATCGTGCTCTTTACGTGCAATTTCCGCATCAGTCAAAGGCGCTGCAATGCTCTCCGTTCTACGGTATTCACTAGCTGACAGCTCATCGGCGGTGGAAACATTATACTCCTCGATTCCAATATCACTGTCTATATCCGCAATTGTCTGCTTAAGTTCTGACGAAGAACTGGCATAAAGCATCTTGTGCTTGGCAGCAGCATTATCAGGCACGTATTTGATAAGAAGAACATCCAATCCGTCTCTAAATAGCACAAAAAAACAAGGAGTAACTCCGTCAACCTTACTAGAAAGTAAATCAAGTTTCTCCCCCCAAGGTTTCTCTGCAACTTGAATACGAAACAATTTCTTCCCTATAAGTCCAGCCTTATCTACGCTCACTTGGATGCACCCGTTTTCTCCCTGGGCCTCTTCAAGTAACTCGACGCATTTCGCACTGACCTTAATTCCAGACGATGCAGTTCTTCCCACATCCATCATGCCTGGAAGGGCTCTGCCTACAGTGAAAACAGATTGGCGATTACGATTCTCTCGATCGGCAAACAAAGTAGTCATGTCGAATAAGAAATGGGCGCGAAGTGCACACGTGCGTTAGGGGGGGCTTTAATTACGACTCTAATTTCCAACTAACAATTACTGTACTACTGCTATTCTGATGGATTTGGAATTTGAACTGGATGAAATTCAAATTTAAAATTACAACTGTGTATAGTCAAATATGTCAGGACGAGTTGATAAATGCGTGTTCACTAAGAGGAACGACCACCACAGTAACGTTGTCGCCAGATCCCTTTGAAAAGGCTGCGCTAACTAGGGCCTCACTGGCAGATTGAGCGTCGGGTCTGGCTCTTGCAATTCCACAAACCTCTTGATTGCTTAACACATCCCATAAACCATCGGTAGCAAGCACCAGAAACTGATCATTTTCTGATCGCTCCACCACTTTGACGTCCGGGGTATTGGACACTAAAAACCTGCCTAGCTTGTATTTGAAGTCGCCAATAGCACGAGATACGGCTAGTCCCCCGGCATTAGCTGAGTAAATTCTTCCGGGACCAACTGGAAAAAGTCCGAATAACTTATGTGGATGAACTAGGCCTCCTAGAAATTGAATTCGCTGCTGTTCTTCTGGATCATCGGCTTTGTGGTCTTTACTTAGTGCGATCGCCTGACCACCTCTGCATAAAACTACTCTTGAGTCGCCCAAGTTAACTGTACATATTTCATCATGGGACACCAGGGCAATCGAAACTGTTGATCCTACGTCGTCGTTTCGATGCAATTGCCGATATTCTGAATCAAGTTTTTGAAATGCGCCTTGCAACGAGGTTTCTAAATTTCTACGACAGCCTTCGCGTTCTACTATTTTTCTTAACTGTTTACTTGCCATATCAGCAGCAGATGAGCCACCATGACCATCGAATACACCTGCATACAAATACCTAATTGCAGCGCCTGGTTCATTACGATCGTGGGGCAGACTTACGGTTCCAATGCTGGCCCTGTCTTCCATATACTTTCGTTCCCCTTGTGCTGCGGCTATCCCAGTTTTATCAATTGTAGAGTCCCACTCGCAACTAGACATGCGCATCACACCAGAATACCACATTTAGGGTCTACCACACCACAGTAAACCTGACTAGGTTTCAAGACTTCACCAAGGAGTTGAACTAGCAAGATTTTGAGAGAGGTCAAGTTTGACTCCTTTTATCATTGGTATTGATGATGGATGCGGTCTTGATACTAAGGTGTTATTGCAGAGGTTTTTGATTGGGATGCGAGATCATTTTGGGGATGCAGAAAGAGGGACGTCAATATATAAAGTTTTTTTAATACTTAGTGGCGAAGTCGCGGAAGGCGTTTTCTGGTTACGTTTCTGTCAAGGAGAGGATGCAATTAAATTGCTTGTGGAATGGTATAATGTGAAATCAATGATTTCTCTTTAATGTTGCTGCATCTTATTACCTCACGGATTGCCATCAAGCTCCTTGCTTTCAACAAGATAACTCTTGTTTATAATAATAAGAATTTATTTATTGATGGCTTATATCTACTACTTGTATTGTTTAAATACATTAATCGGTTTTGTTATAAAAATATGTTATTTAGTATTATTTTTTCGAATTCGGGTCATCATTGAAAATGTTCCATACAAATATTGCACCATCATCTGCCACACTAACAAGCTGACGATCATCATCTGTGAATTTGAGTGCATTAATGTTTCCAGTATGTCCATAGTTATTCTGCAATAGAACTGGCTTGGAACTGTCAACTAGCATCCACAATTTTACAACCAAATCAGCACCACCAGTAGCAAACAAATTCCCATCATTAGAAACTGCAATGCAGGAGGCTTCGTCTTCATGCATTCCAACTTGAGAGTGATCTATTGAAAGCACTGGAAGCTGTTGACGTAAATCCCAAAAGGAAATGCTTTTTTCTTGTCCCACAGTAATAACAATGGTTTCATTATGGTTCAAAGCCACGTCATTCACTCCTCCAGTTCTTTGAACGTGAGATGAAATTCTCTTGTCGTGTTTTAAATCCCAACACAGGAATGATTTGTCCTTGCTACACGAAATAGCATGCATGTCATCTTCGAATAGTAAAACTTGAGTTATTGCTCGAGTATGCTCTTGTAGATGGGAAACCAATTGTCTATGTCGCAATTCCCACACCCGTACATCTCCTTTCTCTCCTCCGCTTATTATATATCTCATATTATGGCTTAATTTAAGGGCTGTGACTCCACCAGCATGAGCATCGCGTATGGTCCACAATAATTCACCAGTGTGACTATGATGTGATCGAATACAACCATCGGTCCAGCCAGTCAGTACAGCATCAATGGAGAAATAGACACACAACGGATAACCGCTTTGTGATATACCAGTTTGCATGAGAACTGAATAGTTTTCAATACTCCATACTCTCATAGAACCATCCTTTGACCCAGTAGCGAAGGTGTCATTCGATCCAGGTGCAAAGGAAATACAAGTGATAGGAGCTGAGTGGTTTTCACTTATCTTGATCATTTTTGAATTTGAAATGGATCCTCTAAAGCACCTCCCCATCATTCCATTTGTAGTTCCTACTATGACTTCACGGCCATCAGCGGACATAGCGAGTCCATAACAAGCACCGTCGCATTTCAACTCTTCTTCATCGACCCATGGACTTTCATCAGTCCGGTGACTGAAAACAATCATCGCTCCATCACCGCCTCCAGCAGCTATCACAGATCCATTAATCGGATCTACGCATAATGAGACAACCCCACTGCTGCATACTTTGGTGGAACTAGCATATGTGGCTTTAGGCACTTTTGCTTGAGGGTCTGGCTTCAGAATGAACGCAGAAAAGTCTCCACTAAGAGTGCCTGCTAGTAGCCACTCATCTTCATAACCCTCCCGGCCACAACTGTCAGGGAGCTTCACGAAGGCTAAGCAGGTGAATTTTCTGATGTTTCTACCAACATGTGCAGGTGTGAAAGCCAATTCCCCAGTGTATGGATCTAATGACCAAGTACAAACAACATCACCAACTGTTGCAAATTTATATAATTCTGTATCACGACGCTTAATAGTCTTCACAAATCCTCCGAAGGCAATATCGTTTACATGTCCAACTGACTTGGGGATATCAGTTGCTGCAACGATCATGCCTGTTTTTACATCCCAAACTACAAGACGGTTATCACGATGACCAATTGACACCAAAAGCCTTTCATCATGTGAAAACGAAAGATTTCGAACACCCCCATCGTGCTCGCTAAAACACCACACCTGCTGTTTCTCATTAAAGTCCCACACAACAATGTCACTGTTAACACCACTGTCACCAGATGCTAGAAATGTTCCTCGCTCCTTGGATAATGCTAAACATGATATTGATGAACCATGACCTCGGAGAAACTCCTGCTTGTGAGCATCCTCGAAGTTTCTGCACACTTCAATACCCTGTTAATGCACAACTACTAAATGGAACCATTGACTTACCGATAGAACTCCCTGTAACATATATGAGCTCGCCTGTATTAGGATGTACGAATAGACTCTGTTTCTCTGTGCAGGAGTACCCTATCGCGTGCTCCAATTCTGTCGTGAACATTACCGTTTCTTTTTTAACGGTAACTTTTCCCAACAAATGTTACAAAAATGGTCGATTTGCTCGATATTTTTTTTCAGGAGTTTCCATTTTTACGCACCAAATGTCAATGGAACAAAATTTGAAACCCAATTACACACTATTTCAAATAAAACTTATTTTTTTTTTTCTTTTTTCTTACAATTCCTAGGTTACGTTTAAACCGTAAAAAAAAATGTTTTTTGACGGTTTAAAAAGCATATTTGAAATGAAGAAACGAAAGCGGAAGCTGGAGGAGCCAGCCCTCCCACCGGAG